>Ga0207428_10000017_pt1 | contig 309575 bp, 262 predicted proteins | sample RhiMethybrSRZTD1_FD_187600 | JGI IMG/M metagenome (GOLD analysis project Ga0207428, IMG submission 187600) | Populus rhizosphere microbial communities from Tennessee, USA - Rhizosphere MetaG P. TD hybrid SRZTD1 (SPAdes) (version 3) | ecosystem: Host-associated > Plants > Roots > Rhizosphere >...
TCTGAGCCCGATTCACTTCCACCACACGCGCTTTCGGCTCTCGGTTCTCGCTCATCAACCGATGGTACGGTCATCCTCACTTTTCCACAGCACGCGCGATTTCTTCACAGGCTCTCAGGATGACGGGCGAGCCCGTCACCTCACCGGCAATTCAATCTCCACCCTCAACCCCGGGTTCACGTTCTCCGCGTGGATGGTGCCGCCGTGTTCTTCGACGGCTTTGCGGGCGATGGCGAGGCCGAGGCCGGTGCCGGTGGTTTTGGTGGAGAAGTAGGGGTCGAAGATTTTTGGGAGGAGCTCGGGGGCGACGCCGGGGCCGCTGTCTTCGACGGCGATGAGGACTTTGGAATCGACGCCGTGGCTCTGCAGCCGGACGCTGCCGCCGGGAGTGGCTTGCAGGGCGTTTTCGATGAGGTTGGCGATGGCGCCGCGCAGGAGGCGTTCGTCGCCGTGGAAGGTAGATGGCGTCGACGTCGCGATGTCGGCATGGAAGTCGATGCCGCGCTCGCGGCTTTCCGAGTAGCCGGCAGCGAGGTCTTTGAGCAGCCGTTGCAGGTCGAGCGGCCGGCGATGCGGCTGGCGCAGCGAGGCGTAGTCGCTGAAGTCGCGCGAGGTTTCGCGCAGGGTGACGACCTGCCGCAGGATGTTGTCGACGGCGCCGCGCACGACTTCGGCGAGTCGCGGGTCGTTGCGGTCGGCGAGTGCGCGCAGATGTTCCGCGGTGAGCTGGATCGGCGTCAGCGGGTTCTTGATCTCGTGTGCCACCTGCCGGGCCATCTCGCCCCACGCCTCGAGCCGGTTGGAGCGCAGGATCTCGGTGACATCCTCGGCGATGAGCATCTCTTCTTCACTGTCGGGCAGGGGCACGATGGAGACGCGCAGCGTCCGTTCGTTGCCGTCGATCGCCACCTCGAGCTCCTTGGATTCCAGGCGCCGCGGCGTGTGATCGGCGAGGAACTCGCGGATGCTCTCGAATGAGGGGAACGATTCCTCTCCGAACAGGCGCCGGGCCATGGCGTTCATCGCGCCGACGCTGCGCGTGCCGTCGAGCACGACCACGGCGGCGTTGATGTTCTCGAGCAGCGTCTGCAGGCGATCGCGCTCGTGGCGCAGGTCTTCCTGCTGCCGGCGGATGGAGAGCGACATGTCGCGGAACGTGCTGACCAGCAGACCGATGTCGCGATCCGCGGACTCGTCCACGCGCACGTCGAAATTGCCGCGGGCCACCGCGCGGGCACCGGCCACGAGACTCTGCACCGGCCGGGTGACGCCGCCGGCGATCCGGAAGGCAACGGCGATGGCGCCGAGGGCCAGGAAGACGAGTAATAGATAGATGGTGGTGGCCAGATCGTTGACCTGGGCCTCGATCTGCCGCCCCTGCACGATGAACGGCAGAGCAAGCGTGTAACTGCGGCCGGGGGCGAGGTTGATGGGGCTGTAGATCTCGACGAACTGCGTCGGGCCGGAAACCCGGCGCTGGCGGACGAACTGCTTGCCGCGCAGAACGATGTCGAGATAGACATCGCCGGGCAATCGTTCCGATTCGATGTGCGCTGCGAAGAGATCGCGGCGGCTCGAAGTCATCAACTTGTCGTCGCGATAGATGTGGATGTCGTGGCCGATGACGCGCCACAGCCAGCTGAAGACCTCGTCGTCGAGGATCTGCTCGGGCGTGGCCTCTTCCCGCTGTGCGCTGATGTAGTCCCCGATCACGCGCTGACCGGTGTTGAGCGCGTTCTGTCCCCGCTCGAGATATTCGGCATCGAGCCGGTTGACGAGATAGGCGCGCACGAACAGCACGAACACGACCAGCGGCAGGATGACCACGGCGGTGAGATAGATCGACGTCCGTGCGCGGAAGTCGAGACGGAGCGGCCGTTTTCGCAGCAGCGCCAGCAGGTGCGGCATCGAGCTCCAGGCCACTCCGGCCACGAGCAGCACGAGCGCCCATACCGCGGCGCCGCCGGCCCTGCGGATCAGCTGTCCGGTCGTGGCGACCTGCAGTGGAAACACATAGAGGGCGTTCTCTCCGCGCCGGAGATACAGCGCGCCGGCTTCGGGATCGGACGACTGCACCCACAGTCCCTGGCCCTGTTTGAGACGCGCGAAGTAGTACGCGGGGCTGAACGGCAACCGGTACGTGACCGCGCTCTGCACGTTGCCGGCGCCGTCGTAGACGGCCGGCTCGCGCTGGCGCTGCAGCAGGGAGGGATCGGCGGACTCGCTGTCGAAGAAGTCGCGATAGATGTCCGCCGATGCCGCTGCACCGGGATCGCCGGGATTGACGAGGTGCACGCTGCCGAGACCGATGGTCGTGCCCATGACCGTCACATCGAAATCGAGGTGCAGCAGGGAACGGCGCACGCTGCCGAAGTGCAGGACCTCGCCTTCGCCGGCGCTCCGCTCGTCGAACTGCGGCAGACCGACGCCGAAACGGCTGATGGGGGTGTGCGTGAACTCGTCGTTGATCGCGATCACGGCCGGCATTCGCCACCGGGAGAGATCGGAGCGCAGCCAGAGCGCGTAGGCGAGATCCTCCAGGTTCATGTGCCGGTAGTCGTCGGGCAGGAGCGTGGCCAGATCGATGCGCGTGAATTTGCTCTGCAGCGTCGTGGTGATCATGGTCCGCAGTTGTCCGGCTTCCCCGGCCACGAGCGGCGCATACGTTTCGGCGATGAACCGGCGCGCGCTGGCGCGGCCGAAGATGTGTTGCGGCAGATAGACGACGGCGGCTACGGCGACGGCGACGGTTACGACACGCACGATGGTGTTGTCGATGCGCCAGCGCGTGAAGAGCGCCCCAGCGATGGTCACGACGGCGAACCCGAGGAGCAGCGTGGCCGCGAACAGCATGCCCTGCACGAGCGACGCGGGCACCACGTGATCGGGAATCGCCGAGATGCGCGAGTTCGACACGAAGTTGTCGATGAGGCGGATGTAGCCCCAGCCCGCGGCCACGGCCACGAGCGCACGGACGACAACCGGCAGGCGCGTCAGGCCCGGCCGCAGAATGAAGACGATGCCGAGAAACGCGGCGGCGGTGAGCAGGAGGTCGAACGGCGATTTCGTGAATGGGCCGAGGATCTTCGAGCCGTACAACTCGAAATCGAAGAGATGCAGCGGATCGTTCGGCGCACGTAGCGGTAGGAGAGCAATGCGGGCGACGATGAGCGCGACGCCGCACATGAGGTTCATGCGGTTGGCGGCATGCGTGGGTCTCCCACCGATGGCCATGACCACGAGGGCGCCGATGGCCAGGAGCACCGCGGCGGCGCTGGCTCCCTCGGCGCGCGCGGCGTCGACGACCTCGCCGGGCAGCCGCGGGACCACGTCGACGAACAGCGACGAGCCGGCGCGCTTGAACACCACGAAACGCTGCACGCCGCCTTCGGTTCGCGGGAACCCGCCGTGGAAGAACATGGAGGTGACCCACGAATCGTCGGTGTGCATGGACGGCAACCGTCCGGCCACGTTCTCGATCCGCGCGAACGCCTGAACCGTGAAGGTGTTTTCCGCCCGCGCGTGCGTCCGTGAGCGCGTGACGTAGAGATTGGTGACGTCGAACTGATAGGTGCGGTTCGCGGGCGCACGGTAGTCCTCACCCCACCAGGCGATCGGCTCGCCGTACTGGTCGAGGATGCGTGCGCCGCGGCCGGGCTGTTTCGCTTCACCAGCAAGGAGGAGAAAGAGCGCGGCGCGATTCTGTTCCTTGCCGGCCATGCCGCGCGCGATCCGCGCAGCCGAGGAATCGAGCTCTGCCTCGAGCGAGCCGAAGTGCCGGCGCAAACCGGCGAGATCGTGAGCGAGGTGCTCGGCCAGACGCTGCTGGAACGCGCGCGAGAGCGACTGCACGCGCCAGAGCGAGACGCCGTCGACGATGGAGACGAGAAGGAGAAAGACCGCCGCCACGCGTACGGCGGTACGGCGCGCGGCGGTACGGGAGAGGATCCAGGCCACGATCGCCAGCACGGCGACGACGGCGGCCGTCCAGGACTGCGAACCCGCAAAAAGACGAATCGCCGTCGCGAGGGCGACGGCGATCCACGAAAACTTCATGATGTTGATTGTGCCTTAGCAGGCTACCCGGCGGAGCGGATGGAGACGACGATCCAGCGCGAGTTGCTTTCCTTCAGCGTAATGTAGAGATCGCGATCTCCGGCACCCGTCGACCAGCGCGCCTTGATGTGGTACTGCCCCTCGGAGCGCGCGCCCTTGGCACTGACGCGCTCGAAGCCGGTCGGCTTGACCTTGTTGAAGAGCCCGTCGAGCAGATACGCGGCCTGGTCGCGGCCGAAGAACCCGTCCTTGTCGATCAACCCCGGGAACTGCAGCTGTACCTGTGAGTCCGCGCTGATGCCGGACACGATCGCGTCGACGTCGCCGCCGCCGAAACCGCGTTCGAGGTTGGACATCGCCGCATCGAGGTCGCGGAACTGCGCCTGCGCGACGAGCGGGATGAACAGCATGACGAAAGCGATACGCGTCCAGAGTTTCATGGTGTCTCCTAGTGTGCCTCTCGAAACGGGAGAGGGCAGGTCTTTATTCTAAATCCGTCAATCACTTAGCTGTCCCGTCCAGCACTCACATCGTCCTCAAACCATGACGGGATTCCGCGCCTCGACGCTTCCTCCCGGAAGTCTTCCGGGACTGGCGCGGTCACGCGAAACTGCTGATGGGTCAAAGGATGCGTCATTTCAAGCTCCGCCGCGTGCAGCATCGGCCGCGACGCGTTCTTCTCTCCATAGAGCCAGTCGCCTGCCAAAGGGTGACCGATGGCGGCCAGATGCACGCGGATCTGGTGCGTGCGGCCGGTTTCGAGGTCGATGGAGAGCAGCGAGCCCGACGGTGACGCGGCGAGAGGCACGACATGCGTGACGGCGCGCTTGCCGCCCTCCCGGACGCCGAACTTGATCGCGCCGATGCGCAGGATCGGGGCGTCGATGGTCTGCTTCTCACGCAACTCGCCGTCGCAGAGGGCCAGATACCGCTTGCGGATCCGCTTGCGCTCGAACTGTCTCGTGAAGCGGACATTGAGATCGGCGCGCTTCGAGAAAAAGATCACCCCGCTCGTGCCGCGGTCGAGCCGCTGCATCAGATAGGCGGGCGACGTGTGCCGCGCCACGAGATCGTGCAGAAACGGCTCGTCCGGCTCGTGCATCCGTTGTTGTACGACGATGCCGGCCGGTTTGTTGATGAAGACGAGGGCTTCGTCTTCGTAGAGGATTTCGAGCATGGAGGGAGCTGTAAAGCTGTAAAGCTGCACAGCTATACAGCTATTCACGATAGAGCAGGAACTCATCCCTGAACCGCGCAAACTCCCGCAACGGGTCCTCCCACTCCTTCACCCACTCGTCGATGTCACCGCCGCTTTCGACGAGCTCGCGGTATCTGGAGGTGCCGGCCAGGAGGTCGATGGCCAGGCGGTCGGAGACGAATTCGTAGGTCTCGGTGCGCCACTTGAACTCATCCGGGTTCATGTCGCGGGCGACTTTCACGCACCAGAGGCCGGTGCGGTAGGGCTCGAAGGTGGCCCGGTTGGTCACGTGCAGCTCCACGCCGCCGCACACCTTCTTGGCGTGTTTGTGAAACGTGGGCATGAAGTAGTGGGGACGGAAGCGGACGCCGGGGAGGCCGAGCTTGTTGAGGCGGTCGGCGAATTTGAAGGAGTCCAGCCACGGCGCGCCGAAGAACTCGAACGGATGCGTGGTCCCGCGGCCTTCGCTGAGGTTCGTCCCTTCGACGAGGCACATCCCGGGATAGACCGTGGCCGTGTAGACGGTGGGCATGTTCGGGGAGGGGATGACCCACGGCAAGCCGGTGTCGCCCCACCACATCGAGCGGCGCCAATGCTTCATCGGCACCACCACGAGGTTGCAATCGAGCTTGTGCACGTCTTTGTAGTAGCGCGCGAACCAGCGCGCCAGCTCGCCGGCGGTCATGCCGTGGCGCGTGGGGAGCGGGAACATGCCCACGAAGCTGGAGTACTTGTCCTCGCGGATGTTGCCCTCGAGGTGCACGCCGTCGATGGGATTGGGCCGGTCCAGGACAATGACCTGCAAGCCGATCGGGGCGGCCTCGCGCATGCAGAGCGCCATCGTGTAGATGAAGGTGTAGTAGCGCGAGCCGATGTCCTGCAGGTCGATCACCAGGGCGTCGAGGTTGCGCAGCACTTCCCGCCGCGGGGCGAGATCGGATTCCTTTTCGCCGTAGAGCGAGTAGACGGGAAGGCCGGTCAGCGGGTCGGTCGAATGATCGACGTGGGCCATGTCCTGCGCTTCGCCCCAGATGCCGTGCTCGGGGCCGAAGAGCGCGGTCAGCTTCCATCCTCGGCCGGCCAGCAGCAGCTGTACGGCGTGCCGCATGTCGCGCGTGACCGCGCTTTGGTTGGTCACGAGGCCGATGCGCTTGCCCTGAATGCGCCACGGCTCTTCATCGATGAGGACTTCCAGTCCAGGCAGTACGGTCATTTAATGTTCGGTCTTTCCCGCGAGCAGGTCCAGGGCGTGCGGGATGAGATGCAGCACCGCCTCGAGATTCTCGATCGCGCCATTCACACTTCCGGGCAGATTCACGACCAATGCCGTTCCGCGCGTGGCGGCCTGCGCGCGGGAGAGCGGGGCCATGGGGGTTTTCTTGAGGGAGGTGGCACGCATCAGTTCCCCGAAGCCGGGGATGAGGCGCTCGCAGACCCGCAGTGTGGCCTCGGGGGTGATATCGCGCGGGGCAATCCCGGTCCCGCCGGTGGTCACGACGAGCTGGTTCCCCGCCTCGGTGCCGTCGACGATGGCCGTGGCGATGAACTCGATCGTGTCGGCGACGACGACGACGGCGTCGACCTCGTAGCCTTTCGATTCGAGCAGGTCGCGTATGGCGGGGCCGGATCGATCCTCGCGCTCCCCGCGCGAAGCAGCGTCGCTGCAGGTGATGACGCGAGCTTTCATGGTTTGTATTGTAAGGTTGCGCGGCCTTCCGATGCTGCGCACCGATTTCTCCTACGACCTTCCCGAAGACCTCATCGCGCAGGAGCCGCGCGAGCGGGGACGCTCGCGGATGATGGTCGTGACGCCGGGCGATGGCCCGCCGCGCATCGAGCACGATTCGTTCGCCAATTTCGCGTCGCGGCTGAGCGCAGGCGATGTGCTGGTGATCAACGACACGCGCGTCATCCCGGCGCGTCTCTTCGCGCAGCCGAAGGGGGCCATGAAGAACCCGATCGAGTTCCTGCTCACGCGCGAGCGCGATCCGGTGACGTGGGAGACGTGGTGCCGGCCGGCCAAGCGGGTGAAGCCGGGCGACGTGGTGACGTTCTCCGACAGGCTCTCCGCCGAGGTGCTGGAGAAAGAGGAAGGGACCGTCGTCATCCGCTTTGCCGGCGACATGCAGGAGATCGAGCATCTCGGCATTCCGCCGCTGCCGCCGTACATCGCGCGCGAGCAGCCGCGCGAGAGCGACAAGGAGTCGTACCAGACCGTCTACGCGGCGGCGCGCGGAGCCATCGCCGCACCGACCGCGGGCCTGCATTTCACGCAACAGATCCTGGACGACATCGCCGCGCGCGGCATCGAGATCGTGCGCATCACGCTGCACGTCGGCATCGGCACGTTCAAACCGGTCAAGGTCGACCGCATCGAAGAACACCGGATGGACTCGGAACGCTACGACATCACCGCCGCGGCCGCGGACCAGCTCAATGCGGCGATTGCGGAGAAGAGACCGATCGTCGCCGTCGGCACGACCAGCGTGCGCACGCTCGAGAGCGCGATCCTCGCCGGCGACGGATGTTTCGTGGCAGGCCACGGCGAGACCTCGATCTTCATCACGCCGGGCTTCACGTTCCGCGCGGTCGACCGGCTGCTCACGAACTTCCATCTGCCGGAATCGACGCTGCTCATGCTCGTCTCCGCATTCGCGGGGATCGAAACGATTCGGAACGTTTACGCGGAGGCGATCCGCGCCCGATATCTTTTCTACAGCTACGGGGACTGCATGCTGATCACGAAGCAGGTGTTAGGTGTTTAGGTGTTAGGTCTTAGGGCTGCGCTGCTGCGCGCTTCCCGTGCCGCCGACTCCTAAGACCTAAGACCTAACACCTAAGGAGAGACATGAAACGCACACTCATCGCCCTGGCGACGCTTCTGATCCTGACGGCGCCCGCCATCGCCCAGACTCCCGCTCCTGCCGCAGAGCCGGAGAAGAAGGAAGAGAAGAAGGAAGAGAAGAAGTGGGACGTGAACAATCCGCCCGGACCTTCTCATGACGCGGCCATCGACGTGACGAAGGGGACGTGGATGAGTCTCGACGTCTCGCCGGACGGTAAGGAGATCGTCTTCGATCTGCTCGGTGACATTTACGTCATCCCGTTCGGCGGGGGCGAGGCAAAGGCCATCAGCACGGGCGTCGCCTGGGACATGCAGGCGCGGTATTCGCCGAACGGGAAGTGGATCGCGTTCACGTCCGACCGCGGCGGCGGCGACAACATCTGGATCATGAACCGCGACGGCTCCGACCCGAAGCAGGTGTCGAAGGAGACGTTCCGCCTGCTCACGCAGCCGGCCTGGTCGCCGGACAGCGAGTCGATCGTGGCGCGCAAGCATTTCACGTCGGAGCGTTCCCTCGGGGCCGGCGAGATGTGGCTCTATCACCGCAGCGGCGGCGACGGCCTGCAGATGACCAAGAAGCGCACCGATCAGAAGGACACCGGCGAGCCGGTGTTCTCGCCCGACGGCAAGTACCTCTATTTCAGCGACGACGTCACGGCCGGCGCGATCTTCGCGTACAACAAAGATCCCAACGACCAGATCTACGTCATCCAGCGCCTCGACCGCGAGAACGGTGAGATCGAGCGCTACGTGACCGGCCCGGGCGGCTCGATCCGTCCGACGCCATCGCCGGACGGCAAGTCGCTGGCCTTCATCCGGCGCGTGCGCTACAAGTCGACGCTCTTCGTGCGCGATCTCGAGTCGGGACGCGAGACGCCGCTGTACGACGGGCTCGATCGCGACATGCAGGAGACGTGGGCCGTGCACGGTGTCTATCCGAGCATGGCCTGGACGCCCGATTCGAAGTCGCTCGTCTTCTGGGCCGGCGGTGGGATCCATCGCATTGACGCCTCGTCGAAGCAGGTGACGGACATCCCGTTCCACGTGAAGGGAACGCGGCGCGTGCAGGAAGCTGTGCGCGTTCCGATCGACGTCGCCCCGACGCAATTCGACGTGAAGATGCTGCGCTGGACGGAGGTCTCGCCGCGCGGCAATCAGGTGGTGTACCAGGCTCTCGGGAATCTCTACATCCGTGATTTGCCGAACGGCACGCCACGCCGCCTCACGAAGCAGAACGATCACGGCGAGTACTACCCGAGCTGGTCGCGCGACGGCCGGTTCATCGTGTACACGACGTGGAACGACGAGACGTTGGGCACCGTGCGCGTCGTGCCGGCGACGGGCGGTGAAGGACGCGTCTTGAGCGAGAAGCCCGGCCATTACATCGAGCCGTCGTTCTCTCCCGACGGCAGCCGCATCGTCTACCGCACCACGAGCGACGGCTATCTCCGGACCGCGCTGTGGGCCGGGACGCCCGGGATCTACGTGATCCCCACAGGCGGAGGCAAGCCGGTGCTGGTGACGAAGAAGGGCGCGCTGCCGTCGTTCGGCGCGTCGAACGACCGCGTGTTCTTCATCTCGTTCGAGGACGAAGGGAAGCGCGCGCTGAACTCGATCGACATCGACGGCAGCGACCAGCGCCAGCACGCCATCTCCGCGTTCGCCACCGACTTCGCGATCTCGCCGGACGAGAAGTGGCTGGCCTGGACGGAGAACTTCGACGCGCACATCACGCCGTTCCTGCGCACCGGCAAGAGCATCGAGATCGGCCCGAAGATGTCGGCCGTGCCCGTGTCGACGGTGACGCGCGACGCCGGCGAGTACATCCACTGGTCGGGAGACTCGAAGCGGCTTTACTGGTCGCTGGGACCCGAGCTCTTCTCGCGCGATCTGAAAGATGCCTTCGCCTTCCTCGAAGGCGCACCGGCGAAGCTCCCCGAGGCTCCGGAGAAAGGGATCAACATCTCGTTCTCAAGGGCGTACGAAGTGCCGTCGGGCGCGATCGCGCTGACGAACGCGCGCATCATCACCATGAAAGGCGACGAGGTCATCGAGAACGGCACGGTCGTTATCGACGGCAACAAGATCTCGGCCATCGGTGCGAACGCCAGCGTCCCCGCGGGCGCCAAAGTGATCGACGCGGCCGGCAAGACCATCATGCCCGGCATCGTCGATGTGCACTGGCACGGCTCGATGGGCGCGGATCAGCTCATCCCGCAGCAGAACTGGGTCGCGTACGCGTCCCTGGCATTGGGCGTGACCACCATTCACGACCCGTCGAACGACACGGCCGAGATCTTCTCCGCGAGCGAAATGGCCAAGGCGGGACAGATCGTCGGCCCGCGCATCTTCTCCACCGGCACGATCCTCTACGGCGCGAAATCGCCGTACAAGGCGGAGATCAACTCACTCGACGACGCGCTGGCGCACCTGCGCCGCATGAAGGCCGTCGGCGCGTTCAGCGTGAAGAGCTACAACCAGCCGCGGCGCGATCAGCGGCAGCAGGTCATCGAGGCCGCGCGCCAGCTGGGCATGATGGTCGTCCCCGAGGGCGGCTCGCTGTTCGAGCACAACATGACCATGGTCGTTGACGGACACACCGGCGTGGAGCACTCCATCCCGGTCGGGAAGATCTACGACGACGTCACGCAACTGTGGGGACAGACGAAAGTCGGCTACACGCCGACGTTGATCGTCGGCTACGGCGGGAACTGGGGCGAGAACTACTGGTACCAGAAGACCAACGTCTGGGAAGACGAGCGGTTGTCGCAGTTCGTGCCGCGGCGCATCCTCGACCAGCGCTCGCGCCGCCGCACCATGGTGCCGGAGGATGAGCTCAATCACTTCAACAACGCGCGCGTGGCAAAAGAGCTCCACGATGCCGGAGTGAGCGTCCAGCTCGGCGCGCACGGCCAGCGCGAGAGCCTCGGCGCGCACTGGGAGATCTGGATGTTCGAGCAGGGCGGCATGACGCCGCTGCAGTCACTCCGCGCGGCCACGCTCGACGGCGCGCGTTACCTCGGATTCGACCGCGAGATCGGCTCGCTGGAGCCGGGCAAGCTCGCCGACCTCATCGTCCTCGACGCCAACCCCCTCGAGAACATCCGCAACACCCACGCAGTGCGCTACACCGTCGTCAACGGCCGCATCTTCGACGCCGCCACGATGAACGAAATCGGCAACCACCCGCGCACGCGCAAACCGTTCTTCTTCCAGATGCCCGGGAACGAGACGTGGGGACCGGCGGCCACGGAGGCGATGACGCACGACGAGGATTAGTAGGCAGTTCGCAGTAGGCAGTAGGCAGGAAGCCCGACGGTTTCTCTCCTGCCTACTGCCTGCTGCAGCGCCGCAGGCGCGTTCTGCCTACTGATCACCAGTAGGTCGTCGTGACTTCGCAGTCGCCGAGCACGACGGCCTGACAGGCCATCCGTTCGTCGGCGGCGAATCCGCGGGCGGTGCCGAATCGCACTTCGATCGATGTCGGCGGACGGAGGTTCCCGGCTCCGGCGACCACGCGCACCTTGCAGCGCGAGCAGACACCCACGCCGCCGCAGGAGTTGCCGAGGGGGACGCCGGCGCGGCGGGCTACGTCCAGGATCGACTCGTCGTCGCGCGCGCCGGCTTGCCTCCCGAGCGGGGTAAATGACACGACTTTTGACGCGGCGTTCACTGGTCTTTTGCATGAGCGGACAAAACTTTCGCCCGCTTTCATCGTCTATTACAGCATGAGAACAGAGCGCCCCGAGGGCAATACGACGAGCAGCAAATACGATGAGACACGGATGGCGGAGGAGATCGTGAACATCCTTCCGTCCGGTGTCGCGCGTGAGTTCTCAGCCGAGCGCGATGCCATTCGTTACGCGGTGCGTGCCGACGGAATGCGCCTCCGGACCATCGTCCTCAGCCGGTCCTCGTTGCGCCGCCTGATCGACGATCCGGCCCGGGCCGTGAAGGTCGAGTACCTGCAGCGCGACCTCCTGGACGCCGCCGCGCACCGCAGCGAGTTCCGCTACCCGCGCCCCCTCCTGCACATGGTGCGGAAGGCCTTCGTGATGCCCCAGAAGCTGGCCTGCGTTTAAGAGCGCAGACGGCAGAGGGCAGAGCGCAGGAGGCCGCCACCCGCCCCCGTGCCTTTCTTCTGCCCTCTGCGCTCTGCCCTCCGCGATCTAAATCCGACGGTTCGCAGCTCCGTAACTTGCTTTTCCGACGATTCGACGCCATATTGCTCGTATGGCTGTCGAATTGGATGAGCTTGACCTTCGGATCGTCGCTCTGCTCCTCAAGGACGGCCGCACGCCTACGGCTCAGATCGCCGAGCAGATCGGCCTCTCCCGTCCGGCGGTCGCGGACCGGCTGGACAAGCTGGAGCGGCAGGGCGTCATGCGCGGTACCACGGCCGTCATCGACCCCGTCGCCATCGGCAGGAGCATCACCGCATTCGTTGCCGCGCGGGGCGCAACGCTGTCGCCGCCGGCCTGGAAGAAGTTCCGCGAGGTCATGGACCGCGACGAGGTGCTGGAAGTCCACACCGTGGCCGGCGATGACTGCTATCTGATGAAGGTGCGCGCGGAGTCGATCGGCGCGCTGAACACGCTCGTGCAGCAACTCTCGGCGGCGCCGCTGTCGCTGTCGACGCGCACCACCATCGTCATGAAGACGCATTGCGAGAAGGTCGGGGGCATCGACCTGGGGGCGGGATCCAATGATGAAGCATGACCGGGCTTGGGCGTACGCTGCTTTCGCGACTGTTTGCGTGGTTTGGGGGACGACCTATCTCGGCATCGCCATCGCGCTCGAGACCGTTCCGCCGCTGCTCCTGACGGGCTCGCGTTTCGTCATCGCCGGGCTGGTCATGCTCGGGATCGCGAAGATGCGCGGCCAGCGCATTCCCGTCGATTTCCGCACACTGGCGAATCTGGCCTTGATCGGGTTTCTCCTGGTCGCGGTCGGCAATCTGGCGGTGGTGTGGGCGGAGCTGTGGGTGCCGAGCGGACTGGCCGCGCTGCTCGTGGCCACCGCGCCATTCTGGATGGCCATCATCGAACGGTTCCGCAAGTCGGGTGAGCGCGTTTCACTGCAGAGCGGCATCGGCCTGACTCTCGGTTTCATCGGCGTGGCGCTGCTCGTGAGCCCCGGCATCTCCGGAAAGTGGAGCATCAACTTTCTCCTCGGCGCATTGGCCATCCAGGTCGGCGGGATCTGCTGGCAGCTCGGCTCTGCACACGCCAAGTACAACCTCGCCCACGTCCCGCCGATGGCCTCCGCCGCGCTGCAGATGCTCTTCGGCGGAACGATCGTGACGATCGCCGGCTTTGCGATCGGGGAAGCCTCGCGCTTCTCGCTGACACCGCGTACCTTCGCGGCTCTGGCGTACCTCACCGTCTTCGGCTCGATCATCGCCTACAGCGCCTACGTCTTCGCCCTGGCGAACCTGCGCACGACCGTCACCTCGCTCTACGCATACGTGAATCCGGTAGTGGCCGTGTTTCTTGGATGGCTCATCCTCTCCGAGCGGCTGACGGGGAAGGCCATCATGGCCATGATCGTCATCCTGGCCGGCGTGGCCCTCGTCCAGACCGCGGGCTGGAAGAAAAAACACGTGTCCGTGGTGGCCGTGGAGTCGGTGAAGAAGGCGGCGTAAGTACACTCCCGAGGAGTGATTGTTCCCCCCGTCATTCTGAGCGAAGGGGGGCGGGTGTGAGGGAGCGAAAGAATCTCTAAATGCGCAAGCCGCGGCGCAGGCCATGTTTTTCGTAGTTTGAGATCCTTACGCTCACGCCCACCCAGCCACCTCGCTAAGGATGACGGGGGGCGGGCCTATTTCAATCGCTGACGAACGCCGGCCAGCCGCGCGGATTGCCTTCGCAAATTACCTGTGGTTTCGCGGGCACGTACTCGGCCATTTCCTTCATGACTTCTGCGGTCGAGTAGGTCTCCGTTTCCTCGGCGCAAAGCTTCAGTTCCCGTTCGATGTCGAGTCGCCAGAGGTCTTCATAGTCCCTGGCGCTCAGCACGACGGCTTTCACTTCGCCTTGTTCCGTCAGGAACACCCGGCGCGGGGCGGACTGGACAAGCTCGATGAGGAAATCGAGTTTGTCGCGCACGTTGCTGGTTTCGCGGTAGTCCTCGAACTGATGGCTCATGCACCGAGGCTACCTCGGAACAAGGAACATTGCCGAGGACTTTTTACCCGTCGGTTTTGATCTGTTCGATGATCTCGCGCAGCTTCGTTTCGGCGTCGGCGAGCGGAAGCTGGCAGGTGCCGGCGCCACGGTGGCCGCCTCCGTTGTAGCGGTCCATCAGCTTGCCGACGTCTGTCTTTGAGGTGCGGTTGAAGATGCTGTGGCCGACTGCGCAGACGATGAATTCACCTCTGCGGCCGTCGAACACGCGCACCTGGATATTGGCCTCGGGATACATGGTGTAGATCAGAAAACGGTTGCCGGCCGGCGGGTCGCCGGCACCGCGCACGTCGGTGATGATGACGTTCCCTTCGAGGCGGGAGTGCTCGCGCATGTACGACTCGAAGTCTTTCTGTTGCGAGCGATAGCGGTCGGTGCGCTCTTTGACGTCGGGGTCGGCGAGCACCGTGTCGGGATCGTCGGGATGCCTGGCGATGAGATCGATCATCTTCGACATGAGCTCGCGATTGCTGATGCCGTAATCGCGGTGGTAGGCGAGGCCGGTGCGCGGGTCCATGACGTAGGACAAGAGAATCCATCCACCGGGACGGAGGACTTCGTCGATCGTCAACTGCGCCGCGTCCGACTTGTCGACCGACTCGAGCAGCGTCGCGAACTTGCCGAGCTTCTCCGCTCCGTAGTGGTTGTAGACCACGCGCGCGGCGGAGGGTGCGATCTCGAAGCGGCCTTTGTACGAGGCCGTTTCCTGATTGCGAATGATCTCGCTGGAGTGATGGTCGAACCACAGGCCGACACCGGACTGGTACGGCAGGTTCGTGAGGATGTCGTCGCGCCCGACGGCGATCTTGCCGTCCTGGACGTCCTTGGGATGAACGAACTCGACCGAGTCGATCTGTTCGACTTCGCGAAGGAGAACTGCGCAAACGAGCCCGTCGAAATCCGAGCGCGTGATCAATCGCATGAGAAGACTCCTATTGGCGGATTTGCGGTGATCGTAGCACTGACCGCGGGCGAGGGTGCCCAGCATACAATCGCCGCCATGTCGAATGTCCCGCCTGTCCGTCCCGTCACGATCGACGAAATCCGCGCGGCACGCGAGCGCATCGCCGGCGTCATCACGCGGACGCCGCTGATCCGCCTGCTGCACGGCGTCGAGGGGGCGCCGGAGATCTGGCTGAAGCTGGAGAGTCTGCAGCCGATCAATGCCTTCAAGTTGCGCGGGGCGGCGAATGCCGTGGCCATGCTGCAGCCCGAAGAGCGGAGCAAGGGAGTGTGGACCATCAGCGCCGGAAACGCCGGACAGGGCGTGGCGTACGCCGCGCGCGAGGCGGGTGTGCCCTGCACGGTGGTGGTGATCGAGACGGCGCCCGACACGAAGATCGAGCGGATGCGCGCCCTCGGCGCGACGCTCGTGAAGGCGCCGTTCGATGCCTGCTGGCGGGCCATGGATGAGCGGTCGTTCCCGGGCGTCGAGGGGACGTTCGTCCATCCGTTCGACGATCAGAATTTCGTGACCGGCAATGCCACGGTCGGCCTGGAGATCCTCGAGGACTTGCCCCATGTGAAGACCGTGATCGCGGCCATCGGCGGCGGTGGACTCATCTCCGGCATCGGCAGCGCGATGCGCGCACTGGCTCCGAACGTACGCGTCCTCGGCGCGGAGCCGGAGACTGCCGCGCCGGGCGCCGCATCCTTCGCCGCCGGGTCGCCGCAGGTGTTCGAGAACTGGCAGGCCTCCTTCGTCGACGGCGCCGGAGGCAAGAGCATCTTCCCGCGGATGTGGGAGCGCCTGCAGCCTACGGTCGACGGTTCCGTCGTGGTCACGCTCGACGAAGTGAAAAACGCCATGCGCCTGGCCGCCTCGAAAGCACGTGTCATCGCCGAAGGCGCGGGCGCGCTCAGCATCGCCGCAGCACTGCGTCAGACGGAAGGGCCGGTCGTGGCCGTCGTCTCCGGCGGGAACATCGATTTGAAGAAGTTCTGCGAGATTGTGACGGGGTGACTCACTTCACCGTCGCCACCGGCCGGAACCCGGCCGGGCTCGGGTAATCGCGGCGATCGATCATCTGTCCGAGGGGCGTGAGGATGATCGGGACGGTATAGCTGGCCACTTTGGCGGTCTTGCCGCTGGGTGTGGGCTTGTCGACTTTGGCGGGCAGGCGCACGAGGATTTTCTTCGGGTCGAGCACGGTGGCGCCGTTGGGCTCGAGGAGCAGGTCGGGGATGAAGACGTCGGCGGTGCCGGGGACGCCTTCGAGGACGACCTTCGCGGTCTCGGCGCCGGGGGCGTTGAAACCGATCGTGGCGTTCATCGGCGGCACGTCCAGGATGATGAAGCCGCCGTTCTCGGCGATGCCGCCCGACGCGAACTCGGTCTTTTCGACCCACACCGTCGACGACTGGAAGAGCTGCGTGCGCCGCGCGATCTCGACGTCCATGATGTCGGAATGCTGTGCGCCTTTGACGTCGACGATCCAGCCGCGGACGCTGACCGGATCGCGGCTGAGCTTGTAAACGCTGTTCTCGGAGGTCCCGCCGCCGCATGCGGCGAGCGCGATCGTCAGGAGGGCGAAGAGCGGCCGTCTCATCGGGTCAGAGCCTACCACGTGCGATAATCGCCAAGCTCTTGCAAGATAACCATTCATGAAACGTCTCCTCTCTCTTGGTGCGCTCTTCGTTCTCGTCACCGCTCTGATCGTCGTTCTGATGGGCGGAACCACGGCCGCTCTCGCGCAATCGTCGGGGCAGGCCACGCTCAGGACTCCCACGGCCACGCATCCGTTCACCTATGTCGAACAATCCGGCCAGGTGTACGTTTCCGCCGAGGAAGTGCTGGCGGGATTGGGTGGAACGCTGACGCCGGACAGCAGCGGCTTCAAGGTCACGGTGGGCGGTGTGACGGCGGGTTTCGGTCCCGATAGCCGCTACGGAGTCGTGCGCGATGACCTCATCGAGATGCCGGTGCCGCCGATCTCGATCGAAGGGAAGCCGTTCGTGCCCTGGCAGTTCTTCCAGGGCTTCCTGAGGAAAGCGCAATCGCTGGACGTGGCCTGGGACGGCGCCACGCGTGCTCTCGTCGTGCGGCCCGTGCAGCGCGATGCCGTGGGCGTGCAGGTGTCGGTGGCGAACGTGCAGGGGATCTCCAAGATCGTCATCACGCTCAGCGCGCCGGCGGAGTACGGAATCGTCAAGGAGCCGGGCGCGTACACGGTCAGCTTCCGCGTGCCGGTGCGCGCGCCGTTCGCCGATCAGCCGTATGAAGATCCGGCCATTGCGCGCGTGACCTTCACCGGAAGCGATCTGCGCATCCAGCTCACGGCCACGGACATCGTCGGCGACGCCTATCGCCTCGAGAATCCGCCGCGCATCGTCCTCGACTTCCGCAAGGGCGCGGCCCCGGCGCCGGGCGTCCCGCAGCAGCTGCAGCCGTCCTCGCCGCGGGACGTGCCGGGCATCCACACCATCGTCATCGACCCCGGCCACGGGGGGCGCGACGTCGGCGCGGTGGGAACGAACGGGCTGATGGAAAAAGACATCACGCTGACGATCGCCCGCAAGCTTGCCGCGGCGCTCTCCGGCAAAGTCGGTGCGCGGGTGGTGCTGACGCGCGAGGACGACAGCGTGGTCTCGCTCGACCAGCGCACGGCGCTGGCGAATCAGTACAAGGCCGATCTGTTTCTCTCGGTCCACGTCAACGCGGCCGTCGTGAAAGACGCCAAGGGATCGGAGACGTACTTCCTGTCGCTCGAAGCGTCGGACGAGCTGGCGCGCAAGGCCGCGGAGTCGGAGAACGTCACCTCGACCCCGAATCCGACGGCGGACCTGAATCTCATCCTCTGGGACCTCGCCCAGAACGCGTATCACGAGGAGTCGAGCCGGTTTGCGCAGTCGATCCAGGAAGAGATGAACGCCGCCACCGCGGTGGCGAACCGCGGCGTGAAGCAGGCTCCGTTCAAGGTGCTGGTCGGCGCCACGATGCCGGCCGCGCTCGTCGAGGTCGGCTTCATCAGCAACCCCGACGAAGAGGCGAAGCTCCAGGCCGACGCGTTCCAGACGCTGATGGTGGAAGCGCTGACGCGTGCGGTGCAGCGCTACAAGACCGATTACGAAACGCGCATCGGCTTGATCCAGCCGGCTGCTCCGGCGCCCGCCGCTGCCACTGCTCCTCCGGCCACGAGCACCGCGGCGCCGGCACCGGCTCCGGTTGCGCAGCCTCAGACCAGGACGGATTCGTAGCGTGAAGCGGGCAGTAACGGCGCTCGCGGCGCTTCTTCTCATCGCCGGAGCGTGCAAGCCGAAGCAGGAGACGGCCGCGAACCTGAACGCCGCGAACAAGGTGGCCGTGCGGATGGTGCGGCTGTACTACGAGTCGCCGCAGATGCTGCTGGTCGCCGAGACGCGCAACGTGGCCCTCCCCGAAAGCGCCCCCGCGGCGGTGCCGGTGGTCATGCGCGAGCTCCTCAAGGGACCGGTGATGACGACGTCGCTCCGCCTCTTTCCTCCCGATACGGTCGTCCGCGCGGCCTACCTGCTTCCGGGCGGCACCGCGATCGTCGACCTCGGCGGGCCGACGCTGACCGGAGGGTGGGGGACCGGGAGCCATCAGGAGCTCATGGCCGTGCACTCCATCGTCCAGACGATCGTCTCCAACTTCGCCGAGGCGAGAAGCGTCCGGATCCTGATCAACGGCAGCCCCTCCGAAACCCTGGCCGGGCATCTCTCGCTGGCCAGGTCCTTCGCGCCGGCCCCCGCGCTCGTCGATCCCCGGTCGCGCTGAGCGTTTCCTGAAATTCATGCAATGAATCACCGTTCATCGCGTGTTGTGAGAGACAACATGGACCGAACAGCCGTTTTGCTTTACACTATTGCTCGGTTTCAGAAAGACACGTATCCCTCTGAAAAGCAGGGCCTTGTCACAGTGCAGTTACATTGAGAAACTTTTCACAAAGTCTGCGCTAGAATGCGCAGTATTGAACGAGATGAATTTACTGGATGGGCAGGCGAGAACCGCTTTCGCTGTAACAGCCTGCCTTTGTACTCTCCGCTGTTGAACTCTTCCTTGAATCTTACCGACCCGAACTGCTCACCACCCGAGCGCTCCCGCCGGCCCCATCCAGTAAGAACTTCAGCCCCGCCGGAAACGGCGGGGCTGTTCTTTTTTGGAACCGGTTACATCGCTGCCTAGGCGAGCTCCGCCACCACGCTCTCGGCGAGGAGGCGGACGTCGGCGTTGACGGTCAGCCAGCGGATGGCGGCCATGGCGGTGTCGGCGGCGGCCAGGAGCTTCGCGGGCGGGATGCGCTCCCGGATCTCGGCGAGCTTCTTCGGATCGAGCGATTCCCGTGGGTCGAGCCCGACCACGTCGCACAGCACGGATCCAAGGAGAGCGATGGCGTCCTTGACGTCATCGTGATTGGAGACGACGGCCGCCAGGGCCAGGAGCGCCGCGCTCTCGCCGCGGGTGGCGTAGCGGTGCAGCAGGTCGATGATGCTGGCAGCCAGCTCGTCGCCGTCCTCGAGCATCGCCACCTGCGCGGCGCGGATCGACTGCTGCGGCCCCGTCAGCACGCGCGCGGTGTCGGCGACGTAGATGGCCTGCGAGCGGGAACGGATCGTCGGCAGGAGCAGATCGGGTGAGCGGGTGATGAGCAGAAACGTCGTATCGCGCGACGGCTCCTCGAGCGTCTTCAGCAGAGAGTTCGATCCGCCCACGCTCAAGCCGTCGGCCGGGTCGATGAGGAACACCTTCGAGCGCCCTTCATACGGACGCATGGTCGCTTCCTCGACGAGCTCGCGGATCTGGTCGACGGAGATCATTTTCTTGTCCGCCGCGGCCTCGACGAAATGCACGTCGGGGTGCGTGCGGCGGTCGATGCGCTGGCACGACTGGCAGTCGTCACCGGTGCCTTCGTTGAGGCAGTTCAGGGTCTTGGCGATGCGCACGCCCACGTCGCGCAGGAGCGGAGCCGACGGTCCGTAAAGGATGATGGCGTGATGGAGCTCGCCGCGTTTGGCGGTGTCGAGGATCAGTGAGGTCGTGGTGGTCATGAGATGAGTTGCGGGGCGCGCTGCCGGAGCGTCTCCAGCGTCCGGGCGAACACTTCGTCGATGCTGCCCAGGGCGTCGACGATGGCGAACCGTTCCGGTTCCGCGGCCGCCAGGGAAAGATATCCCTCCCGCACGCGCCGGTGGAAACGGAGATCCTCGAGCTCGAAGCGGCTCTCGTCCACCTCCATCCCGGCGTTGCGGGCGTGCGCACGCGTGAGGCCTGTCTCCTCGTCCAGATCGAAGAGCAGGGTGATGTCCGGCTTCACACCGTCGGTGGCCCACTGATTCAGCGTCTGCAGGCGGTCGAGGTCGAGCAGGCGTCCGTACCCCTGGTAGGCGAGTGTGGCATCGGTGTAGCGGTCGCAGAGCACGGGCACGCCGCGCTGCAAGGCCGGCCGGATCACTTCGACGACATGCTGGCGCCGCGACGCCGCATAGAGCAGGAGCTCAGTCATGGCGTCCATGCCTGCAGCCGCGGAGTCCAGGAGGATGGCCCGGACGCGGTCGGAGATCGGCGTGCCGCCCGGCTCCTTCGTGATCACGCACTCACGGTTCGCGTCGCGCAGCCACGCGCTCACCCGCAGGATCTGGGTCGATTTTCCGGAGCCCTCGGGGCCTTCGAACGTGACGAACATCAAAGGCAGTCTATCCCGCCGCGTTGTGCAAACTGCCGAGGCCGCGCAACCCGTCCTGCAATCCGCGCAGGTAATGCTCGCGCATGAGCGTCTCGAAGAGGGCCGGCCGGGCGAACAGGCGGAACCGCTCGCCGAAACGCGCCCGGCGGCGCAACTTCGCCAGTTGCGCTTCGTTGGCCAGCGTGCGCGTCTGCAGTTCGTGCACGCCGAGAAAGTGACCGAGCTCGGGATGCTTCTCGTAGAAGATCGCTCCCGACTTGCCGACCGTGTACTGGCGCCGAGCGAACGAGTCGATGTCCATCGGATGGTAGTGCCGCGTGACCGCGCGCTCGTTGTAGTGGATCTTCAGGCCCTTGGCATCGAGCCGGTAGGCCAGCTCGATGTCTTCCCACGCGGCCGAGGGAAACGTGGTGTCGAACGGATGCGCCACCAGCACCTCGCGGTCGATGGAGATGTTCGAGGTGTAGAAGAAGTTGTACGGCACGACCTGACCGTGCTGGATCAGCTTGTAGCCGAACTGCAGCCCGTAGTCGTTGATGTAATCCATGAACGCCGTGACCCGCTCGTTGTGCGGCCAGCCTGTATACCCGAGGCAGGCCGCCAGCGGATCGTGCCCCGCCTCGGCATGCACGCGAGCGTGCTCGGCCAGAAACCGCGGCTCCGGCACCGTGTCATCGCCGATGAACACCACATACCGCCCGCACGCCAGCGACACGCCGTGATTCCGCGCCCGTCCCGGCCCGCCGTTGGGCTGAGTCCGGAACGTGATCCCCTTCCGCTCCGACATCACCCGCTCCGTCTCATCACGCGACCCGTCGTTGATGACGATGACCTCGAATGACGGAGCATCGATCTGCTGGTCGTTGATATCGACCTGACGGTCGAGCGCATCGAGCACGCGCACGAGCATCTCGAGCCGGTTGTAGGTGGGGATGACGACGGAGAAATCCATATTCAGAGCGCGGAGGGCAGAGCGCGGAGGGCAGAAGATCGAAGCACGGTAGGGGCGGCGGTGGCCTTCTGCCCTCTGCCCTCTGCGCTCTGCCCTCTCGTCACGCCGAAGCGCCTCCATCAATCGCCAGCACCTGCCCCGTAATTCCGCTGGCGTCGTCGGACAGCAGGAAAGCGATGGCGGCGGCTACTTCGTCGGCGCGGACGGCGCGGCGCATGGGGATCTGGCGGATCATCTCGCGTTTCACCTCGACATCCAGCTCCGCGATCATGTCGGTCTCGACGAGGCCGGGTGCCACGCAGTTGACGCGGATGCCGCTCCGGGCCACCTCGCGGGAAAGCGAGCGCGTCATGGCGATCAGCGCTCCTTTGGCGGCGGAGTAGTTGGTCTGTCCCACCACCCCGTGCAGCCCCGAGAGCGAGGCCACGTTCACGATCGCGCCGCGGCGCTGCTGCATCATCTCCGGCAGCACGAGCTTCGTCATCGACCATGCCCCGCCGAGGTTCGTGTCCAGCACTTCGTCCCACTGCTCCGGCGTCATGTTGTACAGGAGCGCATCGCGCCGGACGCCCGAATTGTTGACCAGCGCATCGATCGAGCCGAAACGCTTCACGACTTGCTCGACCACGGCGCGGTTCGCATCCGCATCGCGCACATCCGCCTCGAACGCCGCGGCATTCCCCTTCGACTCCGCCTCGAACGCCAGCGCCGCCTCCTTCGACTGGCTGTACGTAAACGCCACCGTCCAGCCGTCGAGCAGCATGCGCATGGCCGTGACGCGGCCGATGCCGCGGGCGCCGCCGGTGATGAGTACGGTTTTCTTCATTTGCGATCGCGCGGCGAGGAGAGTCGCAGAGTCTCATAGTCTCAGAGTCTCAGAGAGCGCGGCAGGCACACCCTCTGAGACTATGCGACTCTGCGACTTTGAGACTCGCCCCTACGTCTCCTCCTCATACTTCTCTTTCAGCGTGGCCACGACGGTCGGGTCGGCGAGGGTGGTGACGTCGCCGAGGGCGCGGCCTTCGGCGATGTCGCGGAGGAGGCGGCGCATGATCTTGCCGGAGCGGGTCTTGGGGAGATCGACGGTGACGATGATCTTCTCCGGCCGGGCGATGGCGCCGATCTTGTCGGCCACGTGCGACTTCAGCTCCTGCTCGAATTTCGCCGGATCTTTCAAGGCCTCGTCGCGATTCGACTCCTTGACGATCACGAACGCGGCGATGCCCGTGCCTTTGATGTCGTGGTGGATCCCCACGACCGCGGCTTCGGCGATGGACTGATGGTCCACCAGCGCCGACTCCACTTCCATCGTGCCGATGCGATGTCCGGCCACGTTCATGACGTCGTCGACGCGGCCCAGCAGCCAGAAGTAGCCGTCTTCATCGCGCTTGGCGCCGTCGCCGGTGAAGTAGACACCCGGCCACTTCGACCAGTACTGCTGCTTGAACCGGTCCGGATCACCCCAGATCCCCCGCAGCATCGAAGGCCACGGGCTGGTGACGGCCAGGTAGCCGCCGCCGACCGCGACCGGGTTCCCGCGCTCGTCCAGGATCTGCGCGTCGATGCCGGGGAACGGCAGCGTGGCCGAGCCGGGTTTCGTGGCCACCAGGCCCGGCAGCGAGGTGATCATGATTGCGCCGGTCTCCGTCTGCCACCACGTGTCGACGATCGGACAGCGCTCGCCGCCGATGGCTTTGTGGTACCACATCCAGGCCTCGGGGTTGATCGGCTCGCCGACCGTCCCGAGCAGGCGCAGCGACGACAGGTCGTGCGCCTGCGGCAGCTGCTCGCCCCACTTCATGAACGCCCGGATGGCCGTCGGCGCGGTGTAGAAGATCGTCACCTTGTGGCGCTCGATGATGTCCCAGAATCGGTCCTTCTGCGGGAAGTCGGGGGCGCCTTCGTACATCATCACCGTCGCTCCCGCGGCCAGCGGCCCGTAGACGACGTACGAGTGGCCGGTCACCCAGCCGATGTCCGCCGTGCACCAATAGATGTCGTCGTCCTTCAGGTCGAACACCCACTTGCACGTGGCCAGGCAGCCGGTGAGATAGCCGCCCGTGGTGTGGACGATGCCCTTCGGCTTCCCGGTGCTGCCGGAGGTGTAGAGGATGTAGAGGAGGTGCTCCGAGTCGACCCAGGCCGGATCGCAGGCAGGGCTGGCGGCGGCCATGAGGTCTTCGTACCAGACGTCGCGGCCCTCCTGCATCGTCACCTCGTCTTCGACGCGACGCCGGACCACCACGACCTTTTCGATGGACGGGCATTCGGCGACGGCCGCGTCGGTGGTCTTCTTCAGCGCCACGACGCTGCCGCGGCGATAGCCGCTGGTGGCGGTGATGACCATCCTGGCTTCCTGGTCGTGGATGCGGTCCTTGAGAGCGTCTGCGGAGAAGCCGCCGAACACCACCGAGTGCACCGCGCCGATGCGCGCGCAGGCCAGCATGGCCACCGCGGCCTCGACGATCATCGGCAGGTAGATGGCGACCCGATCGCCGCTCTTGATGCCGAGGGACTTGAGCACATTCGCGAACTTCGAGACCTCGGCGTGGAGCTGGCGATAGGTGATCCGCCGGATCTCGCCCGGCTCGCCTTCCCAGATCAGGGCCAGCTTGTCGCCGCGCGTCTCCAGATGACGGTCGAGGCAGTTGTAGGACGCATTCAGCTTGCCGCCGACGAACCATTTGGCATTGGGCGCGTCCCATTCGAGGATGCGGTCCCATTTGGTCTGCCAGTCAAGCTGCTCCGCCCAACCGGCCCAGAAGCCCTCGCGATCCGCGGCGGCCTTCGCCCAGATTTCGGGATCGTGGATATTGGCGTCGCGGCGGAACTCCTCGGACGGCGGGAACTTGCGGTTCTCCTGCAACAGCGCGTCGAATTGCTGGTCCATGTCGTTGCTTCCCTCCGGCGGCGCAGATTGTATAGGGTTGGAAAAGTGATGCGAATCCTCGGATTGGTGGTCGGGATCGTTCTCGCGGTGATCGTCGGGGTGTGGGTAGTCGGCAGCATCGTGGCCGCCGGCGGAATGGAGCGGATCGGCGAAGAGCAGTGGCCAGCCGGCCTCGGCACGTTGGCCTCCGTCGAGACGCGCTATCCGCCGCAGAAGACGAACGACGGGGCACGACGCCTGGTCGCTCTCGCGGCGCCGCTGGGCATCTCCTTCCAGACATCCGCTGACAAGCCGGAACCGGTCCGGACGGCCATCGGCGAATATGTGAAGGCGGAGCATGGACGAGCGGACGCGGCGATCGGCGAGCCTCCTGCGGAGGTTCAGACCTACCTCGCGGCCCACGAAACGGAAATCGACGCGCTGCGCGACCATCTTCTGCACGGCGCGCCGATCGTTTGGGACCTCGATCTCTCCCAGGGTTTCGACGCGCCGCTGCCGAGTCTCGCCGGTCACATGCACGTCGTGCGGCTGCTCACCACCCGTGCGCTCCAGCGGGGGCGCGGCAATGACGCTCGCTCCTGGGATGACCTGCACGCGGCCTGGCGCGTCGCCCAAATCCTGGAGCCGCGCCCCGAGCTGATCTCGCAACTGGTCGCTCTGGCGATCACCCGTTTCGTGAACGGCGCGGCCTGGAAGCTACCGCAGGCACCGAACAACGCATGGTTCGCGGAAGTGCAGCGGCTCGATTCCCGCCGGCTTCTGATCGGCGCCTACCAGAACGAGATGTATTTGATGTGGCGCAACGGCGAGCGGGCCACGATGAACGGCGTGATGGGTGTCATCGGCCGGCCGTACCTGCGCTGGCAGATCGTCGACATGGCCCGTCGCCAGCGCGCGGCCATGGAGAAGCTCGCCGCGGTGACAGCCTGCGGCATCGGCGAGCCGTCGGCGGACTACATCCCCAGGTGGAACGTCCTTGCAGCCATCGCCATGCCGGGACAGGGAGCGTGGCAGCGCGCTTTTCGCTCCATTGCCGAGCGTGAAGCGACGATGAACGCCATGCGCATCGCCGAGGGCCAGCCGATCGTCGCCCAATCGGCATGCAGCGACGGCTCGTGGCGGTTCGAGAACGACCGGCTCAGCTTCAGCCGCGAGATCCCGAAATCGAACGAAAGCGAATTCGTGATGCCGCTGTCGCTCGCTATACCCGCGCGTGCGACTCGGCGATCGATTTGAAGATCAGCAGTCCGTCGGCATTACCGAGGATCGATTCCGCGCAGCGCTCCGGATGCGGCATGAGCCCGAGGACGTTGCGCCCGCGGTTGCAGATGCCGGCGATGTTGCGCGCGGAGCCGTTGGGGTTGGCCTCGGCGGTGGTGCGGCCTTCGGCATCGCAGTAGCGGAAGATGACCTGCCGGTTGCGCTCCAGCTCATCGAGCGTCGCTTCCTCGGCGTAGTAGTTCCCCTCGCCATGCGCGATCGGCGCCTGGAACACCTGACCCTCGAGAAGCGATGACGTGAACGGCGTGTCCGTCTCCTCGGTGCGCAGGTGCACGTCGCGGCTGAGGAAGCGCAGGTGCTGATTGCGCATCAGCGCGCCCGGCAGCAACCCCACCTCGGTCAGTACCTGAAACCCGTTGCAGATGCCGAGCACCAGACCGCCCGCCTCCGCGTGCCGCCGGATGGCGCTCATGACCGGCGCGAACTTCGCCAGCGCGCCGGCCCGCAGGTAATCGCCGTATGCGAACCCGCCGGGCAGGATCACGCAGTCCGCACCCTTGAGATCCGTGTCCTTGTGCCACAGCACTTCCGCATCCTGCCCGAGGACGTCCTTCGTCACATGCAGAGCATCGTGATCGCAGTTCGAGCCGGGAAGAACGACAACGCCGAATTTCATGTCTGAAGTTTAGCGCGAGAAACCTGTTCCCCGGTCTTGCCGTCTCAGCAATCGGACGATCAACCAATAGGAGAACACAGATGCTCAAGCGAATGACGCTGTTGGCAGTTGCCGTTCTTTGCCTCACTTCCACGTCGTACGCACAACAGGCTCCGGGGAAATTCCGAATCTCCGGGTTCGTCACCAATCCCGGCTACACCGAGAGCGACTACGTAGGGTCGAACTTCACCGGTGCACTCGGCGTCGGTGCGGAGTACTTCTTCACTCCGCGCATTTCCGCCTCAGTGCAGGTCTCCACCGAGACCTACACCGAGAGCGTGCTGACCGTCTACGATCCGGCGGCCGGAACGTACCTCTTCGACACGCGCAGCAAGCGGACATACCCGGTCGACCTTCTGGCCCGCTATCACTTCTCCGGCAACGACCGCTGGAAGCCGTACGTGGGCGGCGGCCTGAGCATGATCAGCTACTCGCAGCAGTCGGGCTACCTGCCCGGCGATTTCAACACGCAGACGGACTGGCACGTCGGTGCGGAAATCGACGGTGGCGTAACGTTCCAGATCACGCCATCTCTCGGTCTGGACTTCGAAGTGAAGCATGCCCTCGAAGGCGCCCCCTTCACGTCTGTGGATCAGACGCGTGGCTCCCTCGGGTTGAGCTGGCGCTTCTAACGCTGCGACAGCGGCACAGCTGCACGGCTTCGCCGCTGTGTAGCTGTGCAGCTGTATAGCTGTGCAAGCTGTGCCGCCACGACTCGCTCCAGCCTCGTTGCCACTCTCCGGTCCCAACGTGGCTACGCTGCGTGTTGTCGTTCGGGCGATCCGGTCTTTTCGGGACCATGTCGGGGTGTTTTCAGGACCAGGACGCGGTCTCTTCGACACCACGCGATGCGCTCTCGTTACGACTCGACGGTCCCTTCGTCGAGACTCCCGGGTCTCTTCGTGGACACTTTGCCTGCTGTCGTTACGACCCGCGCGTCCTGTCGTTGAGACCTTCGTGTGCTCTTGTTACGACCCACGGGTCTCTTCGTTGACACTTTGTCTGCTGTCGTTACGACCTGTGAGTCTTGTCGTTGAGACTTCGTCTGCTGTCGTTACGACCCGCGGGTCGTGTCGTTGAGACTTGCGTGTGCTCTCGTTACGACTGGCGGGTCATTCGTGAATGACTTTGTCTGGTCCCGTTACGACCCTCGGGTCTCATCGTTGAGACTCTCGAGTCTCGTCGTTGACACTTCGTGTGCTCTCGTTACGACCCACTGCTCCTTACGTTGACACTTTGTCTGGTCCCTTTGACACCTTCGTATGCCTGCATTAATGAAGTTAGTGGGCTGAACAGGAGCCTCGAAGGCGAGCGTGTAACCGAGGTCGCGTAAGATGACCGAATGGTCCGGTTCCTTCAGCACACTCTGCTACGCGTGTCTTTCGGCGTGCTCGCCACCCTAACTAGCGCCGTTCACGCGCAGCCGATCGTTGAATACCCCCTTCCGATCCCCCTCAGCGTGCCGGAGGGGATCATCCAAGGCCCTGACGGATCGGTTTGGTTCACAGAGGTTCTCGGCGGCAGGATTGGTCGCATCACAGCCACCGGCAGCATCACCGAATTTGCGCTTCCGCCCGGCGCGCAACCGCGCGAGATTACGGTGGGTCCGGACGGGAACCTTTGGTATGCGGAAAGCAGTCGAAAAGCAATCGGGCGCATGACCATCACGGGGACGGTAATGGAATTTCCGATCCCGCGAGGAGCCCCGCTCAATATCGCTCCAGGAACGAATGGCGACCTTTGGTTCATTGGAATCGTTCCCGATTACGCCGGGCAGAGCTACGTCGGTCACATTACGATCTCCGGAGACATCACTGAATTCCCGATCGGGGCGTCCCACTCCGGGGGTCTTGTCGTCGGGCCCGACGACAATGTCTGGTTCACCGACTTCTACGGAAACAAGATCGTCAGGATGACTCCGTCAGGCGATCTGACGGAGTTCCCTATTCCAACCCAGGACAGCAGACCGTCCGCGATCACGAGTGCACCGGACGGGAACCTTTGGTTCACGGAAGCGCGCGGCAACACCGTCGGCCGCATCACGCCCAATGGCGTCATCACCGAGTTTCGCAGTCCTGTCGCGGGCGGATCGCTTTTCGACATCACATCCACACCGGATGGAACCATCTGGTTCGCAGATTGGTCCGGCTGGATCGGCCGCGTCCGCCGCGACGGCTCCGTCGATGTTGTTCCGGTACCGACGCGCGACGGTGGCCCCATTGGCATCACGGCCGCGGCAGACGGAACGATCTGGTTCACTGAAAATGCCGGGAACCGGATCGGACACGCCGTCCCGCAACAACTCTTCCACGAAATCCCCGTACTGTCGCCGATGGGATCGCTCGCGGCATTTCTCGGGCTGACGTTTGTGGCGTTGATGGTTCTGCGCCAGTCCTGAGACCAGCCGCGCGGAGATCAGTTGATCTTCGCAGGCCGCGGGACCTGGTAGATCGTGAGAAACCCTTCACGATCCGTGGCCACGAGCGTGTTCGAGATCCTGTCGTACACCACGGCATAGGCGCTGACCCCGTAGAGCGAGGCCGGGGTCACGGCGCTGTTCGAGCCGGAGAAGGTGCCGCTGGCGCTGCAGCGGCGCTCGGCGTAGACCAGCAGGGCGTCGGTGCCGGTGAGCGTCGCCACCTGGGGGCCACTTCCCTGCGGCAGGCAGATGTGCGTGCTGTTCACGAGATCGCCGATGGCCACGCGCATGGTGCTCCTGGCCACGTCGGATTGGGTGATGCGCGTGGGGCGCAAGGTGAGGCGTTTCTCGAACATGGCGTCGCGGCTGAAGGCGATGATGGAGCGGTCTCCGGCGGCGAACATGGCCGCTTCGACGCTCTTTTCCGTCTGTAAGGGATCGCGCGCGACCTCGGTGAACGTGTTCGTGTCGAACAGCACCACGACGGTCGCCTTCGTGCTGCCGAAATCTTCGGTGGCCAGTACCGCCAGCAACGCGCCGCTCGCGCTCGTGGCGATGGCCATCGGATCGTCGACGGGGAGTTTGCGCAGCTCCGTCCCGCCCTCGGCGTCGAAGACGTGCACGTGTCTGCCCAGGAGATAGACGTAGCGGCCGCGGGGATCGGGCAGGACGTCGCGGATGGTCTCGCCTTCCATCGTGATCTCGCGGAGCACGGCCAGGTCGGGGAGGCGGAGGATGGTGGCGCTCTCGTCGCTGCCGTTGGCGATGTAGAGACGCGTGCGCTCCGGGTTGGTGCGCAGCGTGACCAGCTCCTTCGTCGATGCGATCTCCGCGGAATCGAGCACCAGTCGCTGCTTCACGGCGCCGCTCTTCGGATCGATGGCCAGCACTTCCTGCGGCTCGGCGACGCCGGCGTAGATCGTGCCGTCGCTGCCGATGGCCACCCCGCGCGGATCGCCCGGCAGAGCCCAGCGGCGCACGATCTTCCTGTCGCCGGACGAGACCGAGGTCAGGGTGTTGGGGGCGGGTTGTGCGAAAACGCCTGCCGCGACGAGCAGCAGAACGGCGAGCCTAATCCTCGAGAATGTAGGAAAACTTCTCGATGACGGTGTTGGCGAGGAGGCGCTCACACATCTGCCGAAGCTGCGCTTCGACGTCCTCTCGTGTCTGGCCCCGGTCCGCAAGCGTGATCCGAAACAGCTTGCCGACGCGAACATCTTCCACCCCCGCGAAACCGAGCGAGCTGAGCGAATGCTCGATGGCCTTGCCCTGAGGATCGAGAACGGACGGTTTGAGCTCGACGGTAACGGTGGCTTTCATCGCGGCGCATTCTAGAACAGCGACATCTGCCCTGGTGCCGGCGTGCGCGGTCTGCGGCGCGCCACGTCGAACAACCCCGTCGCTTCGAACTGCCGGGCGATGGCGAAGTCGATGCTGGCGCCGGTGCGGCGGAGGAGTTGGGTGCACATCTCGCGGACGATCGATTCGTGGTTGTTCTTCTGCGAGAGGTGGATCATGCAGAGCGTTTTGAGGTCGGCGCCGAGGAGGCGCTGGACGGCGCTGAGGGACTGGTCGTTGGAGAGGTGGCCGACGCGGGACATGATGCGGCGCTTGAGGGACCACGGATACGTTCCGCTGCGGAGCATGTCCAGGTCGTGGTTGGCTTCGAAGAAGAGGCCGTCGCAGCCGCTGAGGTGGCGGACGACCTCCTCGTTCACGTGCCCGAGGTCGCTGGCGATGCCGACGCGCGTCCCGTCGCGGGCCTCGATGACGAAGCAGGCCGGGTCGGCGGCGTCGTGGATGGTGCGGCGGGCGTGGACCTGCAGTTCGCCGATGGTGAAGTGAGAGTTGTTTTTGAAGATGACGGTCTTGGTCTCTTCCGGGTCGATGCGTGAGTTGTCGAGGGTTCCCTGGGTGAGGTAGATCGGGACCTGGTATTTGCGCGCCAGCCGTTCCGCTCCGTGGATGTGATCGGAGTGCTCGTGCGTGACCACGATGGCGGTGAGCTTGTCGATGTCGCGCTCCAGGGCCTGGAGGCGTTTCTTGGTCTCGCGCGTGCCGATTCCGGCGTCGACCAGGATGGCGGTGCCGTCGCTCTCGAACCAGTACGCGTTCCCGGCGCTACCGGAGCTGAGAGGGGCCACGATCATGGCAGTCAGGATACTCCAAGGCTGGGGCTATAGAATGCGCCGCGATGGCTGAACGATTCATTGTCGAAGGTGGCCGCAGACTCGAGGGGACGATCCGTCCCGGCGGGAACAAGAACGCGGCGCTGCCGATCCTGGCGGCGTGTCTCCTGACGGACGAGCCGGTGGTGCTCCGGAACCTGCCGGACATCCAGGACGTCCGGGTGATGCTGGAGATCATGGAAGGGCTCGGCGCGAGCGTCGAGCGGCTGGAATCGAACGTCGTCCGCATCGAGGCGAAGGGCGAGATCAGCAGCTCGCCGGACATCGAGCTGTCGAAAAAGATCCGCGCCTCGATCCTCCTGGCCGGTCCGCTCCTGGCGCGTTGCGGCCGCGTCTCCGTGGCCAAGCCGGGCGGTGATGCCATCGGCCGGCGACGCGTGGACACGCACCTTTTGGCGCTCGAAGCGCTGGGTGCCCAGATTGAAGTCTCGGCGCACGAGTACCGGATGGAGACCCGCGCCCTCAAGGGGAAGAAGATGTTCCTCGACGAGGCCTCGGTGACGGCGACCGAGAACGCCATCATGGCGGCCGTGCTCGCCGAGGGCGAGACCATCATCTACAACGCCGCGGCCGAGCCGCATGTGCAGGACCTCTGTCACATGCTGAACAAGATGGGCGCGCAGATCGACGGGATCGCCACCAACTCCCTGCACATCACCGGCGTGGAGACGCTGCACGGCTGCGACTTCTACATCAACAGCGACCACATCGAGGTGGGTTCGTACATCGGCCTGGCGGTGGTCACGCGCAGCGAGCTCCTGATCGAGGACGGCGTGCCCGAGCACATGTACGCCGTGCGGCACATGCTGGAGAAGCTCGGCGTCGACATCGTCATCGAGGGGAAGAACATCCGCGTCCCGAAGGATCAGGAACTGCGCGTGCGCTACGACATCGGCGCAGCCGTACCGAAGATCGACGACGGACCGTGGCCGCTGTTCCCGGCCGATCTGTTGTCCATCATGATCATCATCGCCACGCAGGCCGACGGCACGGTGATGATCTTCGAGAAGATGTTCGAGTCGCGCCTCTTCTTCACCGACAAGCTGATCGGCATGGGCGCGCGGATCATCCTCTGCGACCCGCACCGGGCCATCATCGTCGGCGGCGGCCGCCTGCACGGCGCCGAGATCTCCAGCCCCGACATCCGCGCCGGCATGGCCCTGCTCCTGGCCGCGCTCTGCGCCAAAGGCGAGAGCACCATCCACAACGTCCACCAGATCGACCGCGGCTACGAGCGGATCGACGAACGCCTGAACGCGCTCGGAGCGAGGATCCGGCGCGAACGGGACGTGTAGAGGAACGATGAACGATGAACACGGAACACGGAACGCAGCCCCCGGTCGTTCCGTGTTCCGTGTTCCGCGTTCATCGTTCGGTCCGGCCGTGATGGCCATCCTCAACGTCACGCCCGATTCCTTTTCGGACGGCGGCGTGCACTTCGATCGTGACAGCGCCGTGGAAGCCGCCCTGCGGATGGAACAGGACGGCGCCGCCATCATCGACGTCGGCGGCGAGTCGACGCGGCCAGGATCGGCTGAGGTGCCACTCGACCAGGAGCTGGACCGCGTCGTTCCGGTGATCGTAGGGATTCGCAAGCGGAGCGGCGTGCGGATCTCGATCGACACCCGCAAGGCAGGCGTGGCGGCGGCGGCGCTCGACGCGGGCGCGGACATCATCAACGATGTGAGCGCGCTGCGTCATGATGCGGAGATGCGTTCTCTCGCGGCGGCCCGGCGCGTGCCGGTGATCCTGATGCACATGCGCGGCGAGCCGCGGACGATGCAGGAGAATCCGCGGTACGACGACGTGGTGCGCGACGTGGCGCGGGAGTTGGAGACGTGGCGCGATGAGGCGGTGGCCGCAGGCGTCGATCCGGCCAATGTGTTGGTCGATCCGGGCATCGGCTTCGGCAAGACGTTCGAGCACAACCTCGAGCTGCTGGCCCACTGCGAGGAGCTGACGCGCATCGCGCCGGTCGTCATCGGGGCGTCGCGGAAGGGATTCATCGGACATCTCACAGGCCAGCCTGGCGGCGCGCCGCGCATGGCCGGCTCGCTGGCCACGGTGGCGGCGGCGCATCGCGGAGGGGCGGCCATCGTCCGCGTTCACGATGTGCGGGAGACGGTGGATTTTCTCAAGGTCCTGAGCTCGATCGAGGCCCGCCGGTGAGGATCTTCGAACAGCTCGCCCCCACCTGGCGCGACGCCGTCGACATCCTCATCGTCGCGTTCATCCTCTATTACATCCTCTCGCTCATCCGCGGCACGCGGGCCATGCAAATCTCCATCGGTCTGATGCTCCTCGGGTCGACGACCTTCGTGGCTCGGGCGTTCGATCTGCCGGCGCTCGAGGCCATCTCGCGGCAGATCCTCTTCTACCTGCCGTTCGCCATCATCGTCCTCTTTCAGCAGGAGATCCGGCGCGCCCTGGCGCGCATGGTCGGCGATCCGCTGGCTATGCTCTTCCGGCCGCGGGCCGTGGAGTTCCCCCGTGACGTGGTCGTGCACACGTGCGAGATTCTGGCCTCCAAGCACCTCGGTGCGCTGATCGCCATCGAAGGGCGGCAGACGCTGCGGATGTACGAGGACGGAGCGAAGCCGGTCGACGCCATCCTGACCACCGAGCTCCTGGTATCGATCTTCACGCCGGGAGGGCCGCTGCACGACGGAGCCGTGATCGTGCGCGGAAACCGGATCGCCGCGGCCAATGCGTTCCTGCCGCTCACCTCGACGCCCGATCCGCGGCTGGCGCACGGCACGCGTCACCGCGCCGCCATCGGCCTCAGTGAGGAGAGCGATGCCTTCGTGATCGTCATTTCAGAAGAGAACGGCTCGATGTCCGTGGCCGCCGACGGGGCGCTGCATGAAAACGTCGATCGGGCCATGCTGACGAATATGCTGGCGGAGCGCTTCGAATGAAGAACCTCGGGCTGAAGTTCGCCGCGCTGGTCCTGGCGTGCGTAGTCTGGTTCATCGTCTCCGGCCCGCGCCGCGAGCAGACCCGCCAACGCATGGTCACGGCCTCGCTATCGCTGGTCGGGTTGCCGCCGGACCTCGTCATCACCACCGATGTGCGGAGCAGTGTGGCCGTGCGCGTCAAAGGGCGGATCTCCGATCTCCGCTCGCTGGCCTCGCAGAGCCTCGAGGCATCGGCGGACCTGAGCCTGATCTCGAAGGCGGGCGACATCGTGATCACGCTGCGGCCGCAGAACATCAACGTGCCGGAAGACATCGAGGTCGTCGACATCGTGCCGAACAAGGTGCGCTTCTCGATCGAGAAGCTCGGCCAGCGGACCGTCCCCATCCGGCCGTTCCTGGTCGGCGCTCCGCCCCTCGGCTATCTCGTCGGTCAGGCCGTGGCCAGTCCGGAGCGCGCTCTCATCGCCGGGCCGATGTCGCAGATCATGAAACTGAGTGAAGTGGCCACCGAGCGCATTATCATGACCGGCCGCACCGCCACGTTCGTGCAGAACGTGCCCGTGGTCTCGGATTCGCCGCTGGTGCGGGTCATCCTGCCGGTCACGACGCAAGTCACGGTTCCGGTGCTCGCCGAGGTCGGTCCGCCGTCGGAGAGCGAGACGGCGGAGAGCGCGGCCACGACGACGACCACATCAGGAACAGGAAAACCGGACACGGAATGAGACAACTCTTCGGAACCGATGGCATCCGCGCGAAGGCGCATCAGTATCCGCTCGACCCGCCCACGATGTTCGCGCTCGGCGAGGCGCTGGCGCATCGCCTGAAAAAAGACAGTGCCCCCCGCATCCTCCTGGGCATGGACACGCGGGAGTCGGGCCCGGAGATCGCCCGCTCGCTCGCCGCCGGCATGGCCGCGGGCGGCGCCGAGGCGGTGCTTGTCGGCGTCATCCCCACGCCTGGCATCGCCTACCTCTGCCGCACCACCGACGCCGCGGCCAGCATCTCCATCTCCGCGTCACACAATCCGTTCGAAGACAACGGCGTGAAGATCTTCGGCCACGACGGCATGAAGCTGCCGGACGCGATCGAGGAAGAGATCGAGGACGAACTGCGCGCGCTGCGCCGCGAGGACGTGTCGATCCCCGACACGCCGATCACCGAAAACACCCAGCTCATCGAAGAATACGAGCGGTTCCTGCTCCACGGCGTGCCTCCCAACGCGCTGACGGGACGGAAGGTCGTCCTCGACACCGGCTACGGCGCCGCCTTCCGCATCGCGCCGGATGTCTTTCGGCGCGCCGGCGCCGAGGTCGTGGTCATCCACGACGCGCCCAACGGAACCAACATCAACGAACAGTCGGGAGCGATGCACCCGCAGCGTCTCGCGGAGATCGTCGTGCAGCAGCAGGCGCACTACGGCGTGGCGTTCGACGGCGATGCCGACCGGGCCATCTTCGTCGACGACGCCGGCAAAGTCCGCGACGGCGACGAGATCCTCTATCTCTGGGCCAAGTCCCTTCGCCAGCGCGGCGAGCTGCGCGGCGACTGCATCGTCACCACCGTCATGTCGAACTTCGGCTTCGAGAAGCAGCTGAAAGCGGACGGCATCGAGCTGTGCCGCGCGCAGGTGGGCGACAAGTACGTTCTGGAGATGATGCTGCAGCGCGACTCGATCCTCGGCGGCGAGCAGTCCGGCCACATCATCGACCGCACCGTGCACACCACCGGCGACGGCATCCACACCGCGCTCGTGTTCGGCCACATCCTCGGGGAGATGGGAAAGCCGTTCTCCCAACTGCACACCTTCGACCCCATGCCCCAACTCCTCCTCAACGAGCGCGTGGCCTCGAAGCCCCCGCTGGACTCGTTGCCGCGCTACCAGGCCGCGCTGGAAACCGCCACGAAAGACCTCAACGGCCGCGGACGCATCCTCGTCCGCTACTCCGGAACCGAAAACCTCGTCCGCGTCATGGTGGAAGGCGAGGACGACGCGCAGATCCGCAGGATCGCGGCGGAGTTGAGGGATGTGCTGAAAGAGGAGATTCAATCCTCGCCGGCCTGACGGGGGACGCAATGGAAAACCGCTGGACCCTGACCGGAAAGACCGCCCTCGTCACCGGCGCGACGGCCGGCATCGGCCTGGCCATCTGCGAGGAGCTGATGCGCTTCGGCGCGAGCGTGATCGGCGTGGCGCGCGACCGCGAGAAGCTGGCGCAGTGGGAAGCAGACCATCCGGGAGCGCGTGGGATCGTCGCCGACGTTACCAAAGATCGGGCGGTGATTTTCGAGGGGCTGCACCGTTTCGGCATCCGGCTCGACATCCTGGTCAATAACGCCGGCACGAACATCCGCAGGAAGGCCGTCGAGTACGAGGACGCCGAGTACGTGCGCATCCGCGAGACCAACATGGACTCGGTGTTCGACCTCTGCCGGCGCGCCTACCCGCTCCTCCGTGCCGCCGGAGAGGCCAGCGTCGTCAATGTGGCTTCGGTGGCCGCCTTCCGGCACCTCGGCACGGGCCTGCCGTACGCCATGACCAAGGCCGCCGTCGAGCACATGACGCGCGGGCTGGCCGCGGAATGGGCAAAGGACGGCATCCGCGTCAACGCCGTCGCACCCTGGTACATCCGGACGCCTCTGGCGGAGCCGGTCCTCCAGGATCCGGTGCGCCTGGGGAAGATTCTGGCCACCACGCCGCTGGCCCGGATTGGCGAGCCGGAAGAGGTCGCCTCCGTCGTGGCCTTCCTTTGTATGCCCGCCGCCTCCTACATCACGGGCCAAAGCATTGCCATTGATGGTGGATTCAGCGTGGCCGGGGTTTTCCAATAATCCATTGGCGAACCGGCCAGCCGCTGCTATATTGCGCCATCCATTTTTAGCCCCACAATCCGGGAGACGATCATTCATGGCTAAGGCTCAGGGGAAGAAGGCGACCGCTGCGGTTAAGGGCGCGTCGAAAAAGGTCGTCGCTCGCAAAGCGAGCGCGGCCGCAGCAACGAAGAAAAAGGCCGCACCGAAGAAGGCGGCCCCCCCGAAGCCGGCCCCCAAGAAAAAAGCCCCTCCCGCCAAGGCCAAGCCCGCTCCGAAGAAGGCTCTCGCCAAGGGCAAGCCTGCCCCGAAAGCGGTGAAGGCCGCGCCGAAGAAGGCCGCCAAGCCGGCCCCCAAAGCGGCCAAGAAGGCAAAACCGGCGGCAAAACCTGTAGCCAAGGTCGTGGCGAAAGGAACGAAGGCCGCGCTGAAAGTCGTCGTCAAGGTTGCCCCGAAAGCCGCCGCGAAGGCCGCAACCAAGCCGGCTCCGAAAGCCGCTCCCAAAGTCCCTGCCAAGGTAACGGCCCCGAAAGCTGCTCCTGCGGCTCCTGCCACTCCGGTGGCGCCCGTTGCAGCGGCGCCGCGTGCGGCCGAGGCCGAGAAGAAACGCGGCCGCCGCGCACGCCCGCGCGTTCACTCCAGCGGTGCTCCGGCCGCCGCCTGGCTGTCGACGGAAAAGCCGCGTCCCGCGTCGTTCATCCCCGCGCCCGCCCGTGCCGAGGCGCCCAGCGCCGTGGCCGCGCCTCCGGCCTCGTCCGACCGTCTCATCCGCCCCGACGACATCGACCACCCCGCCGTCCGTACGGTGCCGGTGCGCATCGACGTCGAGCAGGGTGCCGGCCGCTTCTATGTCATCGCCAACCCGATGGAAGTCTCGGTCCGTACCGGCGAAGGCATCGAATGGGATTTCCGTTACCTCGGCGGCGCCGACGTGTCGGTGGAAGAGATCGTCGTCGAGTTCGAGAAACCGTCGCCCTTCACCCAGACCGTCTTCCGCACCCGCAAGCCCGGCGGCGCCCGCCCGCATCGCCAGATGTCCAACGGCGCCCTGCCGGCCGCCGTCGGCCGCCGCATTCAGTACACCGTGCGCGCCATCAATCAGTACAAGACGGAGCTGGCCAACACCAGGATCTGGCTGAACGTCACCGCCTGATCAGCTCGTAACGTTCTCGGAACTGGCGCTAGAATCCGCCTCCTCACGACAGGAGGCCTCACCATGCGCACCATTCTGGCGCTCGTTCTCGCCGCTCCGCTCACGCTTTTCGCGCAGCCGCACGACCATCACGATCACGATCACGGCGCTCCCGACCTCGGGAACATCGGCAAGGCGCACCTGGAGACGTCGTGCAGCGAGGCGGCGCGGAACGAGATCGACCGCGGCGTCGCGCTGATCCATTCGTTCTGGTACGCCGAGGCCGAGAGAGCGTTCCGCAGAGCCGCGGCGGCCGACGCAGGGTGCGGCATGGCCTGGTGGGGCGTGGCCATGGCCAATCTCCATCCGATCTGGGCTCCGCCCACGCCGGACGAGCTGAAGACCGGCAGGGACGCGGCGGAGAAAGCGCAGCAGGCCGGTGCCAGGACGGACCGGGAGAAGGCATTCATCGGCGCCATTGCCACGTTCTATGCCGACTTCGACAAGGTCGATCACAAGACCCGCATGGCCGCGTACGAATCCGCGATGGCCGCGCTCGAGCGCGATCAGCCGAAGGACCGCGAGGCGGCCATCTTCCACGCCCTCTCGCTTCTCGGCGTGGCCCAGCCGAACGACAAGACCTACGCGAAGCAGAAGCAAGCCGCGGAGATCCTCAATCGCGTGCTCCCCGAAGAGCCCGAACATCCCGGCGTGGCCCACTACCTGATTCACAGCTTCGACTATCCCGAGCTCGCGCCGCTCGCGCTTCCGGCCGCGCGCGTGTACGCCAAGCTCGCCCCCGGGTCGCCGCACGCGCTGCACATGCCGTCGCACATCTTCACGCGCCTCGGGCTATGGGACGAATCGATCGCCTCGAACCTGGCGTCGGCGAAAAAAGCGCACGACTACATCGCCCAGCGCATGCCCGGAGCGGCGGCGTTCGACGAACTGCATGCCATCGACTATCTCGTCTACGCCTACCTGCAGCAGGGAAACCTCGGCGAAGCGCAGAAGCTCGTGGCCAAGACGTCCGCCATCACGAAGATCGACAATCCGGCCCAGTTCGCCGCTGCCTACGCCATGGGTGCCGTCCCCGCGCGATACGCCCTCGAGCGCCGGCAGTGGAAAGAAGCCGCTGCGCTCACCGTACCGACGACCGTGGTGTGGGAGAAGGTCCCCTACGCCGAAGCGAACATCCACTTCGCCCGCGGCATCGGCGCCGCGCGATCGGGGCAGCCAGCCATCGCCCGCGATGCCATGACGCGGCTGGCCGCCATCCGCCAGGTCCTGCTCGACCAGAAAACAGCTACTGGGCCGACCAGGTGGAGATCCAGCGCCTCTCCGTCGCCGCCTGGCTCGCCCGCGCCGAAAAGAAAGATGAAGAAGCGCTCCACCAGATGCGCGCCGCCGCCGACCTCGAAGCCTCGACGGAGAAACACCCCGTCACCCCCGGCGCAGTCATTCCCGCCCGCGAACTGCTCGCCGACATGCTCCTCGAAAGCGGCAAATCCGACGACGCCCTCGCCGAAGTCCAGCGCGTACTGAAGGACGCGCCCGGACGGCGCAACGCCATGGAGCTCGCGAAACGGGCGGAGACGAAGGAGCGGGCGGGGACACACTGATCTCCTCACCAACGACCCGGCTTCCAGCCGGGGGATCGTGCGTGTTGTGTGATTGGATCAGCCCGTGTGGCGGGCGGCAGTCTGTCGCCCGTTACACGGGCTCAAAAATTCCGGCGCGCTGATTCACCCGGCTGAAAGCCGGGTGCTATTGATCTGTTGCCCGCTCACGCGGGCATTGACGACGCGGGATATCCGTAAAACTGGCGACTGCCATCGCAAGAATCGCCGCCGACAGATCCTCGCGCAGCGTGAACATGCTGAGGCGTGCGTAGCACGCCTCAGAAAATAGCCCCCGGCTTCCAGCCGGGGGACCATGCGTGTGTGTGATTGGATCAGCCCGTGTAGCGGCGGCAGATCTGACTAGTGCGTCGTTGTGGGGGGCATGGTGGCCACGGCCGCCGCGACCGCATTTACTAACTGCGTCGACGGCGCCGTATCCGCCTCCTGCAACCTGTCGAGCAGCGTTCGCAGCGTCTCATCCTCCGGTTTTTCGCGCAGCTTCAAATACACCTTCATTGATTCCGCGAACTGTTGGGCGAGTCCTTCGCGCGGGGTGGTGACACGCGGGTCCATGGCCAGGGTGAGCGGCTGGGTGAGGACGCGGCCGTCGACGGTTAGGCGGACGGTGTAGGCGCCGGGCATGGCCAGCGGGGACGATGGGGTGGGTGGGGTGTCGTGGAGGATGGCGGCGATGGGGTAGGTGGTGGTTTTGGCGGGGACGGGTTGGTAGTGGAGGTCCCAGACGAAGCGGTGCATGCCGGGTTGCGTCGACGGCGCGCGCTGCGGGCGGATCCAGGCTGCGGGAACGTTGCCGGTGTCGGCGATGGGCGGGATCGGGTCGTCGTGGGAGTAGCGGCGGACGAGATTGCCATCGGCGTCGAGGATCTCGAGCGTGACGGCGGACGCCGACGCCGGTAGCCAGTAGTCGACGATGGCGCCGTCGGGCGGGTTCTGGCCCGCGGGCTCGTCGGGCGGCAGGGGCGTGTCGGTGTTCTTGTTCCAGCGGAAGCGCCAGGCGCGTTGCGGCCGGAAGAGATGTGCGGCGTCGCGCGCGTCGCGGGCCTGCCGCAGCGGCTCGATGTTATCCAGGATCCAGAAGCCACGGCCGTGGGTGGCCACGGCGATGTCGTCGTCGTGGACGATGAGGTCGCGGATGGAGCTGGCGGGCATGTTGAGGCGGAGCGACTGCCAGTGATCGCCGTCGTCGAGGGAGAAGTAGACCTCGTTCTCCGTCCCCGCGAAGAGCAGGCCTTTCGTCTTGGGATCCTCGCGGACGACGTTGACGATGGCGCCGTCGGGGATGCCGCTGGTGATGTGCGTCCAGCTCTTGCCGCCGTCGCGGGTGCGGTAGATGTGCGGGCGGAGGTCATCGAGACGGAACGTGTTGACGGCGGCGTAGGCGGTGCTCACATCGAAGTGCGACGCGTCCATGATCGAGATTTTCGCCCACGGCACGAGCGCGGACGGCGTGACGTCGGACCAGCTCTTGCCGCCGTTCGTCGTGACGTGAATGAGTCCGTCGTCGGTACCGGCCCAGAGGCGGTTGACGTCGAGCGGTGAGGGCGCGAGCGCGTAGACCACGCCGCGCTGCTTCGGCTGCGCGGCGGGCGTGCCGGCGTATTTGCCGATGCTCGGCGGCGCGGGCCATTCTTTTCGGGTGAGGTCGGGGCTGATCTCGGTCCAGGCGCGGCCGCCGTTCGTCGTTTTCCAGACGGTGTTGGAGGCGTAATAGAGGATGCGCGGATCGGCGGGGGAGAAGGCCACCGGCTGCGTGCGCACGACGCGGTAGCCCTCCCCGCGCAGCGGTTTCGGCGAGATGTTCTCGGCCAGCCGCGTGCGGCGGTCGTAGCGGCTGATACGCCCGCCGTAAACGATGTCGGGATCGAGCGGATCGGGAACGGCGTATCCATATTCTTCGACGCCGACCGGGGTCCAGTCGCGGAATGTGATCTGCCCCTCGTCGCCACGCGTCGGCACGCATGCCGAGCCGCTTTCCTGTTGTCCGCCGCAGACGCGGTAGGGGAAGGCGTTGTCGGCGTTGATGTGAAACATCTGTGCGGTGGGCTGGTTGTACCAGGAGCTCCACGTCGCGCCGCCGTTGACGGTGATGACGGCGCCCTGGTCGGCCGCGTTGAGGATGATGTTCGGGTCGTTCGGGTTGATCCAGAGCCGGTGGTAGTCGTCGCCGCCGGGTGCGCCGCGGAAGGAGCTGAACGTACGCCCGCCGTCGGCCGACTTCCAGGTCACGATGTTCGCGACGTAGACGACGTCGGGGTTCTTCGGATCGGCGCGCACTTCGTTGAAGTCGCCGGGACGGCCCCAGATCCTCTCGTCGTCGTTCATGCGCTGCCACGACTCGCCGGCATCGTCGGAGCGATAGAGGCCGCCCGACTCGGCCGTGGTGCCGGTGATGGCGTAGAGGCGTTTCGGATTCGCGGCCGCGATCTCCAGCCCGGCGCGTCCGAGGAGCTCGCCGGTGGCGGGGAGACCCTTCGTGAGCTGCCGCCAGCTCGTGCCGCCGTCGGTCGACTTGTACACGCCGCTGCCCGGGCCGGTGAAGACGGCGTTCTCCCACGGTCCGTGCTGCTGTTCCCACAAGGCGGCGTAAACCGTCTGCGGATTACTGGGATCAACGATGACGTCGATGCCGCCGGTGTTCACGTCGCGGTAAAGCACCTTTTCGAAGGTCTGACCCCCATCGACGGAGCGGAAGATGCCGCGCTCCTCGTTTGGACCGTACGGATGTCCCAGGGCGGCCACGAAGAGGCGGTTGGGATTGCGCGGATCGACGGCGATCATCGGGATCTGCTGGGCGTTCCGTAATCCGAGGTGCGTCCACGTTTTGCCGGCATCGACGGACTTGTAGATGCCGTCGCCGGTGGAGAGGTCGGGACGCTGGAGCCCCTCGCCGCTGCCCACATAGATGATGTTGGGATCGGATGGCGCGATGCCGATGGCCCCGATCGAGCCGGTGGGCTGATCGTCGAAGATCGGCGTCCAGACGCGCCCGGCGTCGGTCGTCTTCCACACGCCGCCGTTGTTGACGCCGATGTAAAAAACATTTGGCTGCGACGGAATCCCCACCGCCGCCACTGTCCGCCCGCCGCGGTACGGCCCAATGGAGCGCCATCGCATTTCGGCGAAGCGGGACGGAGCGATTTGCGCGGAGAGGGGGGTGGTGAGAGCCAGTGCGGCGAGGAGGATCGCGCGACGCAGATGCATGGGCGGGACGCTAGCACGGCAGGCTCAGAGGCTCAAAGGCGCAGAGGCTCAAAGGCTCAGAGTTGTTTCAATCACGCGCCTCTGAGCCTCTGAGCCTTTGCGACTCTGAGCCTCGGTCGTGGTCGTGCTTCGACCAACATTTCCTCCGCAAACAGAATTAGGCGTGCGATTTGCCCTGTTGCGTTCGTCATGAACGAAGTGTTTGCCCGCTTTCACGGCCTCTTCCTCCAGAACGCCACCGCGCTCTGGATCGCCGGCTCGCTCCTGCTGCTTCTGGCGATCGGGTTCGTCGGGGCACCGCTGATCGTCTGGGCCATCGCCGGAGCGGCGATCCTGATCGGTTTCGGTGCGCCGGTCTGGCTGCTGATCGCGTATGCCGCGGTGATGCTGCTGTTTCTCATCGTGCCGATCCGCCGCGCACTCGTCTCGAGCATCGTGATGAAGATCCTCGGGCCGATCATGCCGACGATCTCCGAGACCGAGCGGACGGCCATCGAGTCGGGCTCGGTGTGGGCGGAGGCGGAGCTGTTCTCGGGCAAGCCGGACTTTCGGAAGCTGATGAACGAGCCGTACCCGTCGCTGACCGCCGAGGAGCAGGCCTTCCTCGATGGTCCCGTCAATGAGCTCTGCTCGGTCGTCGACGATTGGGAAGTGTGGGAGACGCGCGAGCTGCCGCAGGCCGCGTGGGACGTGATCAAGCGCGAGCGGTTCCTGGGCATGATCATCCCGAAAGAGTTCGGCGGTCTCGGATTCTCCGCGCTCGCGCACAGCGAAGTGATCATGAAGCTGGCCACGCGCTCGATCCCCGTGTGCATCACCGTGATGGTGCCGAACTCGCTCGGCCCGGCGGAGCTGCTGATGCACTACGGCACGGACGAGCAGAAGAAGCGCCTCCTGCCGCGGCTCGCATCCGGCGAAGACATTCCGGCGTTCGCGCTCACCGAACCGGGCGCGGGGTCCGACGCGGGAGCCATCGCTTCGCACGGGACGCTGTTCAAAGGCTCGGACGGGAAGCTCTACATCCGCCTCAACTGGAGCAAGCGCTACATCACGCTGGCGGCGATCGCGACGCTCCTCGGCGTGGCGTTCAAGCTGAACGATCCCGAGAATCTCCTCGGCCAGGGCGAGGACCTCGGCATCACCTGCGCGCTCGTGCCGACGGATACGCCGGGCGTGGTCATCGGCCGCCGTCACGATCCACTGGGCACGCCGTTCTACAACTGCCCGACGCAGGGCCACGACGTCGTGGTGCCGATCGACGCAGTCGTCGGCGGCCAGGACGGTTGCGGCAAGGGCTGGCGGATGTTGACGGAGTCGCTCGCGGCCGGCCGCGGGATTTCGCTGCCGGCGCAGAGCACCGGCGGGGCGAAGCTGGGGACGCGCGTGATCAGCGCGTATGCCTCGGTGCGCAAGCAGTTCGGTCTGCCGATCGGCAAGTTCGAAGGGATCGAAGAGCCGGTGGCGCGCATCGCCGGCCTCAACTATCTGCTGGAGGCCATGCGCCGCTACACGCTCGGCGCGATCGATCAGGGCATGAAGCCGGCCGTGATCACGGCCATTGCCAAATATCACTCCACCGAGATCGGCCGCAGGCTGATCAACGACGCCATGGACGTGGCCGGTGGCTCCGGCATCTCGCGCGGTCCGCGCAATCAGATCGCGCACTACTACATCGCCACGCCGATCGGGATCACGGTCGAAGGGGCGAACATCCTTACGCGCACGCTGATCATCTTCGGCCAGGGCGCGTTGCGCGCGCACCCGTATGCGCTGGCCGAGGTCAACGCCATTGGCGCGCGCGACCTCCGTGCGTTCGACCGCGCCTTCTGGGGCCACATCGGCCACATCGTGCGCAACCTCTCGCGCTCGATCGTGCTCTCGCTGACGCGCGGCAACCTGGCCGGCAGTCCGGTCGGCGGTCCGACGGCGCGGTATTACCGCAAGCTGGCCTGGGCCTCGGCGACGTTCGCCATTCTGGCCGACATCGCCATGGGCGCGCTCGGCGGATCCTTGAAACTGAAAGAAAAGCTCACCGGCAGGTTCGCGGACGTGCTGTCATGGATGTACATCGGCACGGCCGTACTGCGGCGTTACGAAGCCGATGGCCGGCCGAAGGAAGACCTCTCCTTCGTCCACTTCACCATGACGCACTCGCTGTACAAGATCCAGAGAGCGTTCGACGGCATCTTCGGCAACCTGCCGGTACCGGGCCTGACGTGGTTCTTCGCCGGACCGCTGCGGATGTGGTCGAGCTTCAACGCGCTGGCGGGTGAAGCGAACGACAAGCACACGCACAAGATCGCCTCGCTCATTCTGACCGACAGCCCACAGCGCCTCCGCCACACCGAGGGCATCTACATGCCCGACAACACGATCGAGCACCTCGGCCTGCTCGAAGAAGCGTTCCGCGTGGTCAAGCGTGCCGAGGCTGTGGACAAGAAGGTCCGAGCCGCCGTCAAAGCGCAGACGATTCCGCGAGCCAAAGGTGCCGAGCTGTACGAATCGGCACTTGCCAAAGGCGTGATCACGAGCGACGAGCACGCACTGCTCGAGCGGTCCGAAGAACTGCGCGCTGCGGCCATCGCAGTCGATGACTTCTCGCAGGAGGAGTACCTCTCGCACAGCGCGCCGGGTGTGCTGCGGGAAGTGAACTCGCACGACGAAGCCAGCGTGGCGTAAGTCGTGGAAGGCATCGGCGATCTCATCCTCGTTCTCTCCACCTTCGCCGCGGCGGCTGCGCTGTGGTTCAAATTCAGCAGCGCCCGTGCAGCGAAGAGAGCCCTGGAACTGATCCGGCGTGACGCCCCTCAGCGCGAGCCGGGGCTGAAGGTCGAGGTCCTCGGCACCACGCCGGGCGAGATGCTCGACGTCGAGGTTCGCATCACCAACCTCGCCGGCGCCTGGAACGTCATCACCGGGCTGTTTCTCGAAACGGCGCAAAAGCCGAAGGCGTACGCGGCCCAGCCTCGCGACGGCGCATTGACCGCGCCGCTCGTGATCGCGGCAAGCGACGCTGTCACCGGCCAGGTGTTCTTTCGCGTTCGCGGCGATGACTTGCGCGGGGGATCGGTCGTCGTGACCGACATCGATTCGCGCAGCGCGAGAGATTCCATGCGCGTTTGATGGAGTGGACTTGCTGGACGTCGTGGACGTCGTGGACTTCGTGGACGTCCACCAAGTCCACCTCGTCCACAACGTCCACTCTACTTAGGCGCAATCAACCCAAAGTGCGCGTTGACCGCCCCCTCCGGGTGGCTGGTGGCGATGATCCGCCCGTCGAAGTCGAGGTGGAAGGTGTGGCCGGTGGAGGTGGTGATGGCGATGTCGCGGCGGCCGTCGTTGTCGTGGTCGACGATCTCGAGGCGGTCGATGGTTTGCGGGGAGGGGAGGACGGTGCCGTACCAGAGTTGCGGGGCGTCGCCGCGGATAGTTTTTGGGTCGAGCATGAAGACGGTGGCCACCGGTCCGTCGTCGCCGAGGATCGGGTTGAGGGTGGTGTTGACCGCGGTGGCGATGATGCGGGGAGCGGTTCGGGCGGTGAGGGTGGCGATGACGACGTCCTGCAGCCCGCCGGGGTGCCGGTAGGAGGCCAGCTGTTTTCCGTCCTTGGCGAAGACGGTGAGGCGCGACGGACTGGAGACTTCCTCGCCGACCGAGAGGGCCACGATCTGACGCGTGCCTTTGCGAAAGAGGTCGCCCGTGGTGAACGTCTTCACGCTCAGGCGGACGGAGTCGCCGGTGGAGGGTGCTTTCGTATCGGGGTTCGTGTCGGCTGACCATGCCGGATTGCCGACCGCATCGAAGACGATGATCTTGCCGCTGTCCTCGCCGCCGCGGCCGACGCCGGCCACTACCTCGTTCGCGCCGTCACCGTCCAGGTCGACGACTTCGGTGTGCGCGATCGGGCCCTTGACCTCGCGCCGCCAGAGGAACGTTCCGTCTTCGTTCATGGCGCTCAGCGAGGTGTCGGCGATGGTCACGGTCACCGGGCCGGCCGATTGCTGCTTTTCATCAACCGCCTGCGGCTGGCGCGCGCAGACGGACAGCGGCATGGTTTTCGTTGCGCCGTCCATGTTGACCTGGATGGCTTTGCGGACCGACGGATCCTTGTGCTTCTGGATCCAGGCCCGGACGTTGGTCTCGACGTAGGCCGCGAGCGTCTCGACGGTGATGAGCCCGCGCTCGTCCGTCGCGGCCTTGCATCGCAAACCCTCGATCACCGCCGTGGTGAATACGCCGTTTTGTTTTTCGTCGTCGTCGTACGCGTATTTGCCGGCGGCGGCGGCGTAAAACACCACCTGCCCGTCGACGTGGGACATTCCTTCGATGAGCGGCGCGGCGCCCTCGGCATCGGCATCGATGGCGCGCGTGCCGGTGGTGACGTTCTCGCGGCAGGCGTCGAGAAAGATGAGCGAGCGCGCGGCATCGGAGCCGGCGGCGATGTCCACCAGCTTGGCCGTGGAGATCGACGTCTCCGGATGTTCGAAGAGCGATGACGCGGCCAGGACGTAGGGCGTGCCGTCACGGCTGAAGCCGTGGCTGGCAAAGGAGAGGATCAGCAGACCTTCTTTTCCGGCCAGCCCGGCCTGGCGCGCCAGGAGCGTGAGGATGTCCGCCTGGCTGGCCGCGCTGACCGTTGCGCCGGCGGCGATCAGCTGATCGAGCCGCTGCTGCGACTCCGGTTTCTGCGGTGTGCCGGACAACGCCAGCACGACGCGCCGCGGAGTGACGAGACTGACCTTCCGGTCGAGTGCCAGCACCGAGGCGAGATCGATGGCGTCATCGACCGCGTATTTCACCTCGGTCAGCGTCTGGTCGTGGGTGAAGCGGCGCACGCCCACGAAGAGCGCCGCGGATTGCAACCGGTCGAAACTCACCGGTGCTGTGGATGGGGTTGGCGAAGGTCTGGCGGAGCGTGCATCGGCATCTTGAGCGATCACCGTCGGCAACGGTGCGACCGACATCATGGCCAGCCAGAGAAGCATCCACGGTTTCATAGGCCTCGATCGAGCGCCTGGTGCGTGACTGAATGTTGTATTGCAGACCGTCGCGCCCCAAATGCGCTGCAGTGCGGATCGAACACTGCTGGCCCCCTCGTCCGTGAAGCCCACCCGTGTGTGAGTGCAGGAGTGAACGCCTGACCGGATGAGCCCCAGCGGAGAGGAGGCCGAACACTCAGACACTAACGTCGGAAATTTGTGGCGACGCTGGTGTGAATTTTCGCTTCGCGGGGAGGAACGGACTCGAAAAACAGGCGCTCGACGGACCAGCTGGAGAGGGTGGAGCGCAGTCGCCCGCGGTTGCCGGAGGCGGTGAGCAGGAGCAGCTCTTCGAGCGCCGTCTGCGGCTGCGGCGCGCGGGCCCGCACGCCGTCCCATTCGAGGATCCAGGGATTCCGGAGCGGTTCGTCGGTGGTGAGCAGAAAGTAGGTGTCCACTCCGTATGGCGGCGCGATCTCGAAGGTTCCGTGAGCGCCGAGCGGGATCTCAGCCGGCGGCGTGGAGGATGGCATCGGGAAACGATTCTCGACGGAACCACTGCGTGGAAAAAGCAGGAAGCTCTCGCCGTAGCTGTCGACCATGAACACATAGACATAGCGCGGCGTGACGCGCGCCGGGACCGGCGCCGCGGCGCGGAGGACGAGGGCGTATTTTTCGTCGCCGACCAGCATGCAGTCCGTGGCGCGCTGGCCGTCGCGCTCCCGGCGGAGCTCGAGCCGGTACGGAGAGCGGGCCTCCGCCGGAGAGTCGAGGAGCTGCCAGGCCTGGATCTTTCGCAGACGGACCGCGGCATCGCGGAGCGCCGAAGCGGTGTCGCGCAACGTTTCGGCGATCCACGCGGTGCGCAGCGGCAGCCCGGCCCTGCGCCGATCCGATGCGCCCGCCGAGGGCCGCATCCACGTGTACTCGACGCTGTGGTTGGAGTAGCGACCGACGAGGACGTAATCGGCATCCTCGGCTCGGTCAATGGGGTCGATGCCCTCACGATCGCTGCCCGGCCCGACGTCGATGGCGTCGATCAGGGCCGCCGGCGCGGGCAGCTGGACGAAGAGCGACGCCGCCGCGGGGAGCCCGGCCACGCCGTTGATGGCGTCCGCGGCGTCGGGGCCGAGGGAATCCATCCCGCCGTCGGGCCGGAGGAGCTCCCAGCCGCGTTGGCCGCTACGTAATAGAAAGGAAGGCGTCGATTCGATCGGATCGTCGATCCAGCGCACGCGGCGGCGCACCGCTTCCGCGGCCAGCCTGCGCGCCAGCGACGTGAGCGCGTCACGGTCGTCCTTCACGCGCGGCATGGAGACGCGCAGCGACCTGCCCATCGGGGCCGCCCAGCCGACGACTTCCATCAACGCGCCGGAGCGGATCGACGCAGGCATCGGCGTTCCCGCGGGAACGCGCCCTTCACTTCTGCCCAGCCCCTGGATCCCTGTGATCGCGAGCCGCGTGGCGTCGCTTTCTTTGCCCCAGACGCGCAGTTCCGTACCGACCGTCAGGCCGTTCGCCCAGCCGCCCTGCAGGAGCACGGCTCCGTCGCGGCGGACCTTCTCGACACTGATGACGGTGCGGTCGCCGCGGCGATCGCTGCGGATGCCGAGGAACGGGCTGAGCGTGACTTCGCGGCTTCCGGCCAATACCGGTTCCTGGTACGGTTTCTCGGCGCGCAGGCGCGCCGAAGCGCGGGCGAACGTTTCGGCCGCGGTCTCGCCGGCGTTGGAGTCGCGCATGGCCCGGATCCAGGCCCAGGAAAACGCGCCGTGCATCTTTCCTTCATCGTCGCGGGACTCCCAGGCGATGTCGAAGTCCTGCGTGGCGGAGATCACCAGCGCGCCGCGCTCCTCGGGGCGTGCACCGGGACTGGTACGGTCGGCGACGTCGCGGAGATCGGGCTTCACTCCGCGCGGCTGCGCACCGGTGGCCAGACCGCGTGCGCCGGACCCGCTGTGGCAGTTGTCGAGGATCACCGTCAGGCGTGCCCCGCGGTCGAGGATGCGATTGAAGAACGGACGCAGCTCCTTGTCGCGAATGTCGCGGACGCCGAGGCGCGAGTCCGCCGGAACGATCGACTCGTCGAGCTGGTCCGGCTCGTTGGAAAGCGAATTCCGGACCTGCGAGCCGTGGCCGGCGTAATAGAACAGCAGCACGTCGCCTTTGCCGGCGCGCTTCAGGAGATGGTTCTCGACGGCTTCGAGAATGGCGCTGCGCGTCGCTTCCTGATCGGTGAGCGTCTTGATATCGCGCTTGTCGAAACCGTAGAGCAGCCCGAGCATCTCTTCGAGAGCGCCGACGTCGTTCACGGCGCCGGCGAGGTTGGGCCAATCGCGTTGCGGCGCGGCCTCTGGCCGGCCCAGGCGCGAGGCGGTGTAGTCGTTGATCCCGATGAGCAGCGCGCGTCGCCGGGGTGCCGGAGCCGCCATTCCGTCGCCTGCGGCCAGGGCCAGGCAGACTGCGAGCAGCAGAAGGATCTTCCGGTTCACAGGAAACCCTTGCGGCACGCCGTCATCCCTTCGGCTTCGGCCACGCTCACCGCGCCATACGTCCAGACCCGGTCGGAGCCGTCCTTGTAGGCGACGCCGCGGAAGGTCTGCTCGCGGCAAAAGTGCTGCACGCCGCCGTCATAGATGTCGTAGGAGCCGGCGCCGTAATGCAGCGCTTCGATCATCGACTCCTCGAGGACGATGGAGGTGCGGACGAAGAGGACGTCGCAGTCGGAGCCGGCGGCGTCGGCGCGGATGTTCCAGCCGGAGAAGCGCGATTGCGCGTAACGCCGGGTGAAGGCGTTGGCGGCGGCGATCCGGCCGTCGGACGACGACGGCTTCCGCGGGGACTTCATGCGATTGGATTCGCAGGTAATGACCGCGGTGAACAGGAGCATGCCCAGGATGATCGCGATGCTGCGTGCGGCGGTGCGCGACATTTCGTCTTCCTTTCTCGAGGTGGCGGAACGAACAGGGCAGCCCGCCATCGAACGATGGCGGGCTGCCGGCCACGATTAGGGAAGTTGGTTCCGCGTTGGCGGGCAGAGGACCTGCTCGGCGACAGTGCGGCCAACATCGAGACGGAGCTGGTTCAGAAGCTCGGACCAGAGCGTCTCCTGGGGATGAATCGAGTGCCACTCGACTTCGGGATACTCGGGCGCACCTGCAGGTGCTCCGGCGCGCGGCACGAGGCGCGCGGCCGCTGCAGGCGGATTCTCCGTCACTTCGTAATACATCTCGAAGTGCTTACCGACGCCGGGAGTGGCACTGTACGGCGCGGTGGGCGGCGTGAACGGCGGGAGATTGAGCACTGCGATCTCGACCGTCTCGTCTTCGCCGGGGGAAAGGATCATGGAACGGCCCGGGTCGCCGTTGAACTTCTCTTCCACGATCTCGATGCTGCTGCCTGAGACGGCGATGTCGGCGCCGACCCACGTGGCGATGGCTTGTGAGTAGGAGGAGGTGTTGCCGGTGTTGTCGAGCCGTTTGAAATTCACCGGTGTGATGTCGCTGCCGATCCGGGCGATGGAGAAGGTGAAGAAGTTGCCGGTCTGAAGCTTGAAGCGCGCGGCGATGACGCCGGCCGGAGGCTCTGCCTCGAGCATGGCCTCGTCGATGTCGCAGCCGTTCTGGCAGATCTCCTCGAGATCGGCCACCCAGCTGAAGTCCGCGCGTTCCGCGGACGTCGTCGGAACCATCTGCGGCACTCCGTTGACGACGCTACGCGCGTTCTCGATCAGGGAGAGCGATGGCAGTTCGGGATCATTCACGTTGCCTTTGCGCAGCGTGAGATCCGAACCGGCCAGCAGCCATGCCGCGCCGCCGCCGACCGCCGCCTCCGTGGCGTCGAGCGCTTCGGACATCGATTTGTCGGAGAAGAGAAACTGCGCAATGTCGGAGTCATCGGTGGGGCAATCGCCGCTGCAGCTTCCGGCGCGGGCGATGAGCAGTGGTTTGTGGGTGTCGATGGTGCTGCTGTCGGACAACTCGTGGGCGTGGCCGACATTGAGCAGAAGGACGGTGACCTCAGTCTTGTCCTCGCTGGGGACGAAGACGATCAAGCCGCTGAAGAGAAGGCGAAGAATGAACTCCAAGGGGTGTTCCTCCGTGAGTTGGAGCGCGGGCGGCGAATGGCGACGAGGCATGGCCGATCACCTGAAACGGGGCCCACGCCAGTACCGACCGAAGGCCGGGCTTGTGGTTTGTTTTACTGAGCAGACCGAGTTGCGCGGCTCGCATCGCCTCCGCAGCATCGCTGCCCTCCTCATAGTGACGATGAAAAGACACCATGAGCTCCTCCGTTGTGGCGTCGTCGACGTCCCATAAGCTACCGATGACGGCCGGAACCCCCGCGGCGAGCAGCGGGCGCACCAGCGGCGCCACGCCCTCGGGACCGACGGGAAGTCCGCCCGCGCTGCTGCAGGTGGACAGAATCACCAGTCGCGTTCGATCGAGTCTCAATCGAGTCAACATCTCTTGTGCGTCGATGGCGCCGGAAAGGTTGGGCGACGGCGCCAGGAGCAGAAGCGAGTGCGATGGCTGCTGTGCGTTCACAATGGCGTGGCCGGCCACGTGGACAATGTCGTGACTGGCCGCGCGCTCGAGAAACGCCGGGACTGTGGCCGCGGCACCGGTCAGAAGGTCTGCGTGCGGCGCATAGAGCGCGTGGATCTGCTCCGCTTCGCTCTTTGCGTACGGCAGGTCCCTCATGCCCTGTGCAAACGTGAGGGTCCGGTCGAAGTCCGGATTGCCGATGACCAGAGCCGAAGGTGTGGTGGTCGCGGGAATGGCGCGATCTCGCTGCAGTGACGATAGATAAAGAGTGATGCTGCCGCTGATCTCGACCGGCGCCTCTTCCAGGAGATACCGGCGCGTCTCGGGATTGCGCAGTGCCACGATCGGCAGACCGTGAATGGCGCCGTCAGGCACGAATACCAGCCGGCCGGGCTTGCTTCCACCGGGCATGCGTGCAATGGCGGACAGCGGTTCCGCGGCCAGCCCGTCGAACGCGGCCAGGAGGACGGCATCGGCGGCGTTCCTGTTCTTATTGCGCGCCGCTTCCTGTAATTCGGTGCTCCAGCGTACGGTATCGGCGCGTTTCACCCGCGGCGAGGTCAATTGCTGGAACGCGTCACGCGCGATGATCCATGTGTACGTGCGATCCTCGAGCACGCAGTACTGAATGAGGAACGTGCCGGCCGGGAGGGACGCCTGAATGTCCGCGATCGTCTGCCGCGCGCTGTTCTCGTCCGGTGTAGCCTGCATCCCGCGGATCTGAGGCGCGGAGCTCAACCGTTTGACGAGATCCACGACCTCGAACGCACGAGCGCGTTCCGCATAGGTGAGTGCCGCCGCCGGCCGCCCTTCATCCACGAGATGGCGAATGAGCACGCGGTACGTGTCCTGAAAACGCGCGAAATAGGAGCTCCACAGGTCCTCGCCTTCACCGGATTGTCGTGTGGCCAGAATGGCCGACTCCTCCTGGCGCAGCACGTCCAGCGACTGGCGCAGGTCGCGTTCCGCTTCCTGGTCGTTCCCGGCGCGCAATTCCGCCTCGGCACGTTGGGCGAGGAGCGACGCGTGAAACGTCCGGAAACTGGGAGAGGTTCCTTCCAGGGCTTTGGTGAATGCCAGCACCGCTTCGCCCGGCCGGCTGCGCATGAGCGACTGTCCGCGCACTTCCTCGGTGCGGGACTGCAGAAGGCGGCGCACGTTCGCATCGCGATTGCCGTCCTCATGGAGGAGGCGTGCCGACTCGCCGAGGTCCCGGGCCGCACTGTCACCGTGCTCGAGATGCAGCTGGATCGTGGCGCGGTGGCGCAACGCGATCGAGAGTTGTTGCCGCAATGCCTGAATGCGGCGTGGCTCCTCGGGACGCGCGGCATGCAACGCTCGCAGCAGAAAACGGACGTTGGCGTTCTGATAGAGAAGCGCCGTGCGGGGATGGCCGAGCGCCATCGCCGTCAGAGAGGTTTCGAGCAGGAGCGCGTTGCGGTCCTTCGGCTCGATCAGGTGGCGGGACCCGCGGAGCGCGTTGAACGCGGCGCGCCAGGCCAGTTCGTAATGGCCGAGGTTGCGCAGCACGCCGGCACGGCGGCTGTGGATCGCGGCCAGGCCCTGGTCGTCGTGCAATCGCGCGTATTCGGCCGCCGCTGCGTCGTATGCCGCCAGCGACTCGATGAAGCTGCTCTGATCGAGGAACGTGGCCCGGATCCATTGAACGCGAGCCCGGAGGCGCCGGTAGCCGTGTCTGGACGCTTCTTGGTCGATCGATAGCAACAAGGGAAGCACACGCGGGCGTTCGTTCTGATTGAACGAAATGCCGACGGCGTAGCCGAGCTGGGCGCGCAGCCTGTAGGGACTGTGGCCTGTAGCCATCAATTCCGCGGCCTTCTTGTACTGGGCGGCCGCGCCGCCGTAGTCGAGCTCCCGTTCCGCGGACCGCGCATTCTCGAAGGCGCGGTGGCCCTGCTGCAGCGCGGCCAGTTGCTCCGGTGACGCCGCGGCGATCGCTCCACTGACGCCGGTGACGAATGGATCATCGCCCAGCCGCGAGGACAGCTCGGACGCGAAAAGACGGACGCTGTCGAGATGCTCCGCAGTGGGCGCGGACGCCCACTGTGGCAGGAGCACTTCGTCGAAATAGCGTGATGCCTCGTACGGAAACGGCGCGATCAGCCGGCCGACGGCATCGCGGTCGCGCGCGCGCAGAGCGGCGGGCAGCGAGTCGCGGCTGCGCTGCCAGCGGCGCGTGTCGTCGAGCGCTGTCTGGCGGACCAGGCGGTTGTGATGGTCCCGCGCCTCGTCCGCCCATTCCGAGCGGTCGTTCTTCAGGAATTGCTCCCACGCCGTGGTGGCCTCCTCGGTGAGGCCCAGCGCCTCCAGCGTCAGGGCACGATTGAACCGGGCAGCGGGGAGATCCGGCTTCGCGGCCACGGCCTGCTCGGCGGCGTCCAGTGCGCGCAGATAATCGGAGGGCCAGTCGTTGCGCTGAGCCCGCACATAGAAGGCTGCGGACAGATCGCTCATCGCGCCGGCGTCGGTGCGCGCGAACCGTTCCAGGGCGTCGATGGCCAGGTCGGTGCAGCGTGGCCGGAACGAGAGAACGCGAAGGGCCTGGACGTGCGTCACGATGATCTCGTCGCAGGCGTCCGCGGCTGTGTGGATCGATGAAGGGGCCGGTGAAGGGGGAACAGCCTGCCATTCCGCGTTGCTCAATCTCGGTTCGACCGTGCGGCGCCACACATCCGGCGGTTTCGTGTCTTCCTGTGTGCAGAAAGTGACGCAGGTGCACAGTGCAATGACGAACAGAAAGAGCCTTTTCATGCGTCCACTAAGATACGCGTTTCGCGGAAACGGGATCGGATGATGGCGATCTGGAACGGCGGCGGTTCCGACGATGGATTCGAAGCGATCTATCGGAAGTACTACGCACGCGTCTGGCGCTATTACCGGGCCTGCCGCGTCTCCGATGACGAGGCCCACGATTTCGCGCAGGACGCATTCAAACGCCTCTATGAACGGATGAATCAGCTGCGCGGCGAGGAGCCGTGGCCGTTCCTGCAGTCGATCGCGCGGAGCGTGTTGCTCAACAAGCTGCGCGACCAGAAGACGGCCAAGCGGAACGGCAGAATCGTCGAGATCGACGATCCGGAGGTCACGGAGCTGTCCGCGCCCGAGGAGCTCGATTACGCGGAGCGGCAACAGCAGGAAATGCGGCGGAACAGTCTGTACGAGGCCGCCGCGGAGCTCCCCGAGGGGCAGAGACAATGTCTCGGCTTGTGGCTGGGAGGCTTCAAGTATGACGAGGTCGCGGCGGTCCTGGGGATCACCGTCGACGCGGTGAAGTCGCGGCTGCGCGATGCCAAAAAGCAACTGCGCGTGCGACTGGGGGCGGACACGCTCCCGGAGGATGAAGTATGACCAACGAATCGGATTGGCAGGCTGTCCAACAGGAAATGACGGCGGAAGACCGGCGCAAGCTCGGCGAGCCGCCCACGGCAGACGAGATGCTGGCCTACACCCGCGGCGAGCTGCCCGCCGAGACCGCCGCGCGTGTGCGCGCCTGGCTGGTGTGCAATCCCGATCTGGCCCGCGCGCTCATGCAGCCGTTCCCCGACGACGACGCGAAGCCGGGCGATCCCGACTTCCTCTCGCCGGAGGAGCTGTCGAAACACTGGGCTTCTCTGCAGCAGCGCATTCATGCGCCGGCTACGGCGTCGATGGGACGCTTGCTCCAGTTCCCCTCGCGATGGACGGCCCTGGCCGCATCGCTGGCGCTCGTCTTCGCGGGCCTTTACTGGCAGGCCGAGTCGAAAGCGCGGCGGCTGGATCGTCAGCTCCACGAACCGCGCGCGCTGGAGTCGCAACTCCTCTTGCCGGACGGCCGCAGGGGTGTGGAACAGGCCACGTCCCTCACCGCGAACGGGGAACACATCGTCCTCGACCTGGCGCTGTTCAACGCCTCGCGCTTCGAAACCTATCGCGTCGAGATGAGCGACGAAACGCGCCCGCCCTGGCGCAGTGCCGCCATCCGCGCCGCGGATGAAGAGACGCTCTCGGTGGACGTGTCCCGGGCGTACCTGAAGCCGGGCAAGTACCGGATCGTGGTGTACGGCATTGAAGGAGCGCGCGAGGAGCGGCTGGACAGTTACACGCTACGCGTGCCGTGAATTCGGAGGGCAGAGCGCAGAGGGCAGACGGCAGAAGCAAAACGACCGGGGCTGAAGCGCTCGGCAGAGGCTGGGCGCAGAGGTAGGCCCCCCGGTCCGTTTTGCTTCTGCCCTCTGCCCTCTGCGCTCTGCCCTCTAAAATGCCGCGGTGCGCTTCCGCCGCGCGTTCCTCTTCGTTCTGCTCGCGTGCACGGTGTTGCTCGCGGCGGAGTCGCGGGTTGGGCTCGTTTCGTTCCGGCGCATCGCCATTCCGGATGATGTGCCGGCGCATCTCTGCAGCGCCATCGCGCAGGATCGCTCGGGTCTGCTGTGGTTCGGGACGCAGGGCGGGTTGGTGCGCTACGACGGCTATGAGCTGCGTGTGTACCGCTCCAATCCGTCCGATCCGTCGACGCTGGCCGGCAACTACGTGCGCGCGTTGCTGGTGGCCTCCGACGGCCGGTTGTGGGTAGGGACGTTCAGCGGCGGGCTCTCGGTCTTCGATCCGCGGACGGAGAGATTCACGCGTTACCAGCATGACGTGCGGAACGCCTCGTCGCTGGCGTACGACCGCGTGGAAGGGCTGGCGGAGGATGCCGGCGGACGGATCTGGATCGCCACGCCGGCGGGACTGGACCGGCTCGATCCGAAGACGTCCCGCATCGAGCATTACCGGCACGACGCGTCCGATCCGATGAGCATCGCCGATGATCGCGTGCGCGGGTTGCTCGTCACGCGCGGCGGCACGTTGTGGGTGGGCACGCGCGCTGGGTTGCAGCGCTGGCTCGGCGAGGGTCGCGGTTTCGAGCGCGTCGCGCCCGCGCTGGCCGGTGAATACATCGTTCGTCTGCACGAGGACGCGCGCGGGCGTATCTGGATCGGCACCGAGGAGCATGGGGCGGCGGTGCTCGACCCGCGCGATGGTGCCTTGCGGCGCATCGCGCCGAGGCCGGCCGATCCGAACGGCCTCAGTCATTACTGGGCCTATGCATTCGCCGAGGGCGTGGCGGGGGAGATGTGGATCGCCACGTTCGGCGGCGGAGTGGACATTGTCGATCAGGAGTCGCTGAAAGTCATCGACCGGCTGCGGCACGATCCGCTGCTCGACGATACGATCGGCGCGGATCGCGTCGGCGCGGTGTTCCGCGACTCTTCGGGTGCGATGTGGGTGGGCACGTGGGGCGAAGGTCTGGCGCGCCACGATCCGCGGACGCGCGCCATCCGCTCGCTGCGCTTCAGTCCCAACCGTCCCGACGGACTGACGCATGCCGCCGCGGTGCGCACGCTGGAGACGGGCGACGGGAACATCTGGGTCGGCACGAACGGCAACGGCATCGACATCCTCGATCCCGCGCTGCGACGCATCGGCGGCTTTCGTGCGGACGCAAACGATCCTGGAGCGCTCTCCGACGGCGCCATCACCTGTCTCGCCCAATCGGACGACGGCACGATCTGGGTGGGCACGCTCAACTCTCTCTTGCATCGCCTGCGGCCGGGTACGAAGCGGTTCGACCGGCTGGCCGCGGAACAGCTCGCGGGCGGCCCGATCCGGACGATCGCCTTCGGCCGCGACGGCATGGTGTGGGCCGGTGCCGCGGAAGGGATGGTGCGCGTCGATCCGGAAACGCTGGCCACGCGCGTCTATCAGCGCTGGCCCGGCGCCGCCAGGTCGTCGCCGGCGATCGAGTCGATCGTGCCAGCCGCAAACGACACTGCGAACGGCACGCTCTGGGTCGGCACCGACAACGGCCTCTATTCGTTCGACCCGCGCACCGAATCCGCGGTGCGCATCGCCAAAGAGCCGCGCGCCGATTCACTGCCCGATAACTGGGTGCCCGATCTCCTGCTGGCGCGCGACGGAAAGCTGTGGGCCGGTACTGCCGCCGGCCCGGCGATCCTTACGCATTGGGATGGAAAAACTGCCCGGTTCGACAATGTCCTGACGAGACTCGGTCGCGCTCCGTCGCCGGCGGAAGCGCTCATCGAAGACGAGGCCGGACAAGTCTGGATCGGCCCGCGGCTCCGAATCGATCCGCGGACGTGGACCGCGCGCGAGCTCGGTCCCGCGGACGGCGTGACGTTCCGCAACTTCTTCATCGCCAGCCGTACGCGGACGCGCGACGGGCGCCTGCTCTTCGGAGCGCCGGAAGGGCTGTTGATCGTCGATCCGCGTGCGTTGCGCCTCGAGACAACAGACGCACCGATCGTCGCCACCGCCTTGCGCGTGGAAGGCAACGCGCGTCCCGGCGCGACGGTGCTGCCGTCCATCGAGCTATCGCAAGCGGAGCGGAGCTTCTCGCTCGAGTTCGCGGCGCTCGATTTCAGCGCGCCGTTGCGTCAGACCTATCGCTATCGTCTCGACGGCCTCGACGAGAGCTGGAGCGTGCTGGCTGCCGCGCAGCATTCGTTGACCTACAGCCGCCTGCCGCCGGGCCGCTACCTGCTGCGCGTCGGCGTGAAGAACCGCGACGGCGGGTGGAGCCGGCAGGAGCTGCGGTTGCCGGTGACCGTCCAGCCGGCGCTCTATCAGACGCGATGGTTCCGCGCGCTTTTGGCGACCTGCGCCGCTGCGCTACTGTATGCGTTGTATCGCCTGCGCGTCCGCCAGCTGCGCGCCCGCGAGCGCGAGCTCGAGCGGCTCGTGCAGCACCGTACCGCGGAGCTGGCCCTGAAGAATCAGCAGCTGGAGACGGCGTACGAAAGGATCGAGGAGGCCAGCCTCACCGATCCGCTGACCGGGCTGCGCAATCGCCGCTTCCTCGAACAGACCATCGGCAACGATCTCGAGCTGGCGGCGCGCGGCGGCGTGGACCGCGACCTCGTCATCCTGATGATCGATCTCGATCACTTCAAGAGCGTCAACGATCAGTACGGCCACGCCGCGGGCGACGCCGTGCTCGTGGCCCTGGCGCAGCTGCTCCTGCGCACCGTACGCACCGCGGACACCGTGGTCCGTTGGGGCGGCGAGGAGTTCCTGATCGTCATTCGCTTTGTCGACCGCGCCTGCGCCGCCGAGGTCGCGGAGAAACTGCGCAGCGCCGTGGCCGGACACCCGTTCGTGCTGCCGGACGGTACGTCGATTCAGAAAACCTGCTCGATCGGATTCGCGGCCTGGCCCTTCTCTCCCGCCGCGCCGCGCGCCCTCCCGCTGGAGCGCGTCATCGACCTCGCCGACGCCGCGCTCTATCTCTCGAAGCACAGCGGACGCAACGCCTGGACCGGCGTCCTCCTCGGCGCGAACGCCGATCCCGTGCGTGCGGCCGAGGCGTTCCGGGAGGATGCGGAGAGCGCGGTGGCGAAGGGTGAGGTTGTGATGCAACGATCTGGTTGATTCGCCAGTTCAGTTTATCCCGAGCGAAGCGAGGGATCTCCGGTTGGCACCGCGAGGACGAAGCCGGTCACACCTCGCGGTGCCGCCAGAGATCCCTCGCTTCGCTCGGGATAAACTGGTCATCCCTATAATCCGCGCCCGATGCTCATCCTGCATGCGGCACTCGTGGACGGGGCGGTGGCCGTGTGGGGCGAGGTGCCGTTCGAAAAGAAGGGACGTCCGAAGAGCGCCGGCGCGTCTGCCGGGCAGTTGCGCGCCGCCCTCACGGAGGGCGGTGTGGCCATGGAGGGCGAGGCCCGCACGCTGATCGGATGGTTGCCGTCTGCCGCCGGACGTCCCGCGCCGTCGTCGCCGCTCCTCGGCGAGCCGATAGCGCTGGAGACGACGCGGATCGAGCCGTGGTCGATCGAGGTCATAGCAAGCGAGGACGCGACCAACCTCCTGGCATCCGTAGTCGGCAAGCGGCTCATTGCTCCCGGCGTGGTGGTCGGCGGGACGCTGGCGTTTCTGGCGACGGCGATGCGGTTCGCGGCGGCGCTGGTCAGCCGCGGGCATGTGCTGCCGTCGCTCGAGCAGGTGGGGACGGACTGGTTCGCGCGCTGGATCGCGGCGCCGGCCGCTGGCGAGCACGAGCAGATCGCGTCGCTGGTGCGGTCGATCCCTCCGGCGCTGCTTGCATTCGGAACGACGAACGATGCACCTCCGGCGATCGAGCCGCGGGCTGCGATCGAGAGGTTTCTGACGTCGGTCGTCGATCGGCAGATGCGTGCGCAGACGAACGCGCCGGCGAGTCTCGTCTCGTTGCACGATCGCTGGCTGGCGGCCCTAGGCTCGGCTGACGGCCGCTTGCACGGCGATGACGGGGAGCTGGCGGCGCTGCGCAGCACGCTCGCCGAGTGGCGGCGGCCGGTCACCGAGCAGGCGCTGTTCGATTTCCGCGTTGCGTTCCGGCTCGAAGAGCCTGCGCCGGATGCGGACCGCTGGACGATCCGGTTCCTGTTGCAGGGCGTCGACGATCCGAGCCTCATGCTTCCGCTCTCGCTCGTGTGGCGCAGCGATGCGCGCGGAGCCGACGCGGCGGCGGTGCGGCGTCTCATGAAGCGCGGGCGCGGAGATGCCACGCGTTTCGTCCTCGGCTCACTGGCGCAGGCGGGCACCATCAGCAAGGCGGTCGACGAGGCTCTCCGGAAGGCGGCGCCTTCGGAGATCGACACCGATACGAACGGCGCGTTCACGTTTCTCGTGTCGGACGCCGCGGCGCTGGAGAGCGCGGGATTCGGTGTGTTCCTGCCGTCGTGGTGGAGCGGCAAAGGGACGAAGAAGCGCCTGTCGCTGCGTGCCAGCGTGCGTGCGCCGAAGTTCAAGTCCGCAGCCGGTCTGTCGATGCAGGAGCTGGTCGATGTCCAGTGGAAGGTGGCCCTCGGCGGCGAGGTGCTTTCGCTGTCCGAGTTGCGCGCGCTGGCGCGGATGAAGACGCCTCTCATCCGTCTGCGCGGCGAGTGGGTGCAGCTCACCTCCGCGGAGATCGAAGAGGCCATCCGTTTCGCGGGCGCCCGCAAGGAGAGAGTCCCGCTCGACGACGTCGTCCGGATGAGCCTCACCGCCGCAGCGGCCGGCGCGAAGGTGCTGGCGCTCGACGACGTTGAGGGCGACGCGGCGGTCGGCGAGATCCTGGAGCGTCTGCAGGGAAAGCGCGAATGGGAGGAGCTCCCGCCGCCGGCCGGTTTCGAAGGAACGCTCCGTCCGTATCAGGCGCGCGGGTTCTCGTGGCTCGACTTCCTCACGCGCACGGGACTGGGCGCCTGCCTGGCCGACGACATGGGTCTGGGCAAGACCGTGCAGACGCTGGCGCTCATTCAGAAACGCTGGCTGGAGCAGAAGGCGCCGCTGCTCCTGATCTGCCCGACGTCGGTGACCGGCAACTGGGTGCGCGAGGCGGCGCGCTTCACGCCGTTGCTGCCGGTGCTGCTGCATCACGGGGCCGACCGCAAGCAGGGGAAGGCGTTCGCGGCCAAGGCGAAGAAGAGCGCCATCGTGATCTCCAGCTACGCGCTCCTCGTGCGCGATGCGGAGCTGCTGCGCGGCGTGCGCTGGAAAGGCGTCGTGCTCGACGAGGCGCAGAACATCAAGAACTCGGAGACCAAGCAGGCCAGGGCGGCGCGGGCCATCGAGGCCGATCTGCGCATCGCCCTCACCGGCACGCCGGTCGAGAACAACATCGGCGACCTCTGGTCGATCGCCGATTTTCTCAATCCGGGCTATCTCGGCAGCGTGTCGTCGTTCCGGGAGCGCTTCTTCCTGCCGATCCAGACGCGCCGCGATCCCGACGCCATCGAGTCGCTGCGCCGCCTCACCGGGCCGCTCATCCTGCGGCGCCTCAAGACCGACCGCTCGATCATCGCCGACCTTCCCGAGAAGAACGAGATGAAGGTCTATTGCACGCTGACCAAGGAGCAGGCCTCGCTCTATGAAGCGGTCGTGCGCGATGCGCAGCAGGCCATCGAAGAGAGCGAAGGCATCGGCCGCCGAGGCGCCATCCTGGCCACGCTCACGAAGCTCAAGCAGGTCTGCAATCACCCCCGCCAGCTCCTGGGCGACCGTTCGGCGATCGACGGCCGTTCCGGCAAGCTGGCGCGCCTCCATGAAATGCTCGGCGAGGCGGTGGAGAGCGGCGATCGCGCGCTCGTCTTCACGCAGTTCGCCGAGATGGGGAACATCCTGCAGACGCATCTGCAGGAGCAGTTCGGCATGGAGGTGCTGTTCCTCCACGGCGCCACGCCGCGCGCGAAACGCGATGTGATGGTGGAGCGCTTCCAGCAGGCCGGCGACGGTCCGTCGATCTTTATCCTCTCGCTCAAAGCCGGCGGCACGGGCCTCAACCTCACCCGTGCCAATCACGTGTTCCACTTCGACCGCTGGTGGAACCCGGCCGTCGAGAATCAGGCCACCGACCGCGCCTTCCGCATCGGCCAAACCCGCTCGGTGCAGGTCCACAAATTCATCTGCGGCGGCACATTCGAAGAGAAAATCGACGCCATGATCGAAGGAAAGCTCGAACTGGCCACGAAAGTCGTCGGCACGGGCGAAGGATGGCTGACCGAGATGTCCAACCGCGAGCTGCGCGAGCTCTTCGCGCTGCGCGCGGATGCGGTGGGGGAGTAGACATGGCCTGGTACCGCGACTACTTCCCCCCGTCCAAGCCGATCGCCGCGAAAGGCGGCATCAAGGCGCGCTCGAAGCGCGGTGCGTTTGCGACGAGCTGGTGGGGGAAGCGCTGGCTGGACGTTCTGGAAGCGCTGAATATCGGGGGGCGGCTGGAGCGCGGGCGCTCGTATGCGCGCAAGGGGCAGGTGCTGAACATCGACATCGAGCCGGGGTCGGTGCGTGCCGATGTGCAGGGGTCGCGGCCGAAGCCGTATCGCATCGGCATCGGGGTCAAGCAGCTGGCAGCGAACGAAACGCAGCGGCTGGCGGCCGAGCTGGCGAAGAGTCCGTACTTCCTGGCCAAGCTGATGACGCGGGAGATGCCGCAGGACATCGAGACGCTCTTCGACACCGCCCGCGTTTCGCTCTTCCCGTCGCGGGCGAGCGAGTTGCGCACTGATTGTTCGTGCCCCGACTGGTCGAACCCCTGCAAGCACATCGCCGCCGTCTATTACCTCCTCGGCGAGGAGTTCGATCGCGATCCGTTCCTCATCTTCCGCCTGCGCGGTCTCGACACGGCGGCCATGCTGGACAGCATCCGCGGCGCGGAACCGGAGGCGCCCGCGCAGACGGAGGCTCAGCCGGAAACCGTTCCGGACGTCAATGTACGCACGCTCGTCCGAGGCCAGGCCGCGCCGGAATCGTTCTGGGAAGGATCGCGTCCGGAAGTCGATCTCACGGCCGGCACCGACCGCACCCCTGCGCCTCTGCTCCGCCGCCTCGGCAATCTTCCGTTCTGGCGGGGGCAGCAGCCGCTTCTCGACACCCTCGAGCCCACCTACGCGGCGGCCGCGAATACCGCGCTCCAGATCCTCGCCTCTGAGCCTTTGAGCCTCTGAGCCGCTGAGCCTTCAAACTCCGGGTAGGGGAAAGCCTCCCTGCTGGCTCTCCTTCTTGTAACGACCCAGGATCCGTGTCCCGTCCGCAGTGCGGGGGAGATTCGTTCATGAGCGCGGTCGAGAGCGAGGAGTACGAATACATCGTCGTCGGCTCCGGGGCCGGTGGCGGTCCGCTGGCCGCGAATCTCGCGGAGCGGGGGCACCGCGTGCTGCTCATCGAGGCCGGCTCGGATCCGGAGTCGTACCTCTATCAAGTGCCGTGCTTCCACGCCTACTCCACCGAGGAGAAGGCCATGGCCTGGGACTTCTTCGTCCATCACTACTCGAAGGACGAGGAGCGCGACAGCAAATACCGGCCGGAGCGCGGCGGCGTCTTCTATCCGCGCGCGGGCACGCTCGGCGGATGCACGGCCCACAACGCCATGGTCACGGTCTATCCGCACGCCAGCGACTGGGACCACATCGCCGAGATGACCGGAGACGCGTCGTGGAGCGCGGACAAGATGCGCCGCTATTTCGAGCGGCTGGAGCACTGCACGTACGTCGATCCGCCGGCTCGGGGCGCGCCGAACCCGAGCGGTCACGGCTTCGCCGGCTGGCTGAAGGTGAGCAAGGTCGACCCGCACATGGCCGTGGGCGACAAGCAGATCCTGGAGACGGTGATGGACGCGGCCGTGGTATCGCTGCTGGCAGGATTCCCGGCGTTCGGAAAACGGTGGTTCAAGGCGCTCTGGGCGTTCATCAAGAATCGCATCGGCCGCATCCTGCGGCACCTCGACACCGGCTTCGATCCGAATGACGCCCGCAATCCCAGCACCGAGGGGATGGCCACGTTGCCTCTCGCCACCGCGTCGGGCAAACGCAACGGCACGCGCGAGTTCATCCGGAAAGTCCAGAAGATGTATCCGGACCGGCTGATCGTGCGGATGAACACCCTGGCCACGCGGGTGTTGTTCGACGCCCATCACTGCGCCGTCGGAGTGGAGTGCCTGGAAGGGCAGCATCTCTACCGCGCCGATCCGAGCTCCGGCGGCACGCCGCCGCCTTTTGTGCAGAAGACCTATCGCTGCACGCGCGAGGTCATTCTGGCCGGCGGCGCGTTCAACACGCCGCAGCTGCTGATGCTCTCCGGGATCGGCCCGAAGGCGCATCTCGAAGAGAAGGGCATCGCGTGCCTGGTGGACCGGCCGGGCGTCGGGCGCAACCTGCAGGACCGCTACGAGGTCGGCGTCGTGTCGACGATGGAGAAGGACTTCCAGATCCTCACCGGGGCCACGTTCACGGTGCCGGCCGAAGGAGAGGAAGGCGATCCCTGCTTCCAGCAGTGGCAGAAGGGGAGCGGCGTCTACACGTCGAACGGTGCCGTGGCGGCGGTGATCCTGCGCTCGAAGGACGGGCGGCCGGATCCCGATCTCTTCATCTTCGGGATGCCGGGCTATTTCCGCGGCTACTACCCCGGCTATTCGCAGGACATCGAGCGCAGCCGCAACTACTTCACCTGGGCCATTCTCAAGGCGCACACGAACAACACGAGCGGAGTGGTGCAGCTGCGCTCCGCCGATCCGCGTGACACGCCGGACATCAACTTCCACTACTTCGACGAAGGGAACGACGCGAACGGGGAGGATCTGGCCGCGGTGGTGAGCGGCGTCCGCTTCGTACGGCGGATGAATGCCCGCAACGACGGCATCGCCGAGGAGAAGGTCCCGGGAGCGAATGTGCCGGACGAAGGACTGGCGCAATGGGTCATCGACAACGCCTGGGGACACCACGCCTCGTGCAGTTGCCGGATGGGCAGACCGGACGATCCGATGGCGGTGGTGGACAGCCGCTTCCGCGTCATCGGGACGAAGGGGCTGCGCATCGTCGACGCCTCGGTGTTCCCGCGCATCCCGGGCTTCTTCATCGTCACGCCCATTTACATGATCAGCGAGAAGGCGGCCGACGTGATCGTGGCCGACTTCGCCCAGGCGGGTTGTAACGAAACGCCGGTTTCCGGCACTAGGCATTGACCACGATGAATGGACCACGATGAACGGACCACGATGAATCGCGAGCGACACCCGCGCCTCAGGTCATGATAGAATTCATTAATCACTAAGAATCTTTAATTCGGTTCGGCACGCCGGCTCTGTCCGAAGTGCCGCTAGCTGCGAATTTTTCCATGGGTCCGCTGACGAGGGAGGAGCCTAATGGGTAAAGCCGGATTTGTATTCTTTGTCCTTCTGCTGGCGGTGGTGCCTGCGCTCGGACAGCAGATTCCGAACCCGCCGCCCGAAAAAAATCCCCACGCCTGGGCCGACGCTAATGCGCAGTACCCCTCCGCGAGGATGTGCGGGAAGTGCCACCCCAACCAGTTCAAGCAGTGGAGCGTTTCCTCGCACGCCTACGCCAGCGTCTCGCCGATGTTCAATAAGTTCGAAGGGGCGCTCAACACCTTCGCGTCGGGGACGGTCAACTACTTCTGCGTCCGTTGTCACTCCAGCGTCGGCACGTCCCTCGGCGAGCTGCGCTCCATCTCCTGGTGGGATCGCGCCCCCGCCGCCAAGGAAGGCATCACCTGCGTGACCTGCCACCGCGTCGGCGAGGCCTACGGCAAGTCCAACGGCGCGCGGCGCATCACGCCGGGCTCCATCCACGAGGCGGTCTTCGGCCCGTTCGACACGATGGGCGGCATCAAAGCCATCAGCGGCGCGAGGCAATACGGGATCCTCGTCGATCCCGATGAGCCCGACCGTCCGCCCGATCCCGACGGAAAGGAATGGATCCGCATCCACCAGACAGCCATCCAGTCGGATGTGCTCAAACAGGCGGAGTTCTGCGTCCCCTGCCACCAGGTCGCGGTCTACGCCGGCATCAAGCTCGAAACCGTTTGGGAAGAATACCGGGCCTCTCCCGCCGCCAGGGAAGGCATCACCTGCCAGCAGTGCCACATGAGCACGTACCCGGGTCAGAACGTCGGGTACGGCACGGGATGGGCGGCGAAGGTCAACGGCAACATCATGAGGACCGACCGGCCGCTCACCGATCACACGTTCGTCGGCCCGGGGTATCCGATCTCCCATCCGGGACTCTTCCCGTTCAGTCTGGAAGAATCGCCGTTCGATCCGCAGCGGTGGCTGAAGTTCGACTACCGCGCCGAATGGGGAAGCGACGGCTTCGAGAGCAAGGTCGCCGCCTCACCGGGCTCCTACACCTTCCCGCCGGAGTGGCAGAACGCCGCCGACCGCAAACAGGCCTGGCAGATCGTCCAGGAGAACTACGCGCGGTGGAAGGAGCGCGCGGAGTTGCGCAAGCTGCTCATGGCCAAGGCCGCCCACCTGGAGGGTCCGATCTTCAAGGGCCGCGGGGCGCCGGGCCAGGATCTGGACTTCAGCTACAAGATCACGAACCTGAACAAAGGCCACAACCTCCCTTCGGGCTCTCTCGGCGCTCAGCCCGAGCTGTGGCTCAACGTCGCGCTCATCGATCCGGACGGAGAGCGGGTCTGGGAATCCGGGTACATGGACGACTACGGCGACGTGGCCGACCACCAGGCCCTGGGCGTCCAGGAGGGGAAGACTCCTCTCGATCACCAGCTCTTCAACATGCAGGCGAAGTTCATCACCACGAACGTGAAGGGAACCGACCGCGAGATGTACCTGCCGGTCCAGTTCGACACCGACCAGCGGCCTATGATCCGGCCGGGCGGCGCACCGAATTCGGTTCTCAACCATCCGGCCTTCGTGCGCATGGAGAAGCGCAGCATCCCGCCTCTGGCGACGCGCGAGGCCAAGTATCACGTTCCCGGTGACAAGCTGAAGAAGCCGGGCAAGTACAAGCTGGCCGTGCGCATCCGCGGCCGGACCGAGCCGATCTACTTCATGAGGTTCGTCGGCGCGACCAACGACATGCTCCGGTCCGAGAACGAGTGGGCCGACGACTCGCATGCGTCGGCAAGCGAGTTCGAGCTCGGCTCCGGAACGCCGTCACCGACACTCCTCGGCGAGCTGGAGCATCTCGAAGCGCCGCCCAACGGGTGGTTCGGCCCGCAGCCCACCATCTACAACGGCCCGTACGACGCAGAGGCGCAGCTCGGCATCTACAAGAAAGCCGAGATCAAGACTCCGAAGCCTCCGATCGAGCTGGGGATTCGCCTCTACGACCGCGGTGCCTACGAGGCTACTCCGACTCTGATGGGCAAGAAGAACCCGATGAAGCCGGCCTTCATGGCCTTCGGGGACCTGCGCTTCGCCGCGGCCTACAACGACAACGGCAATAGCGATCAGTCGCAGCTCGCCGTCCGCCTGAACCTGGACCTCGAGGCTCAGCTCACCGCGACCGAGCGCTTCCACGCCGTCCTCACTCCATTCACCGAGGCGGCGAAGGGAAAGTTCACCAGTTACCTGATCAGCGGGCAGGTCGAGGACGAGTTCGAGGACGCATTCAATCTCGATTTCAACGCGCTCTTCTTCGAAGGGGACGCCGGCGCGATCGCACAGGGAATCACCGGCAGGATCAACAAGATCGATCTTCCGTTCACGTTCGGCCGCATCCCGATCTTCACCCAGAACGGCATCTGGGCGAACGACGCCATCGACGGCGCGGCGGTGAGCATCACCGCCAAGCACAACGCGGCGCTGGACATCAGCAACTACGACTTCACGTTCTTCGTCGGACTGGACAACGTCACCACCCCCGCGCTTCCGGCCGGTGACGACGGCAAGGTCTTCGGCGTGGCTTCCTTCGCCGATTTCCTCCGCGGATATTTCGAAGGCGGTTACGCCTTTGTCGACGCCGATGCGGACGGTCTGAGCTACCACAACGTGACCGCGTCATTCACCAGGCGGTACCGACAGAAGCTGTCGAACAGCGTCCGTGTGATCGGCAACTTCGGTCAGGACGCGGCGGTGAAAACCGCGGACGGCTGGCTGCTGCTGATCGAGAACTCGCTCATCACCCGCAAACCGGCGGTGCTCGTTCCGTATGTCAATCTCTTCGCCGGATTCGACAGGCCCCAGTCGCTGATGCGCGCCGCGGGAACGGGCGGCGTGCTGCTGAACACCGGGATCAACTTCGAGACCGACGGCATGACCGGCTTCCCGACCCTCAACGGCAGCGCGCAGGACTCGTGGGGCGGCGCGGTCGGCGTCGAATACCTCTTCAGTCTGAATCGCCAGCTCATCGTCGAAGCGGCGGTCGTGCAAGGGATGGAGGACGCCATCGTGAATCAACACTCCCTCGGCATCCGCTATCAGCAACCGATCAGGACCACCCCCTGGATCATCCGCGCCGACGCCATGTACGGCTGGCAGGAGCAGGGCGAAAACCTCACCGGCATCCGTTTCGAGCTCCGTCGCAAATTCTGAAGGAGGATTCCAATGGCAGTCTTTCAGGTCACCGTGAACGGCAGGCTAAAAGTGGTCGATGTAGACCCCGGCATGCCTCTGCTGTGGTTCCTCCGGGACGAGCTCGGGCTGAAGGGAACCAAGTTCGGATGCGGCGTCGCGCAGTGCGGCGCCTGCACCGTCCACCTCGACGGCCGGGCCGTGCGCTCCTGCGCGGTCGACGTCGGCGTGGCCCAGCTCTCCGAGATCACAACCATCGAGGGCCTCGGCGGGAATCACCCCTGCCAGCAGGCATGGGTCGAGCTCGGCGTGCCGCAGTGCGGTTTCTGCCAGCCCGGCCAGATCATGTCCGCCGCGGCGCTGCTGAAGGCCCACCCGCATCCTGACGACGAGCTGATCGACGCCGCCATGACCGGCAACATCTGCCGCTGCGGCACCTATCCACGAATTCGCGAAGCGATCAAGAAGCTCGCAGGGAGCTAGATCATGAGCGTAATCGTCAAAGTCACCCGCAGAGACTTCCTCCGCCGCACCGGTGTAGGCGCCGGAGCGTTCGTGCTCGGCTGCTACATCAACCCGGGCGGAGTGCTCGAAGCGCGCAACCTCGTCCGCGAAGCGCGCAACATCCTGAAGCACGGGTTGCCGCTCAATGCCTTCGTGTCCATGCACCTGGACGGGGTCGTTGAATTCCTGGTCCCCCGCTCGGAGATGGGCCAGGGCATCCGCTATAGCCTGGCGTCCGTGCTGGCCGACGAGCTCGAGGCGGACTGGTCGAAGATGAAGGTCGTTCAGTCCGACGCCGACGGTGCCCGGTTCGCGATCGGAAACCCCAACGTGAACGTCAACCCCGACGCCTCGCCGGCTTACCTCATCAACGACGAGATCTCCCAGTTCGCCGACAGCTCGCGCAGCATGGCCCTGTTCTACATGCCCATGCGGCTCTTCGGCGCCGGCATCCGGCTGGTGATGATCAAGGCCGCGGCGAAGAAATGGGGCGTCGACCCGAGCGAGTGCTACGCGAAACAGCATCACATCCATCAAAAGGGCACCAGCAAGTCCGAGCCCTACAACCATCTGCTGCTGGAGGCAGCGATGGTCGGCCTGCCGCAGATGCCGGAGATCCTGGCCGCGCTCAAGCCGGAGAAGGACTGGACCTACATCGGCACGAAGAACATGCCGTTCAACGACGCCCAGGACATGGTCACCGGCAAGGCGCAGTACGGAGCGGACGTGGACCTCCCCGGCATGTTGACAGCCATGGTCGTGCGCTGCCCGGTGGCAAACGGAGGGGTCAAGAGCTTCGACGACTCCGAGACGCGCAAAGTGCCGGGGGTCGTCAACGTCGTCACGATCGACCTGGGCAACCCATTGCTGCGGGGAGGCGTCGGCGCCGGATTCATGCCGCATGTCGGCGTAGCCGTCGTGGCGAAGAACACCTGGGCGGCCTTGCAGGGGCGTCGCGCTCTCAAGGTCGAGTGGGATCTCAGCGGCCTCGCTGCGGTCAACGCCACCTACGATTCGGACGCCTATCGCCGCGAGCTCGAACAGGCCACCGCGTCCGGCACGGGGGCTGAGAAACTACGAAACAAGGGTGACGTCTACGCGGCCTTGAGCGCGGCCGGTCCGGACGTCGTGAAGGCCGACTACTACGTCCCTCACCTCGCCCAGACCCCGATGGAGCCTCCCGTGACCACGGCGCGGTATCAGAACGGACGCTGGGAACTCTGGACATCGAGTCAGGGACCGGAGCTCTTGCAGCACTACGTCGGCGTGGCCATGCTTTACCCAAACGATCCGGTGAAGTGGCTCGTATGGCAGGCCACCGAGCTGGGCAACGTGCGGGTCACCGAAGTGGAAGATCAAAAGCTCTTCAACAAGGAGTACGCGGCGCTTCAGGGCTGGACTGAGCGCCAGCTGTTCGAGGAGAGGGACAAGCTCAAACGCGAGATCCGGGAAAAGGTCCAAGTCCACGTCACGCTGCTCGGCGGCGGGTTCGGACGCAAGTCCAAACCGGATTTCGCCATCGAGGCAGCCTTCCTGGCCAGAGTCCATGAGGGAACGCCGGTCCGAGTGCAGTGGACGCGCGAGGACGACATCCACTTCAGCTACTTCCACGCCGTCAGCAACCAGCACATGGAGGCGGCGCTCGATGCCAGCGGCAAGCCGACCGCCTGGCTGCAGCGGAGCGCGTTTCCGTCGTTCTTCGCCACGCTCTTCCCCGGACCGTTCCCCGGAGTTCCGCCGATCTTCCTGACGGCGCGCAAGGCGTTTCACAACGGCGGCAAATACAAATTCGGGTCGGGCATCGAGAAGGCCCACGGCCTCGAGGACATGCCCTTCAACATAAAGAACATCCGCATCGAGAACTGTCCCGCCGAGAGCCACATCCGCGTCGGCTGGATGCGCTCGGTGTCGAACATCTTCCATGCCTTCTCTACCGGCTCGTTCGCGCACGAGCTGGCCATCAAGGCGAACGCACCCGATCCGAAGAAATATCTCCTGGATCTGATCGGTGCAGGGGGCGTCCTCGATCTCGAAGCCGAGGAGGTCCCAGCGTTCGACAACAACGGTTTCCCTGCCTTCCGGGAGGAAGGAAGCCCGCCCATCATCGCGCGCTATCCGCCCGACACGCGACGGCTGCGTGGCGTGATCGACAAAGTGTCGGAAATCTCGGAATGGGACCAGAAATACGGCCGGCTGGGGAACCGCAGAGGCCTGGGCATTGCCGCCCACCGCAGCTTCCTCAGCTACGTGGCCATCGTCTGCGACGTGTCGCTCAGCGACAAGAACGAGCTGAAGATCAATGAAATCTTCGGCGTGATCGACTGCGGCCGCGCCGTGAACGTGGATCGCGTCCTGGCTCAGATGGAGGGCGGCATCGTCTACGGGCTCAGCTACGCCCTCCTCGGCGAGATCACGGTCAAGAACGGCGCCGTCGTGCAGAACAACTTCGACGACTACCCCGTGCTACGCCTTCACCAGACGCCGAAGATCACCGTCGACTACATCAGGAGCTCGGCCGACCCGACCGGCGCCGGCGAGCCGCCGACGCCCGCCGTGGCCCCCGCTCTTGCCAACGCCATCGTCGCCGCGGGCGGACCTCGCATCCGTGAGATCCCGTTCTACAGAAAAGTTGTCGTGCACTGACGCCCTCCCGTGATCGAGTGACCCTCTCCCCACGAAAGTGGGGAGAGGACGCTCTGCGGACGGCTACATTGCCGTCGGGACGGCGACCTTGAATGGCTGACGTCCCGTCCCGCTCCGAAGGGCTTCTACGGCATGAACGCCTTCATGCGCTCGGTCGATACGAAAATCCTCGGCCGGAAGAGTACGACATGAGCCTGCGCCTGGGCGGAAGTTCGACGCCAGGAGCCCGAGTAGCGTCTTCACCCGCCAAACCCCGCCAGCGGATGCTCCGCCAGGCGTGGTGTTCGTCAGCGAGGCCATCGGACCTTTCATGGACCGCCTGCGCGCGCAACCCGGCAAGGACATCTGGGTTGATGGGCGGCGGCGAGATCATCGCTTCCTTTCTCGATGCCCACGCCATCGACGAATTCGTCGTCAGTGTCGTCCCGGTGTTCATCGGAGAAGGCATCCCGTTGATCTCCCGGCGGCCGCGCCACGTTTTGTTGGAGTTGATCTCCAGCGAGCGCTTCGAGGATGGGCTGGTGCAGAACCGGTATCGCGTTCAGGATCGCGATTGACGGAACGAGCGCGGCGCTGGTTTCAACATGTCCCCGACTGTGTCAGCCGGGATTCGGCATGTCGCATGAACCTTGATACGAGCGCCCGGTCGGGCATGTCGCATAAAGCTTTATGCAGCAGTCTGGCGTGCACCCGAATCAATTTCTACAGGAAGTGGATTTCTTGCCTTCCATTGCTGCAGACCGCTGGATCCCGCATGATGAATATCGGGTACGGCGTGTCTAGCAAGCGCTGGGTGTTACACAGCAAATCAGCTGTCGAGATGCTGTCGATATGCTTGTTGGGTGGACGAACCGGCGCCCTGGAGTATGCTTTGTGTCTCGGAGATCGATATGGACGTATTCATCATGTGGGCGGGCGACCAGAGTCATGCCGTAGCTCGTGCGTTGAAGCAATTTCTAGAATTCGTAGTTCGTGGCCCCAAATACTTCATTTCAGATGACATCGAAGGTGGTCGTCTCTGGCGCGTTACGTTGGCAGGGCAGCTTGAGACGGCAAGTTTCGGCGTTGCCTGCCTGACGTGGGATAACCTGCGCAGCCACTGGTTGCACTTCGAGGCGGGCGCTCTTTCAAAGGCCGTTGGCCAAACGCACGTTATTCCGTTCTTATTAGGTCCCAGTCCGACGGACGTCGATGGACCGCTGTCGGACTTTCAGATGATTTCGTGCGACGAAGCGGGAATCCGCAAGATGGCAAGCCTTCTCGCCGCGCAAACGCCTCATACTAGTCCCGACGTCATAGAGAAAAGTTTCCGTTATGAGTGGCCCGCCTTTGAAAAAACGCTTGCAGCAATTCGGGCGAACACTTCCAGTACGGTCGCGGAATCCATGCGGAGTGAAACAGCGATCCTGCAGGAGGTTCTCGATCGAGTTAGGCGTTTGGAGTCGCGCCCTGAGCCAGCAACGCCTCGCGTTGAGCCGCCAGCGGAACGTTCTCAACCGGCAGTCTCGCGCGTTGAGTCTTCGTCTTCGCAGACGGAAAAATCGGGGACATCTTCTTCGAGTTACATTAATGACCCCGTCAGAGGTAGCGGGGGATGGTTACCACACTAACATCTGCGAACGGATCGTCATAGCCCCACCATACACCGCGTACTCAAAAGTACAACGTCGACCTTTCGACTATGGCATCGCCGCCCAACTTTGGTGTGAAGCTGATGCGGCCCGACTTCGGCCCGGCAGCCGAGCTGCCTGCTCCATCGCAAGCGTAACGTCGTCACGGCGGTTGCAGTTCGCCACTCGGTTCTTTGAACGTCATTGGCGGCAACCGCTTACACCAAGGCCGTTAGCCGCTCGCGATTCACTTACTTGGAGGCTGCAACAGGGCGAGACCACGACCCGGACCGTTTTGCCGCATGTTAGTGGCAAGACGTACGAGATCCGAAACGCAAGGCGCGGCAGGGACGAGAGGACTCGGCGTACGCGATTCTGTGATTAGCGCTCGGACTCGCTCGTCGAGGGGAAGGTAGGGATTCGCCTTGAACGATCACTCCGTTAGGGGGGCGATATGATGGAGAAACCTCTAGTCTTCCTCAGTCATGCGACAGCCGATGCGGCTGCAGCTCGAAAGCTGCGAGAATGGTTGCTACAACGGACCGCAAGCGTCGTTGAAGTGTTCCTGTCGTGTGATCGCCGCAGCCTACGGCCGGGAGAGATCTGGGCCGAAGCAATCGCTCAGGCACTGGACCGAGCCCGCATGGTTCTAGTGCTTACCACTTCGGCATCGGAACGATCGCCGTGGGTTGCATTTGAGGCCGGGTATGCCACAGCAAAGGGTAAACCGGTCATTCCGCTACTTCCACCTGCATATCCGCCTGATCGCCTCAAACCGCCGCTGAACTTTCGTCATTGGATTGCGATCCAATCGACAGCCGACCTTGGCTCGATCATCGAGCAGCTTAACGGAGATCTCGACGCCAACTTTCCAGCGGAAGCATCAACCAACGATCTGGAAACTCTGTTCTCAGAAGTGAGAGAGCACTGGGTGCTCGAAGCGACACCACTGATGTCACGCGAAGCTCTGTATGAGGAGATCGCGAAACGTGTCCGTAAAGCAAAGCGTCACGAGCACATTCAAGTAACCTCCACACTACCTCATCAGGTGAATGAGCCGGACCCGTCGTTCGAGAAATATATCTCAGCAGTTGCAGAGAAGTGCGCGGACGCAAAGAAACACGATGATATCGCAGACTATACGGTGGTGATGGCGTACAAACTCAATCCTGACCGTACCCCTCCTCCAGATCGAGTGGAAGCTATCCGCTTTCGCCAAAAAGCCTTTGCCATTGTTGGTGCCACGGATCGAATGAAAATCTTGCATATTGATGATTACTGGCTGATAGATGTGATGACTATCGGGTACGACAACGGGTTGATTGCGTTTCCTGGTCGCCGAAATGATCCGAAGTTACGACATGCGATCTGGATATATGGTCACGATTTCGTCTCACTGCTAAACGAGTGGTTCGAGCTCTGTGTGAAACCGCGGTGCAATGTCGTTGACCCGGAAACCTTGAAAGCCTCCGAGAGCGTCGGCGCCTAACTTTTTCGCTGAAACCGGCGCGGCCCGTCTTCGGGCCGCCGCCCACTCCGCCGTCGTGCAGTGCCGACGTCACGGCGTTGAATGGCCATACGACCGCAAACGCCGAGTTGATACGAAGCTACGCAGTGTGCCTACAGCAACTTCTGAGCAACGCGTTCTCACTTTGGTCGTACCACCCAATGTGGGGGCGCCGCCACGGATTCAAGTACCCCGCGATCCAGTGTGATCGATGAGCAATGCCGCATTCGACGCAAGGTAACCTTCCGCTACCCGCTGCTTTCTCCGGTGCCCTACCCAAGCGGAGGCGCTGCGGCGCGGAGAAGGTGCTAGCCGACTTTCGCGTCCGCCAGAATCACGTCCGCCGCTTTCTCCGCGATCATGTAGATCGGCGTGACGATGAAGAAGCCGGGGATTTTCGGGAAGACGGAGGCGTCGACGATGCGCAGGCCGTTGGTGCCGATGACGCGGAAGTTGCTCTCGACGACGGCTTTGGGGTCGCCGTGTCTCGTTCGACATCCTCACGACGCGGCACGTACCGCCGACAGGTCCTCCGCCTGCAGCTTGAGCACGCTGAGCGTGTCGTTTAGCCGGACGATCCCGGCGTACTCGCCATGCTCCTCAGGCGTGAGGGTACCGGCGGAGCTCTTCTGAGCGAGCTCCTCCACGCGCGGCATCAAGTCTCCTCGCACCGCTTCGAGTGCCGCATCCAATAAATCCAGAGTCTCCTTCTCCATAATTCTTTCTCATAGCAACACCATGTCTAGGATGCCATGCGGCGTCAGGGTACCCACCCCACATTTGTAGGGTATCTACCCTCCATTTTCAGGGTATCCACCCTCCATTTTCAGGGTATCTACCCTCCATTTTCAGGGTATCCACCCTCCATTTTCAGGGTATCCACCCTCCATTTTCAGGGTATCCACCCTCCATTTTCAGGGTATCCACCCTCCATTTTCAGGGTATCTACCCTCCATTTGTAGGGTATCTACCCTCCATTTTCAGGGTATCCACCCTCCATTTTTAAGGTATCCACCCTCCATTTTCAGGGTATCCACCCTCCGTTTTTAGGGTATCTACCCTCCATTTTTAGGGTACCTTCGCAGGCACCTCGAGGGGGCGGGTCCAACCCCCGCCCCCTCAGTTGCCTTTCGCTCCCCCGTCATTCTGAGCGCAGGGCGGGTGGGCGTGAGGGAGCGAAAGAATCTCTAAATGCCGCAAACCGTGGCACAGGCCATGTGTTTCGTAGTTTGAGATCCCTTCGCTCACACCCACCCGGCCACCTCGCTCGGGATGACGGGGGTGGCAGGCTCAGAGACTCGACGCGGCGCGAGAGTTTCACAACTTCAGCTCTGAGCGCCCTTCGCATCCGCCAGAATCACATCCGCCGCTTTCTCGGCGATCATGTAGATCGGCGTGACGATGAAAAAGCCGGGGATTTTCGGGAAGACGGAGGCGTCTACGATGCGCAGGCCTTTCGTGCCGATGACGCGGAAGTTGCTGTCGACGACGGCTTTGGGGTCGGTGGGCTTGCCCATGGGGTTGGTGCAGGAGGCGTGGTGGCCCCAGGCGTTGTCCTGGATGTACTGGCGGACCTGGTCGTCGCTGGAGGTGCCGGTTCCGGGGTAGGTTTCGTTCTTGATGGCGGTGTTGTGTTTGGAGACTTTGCGGACGAATTTGACGCCTTCGAGCACGGCGTCGACGTCGCGTTTGGCGCTGACCGGTTCGTCGAAGTATTGGAAGTGGATGTCGGGGCGCTGGCGCGGGTCGGCGGATTGGAGGCGGACGTAGCCTCCGGGGTTTTCGGTGTGGCCTTTGAGGACCAGCCAGCTGAGGTAGTTCTTGGTCCGCTCGACGTCTTTGGAGTAGCCGGGGTAGTAGCCGTGGAAGTTGCCGGCCAGGGCGAACATGAAGAGGTCGGGATCGGGGCGGTCGGGGGATGATTTCTTGATCGCGACCAGGAGGGCTCCGTTGGTGGTGTAGACGCCGCTTCCGTTCTGCCACTGGACGTAGCAGGGGTCGCCGGTGTCGTTGTACGTGGGCGGCGGCTCGAAGGTGGCGTTTTTGATGACCTTCCAGTTCTGCTTCATCTCGCTGACGATGCTGACTTCGTAGCGGTCCTGGAGGTTGGTGCCGACGCCCTGGCGGTCGAGGAGCACGGGGATGCCGAACTTCTGCAGGTGCGCCGCCGGTCCGATGCCGGAGAGCATGAGGAGCTGGGGCGAGTTGAAGGCGCCGCCGGCGAGGATGACTTCGCGCGAGCAGTAGTACCGCTTGACTTCGTAGGGATTGGCGTCGGAGGAATTGGGGTCGGCGCGGTAGAGGTGCTGTCCTTCCCAGCATTCGACGCCGATGGCGCGCTTGTTGGCGTCGAAGAGGATTTTCGCGGCCAGGTTGCTTTGCTTGATGACCAGTTTCTGCGGCAGCCGCGCACGCGTGCTCATGAGCAGCTCGCGCGTGCCGGCGCGGCGGCCTTCGAGCGTGGCCAGCGGGGCGAAGGCGATTCCTTCGAAGGCAGGCGAACGCCAGGCGTTCGGGTCCTGGGGGAGATCGGGGAGCACACCGCTGAAGCCTTCCAGCCAGGCGGTCTTGATCGCTTTGAGCACCGTCTGCAGCACGGCCGGGTCGCCGAGGGCGAGCGTGAAATCGAGACCGGCCGTGGAGAGCCAGCCCTTGTAGCCGTGACGGCTGGGGTTCGGTTTCCCCTGGCCCGGATCCTTGACGTAGGTGCAGCGCTCGAGTTTTTCAAAGTACTTCCACATCTTGTCCGGGGCCCACGACGGGTCTCCGGTGAGATCGGCGATGTGCTGCCAGTCGCTGTCGTGCGGGACGACCGTGATCATGGCGTGGTGCTGGGTGCAGCCGCCGAGCGTGCCGGCGCGCGGATAGAAGATGCCGCCCTCGGCCGGGACGTACTTTTTGTCGCGTTTGGCGCGGGCCTCGTCGTCGTAGTGCTTGACGAAGTACTCCCAGGAGATGTCGGGATGCTCGCTGGCGAAGGCGTGAAAGACCGGGACGTCGAACCACGTCTGTTCCGGCGCCTGGCCGGCTTCGATGAGGCCGACCTTGTAGCCGGCCTGGGCGAGGCGGGCCGCTACCGGTCCGCCTCCTGCGCCGGACCCGATGACGATGTAGTCGAAGTCGGGGTTCTGTGGAGTTCCGATTCGTCGCCCCCTTAGAAGGTCTTGAGGTAGTGGATCAGCGCGCGCTTGTCGGCGTCGGGCAGATCGGTCCCGAAATAGTGTCCCTTATCTTCGATGAAATCGGGGCAGGAATTGAGGGCGTAGAGCTTTTTCACGACGTCGGAGGCCAGCCAGCGCTGGGTGGCCGCGTCTCCGGTCAGCCCTTCGCGCTTGATGTCTTTCATCACCTTCACCGACTCGATGAGGAGGCTGGCCAGTTCCTCGGCCTTGTGCAGGCCGCCGAGCTCGAGGTTGGTGTTGGCCAGCAGATTGACCGGCGTACCCTTAGGAATGGGACCGAAGGCGAAGTACTTCTCGCCGGTCCTGGGGTCGGTTTCCATGTGTTTGCGCAGCAGGCGCCGCAGGGCGCGGGAGTGCAGGTACGAATCCGGTACCTTCAGCCAGCTCTCCTCGGTGGTGAGCCAGAGAGAGGTGGACTGGCCGTCCGCGCCGTCCGTGTTCCCCGCCGCGCCGGAGCGCTCCTCGGGCCAGAGCATCTTGGTGATGCCGCTGTTGAAGGCTTCCATCCGTTCATAGACGGAGACGCCGTGTACGTGCTTGCCGACGGCGTTGTTGTGGAGGAAGGGAGCGGCGCTCCAGAGGCTGACCAGCGAGGGCGGCCGGTAGTAGCCGCGGCCGCCGCCCGGGACGGTCCACTTGCTGTCGGTCTTCCCGATCGGGTCCCACACGTCGATGGCGCCGACGGGGGGCAGCGTCTTGTAGGTCTGGGACGAGAAGTTGTCCCAGATCTGCCCGGCCATCCCGTTCGTGGCCACCGAGCGCGAGGCGTTCGTCCTCATCTCCGTGACCGGGATGCGCTCTTCGCTGCCGAGGAGATTGCCTTCCAGGAAGTCGGGCTCCATCACGGCTTTCTCGAACCACGCGCGTCCCTCGGGCGACTTCGGATCGACGCCTTGCGGCGGCCGTTTGCTGGAGTGGCAGCGGGCGCAGTTCTGGGCGAACATGAGCTTGCCGCGGTCGAGCTCCGCCCGGTCGGCGGTCTGGTACTTGCGGCCGTCCGGAGCGTCCGCGAGCCGGTGCGGTTTGGCGAACTTGATCAGGTACTGGGCCAGGTCGGGCGCCGCCTCCTCGCTCCAGTTCCAGGCCGGCGACATCTTCTGCGCTTGTTTCACCTGGATCGGACTCTGTTTCTTGATGCCCACGAGAGGCTTGAACTCGCGCGTCCACTGCTCCCAGTACTCGCCGATGTTGAGGTAGACGCGGGAGAGAGCGCCGTGGAGGCCGACCGAGTCGGCGCCGTCCTTGAGAACGCGCGGCGCCAGCACCATGTCGCTCGACCCGGACACCAATTCGAGGTTCTTCAGATCGAGCGCGCCACCGGTGAGCTTCTCCGGAACGGCCACGGCCACGCGGCCGGGAGGGGCCAGGTTGTAGACGGCGTTCATGGTGCCGGGGTTGTTGAGGTAGTCGGTGGCGATGAAGGCCGTGTCGAGCGTACCGGCCGGGTTCGTGAGCAGGATCTGCTTGATGAAGTTGTCGGGCCCGAGGTCGTGGGCGAACACCTCATAGATCTTCAGATAGTGCTGGCCGACGTAGTCGGAGAAGTTGCCCCAATCGGCGGGCTCGTTCGGATCGGCCGGCGGGTTGACCGGGTCCGGCCCGACATGGCAGAACGAGCAGGCCATGCCCACGCGGTAGGGACGCTCGAGCCTGGGGTTGGTGTAGTAGTTCGGATCGTTCCAGTATTTGTTCGGGTCCCACTTCGAGGCGTCGAACTTCGGGTTCTTGAACAGCCGCAGGCCCATGACGCCGCTGGAGATGCCGTACGTGGGGATGTCCAGGCGCTTGTCGATGTCGAACCTGCTGCCGGGTTCGCGCGGGACGTCGATGTACAGGCCGTACTCGTTGGCCTGTGCCGGCTGCATGTAGCCGGGCTGGTTGAAGATGCCGTAGGTCTGGAAGCGACGGTTCCGCGGCGAGGCGATCACTTTCAGGAGATCGCCGGTGCCGAAGCCATACTGGGAGAGCCAGTTCCAGAACCCGGCGTTGTCGCCGGACCAGAGGTTCCAGATCACGCGGCCGTTGATGTCGGCTTGAGTCAGCGCGACGTTCCGGCCCTGGACGTTCATCCCCGGGAAGGGGTCGAAGTCGACGTACTTGTAGTTCTCCACCCAACTTTGCTTCACAGGCTGGCTCGCGCAGCCGGCCAGCGAGGCGACGAGCAGCGGTACGAAGAAACCAGCGAGAGCCCGATGACGGAATCTCAGCATTGCAAACCTCCTATGAATTCTAGAATCAGAACGTCTTCAGCAACTCGATGAGCGCCAGTTTGTCGGCCTTGGGCAGGTTCTTGCCGAACGGGTGGCCTTTGTCTTCATAGAAATCGGGGCACTTGTTGACGGCCAGGAACTTCGGCACGAGCTCTTTCGACATCAAGTCCTTCACCTGCGCGTCGTTGAGATTTTCTTTCTTGATCCGCGCGAGCGTGTCGATGATGGCGGCCAGGAGCTCGGCGCGCTTCACGCCGACGGCCAGGCCGGGATCGAGATTGGTATTGGCCACGAGATTGATCGGCGTCCCCGCCGGAATCGGTCCGAGCCGAAGACTCTGTGTCTTCTCGTCGAAGAGGTGTGGATGACGCTTGACCGCCGCCTGGAGAATGTCGGGGAGATACGGGACCGGGACGTTGATGTAGGACTTCTTCGTCGTCTTCCAGATCAGGGTTCCGCGCGGCTGGATCCAGAGCATCTTCTCGATGCCGTCCTGGAATGCCTTCATGCGCGCGGCGACGCTCACGTCGCCCTTCCAGGCTTTGGTCGGATCGATGCCGACCGTGTTGTTGTGCAGGTACGGCGCGCTCGACCAGAGGCTGATCAGCGACGGCGGACGATAGTAGCCGGGCCCGCCCGCTTCCATCGTGATCGTGCTCTTGCCGGTGGGCGAGTACGGGTTGTCGACTTCGAACGGCGGGATGGCCGGCAACGTCTTGTACGTCTCGGACGAGAAGTTGTCCCAGATGTGGTTGCGCATGGCGTTGGTGGCGGCAGCGCGCGTGGCGTTGGTGCCGATCTGCGTCACCGGGTGACGGCGCTCGTCGGCCAGGAAGTTGTCGGTGAAGAAATCGGGTTTCATCACCTCGGCGCGGAACCAGTTCTTGGCCTCTTCGGTGATGGCGCCGTTCGTACCGAACGGCTCGACGGACGGCTGCCTGCTGGAGTGGCAGGCCGAGCAGTTTTCGGCGAAGACCACCTTGCCGCGATTGAGCACGTTCTGATCGGTGGTGAGGTACGACGCGCCGCCCGGTGCGTCCTTCAGCAGCAGCGGCTTCGCGTACGTAATGAAGTAGGCCGCCAAAGCGTGCGAGCGGTCCTCGCTCCAGTTCCACGACGCAGAATTCATCTGCATTTCTTTCACCGTCACCGGCGACTGCGCGGCCAGGCCCGGATTCCCTGGGAACGGACCGCCGATGAGCGGACGGAAGTGCTTCTGCCACATTGGCCAGGCGTGACCGATGTTCACGTACACGCGGCTGAGCGCGCCCTCGAGGCCGACGGAATCGTCGCCCTGTTTGAGGATGCGCGGGATCTTCTGGCCCTTGTCGAGGCTGAGCCACTTCAGATCGAGCGAGCCGCCGGCCATCACCTCTTCGTTCGGCTTGCCGGAAGATTTCGTGACGCCATCCGCGGCGCGGCTGACGCGCTGGCTGACGTTGAAGACGCCGTTCATCGTGCCTGGATTGTTCATGTAGTCGGTGGCGATGAACGAGGTGTCGAGCGCGCCCGGCACGCTGGTGTGGATGAGCTGCCACACGAAGCTCTCTTCGTCCGGGGCGCTGACGTTCACCGGCTGGCCGTTGCCTCCGGTGATGCGGCGCGGCACGAAGAACTCAGCCACGTCGAAGTACTGAGCACCGACGTAGTCGTTGAGGTTCTCCCACTTCGGGCTGGCCACGTCCGCGGGCGGACGGACCGGATCGAAGCTGACATGGCAAAGCGAGCAGGCCATGCCGACGATGTAGGGGCGAACCAGGTCCTTCCGCATGTAGTAGTCCGGGTTTTCATAGAAGTCGTGGTTCACGCCGTCCGCGGCGACGTGTTTCATCCACTCGGCCTTTGCGGCCGCGTCGAACTTCGGGTTGTCGGAGAGCCGCAATCCGATCACGCCGGATGAGCGGCCGTAGGTGGCGGCGTCGACTTTCTGGTCGAACTGGCCGTCCGGATCGCCCGGACTCGGGACGTCGATGAAAAGACCGTATTGGTCGGGCTTGGCGGCCTGCATGAAGCCCGGCTGATTGATGATGCCGATCTCCTGGAACCGCCGCGGACGAAGGCGCGAGTCGATGGTCTTGAGCAGATCGGCCGTACCGAAGCCGTTCTGCGCGAGCCAGTCCCACATCAGGCCGCTGTCGCCGACCCAGAGGTTCCAGACGATGCGGCCGCGCAGCGCTTCCTTTTCATCCGGCTTGCCCGGATCGAGCGTGATGCCGTTCATCCCCGGAAAGACGTCGACCTCCGTCTCTTGCCAGTTCGACGGCTGCGGCATGTAGCGCGCCGCTCCGGAGTCGGTCTTCGGAGCAGTGGATGACTCCTTGGTACAGGAGCCGGCGATGACGATGAGGAGAGCCGAGAGAACACCGATGAGGAATCCGAGACGGGCTCTGGACATGTGGGTCTCCTTTTCCGGGGTGGCTGATATGGGAGTGCCAGACGGCTGTAAATCCCTACCTCTGTTAGGAGTTGTGAGCGTCTTCGGCGATCACGTCCGCCGCTTTCTCGCTGATCATGTAGATCGGCATGACGATGAAAAAGCCGGGGATGCGCGGAAAGACCGAGGCGTCGACGATGCGCAGACCTTTGGTGCCGATGACGTTGAAGCGGCTGTCCACGACGGCCATCCGGTCGGTTCGCTTTCCCATCCTGCAACTGCACGAGGCGTGGTGTCCCCAGGCGTTCTTGTTGACCCATTCGCGCAGTTTGTCGTCGTCTTCATGGCCCGGCTCGGGAACGATCTCCCGGGCGATGGCTCGGTTGCGCTTGTTCATCCTGCGTACGAGCTTCACCGCCTGGACGACGGCAGCGAGGTCTTCGCCCTTCTTGTCGGTGCCTTCCTCGAAGTAGTGAAACTGGATGCAGGCCGTTTCCAGGGGATTGCTGCTTCGCAGCCGCACCGTGCCGCCGGTGTTTTCCGTGTGAGCTTTCAGGATGGCCCAGGTGAGGTGGTCCTGGCGCTTGCCGATTTCTTTCGAGTACTCCGGGAAGTAACCGTGGAAGTCGCCCGGCAGGGCGAAGATGAAAAGATCAGGGTCCTTCTTTGCTGCCTTTGCTGAATCCGACTTCATGATCAGCGCGGCCATGGCGCCGTTGGAGGTGTAAAGGCCCCGGCCGCGGCGCCACTCCTCGAAGGCGGGATCGGCAGGGGTTTTCGGGCCGGGTGCCTTGAACGTCACGCCCTTCAACATGCTGAACGGTTTCTTCATCTCGGAGACGACGCCGACCTCGTAGCGGTCCTGCAGGTTCGTCCCCACTCCCGGACGGTCGAGGAGCACGGGGATGTCGAGCTCCTTCAGATGCGCCGCCGGCCCGATGCCGGAGAGCATCAGGAGCTGCGGCGTATTGAACGCGCCTCCGGCGAGGATGACCTCCCGTGTACAGCGATAAACGCGTTCGACGTAGTCCGGTTGCTTCGCAGCGTTCGGATCGGCTTTGTAGAGATGTTTTCCTTCCCGGCACTCCACGCCCGTGGCGCGCAGATCGGCGTCGAAGAGCACGCGCGTGGCCAGCGTGTTCATCCGGATGGTGAGCTGATCGGGACAGATGGTCTTCACGTAGCGGATGAACTCTCTCGCGCCATTGCGCCTGCCGCACGCGGTGGCGAGGGGAATGGTGCTGGTCATCCCCTCGAAGACTGCCTTGTTGCGCTGGTCGTTCGGATCGTCCCCGGTCAGAAGGAAATGCCGGATGCGCCAAAGCAGGCCGCGATACCAGTAACGCAGTGCTGCCCAGCGCATCGTCGAGCGCATGAGCCTCATGACTCTCTTGTCGCCGAGGGCGATGGTCGGATCGACGCGGCTGGTGCTGAGCCAGCCGTTGAACCCGTGACCGCGCCAATTGCGCTTCCCGGGTTTCGGAGGCTTGCGATAGAGACAGCGCTCCACGCGCTGGAAGTACTGCCACATCCTGTCCGCCCGCCACGAGGGGTCTTCGGTGACCTCGGCGATGTGGTTCCAGTCGCTGTCGTGCGGCACGACGGTGATCATGGCGTTGTGCGCGGTGCAGCCGCCGAGCGTGCCCGCGCGCGGGTAGAGCACGCCGTCGTGCTTCCGGCGGTACTTCGGGTCTCGATCCTCGTTCGTGTCGTAGTGGTGGACGAAGAAGTTCCACGCCATCTCCGGTTCTTCGGCGGAGATGGCGTGGAAGCAGGGCACTTGATAGTTGAACGACTCCGGATCGGAGCCGGCCTCGATCAGCAGGACGCGGAAACCCTTGGCGGCGAGATTCGCCGCCAAGGGACCACCGCCGGCTCCGGAGCCGACGACGATGTACTCGTAAGATTCATCCGGCGTTTCGATGGAACGCCTCCCGTAAGCACGTCTTCAGAATGTTTTCAGGAACTCGATCAGCGCCTGTTTGTCCGGGTCGGAAAGCCCGGGCTCACCCTCGGCGGCCGGGAGGAAATCGGTGCCGAAGTAATGGCCCTTGTTGATCACGAAGTCGCGGCACTTGCTGACCCCCAGGAGATCGGGCAACAGCGGCGCGAACTGTTGGCGCGCCTGCTCGTCCGTGGCGTTGGCCGGCAGCTTCTTCAGGTCTTTGAAGATGCGGTAGACGAGAGGGCCAACCTTGTCCGGCTGTGAGATGTCGATGTTCGCCAGAAGGTTGATGGGCGTTCCGGACGGAATCGGTCCGATCTTCACTTCGCCGCCGCTGACAAGATTGGGGAGGAGCCAGCTGAGGACGCCGGAGAGGCGCGAGAAGTGCAGCTCCTTCGGCACATAGCCGGGAGCCAGGGTCAGGAAGGTCTGCCCGTCCGTGCGGTCGATCCATCCGGGGTGCTGCTTGCCGGAAAGGGTCTCCACGGTCATGTTGCCGTCGCGCCTCTCGGGCCACAGCATCTTGCCGATGCTGTCGTTGAACGACGCCATGCGCTCGCTCACAGAGGGGCTCGAGTGGAACTTGCCGACGCTGTTGTTGACCAGGAACGGGGCCGTGGACCAGAGGCTGGCCAGCGACGGAGGACGGGTGTACCCGCGCCCGCCCGCCGGCATGTCGTAATCGGAGGGTTTGTAGGGGGGATACGGATCCTGGACCCTGACCTTTCCCACCGCAGGGAGGTTCTTGTACGAATCGGACGAGAAGTTGTCCCAGATGTTGTTGGCGATGCCGTTGGTGGCCAGCGGGCTGCAGGCGTTGGTCTCCAGGAGCGTGACCGGAACGCGCAGGTCGGTGGTCAGAGCGTTGTTCGCGTCGGCGAAGTCCGGTGCCATCACGATCGGCTTCATGGCGTCCTTGAACTCGGCCGTCTTGGTCCACTGCCAGTAGTCGTTCCAGCACTTCAGGTAATCGGGACCGACGCAGCCCGGCTTGAAGAAGTCGGTGAACGCCTTCTCCGGCAGCTTGCTGGAGTGGCAGCGCGCGCAGCGCTCGGCGAAGATCTCCTTACCGCGGGTGAGTTGCGCGGCGTCGGCGGTGATCATTGCTGCGCCGCCCGGCGCGTTCTTCAGCAGGTCCGCCGGGGTTGCGGCGAGGAAGAACAGCGCAACATCCGGCGACTGCATCTCGGTCGCCTTCCAGTACGACGAGTTGCGCTCCATGTCCGCGATCTGAATTCCCGAGGGGTGCACCGCGCCGATCAGCGGCTTGAAGTGCAGCACCCACTCCTCGCTGAACAAGCCGATGTTGATGTAGACGCGGTTGAGGGCGCCGATCGCGCCGACCGAGTCGGCGCCGTCCTTGAGCACGTGCGGCACGCGCGCCACCTTCGTGTTCTTGTCCCAGAGCTGGGTGAGCGGGCCGGTCTGGACGTAGTCGTTGAACTGCTTGTTGTTCAGTCCTCCGCCCGCCAGCGTTTCGGCGCCCCACTTCCGCCCGATCTCCAGGCGCGCGCCGAGGTTGTAGACCGCGTTCATGGTGCGGGGGTTGTTGATGTTGTCCGAGGAGACGAACGACGTGTCGAGCGCGCCGGGGCGCGAAGTGTTGAAGAGCTGGGAGGGGAAGCTGCTCTGTTGCGGGTCATAGACGAAGATGCGGTTGACCCAGAAGTACTGCGCTCCCGGATTGCTGTTCAGATTGGCCCACGCCGGATTCTCGGGATCGTTGGGGGGATTCGACGGGTTCGGCCCGACGTGGCAGAAACCGCACGTCATCCCCACGCGATACGGCTTCACCAGGCTGGCGTCGTTGTAGTACGCCGGATCGGTGTAGTACTTCTCCGCGTTCCAGTGCGCTTTCGCCTTCTCGTCGAAGTTGGGATTGGGGAACAGGCGGAGGCCCACCACGCCGGTGGCGTAGCCGTAGAACGAGCCGACCGGAACGGTCGTGCCGCGGGAGCCGATCTTCACACCGGGATACTTCTGCTCGTTCTCGAACGGGTCGGGGGGACAGTTGGGATCGCGGACGTCGAGCCATAGACCGAAGCGGTCGGCCCGCCCCGCGGTAGGCTCCGTGAAGCACGGCTCGTTGACCACGCCGAGGTACTCCCAGCGGTCGTGCCGGCCATGCGTGGACTTTGCTCCCGGCCCTTTGTAGGAGGAGACGGTCTTCAGCAGGTCAATCGTGCCGTAGCTGTATTTCGAGTTGAGCTCGTCCCAGAAACGGTCGTTGCCGCCCGTCCAGACGATCCAGTTGTTGCGCCCCTTGACCGCGCTGGCAACCGCCTGGGCCGGTGTGATGCCAGTCACGTACGGACTGAGCGCCGCGTGCACGGCCGCGGGATTCCTGGTGACGCCGTAATCCATGTCGGCGAAGTAGTCTTCGTCGGCCGCCGGGAAGCTCTCCGGCGTGCGCTCCACGGTGAGCGCCTCGTCCTTGACCGTTCCCGGCTCCGGTCCCTTCTTTTCCTTGAAATAATCGACCAGTTTGATGGCCCCGACGATGAGAACAAGGATCACCAGCACGATGAAGAGCTTGCGCATGGGAGTTTCTCCTTCTGTCTTGTGAGACCGGGGGTATATATAGAAGGAGGGGCGCTGCGAGGCATTTCCCTACCCTCTACCGGAATCCGCTTGATCCGTTACCTGGATAGTGCGCTCAGTGCTGTCAGCGTTACAAGCGGGCGCAGTACAATTCCTTCCATCATGAAAGATCTGCCTCGGGAGAGGGGGTAGGCGTGGAGCTTCTGCGCCTTCTCGACGAGTGCCGCGCCGCGGGCGGCGGCGATTGCGCCCTGGCCACCGTGGTGGAGACCAAGGGCTCCTCCTACCGGCGGGCCGGTGCCCGTCTGCTGGTCCGTCGCGACCGGAAGACCTGGGGTGCCATCAGCGGCGGCTGCGTGGAAGCGGACATCATCGAGCGGGCCCTCGCCGTCATCGGTCGCGGCGAGACGGCGCTGGCCCATTTCCGGCCCGCGGAAGACGATCTGATCGTCGGCCTGGGCAGCGGCTGCCAGGGCGAGCTGACCGTCTTCATCGAGCCGCTCCCGGAATCGCAGCGCATCCTGATCCATGACCACCTGTCGGTCGCCGGCAGCGGTGAGGCGCTGATCACCACCTGGCGCGCCGCGGAACCGTCCCTGCTGCGGACCACGGTCGGCCGGCCGCTTTCTGCGACCGCCGAAGGTGACGCTCCGACCGGCGCGTTCGTGCAGCCGATCGTGGCGCGGCTCTCCCTGTTCATCTTCGGCGCCTCGCCGGCCGCGGAGCCTCTCCTGCGCTTCGCCAAGCAACTGGGCTGGTACGTGCGCATCGCCGATCACCGCCCGGTCGTGGCCACGGATGAGCGTTTCGCCTCCGCCGACACCATCGAGATCGCGCCCACGGAAGAACTGCCGTCGCGCTTCTCATTTCCCGAGCCCTCCGCCGCGGTGGTGATGACGCATCACTACCTGCGCGATCTGGAGCTGATCCAGCGGCTGGCGCCCTTGCGCCTGGCCTACCTCGGCCTGGTCGGGTCGCGGGAACGGGCGCAGCGCCTGGTCGTCGAATCGCGTGGGCTGGGCGTCGACGCCGATGCGCTGTCCTCGCTGCGCGCGCCGGCCGGTCTCGACCTCGGCGCGGACGATCCGTCGGAGATCGCGCTCTCCATCGTCGCAGAGATCCAGGCGGTGCTGCGACGCACCTCCGCCACGGCGCTGCGCAACCGGTACGGCCGCATTCACAACGCCACGGACGAAAGCGCGGTGGTGATTCTCGCCGCGGGCGGCTCGCGCCGGCTGGGCCGGCCCAAGCAGCTGGTGGAGATCGAAGGACAGTCGCTCGTCCGCCGCGCCGCGGAAGCGGCACTCTCGGCCGGCAGCGGCTCGGTCCACGTCGTCGTCGGTGCCGAGATCGCCGGCGTCCGCACGGAGCTCGAGGGACTTCCGGTCGAGCTCGTGGTCAACGAAGCGTGGAAGGAAGGCGTGGCCTCCTCCATCCGCGCGGCCATCGACGCCATCGAACGCCGCGAGCACCCGGTCGAAACGCTCATCCTCATGCTCTGCGACCAACCGGGAGTCTCCGGCGACGTCCTGCGCAGACTCCTCGAAGCCTACCGCATGACCCGAGCCCCGGTCGTCGCCTCGCGATACCCCGAGGGCCCCGGCGTACCGGCACTCTTCCACGCCGAGCTCTTCCCCGCCCTCAAAACGCTCGACGGCGACGTCGGAGCCCGCCAACTCATCCGCCACCTCGACCGCGACGTCGTCACCATCCCCTTCGCCATGCCGGATGATGTCGACACGCCGGGCGATCTGGTGAGGTACGGGGCGGGCGAGACGTGCGCGATTCCCGGTAACCGATAGCAGCGCTCTCGCGACTGCGTCAGTGCCGGACGCCGCGGCGGCGGGGGCCGAGGATGGTCAGTTCGGCGCGCCAGGCGCCGCGGCCGTGGGTGAAGGCGTAGACGGCGGGGCCGAAGGCGCCGGGACCGATGAACACGGTTTCGGTGACGACGGCGGCGAAGCCGGTGTTCTCGACGGACCAGTGCTCGCCGCGATCGACGGATGCGAAGACGCCGAGGTCTGTGCCGAGGAAGAGACGGCCGTCCTGCGTCGGATCGACGGCGAGCGAGTGCACGGGGATGTCGGGAAGCGCACCGACGTCGATGCCGTCACGCGGAGTCCACGTGGCGCCGCCGTCGGTGGACATCCAGACGTGCGGGCCGCCGAATCCGGCGTAGGTGGCGTAGACCACGTTCGTGTCGCCGGGGTCGAAGGTGATCGAGGAGATGAAGCCGTCGCGAGGGTGCGTGGAAGCCCAGGACGTCCCGGGTCCCGCGCTTGTGCCGGTATTCGTCCGGAAAATGGTGCCTTGGTTGGTGCCGGCCAGCACGCGATCCGAATTGCCGGGCGCGATGGCGAGCGCGGAGGCCAGGCCGGCGGCACTGCCGAACGGGGCACTCGCTCGGAGCCAGGCGCCCCCGTTCGCGGCGCGCCACATCTGCCCGCCGCCCAGCCATACCGTGAGGGGCCGGTTGGGATCGGCGGCCATCGGCGTGACGAAGAGGAAATTGCCGGGGTTGAGGCCTTGAGTGAAGGAGCCGAACGTCCGGCCGCCGTCGTCGGAACGGGCCACTCTGCCGAACTGCGACTCGGCGTAGACGAACGAGGGATCGGCATCGACGGCCACGTATCCGCCATCGCCGCCGAGCACCCTGGTCCATTGATTCGGCCCGTCTTCGAACGTCCCGCGGATGGTGCCGTTGTCCTGCGTGCCGCCGAAGAACGTGTGGCCGTCGGGGAGGACGGTGCCGTGGTAGAACTGCGTGACGCCGTAATCGTGGTTGAGCGGCTCGAAACGCATTCCGGAGAAAACCCCTTCGCAGATGGCGGAAGGTCCGGCGAGGACCTGGCCGCGGGCGTCGGTGGTGCGGAACACGCCGCCGTCGCTGCCGAAGTAGGCGATGCGGTTCGTCGTGCCGTTGAACTGGGGATGGAAGGCGATCACGTGCTGGTCGGCGTGGACGAACGGCGAGCTCTCGAGGTTCTCCGACCACCAGTACGAGGCCCGGCCCCAGGTGCGTCCGCCGTCGTCGGATCGGAAGAGGTCGACGCCCCCGACCCATACCCGCTCGGGGTCGGTGGGATCGACCGCGAGCGTGTTGCAGTACCAGCCCATCGTGACAGGGTTCTGGGGTGGGCCTCCACAGACCTCGACGATGACGGAGGAATCGTTCGTGAGCAGGAACCGCGCGAGGATGTCGTCGGTGGAGGTATTGCGGACCTGGGCGGTCCATGAGCCTGCGTCGCCACTGAGGTCGGAGCGCCAGACGGCCAGCATCCCCTGGTACTTCTTCGGGTCCGGCTCGTTGCTGGCGGAGAGTGCGTAGACCGTGGACGGTTGCGATGGCGCGATGGCCAGCGTCGTGCGGCCCATGTTTGGCTCGGCCAGCACCGGCGCCCAGGCGGCGTCGTTCTCCGCGTTGGCCGTGCGATAGACCGTGGCCGGTTCGAAGGTACCGCAGGAGGCGAAGAGAAAGTCGCCGCCGGTATCGGCCCGGAATGCCAGATCGAGGCAGCCGCCCTTGACCGTCACCGGCACGACGTTGCTCCAGGTCGTGCCGGCATCCTTCGATCGCCAGACGCCGCTGCGCGTGGCCGCGTAGATGCGCGACGGATCGTGCGGACTGATGATCAGGTCGTTGACCCAATGGAAGTCCTCGCCGGCCGTCGAGGGCAGCTGCGTCCACGTCTCCGCGCCGTCGCGGGAAACGAAGATGCCATTCCCCCTGAGAGGCAAGCCGGTGCCGCGCTGCTCCTCGCGGAAGTACCCCTCGCCGGTGCCGGCGTAGAGCACGTTGCGGTCCGTGGGATGGAGCACCATGGCGTTGACGGCCATGTTCATCAGGTCGTCGCCCACGGGTATCCAGCGTGTGCCGCCGGTGACGCTCTTCCAGACGCCGCCGGAGACGCCGGCCGCGTACATCACGCTCGGGTCGGCCGGATCGATGATCAGCGCGCGCGTCCGCCCGCCGACGTTGCCCGGGCCGAGGAATTGCCATCGCCCGGCGAGGCTGGCCGCTGTCTCTGCATCCGCCGTGATGGTCGAATGCCGGGACATGGCGCGCATCGCTTCCCGGGCGATGGCGTAGCTGCGATGGATGTCGTCGGAGCCGGCGCGGCGCATGGCCTCGTATTCAGCGGCGGCATCGGGTGAGTCCTGCAGCAGCTTCTCGCTCACCGGCTGCGTGGCACAGGCGCTCAGGAGAAGGAGGACCGCTGTTGCGCGCGCGAGCATGACCACGATCTTACGTATCTTTCCGTCTCCGGCCCGTTACCATTCCGTCGCTTCTGTAAAACACTCTGACGCTACGATAGCCACACAACCGATGCCGAACCGACTGATTCTCGTTTTCTTGTGTTGTCTCACCGCCGCGCCCGCCGCAATGGCCGCCAACTGGCCGGAGCATCCGACCCTGCACGCGGTCCGTGTGAGCGCCGGCCCGGCCATCGACGGCGATCTGTCCGATCCGGCCTGGCAGAGCGCACCGGAGTTCACCGATTTCACGCAGCACGATCCGACCGACGGCGCAGCGCCGACCATGAAGACGAGCGTCCGGATCGTGTACGACGACGCGGCGATCTACTTTGGCCTGAAGGCCGACGATCCGCAGCCGCCGACGGCGCTGCTCGTGCGGCGCGATTCGTTCGTGCCCGCCGATTTCTTTTCCATCAACATCGATCCGCAGCTGGACCGGCTCTCGGGTGCGGCGTTCACGGTCACTCCGGCGAACGTGCAGATCGACTCCATCCTCTACAACGACATCGGCGAGGACGGCACGTGGGACGGCGTGTGGAGCTCGGCCACGAAGACGGTCTCCGACGGGTGGGTCGCGGAAGTGCGCGTGCCGTTCTCCCAGCTCCGCTTTCCCGACAAGCCGGTGCACGTGTGGGGGATCAACATCACCCGCCGCACGGTGCGCAACAACGAGTGGGTGCGCATCGTCAACACGAAGAAGGGCGAGACCGGCTTCGTCTCGCACTTCGCCGACATCGTCGGGCTGGAAGGAATCCATCGCGGGCGGCCGCTCGAGCTCGTGCCGTACGCTGTGGCGCGGTCGGACGTCCGCACGCGTGCCGATCGGGACGACCCGCTGCTGGAGACGGTCGATCATCGCGCCGACGGTGGTCTCGATCTCAAATACGCCCTCACGTCGAGCCTCACCCTGACCGGCACGGTCAATCCCGACTTCGGTCAGGTGGAAGTGGATCCGGCGGTCGTCAATCTGAGCGAGTTCGAGACGTTCTATCCTGAGAAGCGGCCGTTCTTCACCGAAGGGGTGAACATCTTCCGCTTCGGCGATACGCCCGCGCCGACCCACTTCAACTTCTACTTCCCGGCCAGTCTCTTCTACACGCGCCGCATCGGCCGCGCTCCACAGGGATCGCCGGACGCGGAGTTCGTCGCTTCCCCCGCGGAAACGACGATCGTCGGCGCGGCCAAGATCACCGGCAAGCTGCCCGGCGGGTGGTCGATCGGCGTCCTCGACGCGCTCACCGACACCGAGCGGGCGCGCTTCGCCGGCGGTAAGCCTCCACGCGACGAATCGGGACGGGAGCACGTCGAGCCGATGACGAACTACTTCGTCACGCGCGCCACGAAAGAGATCGCCGACGGCACGTGCCTGGGCCTGCTGTTCACCTCTGTGAACCGCAAGCTCGCCGAGGAGCTCTCCTCGCTGCGCGAGTCTGCGGTCACTGGTGGTGTGGACGGCTACACGAGCTTCCGCAAGAAATCGTGGATCCTGGAAGGATCGCTGGTCGGTTCGAACGTCAGCGGCAGCGCGCAGTCGATCGAGCTGACGCAGCGGTCGTCCTCCCGCTACTACCAGCGCCCGGATGCCGGTCACGTCGAGCTCGATCCGACGCGCACTTCGCTCACCGGGTGGGGCGGCCGGGCCATGATTTCGAAGGCTACCGGGATCTGGCGTCCCAACGTCTCCATTCAGGCGAACTCGCCCGGGTTCGAGACAAACGACACCGGCTTCATGCAGCGAACCGACATCATCTCCACGCACGCTCTCATGGAGTACAACGACCAGAATCCGACGAAGCGCTTCCGCGGACGCACGGCGTGGATGGGCGTGTGGCAGAATCAGAACTTCGACGGCGACACGCTGGAGCGGGGAGCGTTCGTCGATGCCTTCGGAACGTTCACGAATTACTGGGAGTACCGGGCCTCGCTCTTCATCACGCCCGGCGCATTCTCCGACCGCCTGACGCGCGGCGGCCCCATCGCGCGGACGCCCGCCGGCTGGAGCTCCGACCTCAGTATCGCCAGCGACAGCCGCAAGAAGTACTACTTCGACTTCGATGCGCACCTGTACGACGGGGACGACGAGTCGTACGAGCGGATCTTCGGCATCGCGCTCAACGCGCGCCCCGCACCGAACGTGCAGTTGAGCGTGACCCCGTCGTTCCGGCGTTCGTACGACTACGCGCAGTTCGTCGACGTTGTTGACGACGCCTCCGCGACCGCCACGTTCGGGCGCCGGTACATCTTCGGCGAGCTCGATCAACACTCGTTCGAGCTCGCCACGCGCGTCGACTGGACGCTCAGCTCGCGCCTCTCCTTCCAGCTCTATCTGCAGCCGTTCATCGCCTCGGGCGACTATCACGACTACCACCAGCTCGCCGCCGCGCGCACGCGCGACTTCACGCCCGTGGCCGGCGTCCCCTTCGATCCCGACTTCAACTTCCGCAGCGTGCGCGGAAGCGCCGTCGTGCGCTGGGAGTTCCGTCCCGGCTCCGCGCTCTACGTCGTCTGGAACGAAAACCGGGCCGACGTCGAGCCGCGCGGCGACTTCAGCATCAGCCGCGACCTCCGGGCCATCCCCACGGCGCCGTCCCACGACGTGTTCCTGGTGAAGGTCTCGTACTGGCTCCCGATGTGACGGGGTTGAGCGATTGAGCTGTTGAGCGATTGAGCTGTTGAGGGGACCCCTCAATAGCTCAACAGCTCAATAGCTCAACAGCTCGAAAGCTGTAAACTACGCTCGCATGCAGAAACGACCGCAGATCGGCGTGTTCTGGGTGGCCATCCTGGTGATGGCCGCGCTGGTTCCGTTCCTTCCGATCGCGATCTGTGTCGTCGGCTTGGCGCTCTTCGCGTTCACCGTCGACGCTCCGGTCCGGACGTTCGCACGCCTGGCGGACGTCCGTCACCCGCAACCGCTCTCGCTTCTCTCGGTCCACCTCTTCCGCGGCCCACCCTCCCTCGGCTCGTTCGTCTGACTCCCGTCCGACGCCCCGAGGAGGAACCGTGTCTCTCAAGAAAATTCTGGGGAATGTACTGCTCATCGGACTGCTCCAGGTCGGAGCACTGTCCGGCGTCAAAATGACCCCCGAGGACATCGAGAAGATCATGAACGCCATGAACCGCACGAACGTCGTGCAGATCAAGACGAATGATGAGGGGAAGTAGCTCGTTGACATGCTGCGGCCGCGTCCGTACTCTGTCGTGACCGTGATGACCTCAGGATTGAATTCGTTGTGCGAGAGACCGTGCGCGCTCGACGTGTATGACGGTCGCCCTCGCGCTCATCCTTAGGTCGCTTTCCATCTGAACATCGATTGCGAGCGACCCTTCGGGGTCGCTCTTTTTTTGGTCTCAACTCATGCTGCTCACCATTACGACGACGCATCAACCGGCCACCGACCTTGGATATCTGCTGCACAAGAATCCGTCGCGGCTGCATCGCATCGAACTGACGTTCGGCGAGGCGTACGTGGTCTATCCGGAAGCGATGGAGGAGCGCTGTACCGCCGCCCTCGTCGTCGACGTCGACACCGTCGGTCTGGTCCGGAAGCGCGAGGGGCTGGCGCAGTACGTCAATGACCGGCCCTACGCAGCGAGCTCGTTCCTCAGCGTGGCCATTGCCAAGGCATTCGGAACGGCACTCTCCGGCCGCAGCAAGGATCGGCCGGAGCTGGTCTCGGTTCCGCTTCCGCTCGAGCTTCGTGTGACCGCGTTGCCGTGCCGCGGCGGGGAGACGATCCTGCGTCAGCTCTTCGAACCGATCGGCTACGAAGTCGAGGCCGAACAGCTTCCGCTCGATCCGGCGTTTCCCGAGTGGGGCGCGAGCCGGTACTTCAACGTCACGTTGCGCGCGACGATGACCGTTCACGACGCTCTGTCGCACCTTTACGTCTGCATTCCGGTGCTCGATTCCGACAAGCACTATTGGGTCGGCGACGAGGAGGTGGAGAAGCTCCTGCGCCACGGTGAAGGGTGGCTGGCCGCGCACCCGCATCGCAACGCCATCGCCCGGCGCTACCTCAAGAATCGAAAACACCTCGTCGCCGATGCCGTGCAGCGGCTCGTGCAGCACGACGTGGTGGAGGAAGACGAGAAGCAGGAGGAGAAGGCGCAGGAAGAGGAGAAGATCGAGGAGAAGATCAGCCTCAACGAGCAACGGATGCTTCGCGTGGCGGAGATCCTGCGCGAGCATGAAGTGGCGACGGTCGTCGACCTCGGCTGTGGAGAGGGACGGCTCCTGCGCAGCCTGATCAAGGAACGTGCGTTCACGCGTGTGGCAGGGATGGATGTCTCACCACGCGCCCTCGAGATCGCCCGTGACCGGCTGCACGTGGATCGTCTGCCGCCGCGCCTCGCCGAAAAGCTATCGCTCTTTCAGGGCTCATTGATGTACCGGGATCAGCGCCTGCGTGAGTACGAGGCGGCCACGGCCGTCGAGGTCATCGAGCATCTCGATCCGCCGCGCCTGGCGGCGTTCGAGCGCGTGATCCTCGGCGAGGCCGGTCCACGGCTGCTCGTCGTGACGACGCCGAACGTCGAATACAACGTGCGTTTCGAGTCGCTTCCGGCCGGCCGGATGCGCCATCGCGATCACCGTTTCGAATGGACGCGGGAAGAGTTCCGCGCCTGGGCGGCGCGCGTGGCAGCCACGTATGGCTACGCGTTCGTGTGGATGCCGATCGGCACCGAAGACGCCGAAGTCGGACCGCCGACGCAAATGGCGGTGTTCACGAAGGAACGCGCATGAGCATCAAGGTTCCGGAACTATCGCTCGTGGTGATGATCGGAGCGTCCGGCTCCGGCAAGTCATCGTTTGCGCGCAAGCACTTCAAGCCAACGGAGATCGTGTCGTCCGATTTCTGCCGCGGTCTCGTTTCGGATGACGAGAACGACATCACCGCTTCCGGCGACGCGTTCGATCTCGTGCATGCCATCGCACGCAAGCGTCTGCAACGCGGCAATCTCACCGTCATCGATGCCACGAACGTCGAGCCGGAGCACCGCAAGCAGCTGGTGAGCATCGCTCGTGAGTACCACGTGCTGCCGGTGGCGATCGTGCTGAACCTGCCGCCGAAGCTCTGCCTCGACCGCAACGTCACGCGTCCCGATCGTCAGTTCGGCCCGCACGTGGTCCGCAATCACAGCGCCGCGCTCCGGCGCTCGCTGCGGTTCCTCGGCCGCGAGGGGTTCCGTTACGTTCACGTGTTCGATTCCGTCGAGGCGATCGACGCCGTCGAGATCGTGCGCGAGCCGCTCTACAACAACCGCAAGCAGGAGCACGGACCGTTCGATCTGATCGGCGATATCCACGGCTGCTTCGATGAGCTGCTGTCGCTGCTGCAGTCCCTCGGCTATGAGGTCACACAGAGCGGTGCCCGTCATCCACAGGGACGCAAGGCGGTGTTTCTCGGCGATCTCGTCGATCGCGGTCCGAAGACGCCGGAAGTGCTCGACCTGGTGATGAACATGGTGGCGAACGGAGACGCGCTGGCGGTCCCCGGCAACCACGAGATCAAGTTGATGCGCGCGCTGCAGGGAAAGAACGTGAAGACCACGCATGGACTGGCGGAGTCGCTCGAGCAGTTGGCGCAGCGTCCACCGGAGTTCCGCGAAAGCGTGATGAAGTTCATCGATGGACTGATCAGCCACTTCGTGCTCGACGGCGGAAAGCTCGTCGTTGCCCATGCCGGGATGAAGCAGGAAATGCAGGGTCGCGGCTCGGGACGCGTGCGCGAGTTCGCGTTGTATGGCGAAACGACCGGTGAGACCGACGAGTTCGGATTGCCGGTACGTTACAACTGGGCATCCGACTATCGCGGACGCGCCCTGGTGGTCTATGGCCATACGCCGGTGCTGGAACCGGAATGGCTCAACGGGACGATTTGCATCGATACCGGCTGTGTGTTCGGCGGACGCCTGACGGCGCTGCGCTATCCGGAGCGCGAGCTCGTGTCTGTGCCAGCCGTGCGCACTTACTACGAGCCGGCGAAGCCACTGCAGAACACGATCAGCGACGCGCATGCGCCGACGGGTGCTGCGTTGACGGCTCAGCATCAGAACGACGACGTCCTCGACCTCGACGACGTGTCGGGCAAGCACGTCATCGCCACCGGGTTGAAGCAGAACGTGACCATTCGCGAAGAGAACGCCATGGCGGCGCTCGAGGTCATGAGCCGCTTCGCCGCCAATCCGAAATGGCTGGTGTATCTGCCGCCGACGATGTCACCGAGCGATACCTCGAAGCGCGAGGGACTGCTGGAACATCCGGATGAGGCGTTCGCGTACTACCGCGCCGAGGGCGTGACGAAGGTCGTGTGTGAAGAGAAGCACATGGGCTCGCGCGCCGTCGTCGTGCTCTGCCGCGATGAAGACGTGGCCCGGCGGCGTTTCGGCGTCACCGGAGAAGGGATCGGCATCGTCTACACACGTACGGGCCGCCGCTTCTTCGGGGAGGCCATGCCGCAGCTCGAAACGGAATTGCTGGAGTACCTGCGCGACACGCTCACGCAGAACGACGCATGGACCGGCTTCAGCACGGATTGGTTCATCTTCGACTGCGAGCTGATGCCGTGGTCCGTGAAAGCCGAGGACCTCGTACGCGGTCAGTACGCATCCGTAGGCGCGGCAGCCAATGCCGCAACCGCCGGAGCGGTCGATGTGCTGCGCGTGACGGCCGCGCGGATCGAGGACGCCACTCCGATCGCGGAGAACTTCGCTGCACGCGCCACGCTGGTGCAGCGCTATGTCGACGCCTACCGCCGTTACTGCTGGCCGGTGAAGTCGCTGCAGGATGTCCGTCTGGCACCGTTCCATGTCCTGGCCACCGAGGGCGCGGTGCATGTCGGCAAGGACCACGTCTGGCACATGGAATCGATTGCGGCGATGACGCGCGGTTCGCAGATCATCGCGCCGACGCCGTATCGCGTGGTCGATCTCGCCGATGAAAGCAGCGTCGCAGAGGCCGTGGCCTGGTGGGAAGCGATGACGAGTGCAGGCGGCGAAGGCATGGTCGTGAAGCCGTATGACTTCATCGCCAGGAGCTCGCGTGGATTGATTCAGCCGGCGGTAAAGTGCCGCGGTTCCGAATACCTTCGGATCATCTACGGTCCGGAGTACTCGGCGCCGGCAAACCTTCCGCGTTTGCGCGGCCGCCGTCTCGGTGGCAAGCGGTCGCTTGCGCTCCGCGAATTTGCCCTCGGCGTAGAAGCACTACAACGGTTCATCGCGCGCGAACCGCTCCGTCGTGTTCACGAATGCGTGTTCGGGGTTCTGGCCCTGGAGAGCGAGCCGGTGGATCCGCGGTTGTGAGGCGGTCTGATGACCGTCACTTCACCGCGAACACCGGCCCTTTCGGGACGAACGGAAGCGAGCGGCCTTGTGGGAGAAGAAATGCGTGCTCGCGGCGGATGCGCAGGCGATCGCAGTAGCCGTCGGTGATGATGAGGATCGGACCGGTCTCGGGGAAGTCGCCGGCTTTCTCGAGGAGATCGATGGCGGGTTGGAGGATCGTACCGCCGCGGCCTTTGACCTTCACGCGGTCGGCGATGTCGTCGGCTGCGACGTACCCCTGGTCGTAGGCGGCGGCGTCGCAGAAAACGAGGCGCACGCGGCTCACGTCGCGTGCGTTGCTGTAGCTGGCGATCGTGCCGAGGCATTTCGCGAGAAGCGTGCGGTCCATGGAACCGGACGTGTCGAGGACGACGGCGAATGTGCGGCTGGCGTCATCGGCCGGCGGTACGTAACGCGGACGGGGGATGTCGGGGGTGGCGCTTTGTCTGCGGCTGGCGCGGGCGTATGTGCGAATGCGCTCGATGGGGGAGAAGTGATCGTCGAACCATTTGGCGAGCTCGACGTCCCACGGGATCGGCGGACGGTCGAGGGCGCGGATTTCTTCGATCAAGCCCGCGGGGATGAGGCCGCGTCCCCCCTCCTGGTGATACGACAATCCCTGCCCCAGGGCACGGCGATAGAAGTCGTCGAGCGACATGGCGTCGTCACGCGCCCACCAGTCGGGAGTGCGGCCGTCGAGCATGTCGCACGCGCCGATCCCCCCGAGTGTGGCCAGCTTGCGGTTGCGGCGCAGGTCGACAGCGAGGCGATCGTAGACCGCATCGGCGGAAAGGCCTTTGAGCTGTATGTCGTGCAGACCGCCGAACGTGGGCAGCGTGCCCAGCCCCATCTCGATGAGCCAGCCGTTGATCACGTAATCGCAGGCCGCGTTCCACAGATGCGGGTCGCGTCCGCGGCGCCGTGCTTCGTGCCGCAAGCCGACGTGCAGAAGCTCATGCGCGATCACGAACTTTGCCTCGTCGAGGCTCAGGGCGGCGCCGGGACTGACGTAGATCTCTTTTCCTTCCGCATCGACCGCGGCGACGGAGATGCCGAGGCGCTGGCAAATGATGGGATCTTCGACGATCGTGAATGCCGCGGCCAGGGCACCGAGCAGGGGATAGCTGTTGACGAACCATCGGCGAGCCTGCCCCGCGATGGTGATCTGCTCCTTGGCCGTCCCCAGTCGCGACTCGTAACCGCCGGCGACCCGTACAGCGCTCGTGACCGAGGCCACGAGCCCGGCTGCGAAAGCCCGGGTCCAGTCGTCCTGTCGTCCTTGCGGCATCGGGTTGGGCGTCCAGAACATGTCGCCGCTGCGCTCTCCCGCCGTGCCGAGGCCGCGTAGCGCGTCGGGCAGCGAATGCTCGCGGAAGCGGCGGAAGAGGCGATCCTCATCGTCCGCGCGCAGGTCGTTCAGCTCGCACTGCATGTCCACTGGGCAGTGCCCGAACTTCAGATCGGCGAGGAACCGCGCCACGACGACGTCGCACGCTGCATTCCAGTCGAGCGATTTCTCGCCGATGCGGAAATGACCGAATGCCAGGTGCAGCAGCGCATGCGCGATCACATACGCCCACTCCTCCGGTTCGCCCCGGCGTTTCGGATGCGCGTGAATGATGCCGTTTTCGAGAACGACCGCCCAGCCGTCGGCGGGACAGTAGTTGTTCTTCTCCCGACCGATGAACACGCGTTTCAGCAGCGGCGCGAACAATGGATGCTCCCCCACTTTGTGACATCCCTCGCGGAACGCCTTCGTGGCCGGATCGAGCCTCTCCTCGGGCCGCTCCCGCCGTGTCACTTCCTCTCCACGAGCCGGGGAAGATCGCGTACGACCTCGACGAGAAACCACGACGGCAGCGCCACCTGATCTTCGGAGTTGGCAACGACCATCTGCGCGATCTCGAGATTGATCGCAGACAGCTCTTTCAGCAGCGCTTTGGCGCGATGAGCGAGCTCCCGATATCCGCTGCTGCCGTCCGGTTTCTCCGCCGGCAGCTCCTTCACGAGCTGCGCGCGGAACGACTGCGAAAGGAAGTAGAGGACGTCGCGATCCTCGGGCCGGTCCGGCCACGCCAGATCACCTTTCAGGATCGAGGCGAGATTGAACCGGCTGCGCACTTGCTTGACGAACGCCTTGAACTGCGTGGCGTGATGGGGTGTCAGACAGCCATAGGCGAGCGCTTCGATGTGCGCGTCGTCGAGCGCCTCGCCGTACGCCTGCATGGCGTCGCTGAGGATGTGCCATGACCGCGGCGTCGAGAACGGCTCCTCGGTCTTCGGCGGCTGACTCCAGAGGTGATCGGGACGCGTCTGCAGGTACTCGAGCACGAGCGGATGCACGGCATTGCGGCCGGCCCAGTCGAGCCAATCTCGATGGGACGCTTTGAGCTGCACGTGCACCATGCGATTGATGAGCGCGGATGACATCGGCTTCACGATGGCGCTGTCCTGCGCGCGATTGCCGGCGCCGATCACGATCGACCCCTGCGGCAACTCGTACTCGCCGAGCCGGCGCTCGTGGATGAGGCTGTAGAAGGCCTTCTGTACCTCGTGCGAGCAGGCGTTCAGCTCATCGAGAAAGAGGCAATACGCCTTGTCGCGTGCGATCGTCGCCGGCGGACAGAAGTGGCTTTTGCCCTCGCGGATCTGCGGCACGCCGATGAGATCTTCCGGCGCGAGCTGGCTGCCGAGCAGTGAGACACAATCGAGGCCGACCTGGTTTGCGAACTCCTGTACCAGCGAAGACTTTCCGATCCCGGGGGCACCCCAGATGAACACGGGCCGCACCGTTGCGACATTGAGCAGGAAATCGGTGAGTTGGCCGGGAGTGAGTGTGTGCGCGATGTTCATTTTGGGTCGGGCGCGAGAATAGCAGGCTCACGCGGGCGAACGGCTGGGGTGCGGCGGATGCCGCACCCCGGCCGGCCGGGCCCTGGTGTGAGGTGGAGCAGGCCAGGGACTACGCCCGACGCTCTGTGACAGTGGGAGAGCACCGCCCTGCGATCCGCGGCCTCGGGTCATGAGAGGGACGTCCGACAAGGATTCCGGGGCTGAAGAAATAATTCGCCTCGCTCCTCACCTTTCCGTACACTTGCCGGCCCCATCCCGGGTGCCCGGACATTTCTTTCACAATCTGCCAGCTCCTTGAGCCTCGCGCGTGCGGGGCTCCGCTAGGCCAGAAGGAGGTCTCATGAGGACTTATGAAGTCCTGTTCATCCTTTCTCCGCAAGTGACGGAGGAGGAAACGACGACCCTCATCAACGACTTCAAGGGCATCGCCGCCAACATCGGCGCCACCCTGAAGAGCGAAGATGCCTGGGGTCGCCGCCGTCTCGCATACCCCATCCAGAAGTTCAACGAGGGGATCTACCACCTCTTCGTGCTCGAGAGCGATACGTCGCTGTCGGAGCTCGACCGCCGTATGAAGAACGTCGACCGCGTCCTGCGGCACGTGATCGTACGGACGGATCTGGAGCAGAAGCGCGCCGACAAGCTCGCCAAGCGCAACCCGAAGAAGGAGCGCCTCCGTCCCGCCGTTCCCTCTGCCGCTGTTCCGGCTGCAGACATGGCCCCGGAGAGCGCGATGATGGCCGCGGCCGACGAAGCGGCGCCGCAGGCGTAAGGAGGAGACGACCATGGCTACGATGGCACCGAGAGGTAGAGGTCCGGGCAGCGGTCCCGGTGGTGGCGGCGGCGGCGACGACCGTCGCGGCGGTCCGGGCGGACAGCAGGGCGGCAAGAAGAAGTTCTTCTACCGCCGTAAGCGCGTCTGCAAGTTCTGCGTCGAGAAGATCGAGTACATCGACTTCAAGGACGTCAAGACGCTCCAGCAGTTCATCCCCGAGCGCGGAAAGATCCTGCCGCGCCGCATTTCCGGCACCTGCGCGCTGCACCAGCGCAAGCTGCAGAACGCCATCAAGCGCGCCCGTATCGCCGCGCTGCTGCCGTTCACCGCGGATTGATGCATTCTCAGTAACACATGATCGAGATGTCCCTCCAGCAGAGCGAGCCCGTGGTGCTTCCGCAGCCGTCCCCCGGACGGCAGGTGCGCAGCGTGGCCGCGTATTCGCTGCTGACGGCGCTCATGATCATCACGCCGATGATGGTGTTTGTCCCGGCCGCGCTGTTCCATTGCGCGATCCGGAACGGGCGCCGCGCGGCGTGGATGACAGGGGCGCTGGCCGTGGCCATCGCCGCGCTCTTCCTGGCCGCGGTGTCTCGGACGCCTGTGGCCATGATGACCTGGGTCAGTCTGACCGGTTTCGCGCTTGCGGTCGTTCTGCCCTCGCTGGTGGTGCTGCCGCTCATCGAGCGTGGCGAGAAGTTCGGCCGTATGCTCGTGCTGCTGCTCATCGGCAGCGCCATTGGTATGGCGGTGACGGAGCTCGGCGCACGGGCCATTCTGGCGTTCTCGCCGTTCGCAGCGCAGGTCGCCGAGGCACAGCGGACGAACGCGGAGTTCATCGCGCTTTTCCGCGGGACAGGCGTGCCCACCGAGGGGATGGAGCAGTCGGGCCCGTACACGCTGTTCCTGTTGCCGGGCGGGCTGCTCATTACCATCAGCCTCGTGTTCATCCTCAGCCTGCTGATGTTTGGCCGGCTGAATGCGTGGCGCGAACGTGCGGCCGCACGCGGCGACAACGAAGCGCTCGGCGCGTATCTGTTCCGCAACTTCTCCCTTCCCGACGGCCTGCTGTTCGCGTTCATCTTCGGCGGACTGACGCCTCTGGCGTCAGGGATGCTGCAGAGAATGGCAGCGAACACGCTGGCCGTGGTGGTGTTCCTCTACTTCCTGCAAGGGCTGGCGGTCTTTCGCTTTGTCCTCGTGGCGATGAGTCCGGGATTGCTCGGCTCGCTGCTCGGCTGGGGCTTATTGCTCATCCTGTGCGCCAGCCGCGGCGCGGGCTTCGTGCTGCTCGGCGTAGTGGGACTCTTCGATCCCTTTTTCGATTTTCGACATTTCAAGAAGCGAAAGGACGACTCTCATGAAAGTCATTCTGACTGAGGAGATCCGCGGCCTCGGCACACGCGGTGACGTCGTGACCGTCAAAGACGGCTACGCCCGGAACTATCTCCTCCCGAAAAATCTCGCCCGGGAAGCCTCGACGGGCAATCTCAAGCAGATCGAGCACGAGCGCCGCAAGTGGTCGATGCTCGCCCAGCAGGAAAAAGACGCCGCCCAGAAGGCCGCCGACAAGGTCAAGGGCGTGAAGATCACGATCGAGAAGCGCGTCGGCGAGCACGGACATCTGTTCGGCTCCGTCACCGCGAACGAGATCGCCGATGCCCTGCTGGAAAAGGGCATCGAGGTCGACAAGCGCCGCATCGAGCTGGAGCAGCCGATCAAGAACCTCGGCGTCCACGACGTCGACGTGCGTCTGCACCGCGATGTCACCGCGCAGATCAAAGTCGAGGTCGTTGCCCTCGGCGTTGAGAAGCTCGAAGAGACGCCCGCAGCCGAGGCGCCGGCAGAGTAAGCCACTACAATGCGAGGGCCGGCACGCGTGCCGGCCCTCGTTTTCAATGGCTGACGAAAACTACGTCGATGGCGCTCCCGGAGGCGCGGATGGCTGGCGCGAGGTATGGCTCGCCGACCGGCGTTATCGTCCGCAGCCTTCCCGCCACGAATGGCTGCTGCGCATCGTGCGGCGCATCTTCCGCCGCGCCGCCGAGCCCGACACCGAGCGGCAGAAGAATTACAACGTTGCGCTGCTCGACCTGCTGAACGATCTGCGCGGCGACATCGCCGCAGCCCGACACGATTTTCGCGCGGACCTCGAGGCCGTGCAGCGGGACCTCGGGATCGCCGTCGGTGTGGAGAGCGCGAAATTGCGCGAGCTCGTCCTCGTCGCCGCGCGCCGCAACGATGCACTCATCGCCGCGCTGGATCAGAAAATCGAGAACGTGTCGGTCCGCGTGCGTGATGCCGTCAATCCCGTGGTGTCCGCACAATCGCCGGACGTGCTCTATCGCCGCCTCGAAGACGCTCTGCGCGGAAGCGAAACGCACGTGCGGGAAGACGTCGAGCCGTACGCACAACGCGCCGTGGAGCATCAGCCGGTGCTCGATGTCGGCTGCGGCCGCGGAGAGTTCCTCGCGCTCTGCCGCGAACGGGGCATCGACGCGCACGGGGTGGATACGAACGAACGCTCCGTCAGCGATCTCCGCCAGCGCGGCCTCGATGTCACGCTCGGTGCGATTCCGGAGTGCTTCACGCCGGTCGTCGACGGCTCACTCGGTGCCGTACTGGCCATGCACGTCGTCGAGCATCTGCCGGTCGACGCGCTCTTCGCGCTGTTCCGCGAGTCCGCGCGCGTCCTCCGATCCGGCGGCCTGCTCATGATCGAAACGCCCAACGCCGAATCGATGGCCATGTCCGCCGGCGACTTCTGGCGCGACCCTACTCACATCGCCCCGCGGCATCCTGCCGCGCTGACCGTGCTGGCACGCGAGCATGAATTCGCCATCGACGAGATCCGTGCGGTCCATGAGCTCCCAGAGGGAACGCGCATTGCCGTGCACGACGGGGATTCGCCGGAACTGCAGCGCGTGATCCACGCCCTCAACGACCGCCTCTTCGCCCCCCAGGACCTGCGGCTGATTCTGCGAAAAACGTAATCACTGCGGCGTCGGTGTCACGTCGATCACGGCTTGTGACGGTGGGATCGGCGGTTCGCGCTGGGGGAGCAGCGCGCCGAGAAGAAGCCCGGTGAGGAAGCCGCCGGCGTGGGCGGCCATGTCGATCTGCGGGACGGTGAGGCCGATGGCGATGTTCACAACGATCCAGAACATCAGTTGTTGCACGATGCTGCGCGCCCAGCGCTCGTTCTTCCAGCGCGGCGAGCGGCGGATCGAAATGATGAGCGCCCCCATGATGCCGAAGATCGCTCCGCTGGCGCCGACCGAGGCGCCGTCCGAATGCGACAGCAGAAATCGCAGCAGAGTGGTGAGCGAGGCGGCGATCCCGGTCACGAAGTAGATCAGCAGGAAGCGGCGCGTTCCGAACAGGATTTCGTAAAGGCGCCCGAGCTGCCAGAGCACGTAGAGATTCAGGCCGGCGTGCAGAAGCCCGCCGCGGGCGGTCCCGTCTCCGTGGAGGAACATCGCCGACAGCAAGCGCCAGTACTCGCCGTCGCCGATGACCAGCGTCGGCACGATCGCGCCGAGCTGCGCGAGCGCACCCGGGTTGACCCACGCGCCGGTGGCGATCTCGATCCCGAAACCGATCACGATGGCGATGAAAATCAGCAGTGTGGCCGGGGCGCGATCGGTCATTGCCGCTCCATCAGCGACGACGTCCGCCGCATGAGGAGGTGTGCGAACCGCGGGAAGAGCTCTTTCAACCGCATGTAGACCGCCGCGAGCAGCGGCAGGATGCGGCGGTATTGCCCGTCCTCGGCAGCATCGCAGATGGCGCGTGCCACGCGTTCCGGCGGGGAGCCGGGCATCAAGCGCGAAGCGGCGGGCATCATGTCCCGCTCGGCTTTCACGAAGAACTCCGTCTCCGTCGTGCCCGGGCAGACCAGCGCCACGCGCACGCCGCGGCGCATGACCTCGTTGCGCAGCGCTTCCGTGAAGCCGATGATGGCGAACTTCGTGGCGCAATAGCCGCCCATCCGCGCGAAGCCCATGATCCCGGTGATGGAGGAGACGTTCACGATCGTCCCACTGCCTCGCTGGAGCATGGAGGGAAGCACAGCCTGCGTGCAGTTCACGGTTCCGAAGTAATTGGTGTCCATCATGGCTCGTAGGTCATTTGTTTTCGCATCCGCAACAGCGTCGAAAATGGCAAACCCGGCGTTGTTCACCAGGACGTCGACCGCTCCGGCAGTCTCAGCAAGCCGTTGACAGTCTTCGGGCTTCGTCACGTCCGTCACGACGGCCACGGCGCGCACGCCCAGATCGCGGCATTCCGCGGCCACTTTCTCGAGTTTTTCGCCTCTGCGGGCGGCCAGAACGACGTGCGCGCCGCGGCGCGCCATCTCCAGCGCGGTGGCCCGCCCGATCCCGCTCGAAGCTCCGGTGACGATGACGTTCTTTCCCTGGAGATCCATTGTGCTGAAGCGCAGTCTATCGGCACCCTTCCGGCATTTGACAGTGCAAAAGTGCGACACCTATACTCCGGCCGAAGTCCAGCCTTCGACTCATCCGAGTCCTTACCGCCGACGTTGCCGGTCCCTGGAGGGTTCCAATGCCATTCGAAGAAGTCAAAAAAGTGTGGATGAACGGCCGGCTCGTCGATTTCGCCGACGCGAAGGTCCATGTGTTCACCCATGCCATCCACTATGGCTCGGGTCTCTTCGAAGGTATCCGCTGCTACAACACCGAGCGAGGCCCGGCCGTCTTCCGGCTGCAGGATCACACGCGCCGCCTGTTCGACAGCGCCAAGATCTATCGGATGGAGCTGCCGTACTCGATGGAGGAGGTCAACCGGGCCTGCCTCGACGTGATCGCCGCCAATGAGTTCGAGGATTGCTATCTGCGCCCGCTCGTCTATCGCGGGTATCACTCCCTCGGCGTTTTCCCCGGCGCCTGCCCGGTCGACGTGGTCGTCGCCGCCTGGAAGTGGGGCAAGTACCTGGGGCCCGAAGCGCTCGAACAGGGCGTCGACGTCCGCATCTCCTCCTGGAACCGCATGGCGCCGAACACGTTCCCGGCGCTGGCCAAGGCCACCGGCAACTACATGAACTCGATCCTCATCCGGCAGGAAGCAGCCATCGATGGCTACTCCGAGGGGATCGCGCTCGACGTCAACGGCTACGTCAGCGAAGGCTCCGGCGAAAACGTCTTCGTCATCCGTGACGGCCGGATCTTTACCCCGGGCCTTGGATCGTCAATCCTCGGCGGCATTACGCGCGCCAGCCTCATCAAGATCGCCCGCGAGTTCAAGTACGAGGTCGTCGAGTCGCTCATCCCACGCGAGATGCTCTACATCGCCGACGAGGTGTTCTTCACCGGCACGGCGGCCGAGGTGACTCCCATTCGCTCCATCGACAAGATTACGATCGGCAACGGCCGCCGCGGCCCGATCACCGAGCGCCTGCAGAAAGAGTTCTTCGACTACATCGACGGCCGGATCCCCGATCGGTACAACTGGCTGACGCCGGTGTACGCCGAGCGCGAACAGGCAGCGCGCAAGCCGGCCCTTGTGGCTACTTAGTGACACGACACTAACCGAGCTGTCCGCGCTCTTTCATCGAGTGGAACCGGTGTGCGCCGATGATCAGGTGATCGACGATCTCGATGTCGACCATGGCCATCGATTGCTTCAGTTTCGTGGTGAAGGTCAGGTCCTCGTCGGACGGGGTCGGATCGCCCGAGGGATGGTTGTGGTAGACCACGATCCCGGTGGCGGCTTCCGCCAGGGTGAAACGAACGATGTCCCGCGTCGAGACGAGCGCGGTCTCGATCGTGCCGACATAGATCTCACGTTGACCGCGGATGCGGTGGCGTGAATCGAGAAATGCCACGCCGAGCCGCTCCTGGGTGTGGTGGCTGTAGCCGCGCACGAGCTTGAGGCCGAAGACCCTGGCGTCATAGTCCGGCGGATCCTCCGGTTGTTCCGACGCCAGCCGGCTCGACATCTCGAAGACCGCCGCGATCCGAGCGGCTTTGGCCAATCCCACGCCCTTGACCTTGGCCAGTTGCGCCACCTCGCGGCCGCGCATGCTGTTGATGCCGTCGACGAGAAGCTGCCGGGCAAGCTGAATTGCGTTCGTTCCCGGCAGGCCGGAGCCTAGAACCACGGCCAGCAACTCTGCATCCGACAGCGTCTGCGCCCCGTGCATCATCATTCGCTCGCGAGGGCGGTCACCGCGCGGAAGATCCCGGATCACATCAGTCATCAGCACACCTCCAACATCGAGAGACAACTTTAAGTGTCTTCGTCAAGAGGGCCGAGGAAATCTACAGATGAGGGGGATATGGGGGCTTCCGAGGGAGGGTTTTTACTAGAAACGCGACACCCGACGTAGAGACGAGCTGTTGAGCTTTAAAGCTGTACAGCTGTATAGCTCAACAGCTCCCCCGTCACACCTTCGGAATCATCTCTTCGTTGATCTGGATGTACGCGTCCTTGCGGAGCGTCTCGATGTAGGCCTTGTAGTCGCGCTCGAACGTCTCCTCGCTGGCGTCCTGACGGAGCTTTTCCTTCACGGACTCGAATGCCGGCACTTCGGAGGGAAGGCGCTGCTCGACCTTCATGATGTGCCAGGCCGACTTCGTCTCGATCGGGCCGAGGACCGAGCCCTGCGCGGCGTTGAAGACTGCCTTGTCGAGGTCGGAGACCAGGTCGCCCTTGGCCACTTCGCCGAGGTCGCCACCTTTGTCCTTGGTGCCGGCGTCGGACATCGTCGAGGCCAGGACGGCGAAGTCGGTGCCCGGCTTGCGGGCGGCTTCGCCGATTTCCGTGGCGCGGGTGCGCGCTTCTTCGATGCTGCCGCTTTCCGGCTTGAGGATGACGATCTCGCGCAGGTGGGCGCGCTCCGGCAGGCGGAACGAGTCCTTCTCGCGGTTGTAGCGGTCGCGAAGCTCGCTGTCGCTGAGCTGCTCGCGGCTGCGGAGCTCTTTTCCGAAGACCTTGTTCGTGGTCAGCGTATCGCGGAGGCGGGATTCCATTTCGGCCCGTGTGAGGCCGGAGCTGCTGAGCGACTGCTCGAACTGCTCGTCGGTGGTGATGCCGTACTGCTGCTTGAGGCGGCCGATGGCCTCCTTCAGCTCCGCATCCGTGATGGTGATGGCCAGGCGATCCGCGCGGTCCTTGATGAGGAGCTCATTGATCAGCTCGTTCGTCAGGCCCTTGCGCGCCTCCTCTTTCAGGGCCGCTTTGCGGTCCGCGGGCGCGTTGTGGTCGATTTCCGCGTACATGTCGCGCAGGCGGCGCTCGTACTGGGTGCGGGTGACGATACGGTCGCCGACCCGGACGACGATGCCCTCGAGAAGCTCAGCGGCAGAGGACGTGGTCGTGGTGAGGACAGGGGTCAGGGCGAGGACGGCGGTCAGGATGAGTTTTTTCATAAGTTCGCTCAGGGTGAGACGTGCAGCGGGAAAAACAAGTTCCGAGGCGGTTTATTCGTCCTCGGCCCTATTCATCTTCAGCCATGGGCAGGCCGCCGGAGTACCGGAAGGGGAGGCGCCGGGTGAGGATGGCCAGGTTCATTTCCCGCTTGCTGCGGCGTTTGATCTCGTTCAGCCGCTCCCGGATGGCCTCTTCGCGGAGCCGGGTCAGGATGATCGGGGCGGCGGACTGGAGGTCGAGTATGCCGGCCGGGCGGCGCTCGTCCACCTGGAAGATGTGAAAGCTGGTATCGGTGCGCAGTACGCCGCTGGTCTGCCCGGCGCGCAGGCGGAAGATCTCCTCCTCGAACATCTTCGGCAGGTCGCCGCGGCTGACGAACCCGATCTCGCCGCCGCGCTTGGCGTTCGGGGCCCGGGAGTACTGGGCGGAGAGATCGCCGAACGGCGTCCCCTCCTTCAGCTTCTTCACGATGTCGTTGGCCAGGTTCTCGTCGTTGACCAGGATCTGGCGGACGCGCACTTCCTCGCCGCTGCGGAACTCGTTCTGATGGGCGACGTAGTACTCCTGCAGCTCGGACGGCGAGGGATCGGCGATCTGGCCGGAGAGGTCCGCCACCAGCCGTTCCCGCCGCATCTCGTCCCGTTTCTCGATGACGGTGACGCCGGCCTCGGTGCGGACGGCCGCGGCGATCTTGTCGGCCGGTACCTCCACCCCGTGGGAAGCGGCGTATTCAGAGACGATGATCTCCTCGACGAACTGGTCGGTGAGGGCGCTGGCCACCTCCGGGGTGAGCTGGGCCAGCTCGGTGCCGGCATTGCGCTCCAGGTAGCGCTTGAAGTCGGCCAGCGTCACCATCCGATCGTTGACACGCGCGATCACATCCGGAGGAATGGTCGGTTTCCGCTTGCATGAGGAAAGCGCGGCAACGAGAACGACCAGCGAGAGCGCGACGCGGCGGGAGAGCACGAGACCCGCGGAGTGTAGCAGAGGAACGGATGGAGTGCGGCGGCCGACGCCGCCGCACTCCAGGAGGATCAGTTCACCGCGACCGAGTGAATCTCTTCCGCTGCCGAGGTGACGCTGCGGTTGAGGATCACTTCCACGTAATAGGTGTTGTTGGCAAAATCGAACGTGCTCGAACTGAAATTGCAGCTGTCGCACTGATTCGAGTTGCTGTCGGAGCTGTTGATCGTGCAGATCAGCGTCTCGGTGCCGGTGCACTCTTCGACTTCCCACAGCTTGGTCGTGACCGAGCCGGACGCCGAGTTGTCTTTGTACGTCGACCAGAGCGTGGTCCAGGCCGGCGTCTTCGACGTGCCGCTGCCGTAGGTGTTGGTCACCGGATAGCGGGCGATGATGTTACCGGTGGAGATGGAGTTGAACCGCAGCGTCGGTCCTGTGAAGGTGATCTTGAACGCGCTGTTCTTTTCGACGCGGCCGCCGACGCCGACGGAGGTCCAATCGTGCGTCTGTGCCAGCGCGGGCAGCGTGATGAGAAAGAGGGCGAGGGCGAACAGGCGAGTTATGTTCTTCATGGTCTTCTCCTTCCCGCCTCAGTTGATTCCCACCGCGTGCAGTGCCTCGGTGGCGGCCGTCGACGAGCGCGTAATGCGTGCATCGATGTAATAGAAGTTGTTGGCGAAATCGAACGTGCTCGACCCGAACGTACATGTGTCGCAGGAGGCGCCGTCGGAGCTGGAGATCGAGCAGATCTGCGACTCCGCATTGCTGCACTTGTCGACCTGCATCAGGCGGAGATTCACCACGCCCAGCGCGGAATTGTCGGTGAACGCGGCGGTGAAGGTCGTCCATGGCGGCGTCTTCGAGATGCCGCCGCCGTACGTGTTGGTCACGTTGTAGCGCGCGATCAGCGTTCCGGTGCGGAACGCGGAGAACGTGAACGTGGGGCCGGTGAAGATGTGGCCGGCACCGGCCTGCGTGATGCCGACCGAGCCGACGTGGCTCCAGTCATAGGCCTGCCCGGCAGCCGGGAGCGAGAGCAGTAGCAGAGCGAGAACGCCCAGCGAAATGGTGGCTTTCATGCCTTTCTCCTTGTTTCGTGTGTTGCATCTGCGCGGTCAGTAGATCGCCAGCGCGTAGAGGCGCGGGTCCGCGTCGTTGTCAGTCTTGGCGACGGAGACGTAGACGTAGTAGGCGTTGTTGGCGAAATCGAGCGGGCCGCTGAAATTGCAGGAGTCGCAGTGCGCGTCCTGGTCCGTTTCGCTGCTCGTGACCGAACAGAGCTGCGTTTCGGTGCTCGTGCAGTAATCGACTTCGTACAGCGTGGCCGTGACCGAGCCGGTGGTCGCGTACTGGTCGTGCACGGTCATCTGCAGGGTCGTCCACGCCGGAGAGATGTCGGTGGCGCTGCCTACCGTGTTGGTCACCGGATATCGCGCGTCGACCGTGGCGATGGATCCCGGTTGCACCGCGAAATACGCGCCCGTGAACGTGTACAAACCGAGGCTTGCGGTGCCGTCACCGACGACGCCCGAAGAGCCGGGCATGCTCCAGTCCCAAGTGTTCTGCGCCGCAGCCGGAAGAGCGCACACAGCGAGTATGAGAACCAATCCAATGATGTTCTTCATGATCCTTCCTTCCCTTTCGATCAAGGTCAGGCACGCGCGTGTCTGGCTGGGAAGGTAAGGTCTAGGCCACCGAAGGCATAGGGTCATTTTGTGTGCTGCGTCACGCCTTGGTTACGCTGCCAACATCTGCAGCATCGACTCGATGGCGTGAATGACCTCGGGGCCGTGCTCGCGCAGCGGGAAAGACAGCACGCCGTTTGGTGAGAACTTCGCCTGCGGGTTCTCGCTGATGAACAGCAGCAGTTTGTTGGGATCGATCTTCGCCTGCGGCGTGAGCTTGAGAACGCCGCGCGCGCCTTCGCGGACGATGGAGAGGACGCCCAGGTGTTTGGCGAACCACTTCACGCGGACGAAGTGGAAGAGGTTCTCGACGTTCTCCGGCAGCGCGCCGAAACGGTCGCGCATTTCATTGCGGATGTCGTTCAGGCGGTCCTCCGTCGAAGCGGAGGCGATCTTCTTGTAGAACGTCATGCGCAGGTTCTCTTCGGTGATGTAGTCGCGGGGGATGTAGATGTCCACGCCGAGGTTCATCGAAGTCTCCACTTCCTCCTCGATGCGCTCGCCCTTCATCTCGCGGATCGTCTCCTCGAGCAGCTTCGTGTACATCTCGAAGCCGACCGCCGCGATCTGGCCGGACTGCTCGCCGCCAAGAATGTTGCCCGCGCCGCGGATCTCCAGATCGCGCGCGGCGATGCGGAAGCCGGCGCCGAGGTCGGAGAACTCCTGGATGGCCGCCAGCCTCTTTCTTGCGTCCGAGGAGAGGATGCGATCGGACGGCACGAGCAGATAGCAGAACGCCAGCCGGTCGCTGCGGCCGACGCGTCCACGCAACTGATAGAGCTGCGAGAGCCCGAAGCGCTGTGCGTGATTGATGAGGATCGTGTTGCAGGCCGGGATGTCGATGCCGTTCTCGATGATGGTCGTGGCCAGGAGGACATCGAACTCGCGGTTGATGAACGCCAGCATGGCCTTTTCCAGCTCGCGCTCGTCCATCTGTCCGTGCCCAACGATCACGCGCAGCCCGGGCACGAGCGTTTCGAGGTACTCCTTCATGTTGTAGATCGACTCGACGCGGTTGTGAACGAAAAAGACCTGGCCCCCGCGGCCGACTTCGAACTCGATGGCCTCGCGGATGAAGTCTCCGTCGTACGGCACCACCGCTGTCTGAATGGCCAGGCGATCCTTCGGCGGCGTTTCGATGACCGAGATGTCGCGGATGCCCACGAGCGACATGTGCAGGGTGCGTGGAATCGGCGTGGCCGACATGGCCAGCACGTCGACCGATTTCTTGATCGACTTGAGGCGCTCCTTCTGGGCCACGCCGAAGCGCTGTTCCTCGTCGATGACCACCAGGCCGAGGTCCTTCCAGCCCACGTCTTTCGAGAGCAGCCGGTGCGTGCCCACCACCACGTCGATCTCGCCGGTCTCGACTTTCCTCAGGATCTCTTTGAGCTCCTTCGCCGAGTAGTAGCGCGTGAGCAGTTCGATCGTCACCGGAAACGACGCGAAGCGCCGCAGGAACGTGCGGTAGTGCTGGAACGTGAGGACGGTGGTGGGCGCGAGGATGGCCACCTGTTTGCCGTCCATCACCGCTTTGAACGCGGCGCGCATGGCCACCTCGGTCTTGCCGTAGCCGACGTCACCGCACAGCAGCCGGTCCATCGGCTTGCGCGATTCCATGTCGCTCTTGACGTCTTCGATGGCGGACTGCTGGTCCTCGGTCTCGTCGAACTCGAACGCATCTTCGAAGTCGAACTGCCACGGCGAGTCCTTGCCGAACGCGTGGCCGTGCACCATCTGCCGCGTTGCGTAGAGCTTCAGCAGCTCGTCCGCCATGTCGCGCATGGCCTTCTTGACCGACGCTTTCGTGCGCGCCCAGGCCGTGCCGCCGAGCTTGTCCAGCTTCGGTTGCGCTTCCTCGCCGGCGGTGAACCGCTGGATGAGGTTGAGGTTCTCCATCGGCATCAGCAGCTTGCCGCCGCCGCCGTACTCGATCTGCATGACCTCGCGCTCGGTCTCGCCGAACGGGATGCGCTGCAGGCCGAGGAATCTGCCCACGCCGTGATCGACGTGGACGATGTAGTCGCCCGCTTTCAGATCGCGCAGGTCGGAGACGAACGCCTCCGATTTGCGTTTGCGGCCGCCCACGCGCGTCGACGTCGGCGGCTCGAAGAGATCCCACTCCGAGTAGGCGGTGAGATCGAGATCGTGAAAGATGAACCCGCGGCCGAGATTGCCCGGCGTGACCGTGAGGTCGCCTGCGCCGAGGCGGTTCTCCGCGAACGGCACGTTGAACTCTTTCAGCAGCCGCTCGATCTTCTCGCGCCCGCCTTTCGTGCCGCAGAAGAAGAGCTGCTCGGTTTCATTGCGCAACACGTCGGCGGGGAAGTCGCTGAGACGGTTGTTATACCGATCGGTGGGGGAGGTGTTGATGCGCAGCTCTTCGCGTTCTTTCGAACCGATGTGCACGTCGGAGAGGGCCAGCGGCGCGGTGCCGATGAAGCCAAGCACGTCCGGCCCCGGCGCCACAAGTTTCTCCGGTGCGTAGACAGCGCGCCCTTTCTCCGCCGCCGCGTCGTATTCATTGCGCAGCAGCGTTTCGTACTTGGCGATCGTGGTCGTGATCTGGTCGGGCTCGATCAGGATCAGGTCCCAGTCCCGGATGTAGTCGGCGAACGTGACGCTCTCGACGGCCACCGGCACGTAGTGCTCGATGCCGGCGAACGTGCTGCTCTCCTGCAGCTTCTCGATTTTTTCGTGAACGTCGTGCTTGAACAGCGGGTCCATGAAATCGAGCGACAGCCGCCGGGCCAGTTTCTGGCGCGTCTCGCGCGTGATGGGGAACTGCGTGATCGGATAGACGGTGACCGGACCGGACGCCTCTTCGGAACGCTGCGTCTCGACGTCCAGCCACCGCAGCGAGTCGATCGTGTCGCCGAAGAGCTCGATGCGCACGGCGTGCTCGGTATTGGGCGGAAAGAGATCGAGGATGCCGCCGCGAAAGGCGAACTCGCCCGCTTCGCCGACCAGATCGGTGCGCACGAACCCGTTCTCGACCAGCCTCTCGAGCAGCACGCGCATGTCGAGCTCGTCGCCTTCCGCGAGCCGGATGATGCGCTGACGAAAATCCTCCGCGCGCGGCAGGCGCTGGAAGAGAGCGCGCGTCGGAACGACGAGCAGGTCCGCTGCGCCGTCAATCAACATCCCCAGAGCGCGGATCTCCTCGCGCACCACGCCGAGGGACGGGGCCACGTCCTGATATGGAGAAAGCGACGGCGCCGGGTAAACGGAGACGCATTGCGGTTCGTGATGAAACAGCCGCAGCGCGGTCACGAAATCTGGCACCCCCGCATCACCCGGCGTGATGATCGCCACACGCCGCCGATGCCTATCCTGCAACGTCGCAATCAGCAGCGCGCGCGCCTCCACCGTGGCGCCCGTGACGTCGAGCCGCCGGTCGCGGTCGAGGAGATGTCGAAAAAACGGAGCCTTCGCCACGCGCGCGCGAAGATCGGAGATGAGGGGGTCGTGGCGGTCCATTCGCGCGGGAGAGTCTAACGGGGGAAGCTGTTGGGCTGTTGAGCTATTGGGCTGTTGAGGGGAGGCTCAGAGGCTCATAGGCGCAAAGGCTCAGAGCGGGCCGGATAACCTTTGGGCCTCTGAGCCTATGCGCCTCTGAGCCCCTTAACAGCTCAAAAGCGCAATAGCTCAATCGCCGGTCGTCAGGGCGTGAAATACCCCTTGATCGTCCTCGCCGTCAGTTTCGGCGAGTTCACCACCACGCGCACCGGGCGCCATTCATTCGATTTGCCGAAGTCGGAGACCTGGTAGGTGATGGCGAACTGGGCGCGGAGGTCTTTTTCGATCTCTGTGTATTTGGCCATGAGGTTCTGCTCGGTGGCCGTGGCCACGAAGCCGCCGGTTTGGGAGGCCAGGTAGCGGAGGCGTTCGAGGTCGCGGGCGCCGTCGTCTTCGCTGCCGCCTTCGTAGGCGATGAAGTAGATCGGGATGGCGGCCTCGCGGGCCAGCTTCTCGATCTCGTCGAAGGACCAGGTCGAGGTCGTGTCGCTGCCGTCGGTGAGGACCACGATGGCGCGGCGGTTCTTCTCTTCGCGCAGCTCGCGGATCGCGCTGGCTACCGCGTCATAAAGCGCCGTCTTGCCCGTCGGCGTGATGCCGGAGAGGGCTGCGGCGATCTCGGTGCGGTTGGACGTCAGCGGCTGCTTGCGCCGCGGTACGTCCTGGACGGCTGTGACGCTGCAGCGGTCGCCGTCTTTGAGAGCGTGCTGCACGAACTCGCCCGCGGCCTTGGCGGCATGCTTCATCGAATACGTCATGCTGGCCGAGGAGTCGATGAGCAGGGCGATGGAGATCGGCTGATCGAACGCTTTGCCGAACTCGATGATGCGCCCCTCGGTGGTGCCATCGATGATGCGGAAGAGCGAGCGGTCGAGGTTGTCGTGCGTGACTCCGTTGCGGTCGACCACGGAGACGAAGATCGGCACCGTGCGGACCTGCAGTTCCTCGACATGGACGTTGCCGGTGGCTGACCAGAAGTCCGCCGCCTCTTCGCCCGCTTTCGTCCGCGCCGTGACCTGCACGAAGCCGCCGGCCAGCGTTTCCGCCGGTACGGTGAAACGGTAGGGTGCCTCGGAGGCCGTGGCGATGGCCTGGCCCTTGTCCCAGAGCTGTACGGACTCGATCGGGTCGTCGCCGGGAGAGGTCGCGTCGACCTCGAACACTCCGGCCGCGGAATCGATGGCCTTGACGCGCAATGCCAGCGGCAGCAGGCCGCGGTTGATCGTCTCCGTCCAGCGGGCATGCTTGCCGTTCGCGCCTTTCGCCGAGATCGTGATCTTGTGCTGCAAGGGCATGGGACCGAGATCGACGATGAGGTGATACGGCGAGGTCAGGCCGTCGGCGACTTTCTGGCCGTCGACCGTGACGGTCACCTTGGCGTTGTCGAACCCGGGATCGATGGCCAGATCGACGACGCCCTGGTACTGGCCGGGCTGATCCGTCTGGCTGCCGCGCTGGAGCACGATCTGCGTGTTGGCGGCCACGCTGGCCGTGAAAAGGATGGTTGTGAGGAGGGAGGTGAGGAGGAGCGCCCTATTGCGCGTCTCTTCGTTGCTGCTCTGCCGCACTGCTGCTGCTTTCATAGATCCGCCGGTATTCGAAACGATTCCGGGTCACTGTCTTCACGTAAAGACGCGTTTCAGCATAGGGGATTGATTCTATGAATAAGTCCATGTCGTCAATCGCCGTCTTCTCAAGCCATGTGCCAACGGCTTCTTCTCCAGCATTGTACGAAGCGATAGCGAGCGTGTGCTGGCCGTTCATGGCCGCCAGCTTCTGTGCGTACTCGGCGGCGCCCACGGCGATGTTCTTTTCCGGATCGAACAGGTCGTCGCGCGTGACGGAGCCCAGCTCTCCCGCCGCGGCGATGCGCGCTGCCTCCTCCGGCATGATCTGCATCAGCCCCACCGCGCCGGCGTTGGAGACGGTGGACGGCTCGAAGCCGCTCTCCTGCCTTGTGATCGAAGCAAGGAGGTAGGGATCGAGGCCACGCCGCTGTCCCTCGGCGCGCAACGCATCCCAGTACGCGAGCGGGAACAGGATCTGCCAGAAACGCTGCGGGATGTTCGTCCCGCCATGCCGTACGAACGAGCGGAACTGGCGCTGCAGTACCGTGTTGGCCTTGAACGGCTCGCCGCCGCGCACGTAGACGTCGGCGAGCATCAATTGCACGCCCGGATTCGAGGAGTACTTCGAGGCCAGCACCTTCATCTCGCGTGCCGCGGCCCGATTGAGGCCGACGTCCTGAAGGTCATACACGACTTCAAAACGCGGCTCGGTGATCTTCGCCAGCTCCGCCTCCATGTCGGGGAACGGATTGCTATTGGCCGGGGGCTGATCGGCAGTGCCCCACAGCTCGCGGGTCCGGTATGCGTAGTAGCTGTACGGGAACTCGGCGACGATCTGCCGCGCCTTGGCGTCGCGCTCCTGCGTGCGGCCGAGCCTGTCGTGAATCTTCGCCGACCAGAAGAGCGAGTTCGTCTTCCAGTCGCCGTCGGGATAGGAGCGGATGTAGCGGTCGAAGATCTTCAGCGCCTCGTCGTACTTGCCCCAGAGCGTGTACGTCCAGCCGAGGTTCCAGAGATTCTCGCCGTCCGCACCGACGGCGCCGGCGTCGATCGCCTTGGTGAGGTTGTCGACGGACTTTGCGTAGTCGACGACGTCCGTCGAGTAGTACTTGGCCCGGACGATTTTCGCTTCCGCCGCTTCCTTGCTCGCCGGGAACTGCTTTTCCACTGCGTCGAGCCCGGCCAGCAACTCCTGCGGCTTGTCGTCCCGCCACGCGGCTCGAGCGCGAAGAAGAATGAGCGACGGATCGCCGAGCTCCATGTCCTTCGTCTCCTCGAGCAGTTGGCCATACTTCCGCGAGTTGAAGAGGGCTCGCAGCCTCGTCGCACGCGCTTCCGGAACTCCACCGGGAATGCGATCAAAGAGATAGAGAGCCTCGTTGTAGCGATTCGCGCGCGACAGCTTGCCGGCCAGCGCAATTTTCTCCGCCACCGGCAACGCATCGACCTCCGTCGTGAGGAAGTCGAAGGTCTGTTCCGTGTAGCGGCCATTGGTGTAGTCGTTCAGCAGCCGCATGCGCGTCTTCGAGGCCAGGTCGGTGCGGCCGGCCTTCGCCAGCGCCGTGGCCATGGACACGAAGTCCTCTTCGGTCAGTTCGTCGATGGTGATCTGCGCAGCCTGTTGCCACGCCGCGTCCGTGGCCGCCGTATCGCCGAGTTGTGCATAGATCGCCGGAAGACGCAGACGCGCCACTGTCGCTGCCGACGTATCGCTGAGCGCCACGATCTCCGAGGCGATCGCAGCCGCGTCTGAGAAGTTCCCGCGTGCGATCTCGGCCTCGACGATGCGCAGGCGGAGAAACGGCGCGATCTCCGGCCAGGCACGCGCCGCCTCGGTCAGCGCCGGCACCGCCTCGCCGTAGTTCTTCGCGTCGAAGAGAGCCAGCGCATTCTTCGCCTGCGTCGTGCGATCGACCGGAGCAGGCGGCGCGGCCGCGGCTTTCGGTTGCACTTGCGGCATCGGCTCCGGCGCCGGCGTTTTTGCGCACGCCAGGAACAGAGCGCAGAGCGCAGAGGGCAGAGCGCAGAGGATGAACCCACCAAACCGACGGCGATGGACCTTCGCGTGGTTTTCTCTTCCACCCTCTGCTCTCTGCTCTCTACGCTCTAGATATCCCTGACCCATCTCACACCCTCACTCTGGAATCCGACGCGCCGGAAGAACTCCTGCGCGTCTCCTGCATGTTCGACGACGATGCGGCGGCGATCCATCTTCACGGCGAGCTGCTCGACCTCGCGCATCATCACGCGGCCGATCCACTTGCGGCGCAGCTCGCGGGCGACCGTCAGGTCCTCCACGTGCAGTGCGTCGTCCGTGATGTCGAGCGAGACCACCGCCACGACGTCGCCGAGCAGCTTGCCGAGCAGTCCCCATGCCGGAGTAGTGTCGCCAGACTCCCCGGCGTTTCCCTGCTTCGAAAAAAAGGCTTGCAAAGCGGGGTGATCCGTGGCCTCGATGGGCCGCACGAAGAGTCGTAAGCCGCGCGCCATGTCGTTCCCTAAGTCCTGTACTTCAATGCTTTTCCAGCATATTCCAACGCGCAAATAATTTCTTGACAAAAATAAGGTGCCGCGTAGACTTCGAGCGGTCCTTCCCAGCAAATAAACTGTGTCAAGTGACATCACTATGAACGTGCAGCAGGCCATCGCTCAATTTCTCGAGCACGGACAGTCCGTCCGCAATTTGTCCGATCGGACACTTCGCGCGTACGAGTCCGATCTCACACAATTTCATGTCCACATGCACGACACGTCGACGGTCGACATCACAGCCGACCATCTCGAGTCGTACCTGGTCAATCTCAGCGATGGCCCATACCGCGACACCTCCATCCGCCGAAAAGTCGCGGCCCTGAAGGTCTTCTTCCGCTTTCTGGAAGAGCAGGGGATCGTGCACGAATCGCCGGCGCGCAAGCTCAAGATCAAGAAGCCGGTCGAGAACCGCGTTCCCACGGTGCTCTCCTCGCGCGAGATCCGGGCCCTGCTCGCAGCGCCCAAGGAGCAGGTGGCCGAGCTGGCCCACGCCCGCGAACATTCCGCCGGCAGCCGCAACCGCTACTTCTGCGCCGTGCGGGACAACCTCATCCTCGAGCTGCTCTTCTCCACCGGCATCCGCATCGGCGAGCTGGTGGCCGTGAACGTGTCCGACGTCGATCTCGACCGCAAGCAGATCCAGATCACCGGGCGCGCCACGCGCGGCCGGCTGGTTACGCTGGCCTCCGACGACGTGCTGATCGCCATGCGCCAGTACCTCGACCTGCGCGGCGACCGCGAGCTCTCCACGCCGGCGCTCTTCGTCGGCCGCTCCGGAACGCGCCTGACCATCTACTCGATCGAGAACATCTTCAAAAAGCACGTCCGCCTGGCCGAGATCAAGCGCCACGTCACCCCGCACTCGCTGCGCCACACCATGGCGGCGATGCTCGTCTCCTCCGGCGCCGACATCCGCGACGTCCAGGAGATCCTCGGCCACGCGTCCATCCTCTCCACGCAGGTCTACACGCGCCTCCCGGTCCAGAAACGGAACCGCACTCCCCAGTCCCACATCACCCGCATCGTCGCCGAGACCGCGGGCGCGCGACTGGCCATCAAGAAGTAGGCGCAGAGGCTCACAGGCGCAAAGGCTCAAAGAGTTCGCAGCCATACTCTCTGAGCCTTTGAGCCTCTGAGCCTTTGAGCCTCCCCCGGATTTCCCCCGCAACCTCCCACCCAAGCCCCCGTATACCGGGGTCATGCTGACGATCACTTCGGTCTCCAAGCGCTTTCGTTCCGGCAACTACGGCGTCCGCGACGTCACGTTTTCCGCCAAGGGCGGCGTCCTCGGGCTTCTCGGCCGGAACGGCGCGGGGAAGACGACGCTGATGCAGATGATCGCCACCGTCACCAGGCCGACGGCCGGGCGTATCTTCTTCCGCGACGTCGACGTCGTCGCCAAGCCGGATGAGCTGCGCCGCCGCCTCGGGTATCTGCCGCAGGATTTCGGCGTCTACGACAACCTCACCGCGCTCGAGTTCCTCAGCTACTTCGCCGCGCTCAAGGGCGTGCGCTCCAAAGCCAAGGTGCAACAGCTGCTGGAGATGGTGAACCTGCACAGCGCCGGCAACCGCGCCGTCGGCGGGTTCTCCGGCGGGATGAAGCAGCGGCTCGGCATCGCCCAGGCGCTGGTCAACGATCCCGATCTCGTCATCGTCGACGAGCCCACCGCCGGCCTCGACCCCGAGGAGCGGGTAAGGTTCCGCAATGTCCTGTCGGAGCTCGGCGAGGGGAGGCTGGTCATCCTCTCCACGCACATCGTCTCCGACGTCGAGTCGATCGCCACGGAGATCGCCATCATGAAAGACGGCGCGCTCGTGGCCCTCGATACGCCCGATGCACTCATGCGCGATACGTGCACGACCACGCTCGAAGCCGCGTTCCTGAACGTCATCAACAACGTGCAGCCAGTGCAGCCGGCAGGTGCGGCGGTCGCATGAGCGAAGCTTTCCGTAAGACAACATCCGAACGTCTGTACCGGCTGGCCGCCGTCGTTCGCGCCGACGTCATGATCCGTCTGCGCCGGCCCTCCACCGCGGTCGTGTTCGTGCTGCTGTCGATGGTGCCGTACATGTGGATTCCCGATCCCTCCACCGGACGGACGCTCATCAACATCGGCGGCCAGCGCGCGCTCTACAACTCCGCGGCCATCGGCATGGCCACGGCCGTCCTGGCCACGATGTTCATCGGCCTGTTCGGCTTCTACGTGATCTCCAACGCCGTGAAGCGCGACGTGCTCTCGCGCTGCGGTTTCGTCATTGCGTCGACCACCATGCGCGCCAGCGAGTACATCGTCGGCAAGTTCGCCGGCAACGTCGTTTTCCTCTCGCTCTTCACGCTCGGTTTCATGGCCACGGCCATGGCCATGGTCATCGTGCGCGGCGAGGCTCCGCTGGAGCCGTTCGTCTTCGCGCGCCAGTACCTGTTGCTCCTGCCGCCGGCCATCGTGGCCGTCTCCGCGCTGGCCATCGTCTTCGAGTGCACGCCCTTGCTGCGCTCGAAGCTCGGCGACGTCGTCTACTTCTTCCTCTGGATCGGCCTCATGGGCACCGTGGCCACGATGACCGAGAAAGGGGTGGGAGGCGAATGGCCGCTCTACTTCGACGTCTCCGGCTTCGGCTTCATGATGAAGCAGCTCAAAACGCTGTATCAGACCAACTCGCTTTCCATCGGCGCGTCGTCGTTCGATGTCGCCAAGCCGCCGCTGGTGTTTCCCGGCCTGCAGTGGGGCTGGCAGTGGATGCTGCCGCGCCTCGTCTCCACGCTGTGGCCGATGTCGCTGCTCGTCATCGCGCGCATTTTCTTCCACCGCTTCGATCCCGCGCGCGTCCGCTCCATGCCGAATGAGAAAGCGCATCGCAGTTGGATCGGCCGCCTGAACTTCCTCTCCAAGCCGCTGGCCAGACTCTTCGTGCGGCTCGGGCAAGCCGTCGTCTCCCTGCCCGGCGTGCCTCTCATCGTGCGGACGGCCATGACCGATGCGCTGGCCACGATCGCGCAGTTCCCGCTGGCCGCCGTGGCCATCATCGGCTTCTCGCTGGCCTCGATGGGCACCGATGCGAAATCGCACTTCGAAGGCGCGCTCCCGTTCGCCTTCGCCGCCTGTGCCATTGCTCTTGCCGACATCGCCTGCCGCGAAAAACGGGCCGGCACGACCGCGCTCGTCTACGCCGCTCCCGGACTGCGTGCGAAGTTCGTGGCCTGGAAATTCGCCTCCACGGTCCTGGTGGCAACGGCGTTCCTGGCCATCCCGATCGCCCGTGGCATCGCGCTCCGTCCATCGTCCGCGGTTCCGCTCCTGGTCTCGGTACTCTTTCTGGCCGCGGCATCGACGGCACTCGGCATCGTCAGCTCGAATCCCAAGACCTTCATCGTCGGTTTCCTGACGTTCTGGTACATCGCGCTCAGCGACAAAGGCGCCAGTCCGGCCCTGGACTTTGCGGATTGGTTCGGCAAGACCACGCCCGCCGTCACCGCCGCCTATGCCGGCATCGCGCTGGCGTTCCTCACGATCGCGCAGCTCTTCCACCTCTGGGAACTGCGGAGGAAATGGTAGCGGCGCGTTACTATTGCCCATGCACAAGTTGCAGGGCAGTGTCTCGCGGCTGCTGATCGCGCTCTTTCTCGCTGTCGCCGCATTCGGTGAGACCCCGATCTCCGATCCCGTATCCGGGCGCGGCGCGTCCTGGCAAGCGGCTCCCGTCTCGGCCACCGACGGCCGCGACTTTCTGCTCGTGTGGGTCGACTGGCGCAGCGGCCGTCCCGCCATCTACGCCACGCGCGTCGCCGCCGACGGCTCGGTCCTCGATCCGGATGGGATCCTGGTCAGCGACGCTGTGGAGCAAGCCGGCGCGCCCGCCGTGGCCTGGACTGGCGATTCGTACATCGTCGTCTGGCAGCAGAACGGATGCCGCTTTCGCCGGATTACGCGGGACGGCCGCATCGAGGCCGGCACCGGCAGCGTCCTGGAAGGCGGATGCTGGAGCCCGCGCGTCGCGGCGCTGAACGGAACCACCTTCGTGGCCGCGCTCCACTACAGCGGCATCGAGGTCGGAGTCATCGAGAACACGGGTGCCGTTCGGAAGCTCGATCCGTCCATCGGCGGTCCGTTCGACATCGCCTGCACGCGCTCCGAATGCCGGCTGGTGTGGGAATGGTCCGGAATCGTGTACGAACGCCGGCTGGGCGGGAACGGCGAGCGTCTCTTGAGCGATCGCATTCTGGCGACCGACGCCTCGGCGCCGGTGATTGCTGCCACAGCGGATCGTTTTCTTCTGGCCTGGCGGGATCAAGCCGGCTACGGCATGCCCTCGCGGCGGATCTGGGTGCAGGAGCTCGATGCGGCATCAGAGCCATCCCTCATTGCAGAAACGACAAAGCCGGCGCTCGTCAATGTAGGAGTCTCGCCGAGCGGCCGCGGCTTCATGATTGCGTGGAGTCAGGAGCGCGCGCAGGCGCCGATCGAGGCGCCGATCGAGCATGGACCTGGTCTTCGTGGCGAGGACGTCGCGTACATCTCGCCACAGCCGCAGTGGGAGATCCGGGCAAGGCGCATCGGCGACGGAGAAGAAGAGGAACGGATCGTTGCGCGCTCGAATGTCTCGCGCTATCAGCGGCCCTCCGTCGTCAGCAACGGCTCCACGCACTTCGGCACCTGGATCGAGCGAACCTCCAACAAGATTTCCGCCGCAATCCTGAACGACGACGGCGCCGTTTCCCGGATCGCGGTCACCCGGACGGCCACGCTGCAGTCCGAGCCGTACGTTCTCGATTGCGGGGACCACCTCCTCGTGACCTGGGCCGAAGAGCGTGACCCCAGCGGCCGGTACTCCATTCTGGCGCGGCGGTTCCAGCTCTCCGGAGAAGCGCTCGACCCCAGGCCGGTCGTCATCGCCGACTCCGCCCAAAGCCAGCACCGGCCGGTCGCGGCGTTCGACGGCCAGTCCTATCTCGTGGCCTGGTACGCCGGCTTCCGCGTCCAGGCCCGGCGCATTCATCGCGACTTCACGCTCGCCGCGGAAGTCCTGGACTTGACCGAGGACCACAGCGGAGAGCCGCCTGCGGTTGTGGCCACCGACCGCGGGTTTGCCGTCCTGCATGGACTCAGCCGGCAACTGGTGTTGACACGCATCGGCGCCGATTCCGCACTCGAACGCACGGTCATCGCCGGGTCGCACATGGAGCGCAACTACGCCCTCGGGTGGACCGGCACCGAGCTGGTGGCTATCTGGGCCGGCTACGACTGGGCCAGCTACGACAATCGCGTGTTCGCCACGCGCACGAGCTCCGGCGGCGCTCGCCTCGGCCCGGACATCCTCGTCGACTTCGGCGTCCATCCCCGGGAATCGCTCTCCATCGCCTGCGACCCTGCCCAGTGCGTCGCGGCCTGGGGAGCCTTCAACGCAGGCATCAGGACCGCCACCATCGCCAACGGCTGGTCGTTTCTCGTCGGCGAGCCCATACTCGAAGTTCCCTACTATCGAACGCAGTCCACGGATCGATATCGCCCCACCGTGATGCGGGCCGCCGGCGAATTCAAGGTGATCACCTACAGCTCCGACGGCACCTTGTACATGCGCTCCGTGCGCGACAGCATCGTATCGGCCGAATCCGCAGTGAGCGAGCCTCGCGTCGAACAGGAGGACTACGCCGTCGCCTCCACGGCCGAAGGCCTGGTCACCGTATATTCACGATCCGTCCCCGGGCCCGGCTACGGCGGCGTGCGGCGGCTGTTCATCCGCCGCCAGGCGCAGTGACGTCTCACGTCGTCTCGGAGTCATCCTCGCGTAGCTCCGAGTCATCCTCGCGTGACTCAGAGTCATCCTCGTGAGACTTAGGGGTGTCCCTCGCGTAGCTCCGAGTCATCCTCGTGTGACTCAAAGTCATCCTCGTGAGACTTAGGGGTGTCCCTCGCGTGACTCTGAGTCATCCTCGCGAGACTTAGGGGTGTCCCTCGCGTGACTCCGAGTCATCCTCGCGAGACTTAGGGGTGTCCCTCGCGTGACTCTGAGTCATCCTCGCGAGACTTAGGGGTGTCCCTCGCGTGACTCTGAGTCATCCTCGCGAGACTTAGGGGTGTCCCTCGTGTAACTCCGAGTCATCCTCGCGTGACTTGGAGTCTTCCGTTGCTAACTTTTTGACCCCCCTCAATTGACATAAGGGTGTCCCATGACTCCACACGAACAGCAGACCTTCTCCGCGGCGTGCCTTGGCAAGCCGGCCGCCGCTGTCTACTCGAAGCCGGACAACTCGGACTCCGCGAATCGAAGCGCCGGCAGACCGTCGATGCTGGTGGCGTTCTTCTGCCGCTTGTAGTTTTCCAACCCGTCGCCCTTCTTCTCCGCGAATGCCGGGAGCTGCGTGCGGTCGTCCTCGAAGCGGAGATAGGGCACTCCGAATCCGCACGAGTCGCTGATCCGGTCGACCTCGACCCGGATGATCGAGCGCACGCCGGGACCGGGCCTGAAATGCGCGAGCAGCGCCTCGAACTCCGCATCCCCCGGCTCGACGGCCTCTCCCTTGCCGTGGAAGCGAACAATCTTCGGAGCGCCTTCGAACGCGCAGAACATCATCACGATCCGCCCGTTCTCCCGGACGTGCGCGATCGTCTCCGCGCCGCTGCCCGTGTAGTCGAGATAAATCACCGTCGACGGCCCGACGATGCGCAGCGAGTCCAGCCCCTTCGGCGAACAATTCACGTGCCCGTCCACGCTGCTCGGCGCCGTGGCCACGAAAAACACATGCTGCCGCTCCACGAACTCGCGCAACCCCTCATCGATCTCGCTGTACGTCTTCCCCATGCCCGAACTCTACCTGTAGACGAGGCACCCGCGCGCCTCCAGTCGTGCCAGCTCGCCCGGCATCGGCAGCGACGGCACCCAGCGCAGATCCAGCTTCTCCAGCCGAGGCAACGCGAAGAGAGACGCAGGAAGACTCGTCAGCGGATTTCCGCGCAGATCGAGTTGCCGCAGCGCCTCCAACTCGCCGACCGAATCCGGCAACGTCACCAGCCGATTGTTGCGCAGATGCAGCTCGCGCAGATTCGACATCCGCCCGATTGCATCGGGCAGCGCATCGATCTCATTGTCCGTCATCCGCAACTCGACCAGCCCGCTCAGCTCACACACAACCGATGGCATCGCGACGAACCGATTCTCGCTGAGATTCAGATACCGCAGCCGCTTCAGATTCCCGATCGACTCCGGCAACCCGCTCAGCTGATTGTCGTGCAGATACAGAAAGTCTGTCAGCTCGGCCAGCGACCCAATCGACTCCGGCAACTCCGTCAGCGCGTTATGCCCGAGGTCCAGCGTGCGCAATCGCGTCAGCGCGCCGATGGCATCGGGAAGGACGGTCAGGTCGTTGTCCGCCAGGATCAGCGTCTCCAGTTGCCGGAGCGTGCAGACGTAATCCGGAACCTGTCCGAGATGCTGCTTCCACAGATTGAGGACCTTCGTATCCGGCTCGGGAACCACGTGCATGTCGAACCCGCACTCTCGCACACAAACGGATACGATCTCCCTCGATGATCCCGCGAATCGCCCTCACCCTCGCGATTCACCTCGCCGCGCCGGCCGCCTTCGCCGGCCCGGTCGTCAGCTGGAAACCCATCCAGCCCGGCGTCGAGCTGGCCACCATCCCGCCCGGCCCTCTCTACGTCGTACGCATCGACCCCACCCGTGCCACCCTCGCCGCCGGCCTCGCCTCCGAAGAAAAAAGCGCCCCGAAAACCGCCGCCGCCTGGTGCCGCACCTCCCGCTTCGCCGTCGCCACCAACCTCGGCATGTTCAACGACGACCACCGCACCCACACCGGCTACCTTCGCTACGGCCGCCACATCAACAGCAAGAGCTGGAACACCTACCGCTCCGTCCTCGCCCTCCAACCTCGAGCCCCGTCACTCAGCCCGGCTCTCTGGCTCGACCTCGACTCCTCCACCCCGCCCGCGGTCGTCGACCAATACAACCTCGTCGTCCAGAACCTCCGCCTCATCGCCGGCGGCCGCCGGAACGTCTGGTCCCCGAGCAACAAGCGCTGGAGCGAAGCCGCCCTGGCCATCGACTCCAAGGGACGCCTCCTCTTCCTCTTCTCCCGCGCCCCCCACACCATGCGCGACTTCAACCGCCGCATCCTCGAGCTCCCCCTCGACATCCAACAAGCCATGCACCTCGAAGGCGGCCCCGAAGCCAGCCTCTCCATCCACGTCCCCGGCCTCGATCTCGACCTCTGCGGCAGCTACGAAACCGGCTTCCTCGAGGACGAAAGCAACCGCGAGCAGTGGCCCCTCCCGAACGTGCTTGGAGTGCTCCGTAGCGGTGACTAGCCCGCGTGCGACTTTGCGTTACAATCCCGGCCACTCCTCAGGCGGGCGTAGCTCAGTTGGTAGAGTAGGAGCTTCCCAAGCTCTTGGTCGCGGGTTCGAATCCCGTCGCCCGCTCCAATCGCAAAAGCCTGAAAGAACCTGCTTTACCATTGGTTCTGTCGCTAAGGCTGAATTTTCAATTCGCGGTTTGGGTGTCACTGCCGACCGTGGCTGCCGCACGGACGGTCGTCATCATTCGCCGCTGAAATATATACGCCAGCCACGTCGTATATACTCTCGCTATGGCGCTGAGCATCAAAGATCCTGACGCCGATCGTCTCGCACGTGAACTGGCGGCGAGAACCGGGGAGACGTTGACGGAAGCGATCGTCACATCGCTGCAGGAGAGGCTCGAGCGGGAGAAGAAGAGAACACGCCGGCGAGGGTTGGCCGAGGAGCTCGGCGAGATCGGACGTCGATGCGCCTCGCTGCCGGTGCTCGATCCTCGCACGCCTGACCAGATCCTCGGCTACGACAAGCGCGGGCTGCCACGCTGATGGTGCTCGACACTTCGGCCCTCCTGGCGATTCTGCTCGACGAACCGGAGTCGGAGGACATCCGGAATGCAATCGAGGCCGATGCGACGAGGCTTCTCTCCGCGGCATCCTTACTGGAAACCGCGATGGTCATCGAGACTCGTTTCGGCGAGAGCGGAGGGCGCGAGCTCGACCTGCTGCTCTCGCGCGGCGCAATTGAGGTCGTTGCTTTTGATCGCGAACAGGCCAGGTATGCTCGTCTCGCGTATCGTGAGTGGGGGAAGGGCCGGCATCCCGCCGGCCTGAACTTCGGCGATTGCTTCTCCTACGCCCTCAGTAAGACCTCTGGTGAGCCGCTCTGCTTCAAAGGGAAGGACTTCGCGCGGACGGACATCCACCGCGTTCGTCTCGGCTAATGCCCGCGGCGAGCCGCCCGAATTCACTAACCAGATTCCGCGCCACAAATCTGCTTCCCAAGCTCTTGGTCGCAGGGTCGAACCCCGTCACCCGCTCCAATAAAATCAAGCACTTGCACCGCCTGTTTGTTGGCTAACGCACGGCGCGGCGCCGGACCGGCGACACGATATTCGAGTATCCACTGGCGCCGGCGTCGTTCCACGCCCGCACGCGGAACTGGAATGTCTTCTTCGTCGGCGGGGCTTCGAAGAGAATCGACGTATCGTCGGCACTTGCCGCTCGCTGATACTCTTTCCACGGGGTCATTGGCGTCCTGTATTCGAGACGATGGGCGAGCACCGGGCTTGCTGGCTGTTTCCATGCGATGCGCCAGAGTCCGGGTTCCGCCGAAGCGATGTCGATCACCGGCGCTTCTGGCTTTCTCTCGGAGCTCCAGCGTGCGATGTTCATCGTCAGGCGTTTGGCCTGATAGAACGGGACGTCGTCGAGCCGCGTTAGGCTCACGATCGCCAGGCCGCCGTCGGCGAGCGGAGCGAGCGTAGCCGATCCCTTCACCGATGTGGTCGTGACTTGCCCTTCCCAGCGGTCCCGCGGGAAAATGCCCACCTGCAGGCGCCGGGAGTCAGGATTCCAGTTGTTCGGAATCCATGCGATGGCGAGCCCGCCGCCGAAACGAATCGGTGCGCTGCCATATTCAGCGCCGGCAACCGTCTCCTCTGTTCCGATCGGACCCACAACCGGAATGCGCACCGCCTTCAACACGGTCGGCGTCCCGCCGCCAGCGATCCACGTGGCAACGTATTCGCCTCCGTCCCAGACCACTTTCGGGAGCACGTACCATTCGCTCGCGGGGATCAGGCGCTCATCGGCCGGCTGAAGATCTCCGCTCAGGCGAACGGCGAATGTGTCGTCGGCAACGCAGCCCGGGTAATAACAGAAGCTGTGGACGATGGCCAGAAAACCGTCGCCGTTCGAAGCGATCCCGCACTCCATCGACCCGTTCTCGTGCGGAATTGTGCCGCGCGTGCGAATGTGCCCGAGCGGCGTCATTGTTGCGAGTCTCGCACCTCCGATCAAGCCGAAGACCGTTCCATTCCAGGCCATTGCCTCCGGAAAGAACGGAAGCGGTGCCGACCAGACGATCGCGCCGTCGGAATCGAGGCCGTACGCAGTCGAGGTGGCCGTTTCGTTACTCGTCGCGAGGGCGATGACGAAGTCCCGGCCGTCGCTCGCGGCGCTGGCAGACCAGGTCCACCAATCGTCCGCGCGGCTGGTGATGTCGGTCTCACGCCACTGACCTGTCCGCGTGCGGATACCGGCGCGCAGGAGTTGGAGGCCCAAAACATCTTCGGTCCACACGACGAGCGTGGCCTCGTTCGAGGACGCCGTTGCGAGCAGCCTCTGCTCGGTTGCTGTGAAGGTCGCAAGTACCGGACGCCCTCCGCCGAGGGGTAAGTCCTGAACGGAAATTCCATAGAGGGAAGGTTCTGCCCTCCATGCAGCCTTGACACGGCTGCCCACCGCAGCCAGTACGGGAGTGCCTGAGCCTTCCGATTCCTCGCGCCCACGCAGGTCCGCGGAGGAATCGAGGCGTAGAACGGAAAGCGACGCAGAGGCCCCCTTCTTCTTCGCGGACCAGCCCACGATCCACGAGTCACCGGCCCACACCGACGCGGGAACCACTCCTCGGGACGTCGTCGGCTCGACTGCTGCCGATTCGAGCAATCGCAGGCCACCGAGTTTTCCGGAGGGTTCGAGTGTCTGCGCCTGACACTCGATGAAGTAGTGAAAGATCGGTTGCGGCCCCTCGAGCTCTACCGGCACGTTGCATGTAGTGACGAGGTAGGAATTGGCGTTGCCCGCAATCGAAAATGAGGAACTACGGCTGCTCCCCAGGATCACCTGGGAAATGATGTGGCCGGTCTCGTCAAAGAACGTAGCGTGTGAATCCACAGCAAAAGTGTCTTGTGTTAACGCGGCAAACCCACCTCCGGCGCTTGCAACAGACTGGTTCAGGGAGACGCTTCGGACCACTTCGGGAGGTCGGATCGGAAGCCCTTGCGCAGTCAGCGCGACGGAGAACACGCGTTCGATGTAGTGAAATTGGTAGATGAGCAGAGCGACCCGGCCGTTCCACGCCAATTGCGGCGTAGCGGCTTCCCTCGCGGCGATCGCAGGCGTTGCGAGCCGACCGCCATTCCGATCGAATGGCATCGAAAGGATTGCGGGATCACCGTGTGGACCTCTGATGTCGTAGCTTACATAGGCTACGAGAAAATGCGTTCCGGTCCAGACGACGTCGAAATCACCGGCTCCAGTCACGAGCGGAATCCCGGGCTGGATCCCCGCTTCGTCAACGACTCGCGTCATTCGGATCGTCGCGCCGTTGAGCCAGAAGAGGTAGAAGTCCTTCCCGTCCGCGACGAGACGTGCCTGGTCGGAGGCCTGTCCCCTTTCATAACGTGTCGAGCTCAGAGGGAGCGGGTCACCTACAAACAGTTGCTGTGCGGAAAGCGTGACGCTGCAGACGAGGAAGGCGGCCGCGAGGGGTCCCGAGCGCGTCATGCAGATGATTGTAGCAAGCGCCACCAACGCGGCTGGCCGCGTCGCATCGCCAGCGGCCAGCATGAGGTCTCCTCAACAGGACTGGTGTCCGCGAAAAGGCACAGGCTGCCCTCCGAACCGTCCAGCGCTTCGCTGATCCGCTTCTATCAGCAGACGCGGTTCAGCGTTCTTCGCGTTCGGTGTCACCACTGAAGTTCAGGGATCGCACGCGCGGATCCGAACGCCATAACCTCACCGAATCCATGAGCTTACGAAGCTCGTACGAAGGTTCGGTCACACCATGAAACGCGCACCGGACGTTCCTGAACGAAGCTGACGCTGCCATGGCAGAGCCGTTGCGATGGGGTCGGTCGCTGCCGAATTCTGATTGGAGATTGCGCCATGACTCGCTGGTTCCCGGTCTTCGCCCTCGCGCTGTTGCTTCTGGTTGCATGTTCCACCTCGAACCCCGCCGCTCAGGCGGAACCGGTCGATCCTGCGACCGATCCCACGATCGTCGGTGCGGTGGACGAGGCCGTACTGCAGGGCAGCATCGAGGCGGAGGAGGCGGCGCGGACGGGGCGGCGCATCGGGCGGGTGGCCGGAGTGCTGGCCGCGGTGTTCGGTGGGCCGGAGCGGGAGTCGGTCGATGACACGATCGATCGGTACCGTCGAACGCGGGATGCGATCGTGGTGACGAGCACGCTCATCGGGGCGACGAAGGGTGCGGTCGAGGGAGCGCAGCGCGGTTATGAGCTGGACCTGCAGTTTGCCGAGCTGCATCAGATCGAGGGGGTGGAGGTTTTCCGGCCGTTCCCCGATCAGATCGATGTGTATCTTGCGAGCTTGCCGGACAGTCAGACGCTCGCCGCGATCGCCGCGGTGTTTGCGGGACGTCAAGAGCGGGCCATCGACGTCGAAGCGGCCGGCGATGCAGCGCTGGACGTGCGCGAATCGCTGATCGGCCTCGGCGTGCCGGCTTCCAGTCTCCGTGCGCATCGCGACAACGCCGTCACGGGAGTGGTTCTGCGGATCCGATACAGGATCTGATTATCCCGATCACTCGGCCGCCCTACCGCACCACCATCGGACAAAGCTCCAGCCCTTCGATCCCCCCACCCCCATCCAGCACGCCATTCACCGCCCGGCAACCCGCCCGGTCGACGCTGTAGCCGAAGTGGTCGAGCATGGGTTGGGCGATGTGCCATTCGGGCTCGGCGAGCAGGAGTTGCACGGGGCCGTGGTGGGCTTTGACCCGGCGGTGGGCTTCGGCGTCGAGGCCGTTGGGGCGTTCGGCGAAGCCGTGCATGTTGGATTGGATTCGGACGAAAGGTGTGCCTTCGGGGAAGGCGGGGATCATGTAGGAGATGGGGGCCCAGCCGGCGATGGCGATCATGGTGCCGGGGGGGACTTGGATGGGTTTGAGTTGCATGGTGCGGTTGGCGTAGGCGTAGCGGCCGAAGTTGGCGGGGCGATTGGCGAGCATCAGGGGAATGACGACGAGGAGGATGCGGGTGCGGAGGAGCTCGGGCGGGACCCATCGCGCCACGAGAGCGATGATGAGCAGCGGGGCGAGCATTTCGAGGATGACGGCGAAGCGGTAGACGGAGGATTGGGTGAGCCAGAGGAGGTAGCCGGCTGACCAGAAGACGAAGAGGGCGCGGGTGGTGGTGTCGTTGGTGGTTTGTCCTGGCGGGCGGAGGCCGAGGAATCGGGCGATGCCGAGGGCGGCCAGGAGGGTGATCAAGCCGGGGATGGCGAGGTTGACGAAGGGGTTTTCGGAGACGCGCGCGGGATTCGCGAGCCAGAGCCAGGGGTAGAGAATCGCTTCGCGCCAGGTCTTGGGCAGGAAGAAGCCGAAGACGAAGCGTTCGTTCCAGTACCACGGGGACTGGAAGATGTCGTTGTAGTAGGGGAAGAGGGGGTTGCCGGTGAGCTGCCAGATGTGCCAGCACCACCAGCCGGCGATTGCGGCGCAGCCGATGAGGCCACCGGCGGCGAGCATCGATAACCTGCGGATCCGCGTACCGAGGGAACCGGGGAGGCTGGCCAGCGCCGCGGCGAGTGCAATGGCGTAGATGCCGGCCAGCGGTTTGAGTCCGCAGGCGATGCCGCCGAGGAGGCCGGCCAGGAAGATGAGCAGGTTCGGACGGCGCGTGGACTCTCCAAAGAGCGAGAGAAGGAGGCGCAGGGCGCCGAGGAGCGGGAGCGTGAGCAGGGTGTCGCCGAAGCTGGTGCCGAGTTGGGTGAGGAAGGCGGCTCCGCATCCGGCGGTCAGCGCCAGGAGCACGGGGCCGTCGCGCCGGAGCGTGGAGCCTGCGGGCCAGGCGATGTTGGCGATGCTCCAGATGAGGATGAGGTTGAGGCCTTGCGTGGCACCGAGCAGCGCGGCGTAGAGCCGCGGGTCGAGGTACTGCATGCCGAGGTAGAGCGGCAGGTGGAGCAGAGGGTTGAACCACGACTGCAGCTGGCCGAGGGCCAGGTCGTCGCGGCCGTTCAGCCAGGCGAAGACGTTGTAGTAGTGATAGTTGAGGAGGTCCCAGTTGGCGTCGCGTCCGGCCCACACGGCGTAGGCCGCGGAGAGCAACGGCAGCAGCCAGACCGCGCGCGGTGGAGAGCTTTGCTGATCGGAGGCCGTGCTTGGATGCAGGCATCCATTTTAAGCTTCCTCCCATGACGAAGCCCACAGTCCTGTTGATCCACAGCGGCGGGTTCACTTCGCGCCAATGGCGCAAGCTCGCCGCGGCGCTCGCGCCTCGCTATCACGTCCTGGCGCCGGATCTCCTCGGCTACGGGGAAGGGGGGCCGTGGCCGGATGGCCAGCCGTTTCACTTCCGGCAGGATCTGGAGTTTCTCGAATCGCTGATCGATGAGGGTGGCCAGGCGGTGGATGTCGTTGGTCATTCGTACGGCGGGTTTCTGGCGTTGCAGCTGGCGCTGCGTCGGCCGGAGCTGGTGCGGTCGATTGCCGCATACGAGCCGGTGGCGTTCGGCGTGCTCGACGCGGTGGAGGATGCGGATGCGCTGCGCGGTCTCGCTCTGGTGAAGCGGGAGTGGGAGCCGGACGGCCGCGGTGTCGATGAAGCCTGGCTGCGCGCGTTCGTGGAGTGGTGGAACGGTCCTGGTGCGTGGGAACGGCTGGCCGAGGAGACGCGGGAGAGTTTCCGGGTCATGGGGTGGAAGGTGTTTCAGGAGGTGATGAGTCTCGCTGCGGATCGGACCGATCGTGCGACGTACGCGACGATCGGCGTGCCGACGCTCCTCCTCGGCGGCGAACAGTCGCCGATGACGGAGCGCCGCGTGATCGAGAGGCTCGGTGCGGCGTTGCCGCGCGCGACGGTACGGATGTTTTCAGGGGTGGGGCACATGGGGCCGATTTCCCACGCGTCGCTCGTGAATGAGGCGATCGTGGAGCATCTGGCTCAGGGCCGCGCTACGCCGTAGCGTTCGTGCAGGATGTTCATGTGCCGCTGGAAGTGTCCCGCGGCGATGAATGCGAGCGCCCGCACAGTGAGCGGTTTGCCGTTGAGCGTTCCGCCGCGGGTCCAGGCCGCGGGGGCGAGGCCGTCGAAGAAGAGGATGGTGGCTTTGCGCACGGCGAGCAGCTCGGCGGCGAGGTCGCTGATGGTTTTTTCTTCGAAGTTGGCCTCGGCGACGTAGCCGTCCGGGTCCCATCGCCGGAACTCGGTGTCGCCGGCGCGGGCGAGGACCAGAGCGCGGTATTGATAGGTGCGCTCGGCATCGGCCATGTGGCCGACGACCTGGCGCACGCTCCATTTGTTGGGGTGGTAGCGAGAGGCGGCTTTCTCGTCGTCGATCAGCCGCGGCAACGCCTCGATCTGCGCTTCCTGCGAGCGCAGTGTGTCGAGGACCGGCGCCTCGATCAGCGAGACGTACATCTCCTGATGAGGGGCGTATTCGTCGGGGCTCGGTTTCTGGTTGGGCATGGCGCGGATGTTACCCGTCATCCCGAGCGAGGTGGTGGGGTGGGCGTGAGCGTGGGGATCTCAAAATACGAAGACTGTGGCACAGGCCATGTTTTTCGTATTTTGAGATCCTTTCGCTCACACCCGCCCGGCCGCCTCGCTCAGGATGACGGGGGGTGCGCTCCCGCCCACACTCCCCGGTCGACCCAGCGCTTCTCTTTGATGTCGATGGCCAGGATGCGCACGTTGCGCGTGCCGGTGTGCTGGCTGGGGGTCCAGGTGATGGGTGGTGTGAGCAGGGTGGGCGCGCCGTAGAAGGTCTCGAGCGTGGAGACGAGTGCTTCGCGGTTGACGTCGCGGCCGCCTCGGCGCACGGCGTCGATGGTGAGCTTCGCGGCGGCGAGGGCGAGGCGACAGGCGGTGGCGTGCGCGGGGGGAACGCCGAGCGCCTGCAGTTCCGCGGCTCCTTCCTCGGTGACATCGTCAGGGGAGGAGGGGAGGGCCACCAGGATGCGTCCGTCGAGGACGGCGGGAGCAGATAGAAGGTCGCCACTGCTGTGCGCGGCGGGGATGAGCAGGCGGGGAGGATTCGGTGCGGCGGCTGCCTGGTCCAGAATCGTGCGGAGTGTCGAGGGAGCGTTGATGAACAGCGCGACTTCGGTCCCGGCGGGAATCGTCGACGCGATCTCGACGTGGGTGTATCCGGCCTCGGCGAGAGCGGCACGGATGCGCGATGCCGACGCTCCGCCCTCGGCAATCACGGCGATGCGCGCATCGGCGGCGGGTTTCGCAGCGGCGATGAGCGCGAGGCTCTGTTCGCGCACGCCTGCCAGAAGGCGAAACACGAAGCGGTCCTGGGGCGGCGCATCTGCGGAGAACGCGGCGATGGTGGGCACGTGCTCGCGCTCGGCGATCTCGCTCATGGCGACGTCAGCGCCCACAAGCCACGCGGCGGCGATGGCAAACGGCTGGTCGGTCTCGATGAACGTCGCCAGTGCGGCGGCCCGTTGTTCCGGAGTGCCCGAGGAGGTGGTGAATCGCGGATCGATCCGGCGGCCGAAGATGCCGCCGTCGCGGTTGATGCGGGCGAAGTATTTCTCGAGCGTGTTTCGCACGGCGCGTTGCTCTTCCGCGCCCGCGGGGAGAACCGCGCCGATGCGGATGGCATCATCGGTGACGCCAGGATCGTAGTCGCTGCCGAGTTTCTCGAGGTAGGCGAGCAGGTCGTCCATGTCCTCGATGGTCATGCGGTAGCGCGGCATCGATTTCTCCAGCGGTTTGGCGCTGGAGTCGATGCCCATGGTCAGGGCACGTTTGAGCAGCGACCGGGTGTATGCGGCGCGCGTGCGGTCGTCGGTCGTCGCGGGCCGCATCAGCACGTCCCACTGCACGTTGGCGGGACGCAGGCCGCCCTCGGGTCTTCCGCGGCCGTCGCGGGCGTGGCAGCTGGCGCAGGGAACGACGCTGGCCGCGATCTCCACGTCGTCCTCGCCGAGGAGGGCGGTTACGGGACGCTGGGCCGTGCTCTCGCCTTTCAGGTAGAGGTTCTTTCCGCGCTGCTGTTGCGGAGTGAGCTCGCTACCGGCGGCAACAGCGCCGAGGAGCAACACGGCCGCGGCCGCGCGCCCGATCACCGGTTGCCTGTCGCCGCCGCTGGTTTGCCGGCAACCCCAGGATCATCCGCGACGCTTTCCACGACTTTCCAGACCTCGTCGGACGGCGCGATGGCCAGGGCCTTCTTCCACAGACCGGTGCGGTCGTTGCCGGCGATGATGATGTTCTTGTGTGCTTCGCGGACCTCGGCGTACTGGCCGAGCTTCCCGAGCGCGGCGTCGACTTGCTCGCGGCTCCCGGTGAGGAAGTACCAGCCGCGTTTGGCGCCGATCTTTTCGGCGTAGGCCTTCAGCTTCTCCGGCGTGTCGTTCTCCGGGTCGACGGTGATGGAGACCAGGATCACGTCGGCGCCGACGCGGTCGCCGAGCTTGTTCTGCAGGTGCAGGAACGTCCGGGCCATCACCGGACAGCTGCCGGTGCAGGAGGCGAAGAAGGAGTTGAGCACGACGGTGTGGTTCTTGATCAGGTCGTCGTAGAGATCGACGCGCCGACCGTTCTGGTCGACCAGCGAGAGTTTGGCCAGGTAGGGTTCACCCGCGAATGCCGCGTTTGCAGCGAGGATGAGCACGAGAAGGACGAGCAATTTCTTCATTGTTTTTGCTCCGCGAGCACGCTATCGATCACGCTCATGATCGTCGATGGCGGCGCCAGGCCGTCCACCTTCCGCCAGATCCCGCGTCTTGTGTCGGCGACGAACGCCGACGGGCTATGTGAAACGGGATCAGCAGTGAACACGCCGAACGCCTTGAGCAGCTGGTCGATGTCGGCCTGGGAGCCGGTGACGAGCGTCCAGCCGGGACCGGCGCCGAAGCGTTTGCCCCACTCCGCCAGCCGTGCCGGCGTATCGGTCTCCGGATCGACGCTGACCGAGATCAGCATGACGTCGCGGTCGCCGAGGAGCTTCTGCACCCGGCCGAACGACGCCCCCATGAGCGGGCAGACGGTGGGACAGCTGGTGAAGATGAAGTTGATGGCTACGGTGCGGTCGCGGAGCAGGTCGTTGAAGGCCACTTTCGCGCCGCTTTCGGTCTGGACGGTCACGTTCGGCAGGGCCGGCGCCCGGACCGAGCCGGGGACGCTCGCGGCCATCACGGCAACGGTCAGGAGAGCCAGCATGGCGACCATAATCGCACGGTAAGCCATGTCCTGGGAGTGACCCGGTGGAGGAAATCCCTACCCGGTCACAAGCCGCCGCCGCGATTCGTCTTTCTGGTGGGAGCCTAGTGCAGACGCAGTGCGTGATTGGGCGACTGAAAGACGCGGAACGGAGGTGTCGCCTGCAAGGAACGGTTCACGAAGCGGCACTGCGCCGGACGTACGAGGTCAGTCCGCGACGGCTCCGCCGTGGTGAGGTTGCGCGTCGTGTTCGTGGTGCGCAGACGCAGCGACTCTCCAGCCGTGAGCTCGATGACCGTGCTGAAGCCGGTGGCAGACGCATAGCGTTCACACATCCTCAGGTTCCCGAGAAAATCGAGGGTCTCCAGATAGATGTCGGCGTCCGACAGGACGATGAACCGCCGGTCGCCGGCGCGGCGGATTCCTTCGGCGAAACAGCGCTCCTGATCGAACGGCGCGCCGTCGCGCAGCAGGACGTAATCGCAGCCGGCGGGCAGACTGGCAGAGTCGATGGACTTGCTGGCTCCCTGCTCGACGATGATGACGGCGACATGCGGGGCGAAGAATTCGGTGTAGTAGCGCGCCAGATACGCCAGGTTCTCCGCGCTTCTGCCGTCATGGGCGAACACGATGGCCGTTTCGGCGAGCAGGCGGTCCGCGCCGGCGCCGAACAGCACCAGCGATTCCTGCAGGTACCAGTGCTGCTCGATCTTGCGCTGGGCGTCGGACCAGTCGTTCTCCACCCACGCCAAGTGGGGCATGAAGCAGAGGCAGTTGAATCGCTGCTGCAGGATGAAGCTGTTGTTGTCGAGCACATCCTCCGCCCTGCGATTGAGGTCGATGAAGGCGTCGTAGACCGTGTTCCGGAGGGCGTAGGCGTACGTCGAATTGGAGCGGGTCAGCCGGCAGAGATGTTCGGAGAACGACACCGGCTCGTCCTTGTGCAGGGCGCCGAAATAGAGCATGTCCCAGTCGTCCGGCAGTTCCCGCATGCCGGCGGCGAACTTCTGCTGCAGGCCGGCGTGGAACACGACGTCGTCTTCGAATATGAGGACGCTCGGGGCGCCGATCCTGCGCGCTTCCTCGACGACTTCCAGATGACTGCGCAGGCAGCCGTACGCGCCGGCCGTATGTCTCCAGTACTCCGGAAGGGGCACGTCGTCTCCGTCGACCGCGGCGAAGCGGCGGACGCCTTCGATGCCGTGCTCCGCGAACCTCGCCTGCACCCGCTGCCAGCGCTCGGGGCGGCGGTCGAGATTGATGCAGATCTTGTGAGGGAACGCCTCGTTGATCAACACGCATCAGATTGTAGGACCCATTGCGGGAGGCGTAATGGCCGTTCTCTCTGAAGCGCTGGCGGCCGATTACGCGGAAGCGGGATTCGTGCAATCGATCCCCGTGCTGTCCACGGAAGAGATCCAGCATTTCCGCGCCGAGGTGGAGACGACGTGCGCGGCATTCGGCGGGACGGTGACGCGCATCGACGGGCCGCATCTGTTCTTTCCGTGGGCCTGGGAACTGGCCACGCATCCTCGGGTGCTCGACGCCATGGAATGCTTCCTCGGTCCGAACATCCTGCTCAAGTCGACGCGCTTGTTTTACAAGCACGCCCGCAGCGCTTCTTTCGTCGGCTGGCATCAGGACGGGATCACCGAGAGAGTAGAGGATGCGCACGTGCCTGCGATCTGGCTCGGCCTGACGGAAGCCACCGAGGAGAACGGCTGCCTGCGCGTCGTCCCGCGCTCGCACCGGCTGGGCCTCATTCCTCACCACGATCTTCCTCACGCCGACAACCTGACCTGGCAGGGCACGACCGCCAAAGCGGCCATCGAGGGACCGTGGGACATCGTCATGCACGCCGGCGAGATGAGCCTGCATCATCCGCTGGTGCTCCACGCCTCCAACCCGAATCGCTCGGACGGACCGCGCATCGGATTCAGCGCCACGTACTCCGGCTGGGCGCTGCCCGAGACGGAGGCCGCGGTGGCCTGGGTGCGCGGCAGCGGACCGGCCCATCGCTACGAGGCCAGCGCACCGCGGCCCGCTTCGCTCGAAGAAGCCGTGGCCGGGCATCGCGCGGGCGGCCATCAAATCCTGTTCGACGCAAAGGGAGGGATGTGACCGCACCGCTCCTCTCGGTCGTGATTCCCACGTGGAATCGTGCGCGTCTCGTGGGCGAGGCCATCGAGAGCGCCCTCCTGCAGCGCGAGGGTGCGGTGGAAGTGATCGTCGTCGACGACGGTTCGACCGACGACACGCCGGACGCGCTGGCCGGACGATTCGGTTCTCGCATTCGATTGCTGCGCATGCCGGAGCGGCGCGGCCCGGGCGCCGCCCGGAATGCCGGCGTGCGCGCCGCGACCGGCGAGCTGCTGGCGTTTCTCGATTCCGACGACCTCTGGCTGCCGGGAAAGCTCGACGCGGAGCTGCGGCTGTTCGACCGTTTCCCCGATGCGGAAGCGGTGATCACGGACAGCCTCGGGTTCATCGAAACGATCCCGGACGCACGCACGCGTTTCGGGCGCAACGGACTCTTTGCCGCGACCGGCGGCGAGGTACGGCGCCTCACCGACTGCCGGTGGCCGTGGACCGACAGCCGGAACGGCGTGGCCACCTGTTCCATCACGGTCCGCCGAGCCGCGCTCCCCAGTCTTGGCGAGACGCTCTTCGCCGAGGATCTCAACAGCTGCGAAGACTGGGAGTTCGAGATGCGCGTCTATCATCGTTGCCGCGTGATCGTGCTTCCGGAAGTGTGGTCTCACGTGCGCCAGTTCGCCGACGCAACGCGGGTGGGACGGGCCACGCCCGGACAACCGCCCACCCGGGAACAGGAGATCGGATACCTGAGAGACCGGCTCAAGGTCATGGAGCGCTCGCACTGGCTCGATGGACTGGACACGTACCTCGAGAACGAGCTCCAGCGCTATCGCGCGGACACCGTTCATCAACTCGCGCTGCTCGCCGAGGGAGAATCGTGACGCAGAGCGCCGCTCGCAGCATGCAGGAAGTTCATCGCTGGCGCGGCTCGCCGGAGCAGCGGGCCGTGCGCGATCAGGTGCGCAAGTTCGGCCAGTTCGCGTTCTTCGACCAACAGCTCGATCATCCCGACTGGCGCGGCAAAACCGTGCTCGACTTCGGCGGCAGCGACGGCAATCTGCTGCGCGATCCCGATTGCGCGATCCGTCCCGAGAACTACTACTGTCTCGACATCCTGCGGGATGCGATCGAGGAGGGACGTCAGGCCCTTCCGAATGCCCACTGGTTTCATTACGACCGCTACAACTGCTCGTTCAATCCCACCGGTGTCCCGGACCTTGCTGTTCCGGACCTCGGCGTTGCCTTCGATTTCATCCTCGCTTACTCGGTCTTCACCCACACGACGCGCGAGGAGATGAATCAGCTCGTGGATCAGTTGCGCGCCTGCCTCGCGCCGGGCGGTACGCTGGCCTTCACGTTCGAAGATCCGCACTACGAGCCGTGGCCGGAGGTCTTCGACGGCAACAACCTGCAATGGCGCCTGGAGACCTTGCGCGAGGCCCGGCCGGACCTGGACGTCGATCGCGCCGCCGAGCAAGCCCGCGACGCCGATTGGTGTGCGCTGGTGGACGGTGCGCTCTACGTCAACGGCAACGGTGAGTGGCGCGACGAGGCCAGCGTCTGCATGACCTACGACATCTACTACACGGCGGAGCTCATGCAGCGCGAGTTTCCGGACGCGGTCATCCGTCCTCCCGCCAACGGAGAGATGCAGCATTGCTGCATTCTGAGGAGGCAGCCATGACCTGGCTCTCCACCAAGCAGGGCCAGTTCACCTATTTCGCCGAGGAGATCGGCCAGAAGGACTGGAGCGGAAAGACCGTGCTCGATTTCGGCGGCAACATCGGCAACATGCTGCGCGATCCGAATTCGACGATCGATCCCGCGCTCTACTGGTGCCTGGACATCGACCGGGAGTCGCTGGACGTGGGAAAGGCCTCCTGGCCGGAAGCGCACTGGGTCCATTACGACCGTCACTGCTTCTTCTTCAATCCGACCGGCGTTCCGAACCTGCCGCTGCCCGATCTGGGCCGGAAGTTCGATGTCATCGTTGCCTACTCGGTCTTTCCGAACACATCGCGCACCGACATGCTCGAGCTCGTGCCGCAGCTGGAGCGGCTGCTGGACAACAGCGGAGCCCTGGCCTTCACGTTCATCGACCCAAACTACGTGCCGTGGCCCGAAAAATTCGACGGCGACAACTTCGCGTGGCGTCTCGATCGCGAGGGAAACGATCTCTCCACTCCGGAGTCGCGCGGCATGATCGAGAGGGCCCGCCGCGCCGACTGGTGCGTGCTCATCAACGGGAACGATTTGTACATCGAGACCGAGAACATCGCCCCGGTTCCTCCGGAGCAGCAGAAGACCTCGCACGCGTTCCACACCGTTGCCTACATGAAGTCGCTCTTTCCGCACGCCGTCATCAAGCCGCCCGCCAACGGGGAGATGCAGCATTGCTGCGTCATTCGAAAAGACTGATGAGATTCGTTCGACTGGAACCGGAGCAGAAGCGGTCGTTCGAGGACGACGGCTTCCTCGTCGTGCGCAAGGCGCTCGACCCGGCGGCCGTCACCGCGCTGCGGGAGGCGGGCGACCGCATCGCCGGGTCGTTTCTCACCAAGCCGCCCATCGACGACAAGCCGGCCTACAACTATCTCGACCAGCGTCCCGGCCTGCTGCGCGAAAAGGCGATGTTCGACCTGGTGACGCACCCGCCGACCGTTTCGCTGATCGTGCAACTCCTCAGCCCCAACATCCATCTGCACTCCACGGCGCTCATCTACAAGCGGCCCAGTCCGAAGGCGCCGCTCTCCCGCTTCGGCTGGCATCGCGACATCCGCATTCCCCGCGACCTCGGGCATGAGTCGCTGCCGCGCGTGGGCATCAAGGTCTGCTATTGCCTCACGGACTTTCACGAGCCGAAATCGGGGATGACTCTCCTGGCGCGCGCCAGCCACAAGAGGACGGTGCCGCTGTCGGTGAAACAGGGCGAGGTCGATCCCACCGATCTGGAAGTGTGCGATCTCCGGCTCGATGCCGGCGATGCCTTCCTGTTCGAGAACCGTCTCTTTCACACGGCCGCGCCGAACCTCAGCGACCGCTGCTCGAGGGTGCTGCTCTTCGGCTATTCGTATCGCTGGATGAAGACGGAGACGTATCTCGAGGTGCCGGACGAGAAGCAGCTCATGGGCGTCGATCCGGTGACCCGTCAGCTCATGGGCGGCTATCGCGACATCGACACGCCGCCCTGGGGCCTGCAGCGCTGGGCCAAACGAAACGGCGTGCTGCCGGAGAACGTACCCTGGACGGTGGAAGCATGAACGGCCGCATGAATAGTGGGGGGCTGCGATTCCACTGGATGCTTCCCAAGGGCGGTGAAGTCGTGGTCGGCGCCACGCAGACCCCCGAGGAAGCGTGCCGCTATCGCGTCCAGTCTACGACCAAAAACTCCATCGCGCCGCTTCCGGACATCCCGGGATGGACTCACTTCGCGCGGCGCGCCGAGGAGGCTGGGATCGACTCGGTGCTGATCTCGTTCAGCCGCTACGAGCCCGACCCGATCACGGTCAGCACCGCGCTGACGCAGGCCACGCCGAAGCTCCGCTACATGCTCGCCTACCGGTCGGGCCTGACGCAGCCGGCGACGTTCGTCCAGCAGATCAACACCCTCTCCGCGCTGAGCCACGGCCGCGTGTCGATCAATCTCGTGGCCGGCAGCTCCGCGGCGGAACAGCGCGGCTACGGCGACTATCTCTCGCACGATGACCGCTATGCGCGCGCCGAAGAGTTCCTGGCCGTCTGCCAGGCCTTCTGGAAGGGCGGAGAAGTCGATTTCGAAGGCACGTACTATCGCGTGGAGAAGGGAAAGCTCCTCACGCCCTTCGTCTCGCCGGACCGGACCTCGCCCGAGATCTACATCTCCGGCCACTCCGCCGAGGCCGAGCGGCTGGCCATCGCCCAGGGCACCTCCTGGCTGCGCGTGATCGACACGCCGGAAAAAGTCGAGCCGCACGTGACCCGGGCGCGCGCGAACGGCATCGGCGTCTGCCTGCGGCTCTGCCTCATCTGCAGGCCCACGCACGAAGAAGCGGTGGCGGTGATGGAAGCGCTCCTGGCCGACGACGCCGTCCGCAGACGGGAAGCCGCTGCCGCGCAGGACGAAACACAGTTGCACACCACCGCGCTCAAGGACGACTCGCGCATGCACGCCGAGGCGGCTGCCGCGGCCAAAGATGGTGCGCACTGGCTCAATCAAACGATCTTCACCGGCTTCGTGCAGTACTACGGACCGGTCTGGACGACGCTCATCGGCACGCCGGCGGAACTGGCGGACGCCTTTCTGGCCTACAAGGCCATCGGCGTTACGGAGTTCATCCTGTCCGGTTGGCCCGAGGTCGGCGAGGTGGAGATCTTCGGCCGCGAAGTCCTGCCGCTCGTGCGGGCGGGAGAGCAGCGGTTTGCGAAAGCCGGATGAGATGATGATGAACATGGAGAGGGGAGACGAAGCGTGACCACAACCGAAGCACCTTTCGCCTGCAATCGGGAGATGTATGTCGATCATCCGGAGAACGTCTTCTACGGGACGGACGACGGAGCCCAGGACGGGTCGTTCAGCGAGTTCGCCGACATCCGTGCCCACTACGAAAACGTGGAACCGCACCGCCGCGACGACATCCACATGATCTCCGTCGTGGGCGGTCTCTACGGTCTGAACCTGATTCCGCTCTGGAAGCCGAAACGGATCACCATCTTCGACATCAATCCCGCGGCGCTGAGCTACTTCCGCGTCATCCGGCGCGTCTTCACCGCCAGCAGCGACGTCCAGGATTTTCTCCGCAGACTCACCGAGGGCAGCTATGAAGTTGACAACGCCCAGGAAGAGTTCGTGCGCGAGAACATCGTCATGAAGCAGAAGGGCTGCCTCCCGCGGGAGCGCGGCTCAACGAAGCGGCCGTACGAGCAGAGCTGGCAGTACGCCTTCGAGCATTTCGACCTGACCAAGCGCCTCCTCACCGAAGTGCCGCTGGAGATCCGCAACGAGCCGATGGAGAGTGAGAGCTTCAGCCGGTACATCCGCGGCCAGAGCAACCTCTGGATCTACGCCTCCAACATCACCGAGTTCCACTACTTCGATCTCGACCTCGACGATCCGGCCAACGTGGTCCTCCTGCAGATCATCTATCCAAACGAGCCGCAGCTCCTCGATCTGGCGCCCTTGGGCGGCGGGCCGGTCAAGGTGCATTTCGAGATCCCGATGCGGGCGGAGCGGATTGATGCCCGATAAATTCAAGATCGCTACTAACGCGGCCGCGGCGACCGGTACGTACTCGCAGGCCATCCGCGTCGGCGATCTCGTGTTCGTCACCGGCATGACCGGCCGCAACCCCGATACCGGCGAGCTGGAGGAAGGCCTGGAAGCGCAGACGCGCCGCATGCTGTCCAACATCGACGCCGTCCTCAATGCCGCCGGCTGCACCAACGAAGACATCGTGAAAGTCACGCTCCTGCTCGCCGACATTAAGGACTTCAAGGCCGTCGACGTGATCTACGCCGGCTGGCTTCCCGGCACCGGCATCACCGCCTGGCCGGCGCGCACGGCCTTCGCCGCCCTGGCGCTTCCGGCGGGAGCACTGGTGATGCTCGAAGTTGTGGCTGCCTATCCCGGCGACTGAACATGCGAACCGTGCGACGGGTCGCGGTGCTCATCGACCGCGAGCAACGCATCGACGGAGATCCGGAGCTCGTCAGCGAGGAAGCGCTGCGGCACGCGCCGATGGAGGTTCATCTCGCGGCGTCGCTCCGGCGTCTCGGGTACGACCTCTCGTTGATTCCCTGCCTGTCCGGACGCCAGCTCATCGCCGAGCTCGAACGATGCGCGCCCGACGTCGTCTATAACGCCACCGAGCACTTCGACGGCAAGCGCACCGGCGACATCCAGATCCCGGCGCTCCTCGAAATGCTGCGCATCCCCTACACCGGCGCCTCGGCGGCGTCGCTCCTGTTGTGCCGTGACAAGGCCGTGAGCAAGAGCCTGGCGATGATGGTCGGCGTGCGCGTCCCCGCGTTCGCGCTGGCTCCCGTCGGTGAGCAGTCGCCGCAGAACGTGCCGCCGTTTCCGGTCGTGGTCAAACCGGTCTCCAGCGACTCCTCGGAAGGCATCAGCATGACCTCCGTCGTGCGCAACCGCCGGGCCCTCGGCGAGCGGCTGAAAGTCTTCCACCGGCGCTATCGCCAGACCGCCATCGTCGAATCATTCATCCCCGGCTCCGACATCTACGTGCACGTCATGCAGGAGCGCAAACTGCGCATCCTCCCGCCCATCCAGCTCTGCATCGACGTCGACCCATCGTCGCCGCGATCGATGGCCACCTACCACGTCAAGCACAACGACCCCTACCGCGAGAAGTGGGCCATCGAATGCCGCCCCGCCCACCTCGGTGCCGCCTCACGCCGCGAGATGGAGCGCAGCATCAAACGCCTCTGGCCCGTCCTGCAGATCCGCGACTACAACCGCTTCGACTTCCGCCTCACCCCGTCCGGCGAGATGTACTTCATCGAAGCCAACCCCAACCCCGCCTTCTCCCCGGGAGGGCGCTACGACAACTGGACGGAAGAGGAATACGACGCCGACGTGCGGATGCTGATCATGAAGGCCGCACGGCGAGGAGGGTAGGAAAGATGGACCCGGACCCCACACTGAGCAAGGAATTCGTCAGCCGGCTCAACGAGAAGCGCCCGGATGGGGGCTTGTTATTGCTGCCAAAGGAGCCGCTCTACCACTACACAACCGCCGGCGGTTTCGAGGGGATCGTCAGAACTCGAGCCATGCGCGCGACGAACTTCAGCTTCATGAACGATCCGTCGGAGATCGTCTACGGCCGTGATCTCGTCCTCCAGTTACTGAAGAAGTGCAAGGAAGTCAACGAACCGGACATCGTCGAGGCCCTGAATATGGTCGACTCCGACCTGCAACACCTGTCGGAGATCTACGTTGCGAGTTTCAGTTCCGCCAAAGACGATCTGAGCCAGTGGCGCGCGTACGGGGCGGGTACGCCGGCCCGCTATGCGCTGGGCTTTGAGGCATCGGACATCCAAAAGGCCACCATTCGGCGATCCTCGCACTACGTCCGATTCTTGCCCGTCGTTTATGAGGAGAAGGAGCAGAGCGATGGGATTCAGCTCGTATTGGACGTGGGCGTCGAATTTCTTCGGAATAAGATGAAAGTCAATCCACCTGCCCTGTTGTCGGACCTCGCGACGGTGTTGTCAGCGGAGCTCCTGCGGATGCTTCCCGGACTAAAGGAGCCCGCGTACCGTGCGGAGAGGGAGTGGCGGGTGGTCATCCTCCTGAATCCGGGCGTCCACAAGGATCTGGGATTCGACACGTCGCGAGGTGTCATCCGTCCCTACGCTTTGTTTCGGATCCAGACGAAAGAGGGGCAGCCTCTGCAGCTCAAGAGCCTCACAGTGCTTGCACCGGCGCGGTCCGAGGCGGCGGTCAAGGCAGCCGGTATGGTCCTCAAGGATGTCGGCATCGTGGGTGTCGTGCCGAGACCTTCCGGCATTCCATTCGCGGAGTGAAGCTTTTCTATATGGAGTGCGGCAGCTGCGCAGCTGCCGCTTTTGTATCGATCCTTGCCGCGCGCAGCGCCGGCCGCAGGCACCCGGCCAGCGCCGTGAGCAACCCCAGTCCCACGGCCGCGAGGATCGTTTGCGGGTCGGCGGGGGAGCGGCTACATCGGCGAGAACTACCTCGCCGTCGCCGAAGCCCTCGGCCTCACCAAAGCGGAGCTCGAGCAACTGGCGAAGAACTTGTTCGACGCGAGCTTCTAGGCGTGCTTGCGGCCGAACCTGCGAGCGGCACGGAAACCACCGTTAACCAAGCGTGAGCAGGTTGGCAAGGCACGGGTGTTGGCACGTTGGTATTCACCACAGAGCTCACAGAGAACACAGAGGGGATGCGGAGGGAAGCAATCTTTTTGAAAAGCCGAACGCCTTTCTCTGTGTTCCTCTGTGTCTCTGCGTCTCTGTGGTGAACGTCTCCCTTTAGCCCCTCGCGAGTGGGCTTGTTTCAAGCAGGAAGCTCGTTGGCTGTGGTTGGAAGAGGGAACGGTTTACCACAGAGACACAGAGACACAGAGGGCCACAGAGGAAGGCAAAATTTCTGCTTTTCTAAAAGATTGCTTTCTCCGCATCCCCTCTGTGATCTCTGTGAGCTCTGTGGTGAATACCAACATGTCATGAACCATCCCCGATCAGAGCTTGCGCGATCTCCTTGCCGCGGGTTTTCGCTAGGCGTCCCGAAGAGCCGTCATCGGATGCCACTCGCAGCGAATGAACATACGAAGAGCGCGATCAGGTCAGGGGTCAGAGCTTTCTTTCCGTGCGAACCCGAAGCTCTGACCACACCTACGCAGCCCAGTCGATGGTTTCATTTGCTCGGTCGACGGTTTTGCTTGCTCGGCCGATGATTTTGTTCGCTCCGCTGATGGTTCTATTCACTCCATCGAAGGTTTTCTTTGCTCCACCGAAGGTTTTCTTTACTCCACCGAAGGTTTTCTTTACTCCACCGAAGGTCTTGTTTGCTCCGGCGGAGGTTCTCGGTGCTCCGCTGCTCGGTTTTTTTGCTCGGCCGACGGTTGTGTTTGTTCGGTCGATGGTTTTATTTACTCCGCTGAAGCGCGAAATTGGTGGTTCGCAGCAATTTTCAGCATATGGGCAGTAAACGTTACCTTCTGAGGAGCTCCAGGGACCTACGCCGGACAGGCGTTTTAGTGCAACGGAGCAAAACTTACCGTTACCGGACCAGGAAAGTACTCTCTCCTGCCAAATTTTGTCATCGTCCGAGCTTCGCGCAGCTTCAACGGAGCAAGAAAAACCTTCGACCGAGTCAACAAAACCATCAGCGGAGTAAATAAAACCGTTTGCCGAGGTCGAACGTGCTCCGTTTCTGGGGCGAATTGCCCCAACTCACCTTTTCGGGAAGGTGTTCGGCGATCACTGAAGGCCGTCGGCATCGATGGCGTCGTGCCCATTCCTTCGGGGATCCCATTTGCGGAGTGATGCCGCAGTGGACGTGGTGGACGGAGTGGACTTCAGTGGACGCCGTCCACCCCGTCCACGCTGTCCACCACGTCCACTCCGTCCACAGGTAGGACTTTTCACTCCTGCAACACACCTCATTTGCCATGCGCATCACGATCGTCATCGGCGGCCTGGGTGGGGGAGGTGGGGAGCGGGTGTGCGTGAACCTGGCCAATGCGTGGGCGGCGGGCGGGCATCGGGTGACGTTGCTGACGATCACGCAACGGGGGCGGGAGTCGGTTTACCCGGTGGATGCGCGCGTGGGACGCCGCGATGTCGGGTGGCCGCGCGAAGCGCGCGCGGACGAAGATACGGAGCCGATCCTGCACACGCTCCGGCAGGAGGGGTGCGAGGAGCTGGCCGGTGAGCTGCTGCTCATGGCGGCGTTGCGCGCGGCCATCCTCGATACTGCGCCGGACGTGGTGGTCTCGCACATGGATCTGACCAGCGTGCGGGTGTTGGCGTCGTTGCACGACACCGGCATCCCGGTCATCGCCTGCGAGCACACCGATCCCAATCGTGTTTCGCTCGGGGCGTGGCAGCGCGTCCGGGAGGTGCTTTACCGCCGCGCGAACGCCGTGGTGGCGTCGCACGCGGCCAGCACGGATTGGCTGTTGCGGCGCGGCATCGCCGCGCGCACGATTCCCAATCCGCTCCTGCCGCCTCCGCGGCGAGGGCCGTTGCGCCGCGCCCGCCGCCGCATCGTCACGCTGGGCCGGCTCTCGCCGGAGAAACGGCCGGAGATGCTCATTCGCGCGTTTGCGCGCATCGCCGATGATCTGCCGGAGTGGGACCTGGAGATCCACGGCGACGGGCCGTTGCACGAAAAGCTGGTCGAGGTCATTTCCCAACTCGGCCTCATGGCACGCGTGTCTCTTCCCGGTTTTACGAACGACCCTTACGGCGTTCTCATGGACGCCGATCTCTACGTTTCGGCGTCGACGGTGGAAGGCTTCGGCAACGCGATCTGGGAGGCCATGGCGTGCGGCGTGCCGGCGGTGGCCATGGACTGCGGCGCGCCGGTGCGCACGCTCGTGCGCGACGGCATCGACGGACGGGTCGTCATCGGCAGCGAGCACGCGCTGTCGGTCGCTCTCGCTGACGTGATGAGCGACGACGCAGCGCGGAAAGCGATGGCCTCCCGCGCCGCGGAAGCGCTGACGCGGTACCCGATCGAATCGGCGCTGCGAAAATGGGACGCTGTGTTGAGCGAGGTTGCCTGTATGAAAGGAGTCCGGCCATGACCTCCAGGTTCATCGTCTATTCCGAAGAGTTCCTCGAAGTGATCGGTCCCGATCCGCGGTACGAGACCGTGCCGAATGTCCATGCGCACGAGGGGCCGGTGTACGTGCGCGACTGGGATGCGGTGCTGTACACCACCGTGCCGGCCACGACGAACATCCCGGCGTTCGGCGACAAGCGCGTGTCGATCGGGCGGCTCGACGTGGCCACGCTGAAGACGTCGACCCTTGTCGAAGAGACGAACATGGCCAACGGCATGACGCTCGACCGCCAGGGGCGGCTGCTCATCTGCGAGCAGGGCTCGCGCAGCACTCCGGCCGGCATCTCGCGCCTCGACCTGAACACCCTCCAGCGCGAGATGGTCGTCGATCACTGGCTCGGGCAGCCGTTCAACTCGCCGAACGACGTCGTCGTCAAAAGCGACGACACGATCTGGTTCACCGATCCCAGCTACGGCGCGCTCCAGGGCTTTCGCAATCCGCCGCTCATCGGCGACTACGTCTATCGCTACGACCCGGCCACGAAGACGACCCGTCCGATCCTCGACTCGTTCAACAAGCCGAACGGCCTGGCGTTCTCCGCCGACGAGTCGATCCTCTATGTCAATGACTCGGGCGCGATCCAGGGACCGGGCACGTACTACCCCGCGCTGCCGCATCACATCCGCGCGTTTGATGTCACAGGCGGGCCGCGCACGAATGACCGCCTCCTGGCCGTGGTCGTGCCGGGCGTCCCCGACGGCCTGAAGGTCGACAGCCGCGATCGCGTCTACAGCTCGTCGTTCTCGGGCGTGAAGGTCTACGACCGCGGCGGTAAGCTGCTCGGCGAGATCATCGCCGAAGGCGTGGCGAACTTCTGCTTCGGCGGGCGGGACAACAACATGCTCTTCATGATGTGCGACACGGCCATCAACATCGCTACGATCGCCGCGACCGGAGTGTGATGAGCGACGTCATCCAGAGCCTGTGGATCGGACCCAGATTGACGGCCATGGAACGGCTGTCGATCGAGTCGTTCCTGCGGCACGGTCACGAGTTTCATCTCTACACGTACGGTGACGTGGAGGGGGTGCCGGCCGGCGCGGTGATTCGCGACGGCCGCGAGATCCTGCCGTCCGAACGGATCTTCGTCTATCGCGACTCTCCTTCGGTCTCCGGCTTCTCAAATTTCTTTCGCTACAAGCTTCTCCACGAGCGCGGCGGCTGGTGGGTGGATGCGGACATGATCTGCCTCCGGCCGTTTGCGTTCGACAATCCGCATGTCTTCGCCAGCGAGGTCTCGAAGGGCGTCACCTGCGTGAGCTCGGGCGCGATCCGCGCGCCGCGCGGCAGCGAGGCCCTCGGCTGGGCCTGGGAGATTTGTCAGACCAAGGATCCGTCGTCGCTGCGCTGGGGCGAGACCGGTCCGGCGCTCGTGGGAGAGGCGGTCGAGCGCTTCTCATTGCAGGATGCCGTGCAGCCGCCGAGCGTCTTCTGTCCCATTCCGTACACCGACTGGCACCGCCTGCTGGATGCCGATGCGCCGCAGCTTTCCGACGAGTCCGCGGCCGTGCATCTCTGGAACGAGATGTGGCGGCGCGAGGGATGCGACAAGGACGCCGCGTACGATCCGCGCTGCCTCTACGAGCGGCTCAAAACAGAAATGAGATCCGACGCAGGAACTTCGCCTGGATCGTGACGGTCTTGACGTGCTCCTCGGCGAACTCGGCGTCATAGCCGCGGCTGACGAGATGCGCGTGGCTGGAAGCCTTCCAGGCCTTCCGCGCGGAGTGTGTCTTCGGGGTCTTGAGATACCCGGTCACGAGCTCGTCCCAGTCGCGCAGGTTGGCGATGAAGGACTCGTGGAAAAGCTTGGTCAGGTCGGGGTTCGTGCGGATGGCGTCGTGGGTGCGGTCATAGGCCTGCTTCATGGCCGCGCGGAAAGCGGCGCGGCCGCGCCGCTCCAGCGTCGAGCCGACGCGATAGATCCGGCGCAGGAACCATAGCTCGCCGCGCACGCGGAAGCTCCTCCCGTAGACACCGCCGAGGACGTGCTTGGCGTCTTTGGCGGCATTGGCCACGGAGTCGCGCGGGCGATAGACCGGCGTGCCGACGGACGCGAACGACAGCGAGTCGTGATCCATGAACACGATCTCCACCTGCCACCGCCCGTCGCGCCAGACGCTGCGCAGTCCGGCGTTGCGCTCGACGAACGACTCGCCCTGCGTGTGTCCGCGGATGCCGAGCAGCGTTCCCCAGAAGCGGCCCAGCTGTTCGAGCACGGAGATGTAAGTGGCCACGGCCTGCGCGCGATTGGCGGGAACGCGGAACGCGGCCTCGACATACTGCGTGTGGGACCGCCAGACCACGCGCGGCGGCTCGTACTGCCCGAGGATCTCGTCGAGGAGCTCGTCCGCGAAGCGGCGTGCGTCGTCGGGCGTCCACGCGACGCCGAGGCCCTGCCTGAAATAGCGGTCCGGTCCCGAAGGCGAGAGATACTTTTCGATGCGCTCCAGGCGGAAGGCGGTGGTGCCGACCTGGATGGCCTGGGCCGGCTTGACGCGCCCGATGAAGTTGCCGGTGAGAGCCACGGCGTTGACCGGTTCCTCGAACTCCTCCTTGTCGTACCCGGTCAGTGTTTTCACGGTCTGGTACATGTGCCAGCGCATGGCCTCGTAGTTCTCGCCGAAGACCGCCGGGTCGGTGAAGTAGGTGACCAGGTCCACTTCACCGCGAGGCGTGGGGAGGCTGTGCACCGTGGCCAGGTAGAGCGTGCGCGACATCGAAGCGTTGAAACCGTGGATCGTACGGAACACGTACCCGAGGAACGCCGAGTTCTCCGCCTCGTACATCAGCAGCTGATGCATGGCCCCGCCGTCGAGATGGTGCGAGCTGGGGAGGATGTAGTTGTTGCGCGCCCAGATCACGGCCAGCGGCAGGTCGCGAATGAGGCCGGCGCGCTTGATCTCGATCTCGTGGCTGCTGCCGGGAGGCTTGACCGTCAGGACGACGGTGCCAACCGGCTGTTCCACGAGCGAATTGATGGTGCACGACGTCGACGGGGCCGCCCAGCGCAGAATGGCTTTCTTGCCGAGGTGCTCCACCAGGGCGCGCTCCATGGCCGGGAGACCTTCGATGGTGCGTACGGACTCGTCGAGGAAACGGCCGTGGTGGCTCGGATCGCGGTGGCCGGTGGAGCGCAGCATGTCGTGCTCCATGCGGGCGATGATCTCTTTCACGCTGAACAGATGCCTGCCGAACGTGAGCCGGCACTCCTTGCGCGCGGCGCAGAGAAAATCGCGCAGCGCGCGGTCGCTGCGGCCGGCCACGAGCGTGAGCCGGTGGATGCGGCCGAAGCGGGCCAGCCGGCGCCAGACCTGCGATTCGAGAGGCTCGTCTGTTGTCTTGTCGACGCGATAACCTTCCCGCTCCAGCTCGGCCTGGTCCGTCATGCCCAGGCGCTCGAGCCAGAACCGGCGCTCGCGCGGTTCACCGGCGCCGATGCGCGAGAGGATCGTCTCGAACATCAGCGCGGCGATGCGGCGCACCGGCCAGAGAACGGTGCGGTCGCGGGCGATGGACTCGATGTCGATCGCTGACGCGCGCGCGTAGGACCTGTCGGTCAGCAGCGCGCTGAGCGGCGCCACGAGAACGCCGGCGCTGTCGCCGGCGTCCTCCCGAAGCAAACGCTCTACACGCGCGGAGCGTCGCGCAATCGCGATCCGTTCCATGCCGGGGGCGATGGTCTAGACCTTGCCGCCGCCGGTGTTGGGCTTGCCGCCGGTCTTGCCGGTCTTGCCGCCGCCGGTGCTGGGCTTCCCTTTGGGCTTCCCGGTCGAAGTCTTCCCGCCGGTAGGCTTCTTGCCGCCGGCAGACTTCTTCCCGGTGTCGTCCTTGCCCTTGCTCTTGCCTTTGCCCCAGACCGGGCCGCCCGGGCCGCCGAACATCTTCTTCGTCTGGCCGCTGTCCTTGCCCTTGCCTTTGCCCTTCCCTTTGCCTTTACCCTTGCCGTCGCCGTCGTCTTTCTTGCCCTTCTTCTTGTCGGTCTTCTTCTTGGTCGGGCCGCCGCCGATGGCCATCGCCAGTGCGATGTAGAGCGCCGTGGCGTCGCTGGTGGTGAGGGTGACGGTCGACATGTCGCCGGTGACCACACCGTTGCTCAGGGCTTTCCCGGAATCGCTGGCCACGGTCTTCTGCAGCACGATCGTGACGTTATCCGTGGGTTTCCCTTTCCCTTTGCCTTTACCCTTGCCTTTACCCTGGTCTTTTCCGCTGCTACCCATGGCTCTCCTCCTTCAGCCGTGGACGATTTCCATTGATCGTGAGGACGCGCGTCCGGCCGCGCCTCAGCTTGCGAACTGACTATACGACTCCGCTTCCTGATGGTGATCCATTCTCCGGGGCTCGCGAATCAACTTCTCCGCGAGCGGTGCATAACGGCGGCGCGTGCGGAGCTCGGCCACGTTGCGAAGCCCCTCGTTCTTGAGCCGCCGCTTCGGGTCGTGATGGCTGTTCCGGTTGTACAGCATCAGCGGCTCTTCGATGTGATGCGCGCGCCGGGTGGTGGCCATCTCCAGCATGGGGAACATGCAGGCCACGTCTTCGTTGATGCGAAAGTAGCGGCCGTCGCGGTCGCGGAGATCCGCTTCGTCGATGAGATCGAACAGCCACTTCTTCCAGGTGCGCACGGCCGTGCCCAGCCACGGCACGCTGCGGAAGTCCACGCCCTCGCGGTACGCCGGCCAGCGCCCGGGATGCGCTTTGTCGTTGCTGATCCAGCTGCCGTAGGTCATCCAGCAATCGTCGTCCACGTGCTCGAAGGCGATCCGCTCCAGGGCGCGGTCGGTGATGAACCAGTCGTCGCCGTCCAGGATGACGATCACGTCGTCCGGCTCGGCGTTGCTGCGGCGGATGGCGCGGACGATGTTCTCCATCGGAAAGAGGCGGCGCTCGTTGCGGACGATCGTGATGCGCGGGTCGCCGGCGGCCGTTTCCACGGCCCGCTCGTACGTCTTGTCCCCGCGCCGGTCGACGGTCACCACGGCCTGCCAGTCGAAATACGTCTGCATGTGCAGCGACTGCAGGCACGCTCCGATGAAGTCTTCACACAGGCCGCAATTGACCACGATCTTCAGCAAACGAGAGGTCTCCCGATAGAAAGACGCGGGTGCGCGTCACGGTGTGACTCGGAGGCGGTCACAGGGAGTGCCTTCAATGCGTCTTCATATCAGCCCCTATCACTCTGCTGACCGTAGCTCGTAACGAACTCGGAGGAGAACATGTCGTTCGATCGCCGCCAGATCGCCCTCTCTCTCGCCGTGCTCCTGTTGGTCTTTTGTCTGCCGGCCCATGCCGCGGACAACTGCACGCGGACCATCACGGCGAAGGTGGCCGCACTCGATGCTCCCTTCTTTCTGAATCGCCTCGGGGCGATGATGCCGGAAGGGATGGTTTTCGCGCTGGAGCGCGACATCGTCCGCACGACCTCCTGCCCGAGCGGGCAGTGGTGCCCGCGGGCCCGTCTGCGCGACGGCAAGAGGCCGCGCCCGCTCGTGCTGCGCGTCAACGTGGGCGACTGCCTCTCCATCCAGTTCACCAACCTGCTGTCCGATACGCCCGCGCCGTACAACGTCGGGGTGCAGACGGCCACGCGCTACGCCTCGGTGCACGTGGCGGGCATGCAGGTGGTCAACACGATCAACGACGACGGCTCTTACGTCGGCGTGAACGGCAACAGCATCGCCGCGCCCGGCGAATCGAAAACGTATCTCCTGCGCGCCACCGCCGAGGGAACGTTCCTCCTCAACAGCCTGGGCGCCGCGTGGGGCGGCCTCGATCAGCCGATCGACGGCGCGCAGGTAACGGCAGGCCTCTTCGGCGCGGTCAACGTCGAGCCGAAAGACTCGATCTGGCTGCGCAGCCAGATCACGCATGACGAGATGCTGAAGGCGGTCGACAAGTCGAAAGGGAACCAGGGCTTCAGCCCCACGGGCCAGCCGTTCCTCGACTTCGGCTCGCCCATCCTGCAGATCCTCGACGCCAACAACGAGATCGTCAGCAGCGATCTCACCGCCGTCATCTCCGGACCGCCGCCGAGCTACCTGTTCCCCGAGCCGACCGGTCCGAGCACCAGCCCCGTTCCGTACGAGCCGGAGCGCCGCCGTCCGTTCCGCGAGTTCACCATCGAGTACCACGAGCTCAACGACTCGCAGCAGGCTTTCCCGATCTTCGACTATGCCAACGCCAGCCTGACCAGCACGCTGCAGGCGTCGGGCGACGCCTTCGGCATCAACTACGGCAGCGGCGGCATCGGCGCGGAGATTCTGGCCAACCGTTTCGGCCTCGGCCCGATGAACAGCTGCGCCGACTGCCGGTTCGAGGAGTTCTTCCTCAGCTCCTGGACCGTCGGCGATCCGGCCATGGTCGTCGACTATCCGGCCAACGCCCCGTGCACGAACGCGAGCCTCAACAATCCGAACGTCACGAACAGCGCCGCACCGAAAGCGCCCTGCACCCCGGGCGTCCAGGGCAACGCCCCGAAAGGCGCGGACGGCCAGAAGATCGTCCCGCAGCGCAAAGCCACCAAGACGCTGTACCCCGAGGACCCGTCCAACATCTACCACAGCTACATCAATGACCGGGTCATCTTCCGGACGATCCACGCCGGCACCGGCGTCTCGCACGTGCACCACCTGCACGCGCACCAGTGGTTCCATTCGCCGAACGCCGACGGCAGCACCTACCTCGACAGTCAGCTCATCAACCCCGGCAGCGCCTACACGATGGAGATCGCCCACCTCGGCAGCGGTAACCTGAACAAGGTCGTCGGCGACTCGATCTTCCACTGCCACTTCTATCCGCACTTCGCGGCCGGCATGTGGGCGCACTGGCGCTCGCACGACGTCTTCGAGATCGGCACGACCCTCGATCAGTACGGCATGCCCGTGTCAGGTTGGAACCGCGCGCAGCCGGATGGCGAGATCGCGGCCGGTACGCCGATCCCCGCGCTCGTGCCGATGCCTGCACTCCCGATGGCCCCGATGCCGGCGCGCGTGCAAATCGTCGCGGTCAAAGACCCGAATGATCCCAGCGGACCGCCGGCCGGCTGGCGCGCCGAGACGCATCCGGACGATCTGAAGGCCGGACTCAATCCCGGCTTCCCGTTCTTCATCCCCGGTGTGGGCGGCACGCGCGCGCCGCATCCGCCGCTCGACTTCGCCACGGAGTCGTACAAGACGAAGAAGGGCACCGTGACCAAGGAGCTGGACGGCGGCCTGCCGCGCCACCTCCTGCTCAACGGCAACATCAAGAACGAGGCGCACAACTACCTCAACTTCAGCAAGGACGTCGACTACGTCAATGCCTACCGGCTCCCCGAGGCCGGCACGGACGTCGAGAAAGTGGCCATGGCGTATCACGCCCAGTGCACGCACCAGACGTTCACGTCCCTCGGGGTGGCGAACGCGAAGTACCGGACGAACGGCCTCAAGCCGGTGCACGGCGCCCCCTATGCCGATCCGGGCCTGCTGAACGCCTCGGACAGCGACGACTGCACGCCGATCCCGGCCGACGCCTGGATCAACTACAAGGCGGCGGTCGTGCAGACCGACTTCGTCATCAACAAGGTCGGCTGGCACTACCCGCAGTCGCGTCTCCTGACGCTCTGGGAGGACGCGTTGCCGACGGTCAGCGGCGCCAAGCCGCCGGAGCCGTTCTTCATCCGCGCCAACTCCCGGACCGGCGTGAACTACTGGCACACCAACCTCGTGCCGGCCTACTACCTCCTCGACGACTACCAGGTGCGCACGCCGACGGACATCATCGGCCAGCACATCCATCTCGTGAAGTTCGACGTCACCTCGTCCGACGGCGCGGCCAACGGCTTCAACTACGAGGACGGCACGCTCAGCTACCAGGAAGTGCAGGAGCTGATCCATGGCATCAACGAGTGCGGCGGCCTGGCCGGCAGCCTGGGGACGATCAAGAAGTGCAACACCGACAACGTCAACCGTAAGAAACTGACGGCGACGGCGCCGCCGAAGGGCATCTGCCCCGATCCGACCGTCAAGCCGTGCAGCGATTGGTTCGGCGCGCAGACCACCGTGCAGCGCTGGTACGCCGATCCGCTGAGCAGCGAAGCCGACACCGTGAACGGCGAGCGCACGCTGCGCACCGTCTTCACGCACGACCACTTCGGTCCCTCCACCCACCAGCAGACCGGTCTCTACGCCGCATTGCTCGTCGAGCCCACCAACAGCAAGTGGTATCTCAACGACGCCAACAAGACTCCGATGCGCACGAGAAAAGACGGCGGCCCGACGTCATGGGAAGCGGTCATCGAAACGCCTGGAGCGCCGGACGCGAACACTTACCGTGAGTTCTCGATAGCCGTCCAGGACTTCCAGTTCGCCTACCTGCCCGGCAGCCTCTCCGCGCCGAAGGACTTCACCGGCACCGAGACGCTGAAGGATGGGACGCAGGTGCCGGCGCCGGGCGGTCCGAGTTGGGCCGACCCGAGCAACTCCATCGAGCCGCCGGCGGTGAATTCGCCGCAGCCCGGCCCGCAGATCGTCAGCGCCGGTCCCACTTCGGGCACGACGTCGTTCAACTACCGCAACGAGCCGCTGCCGTACCGCGTGGCCGGTCCGGGATCGTTCAACGGCGGGGATTCGAACGCCACCGACCTGTCGTATGTCTTCAGCTCGAACGTCACCCGCAACATGCCCCAGCTGAACGCTCAGCCGCAGCCGGGGTCATGCATCGGCGCCTCCGGCTTCCAGTACCCCGCCAAACCGCTCACGCCGGGCATGGAGGGCGGCGATCCGTACACGCCGCTGCTCCGCGCGTATGAAGGCGACCGCGTCCAGGTCCGCGTCATCACCGGCGCGCACATGCTGCCGCACGACTTCACCGTCCACGGCATCAAGTGGCTCTTCGAGCCGTCGTTCGCCAACTCGGGATACCGCTCCAATCAGTCGATGGGCATCTCCGAGCATTTCGAATACCTCTTCGAGACGCCGCGCGCCAGCCCGTCGACGGACACCGCGCACAACTGGTCCGACTATCTCTACATGCCCGACGCCTCCAACCAGAAGCACGGCATCGTCGACGGCACATGGGGTCTGTTCCGCGCCTATAAGAGCAAGGTCGACCACCTGGCCTACCTCCCCACGAACACGAACGTGAAGCCGCTGCCGAAGAGCAGCAACGCCCGGGACTACAGCTGCCCGCCGAACGCACCGCTCCGCCAGTTCTGGGTCAACGCCGAGTCTCCGTCCTCGCCGATGATCTACAACAGCCGCGGCGTCGACGGCGCGGGCAAGTTCCCCTCCACGCAGATCAAGAATCCTTTCCCGCTGCTCTACACGTACCAAAGCACAACGCCCCCCGGCGGATCGTCCACGAACGTGACCCCCAACAGCACCGAGCCGCTGGTGCTGCGGGCCAACGCCGGCGAGTGCGTGGCCGTGACGCTCAAGAACGCCATGTCCACCTCCGCCGGTGTGTTCGGGACCTTCTCCACCGCCGCCTTCGCGGCGAACATCGACCTCGTTCCGTCCACCAGCGCCGGCATCACGCCCGCCCTCATGTCCTACGACGTGATGACCAGCAGCGGCATGAACATCGGCTTCAATCCCTTCCAGACCGTCGCGCCGGGGTCGAGCACGACCTACTACTGGTACGCCGGCCAGACCAAGGCCGACACCTCCGGCAAGGTCAGCGGGACGGCCATTGAATTCGGCGGCCTGAATCTGACGCCGTCCGATCCGCTCGAGCAGGACAATCACGGTCTCATCGGCGGTCTCGTCGTCGAGCCTCCCGGCAGCGTGGCCTGCTTCGACACGTTCAATCCGCAGCCCGGCGGCTATCCGTCGTATGCCTCGGCCTGGATCTATGACGGCGGCACTTGCACGTCGCCCGGCAAGCTGCGCCACCGCGAGTTCGTCATGCTCACGCAGGACGACACGTCCAGTCTGCAATGGTCGTCGGCCTGCTACTGCGCGGCCTCCACGGCGCAGACGGGAAGCGACTGCACGCCCTGCATGACCCCGGTCGAGAATGCCATCTCCTCGCCGTCGCTGCTGCAGACTGCCGTCAACTACCGCACCGAGCCGATGTCGTACCGGTTCAACGCCACCAAGTTCGTCGACCTGGACACGCTGTGGCGCGCGTTCTCCGACGGATGGGTGCTGGCCGAGCCGCAGACGCCGATCTTCGCCGCGGCCAGGAACACACCCACCCGCTTCCACCTGCTCCATCCGGGCGGCAGCGGCGATCAGCAGGTCATGGCCCTGCACGGCCACGTGTGGCAGGAGCTCCCGTACGTCGACAACTCCACGCGCATCGGCAACAACACCAAGTCGCAGTGGCTCGGCGCGCGCGACAACTACGGCACCAACACCTCCTACTCGATCATCCTCGACGAGAACGGCGGCGCCGGTGGACGCAACGGCGTCACCGGCGATTACCTCTACCGCACCACTCCCGCGAACTTCCTGACGCAGGGTCTGTGGGGAATCATGCGCGTCGGTCAGGGCGGCAGCGACATCGTCAGCCTGGCCGTGGCGCAGTTCTCCAGCGGCGGCCTGCAGGTGAGCGGCTCGTCGTCGGTCTTCGTCGACAACAAGGCCAACTCCAAGAACGGACAGCGCGCCTCGACGGTCGCGCTCTCCACCCGGCCGAAAGGCTCGTCCGGCTCCGGCACGCCGCTGGCGACGGTGCAGGTCGGCGAAGGAGGTCTCTGGACCTACAACACCGGACCGACGTCGATGCCGAATGCCGGGATCTCGGAGGTGGTGGCCGTTTCGCCCAACGGCGGTACGGCCGTGCTCCCGATCTCGCTGGCGCTGCTCCCGTCCACCCCGGCGTCCGCGCAGCCGTCCGACGCCATCGGCCAGAGCATCCGCTTCGTCAACACGCCGCGCGACTCGTCCACCGCGGAACCGGTGCCGAGCGCCAAGCCTGACGAAGGTCTGCTCGCACCGGCCACGCCGGGCGTCCCGCAGGCGCCCAAGAGCGAGCCCGAGGTGCAGACGGCCAAGCCACCGGAGAGAAAGAAACAGTAGAACCACGCGAGCGGCGGCCGAAAGGCCGCCGCTCCGGTCATGAGGAGGAAAGGGATGCGGATTGCCAAGCTGTCATTGCTCCTGATCTTCGTAACGCAAGCCGCTTTCGCGCAGATCGGCGTGCAAACGGCCCAACCGGTTTCCACGACCCCCACGACGGCCGCGCTGAACGTCAGCACCACCTCGGCGGATACACCCGAATGCGACATCAACACCGGCTGGCTGCCGCTCAAGGGCAAGACCTCGCCGGACGCCTTGTGCTTCTGGAATCAGGGCGGACAGGAGTACCTCAAGTACGCGCGCTTCATCAGCACGTCCAAAACCATGAGCGCGTCGACCGAAATGATCACCGACGTCTTCGGCACCGTCCGGGTGACGTTCGCCGTCGCGGTGGCCGCCACGACGGACGAGGACAGCGACACCACCGCCACGGCGGACGGCGACGACAGCGATGAGCCGACCGCCGACGAAGACGCAACGCTCAACCTCTTCAAGACCAACGGCGGCAATCTCTCCCTGACCGCCTCGTATCCGCTCTACTACAAGCCGATCGGCGGGAAGGGCCGCTTTCTCTGGAACACCTACGCCCGTTTCGCCGGGAATGTCGACGCCATGGGCGGCGACTCGGACGAAGTCACCGTGGCCGACGACGATCTCAACGGCAACCTGGAGATCGCCTTCTCCGAGCTGCAGGCGGATCTCTTGTCGTACGAAGAGAAATTCAATCTCATCGGCTACCTCAAGGCCAGCGGCGTCGTCGGCACGAAGAAATTCGCCGCCGCGCTGGGCGACGACGTCGGCCGTTCATTCCTCCACGGCGAAGTCGGCGCAGGACTGCGGGTGGCGGGCAAGCTGACCGTCTACTTCAGCTACAACTGGTACTCCGACGACGCCATCCCGGGCAACGGCGGCGCCATCACGCTGGTCATGGGCGACTGAACGACCGCGTGACGAAACGTAACGAAACGTGACGAAGCTGGCCATCGGTCCGATTCACGCCCTCGGCCGCTACGTCAGCCGGGAGTTCTGGTGGACCTTCTGTTCGCTGCGCGAGCACGGCTGGCGCCTCCTCGAGACCAACGACCTTCCGCAGCACGGCGATCACCTCGAGCCTCTGCTGCGGCTCCGCGCCGGCGGCTGGCCCGAGGTCGTCCTGTTCTGGGAGTCGTACCCGCAGCTGGCCCGCTACGCCGAAGCGTTCCAGGAACACGGAACACGCGTTTACGTGATGACCGACGACCTCCACCACAACCGCGACGGCATGGCCGAATCGCTGCGCGTGGCCGACGGCATCCTCTCCACCTACGCCCCGCGCCTCCGTACGTATTACCCGTACGTCGACCCCTCGCGCCTGACCTGGGTCCCGCACGCCGCCGGCCCCGACTTCCTGCTGCCGCTCGAAGAACACCCGCAGCCCGTCGTCTTAGTCAGCGGCGCCATCAACCGCGCCTACCCCCTCCGCCTGGCCATGCGCGACCTGGCCCTGCGCCGTCCGGAACTGGCCCGCCTCCACGAACACCCCGGCTATGCGTGCGACTATGACTACACGCGCGACGACCGCGTCGGCGAAGGCTACGCCGCCGCCATGCGCCAATGCCTGGCCGCCTTCACCGACGCCCTCGTCCACCAATACGTCGTGGCCAAACACTTCGAGATCCCCGCCACCGGAGCATTGCTCCTGGCTGACCGCAACGTCGCCCCGCAACTCGAACAGCTCGGCTTCCTCGACGGCCAGCACTACGTCAGCGTCACCGCCGACGACCTCGAGCCCGTCGTCGCCCGCGTCCTCCACCCCCGAAACGCGAAGCAGATCCACGCCATCCGCCGCCGGGCCCACGCGCTCGTCCATGAGCGCCACACCACCGCCCATCGCGCCCAACAGATCGACGCGGTCTGCGTATGAACCTGTCGTCGCTTTTGAGTGAAAACCGCGGCCAATTCGCCTACTTCGACACCCAGCTCGGCCACCCTGACTGGAGCCGCGCCCGCGTCCTCGACTTCGGCGGCAACCGCGGCGCCCTCCTCGAAGACGCAAACGGAGCCATCAACCCGTCGAACTACTGGTGCCTCGACGTCTCCCGCGAGGCCATCGACGCCGGCGCCCAACGATTCCCCGACGCCCACTTCATCCACTTCGACCGCTGGCAGCACCGCTACAACCCCGGCGGCACCCGCGGCCAACCGCTCCCCCTCCGTGGCAAACGCTTCCACTACATCCTGGCCTACTCCGTCTTCACCATGATCGACGAAATCGAGACCCTCGAACTCGTCACCGCCCTCCGCAAGCGACTCGCCCAAAACGGCACCCTCGCCTTCACCTTCGTCGACCCCCACCACCGCCAGGAACGCAACGGCCGCCTCATCACCAACCTCGAATGGCGCCTCGAAGTCGCCGCCTCCCTCGGCCACCCCCACGACCCCGAAATGGCCGCCAAATTCGCCGGCAGCGAGACCTGCTACATCATCGAACAACGCGGCATCGAAACAAAGCCCAGACTCGCCTTCGAAACCTTCATCACGGCCACGAGGATCCGCAAACTCTTCTCCGATTGCGAAACGCTAGAACCGACCGCCGACTTGCGCCACCACTGCTGCGTGATTCGCGGGTAGGGCTTCACACGATGAGGAGAAGGCTTCGTTATGACCCGGACGAAAGGACAGGCAGGATTAAGCTATCGCGTCACCAAAAAATCCGCGCCTAGGCGGACGTATATGAGTCGGACGCACCGGCTGATGTAGCGGTTCCGGTATCGCTGCTGTTCCGAGCAGCGCACGTTCGATCTCAGAGACATGATAGGTGCCAAAGATAGGACGGTGTGTAACCGCGAAAGGTGGCTGCCTAAATAGATCCTTTTCGGAGTAAACGCTTTCCTCCACGAAATGGAAGAAAAGTTGGCCCAAAGCTATTCCTGGGCGAATGCAGACTGCAACCTCACCGACGTTTGAGAGTTCAAGCGTAATTCGACCAGAGCTGTGCGGCTGAATAGCTGGCGCCGTAGCGATATTCACGCCCCTTCGAGCCCAAATTGAACGGACAAAGACATAGGACATCAAATCGGGGGGTAGCTTGTACCATTCCAGTGTTGTTGCGAGTACCAATTGGCCCGGGTGTAGGTAAAGCGCTTCTCCGAGCGAGATGAATAACTCCGTGCCCGACGCCTCTGCCATCTCGCCTTCACGTATCGGATCGTGCACCGTGTCGCGGCCACGACGAAGGAATACAAACCGAGTTCCCAGGTGAAAGTCGAGCGAAGCCGGAACCGTTCGGTCGTCGTCTTCGTTCAGTCCAAAGAATGGATCAACGACCAAACGACTAGAGTCCTGTCGGCCTATTCGGCCGACGAGTTCGTCTCGGCTAACCGCCATGTGTATTCACCTCCGCTTCGCTTGGTCGGCGGAACGTATGAACTCGGAGTGATACGCTGAGAGATTGCAAGCTATGCAACAGCATACTGTTCATAACGTTTTCGGCTTGGCTGCCGTTCGCGTTGCTACTCCTCGCACCATAGAATTGGTTGAATAGCGGCCCAAGTCGGAATCTCCACGCTCCATAAAAAAATAACCAGAAATGCCTTGCGACGTCTCCATCGGAAAATATTTCGCATCCGCAACTCGGCGGGACAAGATCAGAAAAACTGCCGTCAATGTGGGTGAGCATCGCCGGGAGTGAATTGTGGGGTGGCAGTTTTGTCTCGCTTATGCTTTCCTCGTGGGCAGGTGCAGTAAGGAGCGGACTCGGAATCCGCCGTACGAGTTCTTTAAGCTTCGGATAGCAGTCTCGCAAAACAAGGGTCGCGACTTTGTAAATGTAATCTTCACCACCGAAACGGGGAGGCAATGTCCGGCCGGTGGATATCGCGTCGCCGGGCTGTAACAGCGACTCCCACGCCAAGTCTTCGGCTATTTCTGGCAACTCAGATCGTAGATAATCGGCCAAATAGGACCGGCGTAACCTGTCTGATGGATGAGAGTCGGACGCTTCCGTCGCCGCAAGAGTGATGCGTTCTAGGGCGGCTATGAACGCCGGCCCTACAAGGCGAGATGCGATCAAGTCAGCCGTTACCTCGGTTGCCCACTGGATCGGTGTGAGGACAAGTCGCTCCTGAATCTCGTCCCACGCTGTGGCATAAAGCACGTCACCAGCACCGGGAACCTTAATTACGCGTTCGGCAACCGCTAAGTTCTTCTCGTCTGGTGTCTCAAGATGGCGTGCATTTACGGCAGGAAGTATGATTTTGGCGAGTTCAGGTGCCCAATTGGCTGCAAGGACATGCCCGAATTCATGAGCCGCCGCCGCATGCAGCGTCACGCTACTGACCTCGTAAGATGGAAAGACGAGAATCAAAACGTCCGCGGACGACGAAGCCGGCCACGGGTTCTTCCACTTCGCTTTTTGGAACCACGCGGAACACGAATAGATCTTGTAGTTGTACTCAGAAGTAAGATGAAGAATAACTGAAACGTTCTCTCCTAGCAGGGTCTGCGCCGCAGATGTCAACGCCGCTAGTATTTCAAACGGGACTCGCGCACTGTCCACACGATCACAATTGCGAAACAACTTAACCGCAAAGGTCACGTCCTCCTCGATCGTGTTAAGAATCGCAGCGAACTGACGTGCGTCGAAAGAATCCGCGGATGCTTCAAAACGCTGCTTCGCCCGCGTGACATCAGAAGTGGCCTTGTCGAGCACATCGAGCAAAGCGCCGTACACAAATTGGGGTACGTTGTACGCGTGATGCTTCGCGGAAACGCGGCCGATTTCCGCTTCCAGCGATTGAATTCTCTTGCCGATGCAGCTAGCTCGCCAGCTCAACATGTGGCCGCGACCGCGTCGACCGCTGATTTGACTCCAGCATCGCGACGCACATCTCCTGCACGTTCCGTATGGCTGTACGGTCCAGTTTGGCTCGGTCCCCGCACACAACCGTTTTCAAAGTTTCGATGATGCTTGCCAGCTTTTCATCAGTTGGCATGCGATGGGGAGTCTTCGGTCGAACTATGCCAGAGGCCGCGGACAAATGAGATGGTGTCGCGAATAACGCATCCAATCGGTGCCTCTCGTCACGCAAGTCAGTCAGTGCCGTGAGCAGATCCTCAAGCGCGATGTCCTCTTCGCTCGTGGTTCCGTCGCCCTTCCAAAGCGCCTGGAGGCCGAACAGTCCCTCCGTCAGCGCGCGGCACAGTCCATGATGGTGGTCGACTTCAGATAGCATGCATCGCCTCAGCTGTGAATGTGAGTGTACTCCTATCAGGGAGTGACAGAAACACCAAAATCCCTACCCCTTGCGCGCGACCGACGGGGTCAACCTCCGCAAATGGACGGCGCATCTGTGCAGATGCATGAGCAGAGCGGGGTTGAGGAGCCGGTGCCCGGAACTTACGGAAACCGAGTTCGATGACGAGATGCTCTGGCAGTTCTACGGTTTTCGCCGCCCGTCGAAATGACGGCAGAAGATATCGTCTGCTGGGCATCGCCGCGTCGACAGGTCGTAGTTACGGTCTGCTAAAATCATCATGCTATGAGCAAGGATCTCAAGGACATCGCCGCCGAAGCACTCGAATTGCCTCTCACGGCGCGGGCTGAATTGGCGAGGCAGCTGCTCGACAGCCTTGATGATCTGACCGAAGAAGAGAACGATCAGCTCTGGGCGCAGGAGGCCGAGCGTCGGTATGCGGAGTACAAAGCGGGGAACATCGAGGCCGTTCCGGCCGATGAAGTGTTCGCGCGGCTCCGGGCTCGCAGGAAGTGATCCGGGCGCGGTTTCTCAAGCCTGCCGAGGCTGAAGCCGACGAAGCTGTCACCTACTTCGACGATCAGCGGCCCGGTCTGGGCGACCGGTTTGAGCAGGATCTGATTGCGACCGTAGAATTCGTGTTGGAGCATCCTCTCTCCGGAAAGTCGCTGAGCGAGCATGTTCGCAAGTTCCCGCTTCGTACGTTCCGTTACAACCTCATTTACGTGATCGACGAGCTCGAAATCGTCGTGGTCGCGGTTGCGCATCACAGGCGGCGGCCCGGCTACTGGCGTAGTCGGTTGACGCTTCTGCGATGAAGCGGTGTTGAGGTTGGGGCGTCAGCTCTGGCACCCCTGCCGGGGTGCACCAGGGACGACATTGAATCCGGTGGCGGCGCCGCTTTGCGGCTTGCCACCGGCTACCCTCGATCGTCCCTCCGGGACGAGCCACTCTCGTCCGCATCGAATGATCGCCCATGCTAACGTTGAGCTTGCCGTGTACTCCCGCGCGGCGAGCAGTTGGAGTGGTCATGAAAGAGAACGTCATCAAGGCGATCATGCTGGTGTCCGGGGCGCTGACCTTCACGATGATCTATGCGGCGATTGCACCGGAAGCGGCGTTGCGCTCGAACTTTGGCGAGGCGCTGGCCGGGCCGGTCGCGGAGATCGTGGTGCGCAATTGGGGCGCTCTGATCGCGTTGGTGGGTGCGATGCTGATTTACGGGGCGTTTCAGCCGCGGGTGCGCGCGCTGGTGCTGGTGGTGGCGGCGGTCAGTAAGGTGTTGTTCATCGCTCTGGTGTTGACGCTGGGGCGGCAATTCCTCGGGTACAGCGTGGGCGTTGCCGTGGTGATCGACGCGATCATGGTCGTGCTGTTCGTCAGCTATCTGGTGGGAGCGGGGAGAACGATCGCGGCCACCGGGTAAAATGGAAGCCTCGCGTGGCAGGCTTTCCTCTCAACCTCGAAACGATCATCACGCTGATGTTGACCATCGGCGGTACTGTCTTCGTCCTGCGCTCCATCTGGCATCTGCTGACAGCGCTGGAGAGCCGTTCGTGGCCCAGGACTCGGGGCGTCATCGTGGCGTCGAAGCTCGAGGATGATCGGGAATCGGGCGGCGGTGGTATGTACCGGGCGCTGGTTTCTTATCGCTTTACGGTGGATGGGCATGAGTTTGTCGGCGATCGCGCTTGCTTCGGCGACTCCGACAGGACGTCCTGGAGTTGGGCTGCCCGGAAGATCGTGGCCAGGTACCGCCCCGGGGATGCGGTGACTGTTCATTACGACCCGTCGAAGCCGCGCGAGGCAGTGCTCGAGACCGGAATCTCGGGTGTGCTGATGGCAAGGTTGGCATTCGGGATCGTTTTCCTGGCACTCGCGATCTCGATGCTGCGTGGGGCTGTCGCCAGCTGACGGGTTGGTGCGTTTCATGGCACGGGTGCCAATGACGCAGCATGAGTCCCTCGCGAAACACGCCGAGACGCGGCCTTTGCTTCACCGCCGTTCGCGGTGTGCGGTCAGGGCTTCTTCCATCGAAAGCGTAGGACGATCCGGGAGGGTTGCCAGGTGAGGCGTGGCCCTCCCTCGCGCGATGACCACCGGAGTCGCGGCGCGGAGCATTCCCGGCGTGCTGTAGCGGACGATGAAGCCGGTGCGCCACCACGACGCGCGGTTGGGGTTGGAGCCGTGGATGATGTCGACGTGGTGGAGGGACATTTCGCCGGCGCGGAGCTGGACGTCGACGGCGTGACTCTCGTCGACTTCGACTTCGATTTCCTGGCCGTGGCTGAGCATGTTCTTGGGGTCGCCTTTTTCGAGGTGGCTCAGTTTGATTTTCTGGGAGCCGGGGACGACGCGCATGCAGCCGCTTTCGATGGTGCTGTCGGAGAGGGCGATCCAGGCGGAGACGGCGGGGGCGTCGCCGAGGAAGCCGGCGTAGGCGCCGTCCTGGTGCCAGGCGATGAAGGCGTCGTCGTGCGGGGGCTTGGAGAGGATGAGCGAGCCCCAGACGACGATGTCGTCGCCGAGGAGAGTGGCTACGGCGTCGACGATGCGCGGATGGGTGGCCAGGTCGTAGGCCCAGCCGAGGTAGAGATGGCTGCGGTCGAAGCTTTTGAGTGTGCCGCCGTGGGCGTCGACGATCTTCGCGTACTCACGGCGGACGTTCTGCAGTTCCGCGGCGTCGAGCGCGGGGATGGGGAAGGCGATGCCGGTGGCTTCGAAATCGGCGGCCACGTATGGAGCTACGACGGTCATGCGACGCTTTCGAATGACGTGAAGATTTTGTCGATGGCGTCCGCTGCGTCGTCCATGTCGCGCGGGCCGTTCGGCGGATTGAGGAACGTGAACCAGAGGAACTCGCGGTTGATGGCTTCGGAGCGTGGGCAGGTGCCGCGTCCGTAGCCGGCGCCGCGGCGCGTGAAGATGGGGTTTTCGTACAGCAGCCGCGAGTATCCAGCGACCGCCGGGATGCCTTCGGCGTCGAGCATGGCCACGAGCTCGTCGCGCGTGGGCATTCCGCTACTGGGCTGGTAGCGCATTTTGTAGATGAACCAGGCCGGTACGGCGTCCGGCTCGACGGTCTGCCGCACGAGGCAGGGCCAGCGCGCGAGCCGTGCCGCGAGCTGGGCGGCGTTCTCGGCACGGGCGCGGTTGCGGGCGTCGAGTTGTTCGTACTGCGCGACGGCGAGCGCGGATTGCAAATCCGTCAGCCGGTAGTTCATGCCGACGATGTTGACGAGGTCGTCGTCGCTCCAGTCTTCCTGGGCCGCGCCTTCGCCGTGATTGCGGATGAGGCGCGCCTTGCGGGCGATGCGGGGGTCGTCGGTGAGCACGACGCCGCCTTCGCCGCAGGTGATGCTCTTCGTCTCCGTGAGCGAGCAGACACCGACGGTGCCGATCGCCCCCACCTCGCGTCCGTGGTACGTCGCGCCGAGGGACTGCGCGCAATCCTCGATGACCGGGAGACCGAGGGCGCGGATGGCGTCCATGTCGGCGGGGCTGCCGCCGAGGTGCACCACCATGATCGCTTTCGTGCGCGGTGTGATCTTGGCGGCGGCATCGACGGGATCGATGCAGAACGTGTCGGGCTTCACTTCGACGAAGACGGGCGCGCAGCCCCACGGCACGAGCGCGGTGGCGGTGGCGTGGAACGACATGCACGGGACGAGCACTTCGTCGCCGGGTCCGAGGTCGAGCGCGCCCGCGGCCATGACCAGTCCGGACGTCGCGGAGTTGCAGGCAATGGCGTAGCGCACACCGGTGCGCGCGGCGAACATCGCTTCGAGCCGCCGCGTCCAGCTCCCACCGAGGAACAGCGCCTCGCCGTCGGCGAAGTGGACCGCTTCGGCGGAGGGGATCTCGCACAAGGCCCGGACGTCGTGACCCTGCGCGCCGGCGCGGAAACCGGACCAGGACAGACTGTCGAGCGCATCGAGCAAGAACTCCCGTTCGCGGCCTCCGATCGAACAGTTCGGCGCGAATGGAGTTTTGCGGACCGGCTCGCCGCCGTGAATGGCCAGTTGCGTGTCTGTATCGAAAGTTGTCATCGCGATGCTCCGGCGGTCAGGCAGTCGTCGGCGAGCGCGGTCATCGGCACCACGGTCGTATCGCAGTGGAACCACGACCGCAGCGGCTGCAGCTCATTGCACGACACGGGGATGTAGTTGCAGTAGAAGATCCGCCGCGGCCACGGCGAGACGTTCGGCGCGGAGCCGTGGATGGTCAGGCAGTCGAAGAAGATGGCCGTTCCCGGCGGGCCCATGAGCGGCACGATGCCGTTTGCATTCGCCATTTCGGTGATCACCTCGAAGGGGATGTCCATCATGTCGGGGACGGGGATGAAGCCGCGCTGCTGCGAGCGGGGAATCATCATCAACGGTCCGTTGCACGGATTGACGTCGTCGAGAAACACGCCGATGACGGTGGCCCGCGGAGTGCGCATGCCGTCCTGCCGGTACCACTGGTTGAAGTCCTGGTGCCACGCCCAGCCGCCGCCGGCAAAGCCCGACTTCACGTTCAGCCGCGACTGGAACAAATGCACCGGCTCGCCGAGGGACTGCTCGACCGGTCCGAGGAGGCGGGGATGACGGGAGAGCCGGGCGAAGAGATCGTCCTCGACGTGCGCGCCGAACACCATCCGCACCGTCGACGCGTCATCGAGCTCGCCGACCACGTTCGGGCCGTGGCCTTTGGCCAGCTCGTCCGCGGCGGCGCGCAAGGGCTCGATCTCGGCATCGGAAAAGAGCGATGCGATGGAGAGGAAGCCGTCGGTGGCCAGGGCGGTGCGTTGGGTTTCGCTGAGCATCACGGTTGCTCCGGAAGGGGAAGTTGCTGCTGCAGCCAGCCGATGACATCGCCGTCGCGCTCGAGCGGCGGCTCGAGCGACGCCAGAAATCCGTCGACGTGGAAGTAGCGGTTGTAGTGCACGTGGACAAGCTGGTCGAGCCGCGCGCTGCGCAGCGGCTCGGCCAGGAGGGGTCGTCCCACCAGCGGATAGTTGTAGCGCCCGTCGAGGACCTGCACGCGGTCCCAGATGCGGGTGAGGGTGGCGGCGAGCGAGAGCTGGTCCATGTAGTGGATGTCGCCGCCGCGCGGCCGATGGTCCGCCTCGGCGAGCGTGAGGAAATCGCGTTTCCATTGCGCGAAGACGCCGGCGCTGCGGCGTACGGCCACGAGGCCGGAGTTGGCGTAGGCGCGGATGCGGGCGCGGTCGCAGGAGGTCTCGATGAACGGCCGGGCGTCGACGCCGCATAGCGCGTACATCCGCAGCCAGTAGTCGTCGTTGGGATCGCCGTCGCCCGCGGAGCTGGCGCGGCGGTGGCGCGTCAGCCAGCGCGCGTCGCCCTCGGGCGGCTCGTTCCAGCGATGGAAGTCGGAGGGCCGCACGGCGGCGTCGATCCCATCGGGCAGCGCGAGCCCGGCCGGCTCGGAGAGGATGACCGTGTCGGTGTCGAGAAAGACGACAAAGTCGTCGCGCGCGATCTCCTCGGCGCGTGCGGCCGCGAAGATCTTGTTGACGAAGCCGTATTCGTCGAAGTCGGTGTTGAGGACTTCGTCATGATGGATGACGCCGTTAGCGTCGAACAGCTCGCGCGTGGTGTCGCTGATGCCTCGCCCAATGCGCGGCGAGAAGGTATAGATCGGCGCGTTCGCCCACCTCCCGCCGAAGCGCCGGATCGAACGGACCAGCAGCCGGCCCTTCTGCTCCAGCGGACCGCTCTCGACACAGGCGACGAAGAGGATGGACGGCATCATGACACCCACGACTTCGGCACGTCGGCGCGCGGCATGACGCTGAGGCCCGTGCCGGGAGTGAAGTTGACGACTTCGATGCCGCGTCGCGCGGCTTCACTGCAGAACTTTTCCCATCCTCGGCACACATTTCCGTAGCGCTGGTCGGAGCTGGCAAATCCGCTGATGTGGCTGCCCGCGCCGCCGGCGTGGAGGCCGTGGCCGCGTTGCATGTCCAGGCCGATGTAGGCCAGCTTGCGGAAGCCGCGTCGCGGAACGTCTTTTCCGGTGCGGTCGTGCGTGTCGCGCAGCGCGGCCCGCGTGGCCTCGTCATCGGGCCAGTCGTTGCCAAGCCAGTTGCCGACCACCATGGCCGTGCTGCCGCCCTTGTAGCCTTGCGTGCGGTCGTCGCTCCAGCCTTCGACGCCGTGCTCTTCGTCGACCTCCACGATGTACGACTCGGCCTCGATGGCGCTCGACTCCGTCGAGGCCACGCGCCAGGCCGGTGTCTCGCGCCAGAGCGTGACCAGCGCAGGGACGTGATCGGCGAGGCCTTTCGAGAGATCCATGGCCGCCAGATAGCTGAACGGCACGCCGCTCCGAGCGCAGGCGTGTGAGGCCGCCGCGCCGTTGACGGAGACGATCGCGCCGGCCTTGCGAATCTCCGCCCAGGCCTCGTCCGACAGGCGGTCGAGCGATGGACCGGCGCAGACGACGACGGCCGTATCGGCGTCGATGCGCATTAAGCCACCTCCGCGCTGCGATAAGTCGGCAGTCGGCGGTCGGCGGTCGGCAGTGTGACGGACCGGAGCTCGAATACCTTGGTCTGCATCTCCGCGAGAAAGTTCACGTGCAGCCGCGGCCACGGCGTGACGGCGCGGACGGTCACGCCGTGCAGCGAATGCGGCGACTGGAGGAAGAAGACCAGGCGGTTCGCGGCGTAGGGGATGCGCCGCACCGGCTCGACGAGCGAAGGATCGACGTGACGGGTGGCGTCATAGCGCCGCTCCCAGCCGCGGAAGCGATAGAGCTCGAGATCGCCGCCGGCCGTGTCGTCGCCGGGAAGGCGGCAGTAGAGCAGGCCGGCGAAGAGCGTGACGGGACGATCGACGTGACACGGATCGGAGCTCGAGGCGCGCGTGACCGGCGCGCCCCAGCACGGCTGGCAATCCAAAGCGACGTCAGCGAATGCCTCCGCGCCGCGAACGTTCGTCCGCGCCTCGTCAAGCGACGGCAATGCCGGGTGCAACTCCCGGATGGCATCGCCGAAGATCGACAACACCTCGCGGAGGAACGCCGCCGACGTGTGATAGCGCGCGAATTCTTTCCAGCCGTCCGTGATACGCGGGTCGGACAGCAGGCGCGCCGCGGGCATGCGATAGGGGGCGTTGTTCTCGATCGTCCGTCCATCGACGATGGCCTCGAACGGCGGAAACGTAGAGCTGAGCTGCGCGTACAGATCCTCTTCCAGTGCGCCGTCGACCACGACGTGCGGGAACGGCCGCAGGACGACTTCGGCCCGCGTCACCTTGTGGAGGATCGATTTCATAGCGCGGCGGCAGCCTCCTTCGGCTGCCGGATCGGCTGCCTCACCAGTGGCAGCACCTGCTCTCCGAAGAACTCCATCGTCTCCAGCTTCGGCCAGCCGCCGAAGATGAACTGGGTGATGCCCGCGGCGGCCAGCTCTTCGATGCCTTCGGCGATCTCTCGCGGCGAGCCGATGATGGCCACGGCCGGTGCTCCGTGTGTGCGCACGGCGCCCGTCCAGAGCCACGGCGTGAGCCACTCGGTTTCCGCGAGCTCATACGTGGCGCGCACATTCACCGAATCGCTCTTGCGCATGAACTCGCGCTCGGTGGCCGCGTCGTTGAACCCGTCGCGCTTCTCCGCCACCAGTGCGTAGGCCTTCTCCAGCGCCTCGCCGCGCGTGCGGCCGCCGATGATGGAGCAGCGCACGCCGAGCTCTTTTCCGGCCGCGAGCACGGACTCTCCCTTGGCGCGCATGGCCTCCGGCCTGTCGGCCATCCGCATCCAGAGCGTTCCCTCGCTCATGGCCACGGCCTGCGACTGCGCGGAGTTCCCGGCGATGAAGATCTCCGGAGAGGTGCGGTCCGGTGCGATGAACGGTGTGTTGATCCGCGCGCCTTCGACCTTGTAGTACTTGCCGGTGAAGTTCACCGGTCCGTCGCGGCGCCACATGGCATTGCAGACGGCCAGGAACTCCTCGGTCCGCGCGTAGCGCTCATCGTGCGGCAGCCAGTCGCCGAAGCAATGCTGTTCGTCCGGCTGCTCGCCGGCCACGATGTTGAGCGAAAAGCGGCCGTTGATCAGCGTCGAGAGCGTATTGAGCTGCTGCACGAACGAAGTGGGACCGATGAGCCCCGAGCGGTAGGCGATGATGAACTTGATCTTCTCCGTGGCCAGGCCGAGGGCCGAGGCGAGCAGGATCGGATCGGGACGCGCCCAGTCGAAGGCCGTCAGCAGCGAGTCGATGCCCAGCTCTTCGGCGCGGCGGCAGAAACGGAGGCGATGCTCGACATCGGGCAGGCCGGTGACTTCCAGGCTGTCCTGATGGCCGCGCGAAGCGCCTTGCCGCTCGCCTCCCTGCGGGAGGTGCCAGTGAAACTTGAGAGCGTTCATGATGCTGCCGCCGCTTTACTTGCTTCTCCCGCTTCGCGTTGGCGCACGAGCGGGAGGACGTCGCTGGAGAAGCGCGCCATCTCTTCCAGGTCGGGCCAGCCCATGAAGAGGAACTGCGTGACGCCGGCGTCGCGATACTCGAAGAGCGCGTCGGTCACTTCTTCCGGCGTGCCCACGATGGCGATCGACGGAGCGCCCATGTACGGCACCGCGCCGGTCCAGAGGTACGGTGCCGGCCAGTCGTCGGCGTTGGCGAGCTTGTAGGTCGAGGTGAAGGCCACCGAGTCCGACTTGCGCGCAAACTCCTCGTGCGTGCGCTTCGGCGCACCGTCGAAATTGGCCAGCAGGCGCGTGGTGGCCTCGAGCACTTCCTCGTGCGTCGGCCTCACGATCAGCGACACCAGGATCCCCACTTCCGTGCCCGCCTCGACGAGCATGTGAGCCTTGTCGCGCATGCGATCCGCAGGCTCCGGCAGGCGCCACATGCAGTCGGCGTGTTTCATGGCCAGCCGGTCGGCGGGGGCGGAGTTGCCGCCGAGGAAGATCTCGGGCGCCGTGCGGTCGGGCGCCGTGAACGGCGTGTTCAGCTTCCCCTTCTCGATCGTGTAGTAACGCCCGGCGAAATCGACTTCGCCGGTGTTTTTCCAGAAGGCGTTGCAGACGGTGAGGAACTCGTCGGTGCGCTCGTAGCGCTCGTCGTGCGAGAGGAAGTCGCCGTAGTACTTCTGCTCCTCCGGTGTGTGCCCGGCCACCACGTTGAGGCAGATGCGGCCTCCGGTCATCGCGGCCACGGAGTTCACCTGCTGCACGAACAGCGTCGGCGAGCAGATCCCGGAGCGGACGGCCACCATGAACTTGATCCGTGTGGTCATCATGCCGAGGGCCGAGGCCAGGACGATCGGATCGGCGCGGTGAAAACCGAACGCGGTGAGCAGCGAATCGATGCCGCACTCCTCGGCCTGCCGGCAGAAGCGGATGTGTGCATCCAGATTCGGGATGCCGGAGACGGCCGACCGCGCCTTCGACCCCTTGAGCGTCTCTCCTGCCGACGACATGCTCCAGTGGAATCGCAGGGCCATCCGTTCTCCTACGGCTTGAAAAACGACGAGTCGAAGCTCTTGCCGAGAATCTGTTTGCCGATCGTGGCCAGCACCTGGTCGTCGTTGTCGTGCCGGACGTAGATCGCCAGGTCGCGCAGGATCCGCTCGATGGGGCTGGGACGATTGAGGACGCGCGCGCCGCATGCGCGCACGCAGTGATCGACGGTCTCCGTGGCCAGGTGCTCGGCGATGTGGCGGATCCTGCTCCCGGCCGCCTGGGCCTCGGCGTACCGGCCGCTTTCCCACATGGTGGCGATGTGGCGGAGCCAGAGGTGCATCGTCTCCACGTTCATGGCCATCTCAGCCACGTGGTGCAGCACGTACGGGTCGTCGGTCTTGTTCTGCGTGCGGAGGAAGTCGACGCCGTACGTGTAGGCCGCCTCTGCCGCGCCGAGGAACGAGGCCGCGTACTGCGGGACGAAGCAAGTCTGCCAGCCGTCGCGGAGATACTGGCCCGGCGCGCCGACGAGGTTTTCCCGCGGGATGAAAGTCTGGTCGAAGTGCACGGCGTGGCTGACGGTGGCGCGCATGCCGATCGGGTCCCACCACGAGCCGTCGAACTTGATGGACGGGTCTTCGAGATCGCAGGCCAGGAGCAGCACGGTCTCGGCCGCGGCGGCAGACGCATGCCGCGCGCCGCCCGGTCCCGCGGGATTCACCAGCAGCAGCGCCCAGCGTGCGCCGCCGGCACTGGTGCAGAACGCTTTCGTCCCGTTCAGCACGTAGCCGTCTTCGACGATGTCCAGCGTGGTGCCGAAGCGCAGGTTCTCGTTCGCTGCCCGCGCCTGCGGCTCACCGCTCCAGACCACCCACTTCTCGGCGCGCTCGACCGCGCCGCGGAACCAGCGCCGCTTCTGTTCCTCGTCGCCGAGGCCGTCGATGAGGACCAGCGAATTGGCGTGACCTTCCCAGCAGCGGGCCAGGGCCAGATCGGCGGCAGCGACCTCCTTGGTCATCATCCAAAGCGTGAAGACGTCGCCGCGGTACGGGCCCAGTCCGAGCCCGCCGTACTCGATGGGAACCGTCGGCGCGTGCAGTCCCTCGGCGAAGAAATCCTCGAAGTCTTCGTGGGGAAACGTGGCCGTGCGGTCGTAGTGCGCAGCGCGCGGCGCGAGCTTTTCCTTCGCCAGCGCGGCCACTCGGGCGATGAGGCCGCGTCCGCGCTCATTGGCCAAGCTTGCGCCGAACGATATCGGCGCGTCGATGGTTCGATCGATCGTCATCGAGGCTTCCGATAGAAGAACTCGCGGTTGAAGTAGTTGACCCGGCCGCTGTCGTCGTTGAACCGGTTGAGCGTGACCACCACCAGGACGCCGGCCTTCACGTTCACCTGCAGCCGCACTTCCTCGAAGCCGAAGTCGTAGACCGCGGAGAACGCGCCGGCCTCCTTCCCCTCGAACTCGAAGGCGAACACCGGCGCGTCGACGACGCCCCAGTCGCGGTCTTCCGGCAGACAACGCCCGTAGCAGTGGACGGTCATCCGTCCCTCCGCGGCCGGCTCACAGACGATGCGGGAGATCCCGCCCAAAGCGTTCGTGTTGCGCCAGTCGCCGAGCAGGACGCTCAGGTCGAGAGAGGTCGAGGCGGCGGGTTCAATCACGCTCATACGCCCACCTCCGCCTGCCGGAAGAACTCACGGGTAAACCGATTGGCCAGCGGAACGGGCTCGCGGAAGGTCACGTACGTGGCCACCACCAAGAGACCGAGATTCAGATTCCCCTGCAGCTCGACGGAGACATCGGGAAGCTCGTAACGGCAGAGGAACGCACCGGCCAGCCCGTCTCCGCTGGTGAGCCAGCTGCCGTAGACGATCTCGCTGCGCGCCGTGCCCCAGTCCGCGGGCGAGGGTCCGAGGCCGCCGCCGAAGACGTGCACGAGAAGCCCGTCACCGGCAACCTCGATGTCGACGCGGCCGATCCACTGCGCCTTGTCGTTGGTCTTCAGCCAGCGGCCGGCCATCAGGCTGATGTCGATGCGCGGCGCTTCCGGCACGAGCGGCACGCGTTCCCATTCACGAAGAACCTCCACGCATCCCCACCTTTCTTGCTTCTCGTCACTCGGACACGGCCACGGGGGGCTCCAGTCCGAGGGTCTGCCGGATCAGCTCATCGGGCATCTCCATGCCGGTCATGAGCTCGAATTGATGGCGCGCCTGCGCCATGAGCATGTCCCATCCGTCGATCGTAATCCTTCCCGGGCCGCGTGTGCGCTCGATGAGCGGCGTGGGGCCGTCGCGATAGACGAGATCGACCACCACCGCGTCGCGGCGGAGCCGTTGCACGGGGAACGGAAGAGCGTCGCCGTCGCGTCCCACGGGCGTGGCGTTGACGATGATCGAGTAGCCGCCGCACGAGAAGTCGTTGAGCGGGATGAACGGCAGGTGCAGCAGGCCGACGGCCAGCGAGCCGCGCTCCTGGCCGCGGTTGACGAGCGTGACGCGCGCGCCCGCTTCGTGCAGCGCCGCCGCCATCACCCGCCCCGAGCCGCCGCAGCCGATGACGGCCACGCGTTGTCCGCGCGTATCGACGCCGCGCTCGCGGAGCGTGAGCATGATGCCGTGCGCGTCAGTGGTCTCGGCACGCCATTCGTCTCCGCCATTCCGGCGGAAGAGGTTCGTCGACAGGGCATGCCGGACGATGTCGCTGCTGTGCCGTACCGCGGCCAGGGCGCTGCTCTTGTGCGGCGAGACGACCGAGAGACCGCGCAGCGGGAAGCCGAGCGCGTCGAGCGCGCCGCTGCTCACCACGCGCGTCCAGAATTTGTCGAAGTCGGGCACGTGGAAGGGGAGGTAGAGCGCGGCGCGGTAGAGCGTGCGATAGGTGGTGTTGTGGACGCGCGGCGAGAGCGAGTGCAGCACCGGATCGCCAGCCATGCCGAACAGCTCGTGCACCTCCGGCAGATCGGGGAAGCCGAAGTTCTCGATGAGGCGGGAGACGCTCGGCAGTCCCTGCGAGGCGTCGTCGCCTTCCGCTCCGCCGAACACGACGAGCGCGCCGAGCCACGGCGCAAGCATCCGGGTCCAGAGGCCGACCGGACCCGTGGCGAAGGCGGTGAAGTCGTGGCGGCCGAGCTCGCGCAGCAGCTGCGGGGCAACCAGTTCATCCCCCGACTCCTCGGCGCGGACGGCGATGCGGTACAGCCGCGCGGGAACGCGGGTCATCGCCGCGGCCACGCGGCGCAGCTCGTCGAGCGAGGAGACGCCAACCTCGGCCGAGATCACGCGCCGCTCCGCCGGAATGGCCTCGAGGACCCTGTCGGTCAGATCATCGGGCTCGAGCGCGATGAGATCGAACGTCCGCGCCGCCTGTAACAGCCGGGACGTGCGATCAGATCCGCGGCCGCCCGGCGCGTAGAGCAGCAGACCGTCGAAGTGCGCGCGCAGCCACTCCGCGTCGATGTCGCCGGCTGTGTCCGCCCGCAGCTCGAGCCAGTGCGCACTCCGCGCCGCGTCGGGCATCCCCGTCGCTCGCGGCGGGGTGTCGAGAATGGCGACAATCGTCGTCTGTCGCATGGGTGCCTGCAAGCCGGGACCTACCCTCAATAGACGACAACCGCGGAAACTTTGTGACTGGCAGGGAAACGTCACAAACTGTGGCAACGAATCGTCTTCTCCATGAACCGCTTGCGCTCCTCGCTCACGCTTCTGGTGTTGGTTTGCACCCTTGGGATCCCTACGGCCCTCGCCGCCGAAGGACCGTTTCACGCCACCCAGACGGACCGCGGAACGAAGGTCGAGCTGTCGATCCGGAACGCTCTCGATGCCGCGGCGCCGCTGCGCGAAGGACAGGCCGCGCAGTTCACGCTTACGCTGAAAGACGAGACCACCGGCTCCACCATCAACGGCGCCTTCCCGAACATGTGGATGCTCCGCTACCGCCCGGCCGGCGATGACGAGCCGAAGCGTTGCACCGCCGCCGTGGCGTCGCTGCTGACGGGCGGCTTGAGCAGCCCTTCCGCGCTCGATCTCAACGTCTACTACGTGCTCACGCTGAACAGCGACGGCTCGATCAACGTCGTCGACCCGCACTTCAGCTTCGGCGGCTCGCAGCTCCTGGGCATGGTGGAGCTCGACCATCCCGGCTACGACTGGGCGCTGGCCTCCGGCGGCGACCGCCTCTTTGTCACCGTACCCGCGTCGAACCGGGTGGCCGTGATCGACTCCATCCACTGGAAGATCGAGCGCTCCATCGACGCCGGCCCCAATCCGCGCCGCATCATCGCCGCCGCCGATGGGCGGCAGCTGTGGGTGGCCACCGATCGCGGCGTGTCGGTCCTCAAAGCAGCGGATGCGTCCGTCCTGGCCGCGATCCCGACGGGCGGCGGAGAGCACGACCTGGCGCTCAGCGATGACGAGCGATTTCTCATCGTCACGAACCGCGCCGATGGCACCGCGTCGGTCATCGATACGCACAGCAATGCCACCGTGGCGCAGATCGCCGTCGGCGAAGAGCCGCTCTCCGTGGCCTTCTCACCGCTCGGTGGTGTCGCCTACGTGGCCGGTGCCGGCGGACGTGTCACGGTCATCGATCCGAAGCGCAAAAAGGCGGTCGCGGAGATCGAAGCGAAGCCGGGCCTGACGCAGATCCGCGTGGCGCCGGGCGGGCGCTTCGTGTTCATCCCCAATCCGGTCGCGAACGTCGTGCAGATCATCGACACGGCCTCGAACCGCATCATCCAGGGGGCCGGCATCACCGACGGCCCGTTCGACGTCAACTTCACGGCCACGCTCGCCTACGTGCGGCGGCTGGGGAGCGAGGCCGTGGAGATGATTCCGCTGGCCGGGATCGGCAAGGAAGGCGACCCCGTTCCGGTCGTCGACTTCCCGGCCGGTGAATATCCGTTCGGCAAGGCCCCGCGCGCCACCGCCGCGGCCGGGATCGTCGCTGCGCCGGACGAGAACGCAGTCCTGGTGGCCAATCCCGCGGCCAAGCACATCTACTACTACAAGGAAGGCATGGCCGCGCCGATCGGCCACTTCTCCAACTACGGCCATTTCGCACAGGCCGTGCTCGTGCTCGATCGCAGCATCAAGGCCACGCGCGGCGCGTACGCCACGACGGGGATCCTCCCTTCCGCGGGCGAGTACGACGTGGCGGTCTTCGTGAACGCGCCGCGCACGATGAGCTGCTTCCGCGTGAACGTGGCCTCCGACCCCGGCCTGGCGGCGAAGAAGCGCGGCATGCCGGTGACGATCGAGCAGCTCACCGCCGAGCGCGTGGTCCCGGTCAGCGTCGAGTCGCAGCTGGCCTTCCGCCTGCGCGACGTCGTCACGCAGGAGCCGCGCGCGGCGCTGCCCGACGCCATGGTGCTGATCGTCAAGGCCGGCGGGACGTGGTTCACGCGTATGGCCCTCGCCGAAGCGGCGGACGGGCGATACGAGACGAAATTCACTCCGCCTGCTCCCGGCGTGTACTACGTCTACGTCGGAGCGCCGTCGATCGGCCTCAAGACCAGCAACCCGCAGTACCTCACCCTCGAGGCGCGTTGATCAGCGGTGCCAGCTGCTGTTTCAGGACCACGCGCGCCTTCTGCACGCGCTTCCGCGCCGCCGTCTCGGTGATGGAGAGACTCTCCGCGATCGTGGCGTAGCTGGCCTCGTTGAGGAAGCGCAGCTGCGCTGCCGCGCCGAGGGCCGGCGGCAGTTGTGAGAACGCGGAGCTGATCAGTTGCCGGAGCTGCGACGCGAAACACGTATCCTCGGGGGTCTGCGGCACCGCCAGCGTCGCTTCGCGGCGGGTGAGGATGTTCTCATCGAGCGGGTCGGCGCGGCGCGTGCCGCGGCAGCGTTCTTTCTTGAGATCCAGACAGACGTTCGAGGTCAGCCGGGTCAGCCACGCTTCGAGGTCGATGATCTCCGAGGCGTACTCCGGAAGCCGCTCCCGCGCCGTCATCATCGACCGGCTGACGGCATCCTCCGCATCGGTGCGGACGCGGCGCATGTGCCGGTTGCAGACGGCGCCGAGATGCGGTTCATGACGGAGCCAGAGTACCCAAAACGCCGAGGTATCGCCCTCCGACAAAGCATCGAGAAGCTTCCGATCGTATGAGCGAGGATCACTCGTCATCTGTAGAGACTCCCCCGTCCTCTGAGTTTAACCCCTATGAAGGAGGGACGAATACGAGTCGATCCCTACCCTCAAAAATGGAATGTATTCACTTTCCGTATGCGATCGGTCTTTTCGGAGACAGAGTATCCTCAAATCGTGAAAGATCGTACCGCTGAAGACTGGGAGGAACTGGCCCGCCGCGAGCCGTACTTTGCCGTCCTCACGCACGACGATCTCCTCGGCGTGCAGAGCAGTGACGTAGCCACCACTTCCTTCTTCGAGACCGGAGAGGAAGACATCGCTTCGCTGCTCGCCGCCATCGCCTCCGTGCGTGGACGGGAGGTTCCGATCCGCGCCGCGCTCGACTTCGGCTGCGGCGTCGGCCGCCTCACGTTGCCGCTGGCGCGCCGCGCCGAGCGCGTCGTGGCGTGCGACATCGCCCCGACCATGCTCGTCCACGCCCGTGAGAACGCGGAGAAAGCCGGCCTCCACAACGTCACGTTCATCGAGAGCCGGGAACTGTCTCTTCTGCCCGGCGACCAATTCGACTTCATCTGCTCGCTCCTCGTCCTCCAGCACATCCCGCCCAGCACCGGCTACGACATCATTCGCACCCTCCTGCGCCTCCTCGCGCCGGGAGGCATTGCCGCCCTCCACCTCACCTTCGAGCGCCCCGGCGGCAGCCTCCGCCGCCTGGCCCGCGCCGCCCGGGCCAACTCACGCTTCGTCCATCGCGCCGTCAGCGTCATCCGCCACGAAAAGCAACTGCCCTACATGCAGATGAACGAATACGACGAACGCATCCTCAAACGCGACATCGACGGCGCCGGAGCGCACATCATCAGCCGGTTTCCAACGCGGCATGGAGATACGACAGGGGCGGTGTTGGTGATCGAGAAGTAGAGCTGTTGGAACGCATCGCGAGAGCCGCCCTCACCCCGCGCTCCGGCCGTACGCAAGGCGTGACGAGTTCATGCTGCGGCATCACAGGCGTGTATTCACCACAGAGCGCACAGAGAACACAGAGGGGATGCGGAGGAAGCAGTTTTTCAGAAACTACAAGATTGCTTTTCTCCGCTGCCCCTCAGTGATCTCTGTGAACTCTGTGGTGAATACACGGGTGCCACGAAACGCGGGCTGACCAGTCATTCGCAGTTGCGGCTGCGCGCGGTTTCCGTGCCTGTTACCGGAGTCTAAAGTTAGCGCGTCCGCGCAAGAACTCGGGTAAGAGCCAATCAATACTCCACGAACGCATCATCCGGATAGCAGTACAGCCAGCGCTCTCCTGCCTCCGCCGAGGCGATGACGGGGTGTCCGCTCGCTCGTGCGTGTTTGGTGGCGTGTCGGTTCGGGGAGTTGTCGCAGCAGAGCGTCACGCCGCATTCCTGGCAGGTGCGCAGGTGGACCCATTGCGAGCCGGTCTTGATGCATTCCTCGCACACGTGGCGTTTGGCGGTCTTGATCGTGGTGACGGCGCTGAGATGCGGGCAAGGGCGTTCGTCCATGAGCGGATGCTACGCGTTTCCAGGGAAACGCGCGATGATGCTGCGATGCGAAGTGTCGTGATCGGCGTTGTGTCTGTGGCTGTGCTGTTCCTCACCGGTTGCGTCACCAGCAAGCAGGCCAGGCATGTGACGCCGGGCGGGTTCCTCGGCTCATCCGCATCTCTGCTCGAAAAAGGGGTGAAGGGCGAGGAGACTCTCCTCGTCTACCAGAAGGACGACACCGACTGGAGGTCGTACGACAAGGTCATCCTCGACCCGGTCGAGATCTGGAGCGGACCGTCGACGCTTCCGCAAGAACAACTGGATGATTATCAGAAGCTGGTGGACAGCTTCCATCGCACGCTCACCGAGAAGCTGGCCAGGAATTACGGCATCGTCGACGCTCCGGCGCCGGGCGCCTTGCGGATCCAGACCGCCATCGTCAACGGCGCGCAGGCGAACAACACGCTGAAGGTGGCCAAGGTCATCGCCCCGTACGCAGGCTTCGCCGATCTGTTGTGGACCTTCGCCACCGGCAAGCCCGCCTTCGCGGGCGAAGTCACGCTCGAGTACATGATCAAGGACGCCCAGACCGAGGAACTGCTGGCAGCCGGAGCGGACCGTCGCGTCGGCGGCAACCAGCTCGGCAAGTCGACCTTCACCACCTGGGGCGACGTGCAGAACATCCTCACCTACTGGTCCGACCTGGCCGTGTACCGCCTCTGCGTCGACAGGGTCGCGCCGGATTGCCGCAGACCGAGCGCGGGCATCATCGAGCCGTGACGCACAACTTCCGGAACTCTCAGTTCTGCCGCGAGGGCGACCCCTCATCCGCCTGCGGCACCTTCTCCCCTCTGCGGAGGGGAGAAGGCTACCTAAACCTATTCTTCGCGAGAATCATCAATAGGTAGCCTTCTCCCTACCGCAGCCTCACCGCGGTGGGGAGAAGGTGCCGCAGGCGGATGAGGGGCGCTCTCGCGATAAGGATGACGGGGGGCCCCCTGGAATGCCTGCTCACGCATCGGTCGTTTAGGCCGAATAACTGTCGTCGACTCCCTCTGGAGGTCCTCTCGCGTGAACAAATGGCTGGTGTACGGGGTGACGTGTGTCTCGATGCTGGTGGGAATGGCCGCTCAGGCCACGACCATCGTGCTTCCTTCGGACGAGCAGCTGATCGCCAAGTCGCCGGTGATCGTCGACGGGACGGTGCTCTCGACGACGGCCATCGACCGTAACGGAGCGATCTGGACCGATACGGTGGTCGAGGTCGCGCAGGCCATGAAGGGGAGCGTGGACCTTACGATCACCGTACGCGAGATCGGCGGGACGCTCGGTGAGCGCATCACGAAGCTCTTCGGTACGCCCGAGTTCACGGCGGGGGAGCGGGTCCTCCTGTTCCTCGAGCCGTCGCCGCGCGGCGGCTATCGCACGATGGATCTCTACGCCGGCAAGTTCAGCCGTGGGGAGATGAAGAACGGCCGGCAGCTGTGGATGCGCGACGACCTGTCGCATGACGTCAATCTGCTCGATGCGGACTTTCAGCCGTTGCAGGCGACGAACGTCCAGCGCGATGCCGTGGCCTTCGAGACGTTCGTGCGCGAGCGTGTGGCCGGCCGTGCCGGCATCAAGAACTACGGCATCGAGAATCCGATCCTGGCGCGTGAAGAACGCACCACAGGCATTCACTCGGAGTTCACGCTGATCTCCGATCCGGTCATCTATCGCTGGTTCCGGTTCGCCAGCGGACAAGCGGCGCAGTGGTACAGCGCGGGAACGCAGCCGGGCTATTCGGGCGGTGGCGTGAGCGAGCTGCAAACGGCGATGCAGGCCTGGACGAATTACTCGTCGGCGAACATCAAATACTCGTACAGCGGCTCGCGCACCGGTTCGATGGGCGGTCTCGACACGCCGAACAGCGTCAACGAAGTGCTGTTCAACGATCCGCTCAACGAGATCTCCGGGACGTGGAACCGCAACACCGGCGGCGTGGTTGGCACGGGCGGGTTCAACGGGGTAGCGTCGAAGCAGAGCTGGACGTCGACGTTCACCGCGGATGCGGCGCATCCGGCCGGCACGTTCTCGTCGTGGAACATCACCGAGGGGAACCTGACCATTCAGGACGGCGTGTCGCCGTCGGCTGGGCTCAGCAGCAACGCCCTCGCCGAGATCGTCGCCCACGAATTCGGCCACACCCTCGGCTTCGGGCACAGCCCCGTCTCCGGGTCGCTGATGTACGCGACGGTCACCGGCATCGGGCCGTCGCTGCGTTCGGACGATCAGACCGCGGCGCGCTGGCTCTACCCCACCAGCGGCGGCGGCACGACGCCTCCGCCTCCACCACCGCCGCTCGTTCCCGCAGCGCCCACCGATCTCCGGGCGCTGGTCTCCGGCAGCGGCCTCGATCTCTCCTGGAACGACAACGCCTCGAACGAGACCGGCTTCTCGGTCTATCTGGCTACCGGCACCGGCGCGTTCTCGAAGGTGGCCACCGCCGGCGCGAACGCCGAAACGGCGCGCTTGAGCGGCCTCTCGTCCGGCAGCTACCGCGTCTACGTCGTGGCCACCAACGCCGCCGGCGAGTCCGCCCACTCCAACACGGCCACGGCCACGATCGCCGCCGCGCCCGTGGCGTCGTTCAGCATGACGCCGCAAAGCGGGACGGCGGGCGTGACCTCGTTCACGTTCTACGATGAATCGACGGGCGGCGTGACGTCGCGCGTGTGGGATTTCGGCGACGGCGAAGGCTCCAGCGCGCTCGTGGCCGCGCACGCCTACGCGGCGCCGGGGCTGTACACGGTCACGCTCACGGTGAGCGGCGGCGGCAAGTCGTCGTCGACGTCGAAGACCGTCAGCGTCGGCAGCGGCGGCACCAGCACCCCGTTCCGCACGCTCGTCTCCGTGGCCACCTATGGCGGCGGTGTCGGCGGCACGGCCTGGCGCACGGAGCTGAACCTCTTCAACGCCGGCTCGCAGGGCGCCACCGTCTCGCTGATCTTCCTGCCGTCCGCGGGCGGCAACGTCATGACGAAAAGCCTGTTCCTCGCGCCGCGGCAGCTGGTGACGTATGCGAACGCCCTGCTCAATCTCTTCGGCATCGGCTCCGGCGCGGGCGCGCTCGGCATCGAGGCCACGAGCGCCGGCACCAGCGCGGACCTGCGCGTCAGCAGCCGCACCTTCACGACCGGGCAGACCGGTACCTACGGCCAGGCCGTTCCCGACGTGCAGACGGCGGAGCTGGGCAAGACGCTCTACGTCACCGGCATCGCCGCCAACGCCGGCTTCCGTACCAACATCGGCCTCGTGAATCGCGGCGGCACCGCCATGAGCACGACCCTCACGTTGTTCTCGCGCACCGGCGCCACGCTCAGCTCGAAGAGCGTCTCCATTCCGGCCAACAGCTTCCAGCAGGCGCCGCTGGCGTCGTACTTTCCCGAGGTCAATGGCGCGTCGTACGACGTCCTCACCATGCGCATCGCCGCCGCGGCGAGCGACGCCATCAGCGGCTACGCCTCCGTGATCGACAACCTCACCCAGGACCCCCTGTACATCCAGGCCCATGCCGCGGAGACAGGCGGCGCCCTGACCATTCCCGTCGCCGGCCGCGCCCCCGGTGCCAACGGCACGTTCTGGCGCAGCGACATCACGCTCTACAACCCCAGCTCGAATTCAGTCACGCTCACCCTCCGTTATGCCGGCGCGACGAAGTCCGTCTCCCTCGGCGCCAACGACACGACCGTCCTCAGCGACGTCCTCTCCCAGTTCGGCCTCCCCTCCGGCAGCGGCGCCGTGCAGGTCACCTGGACCTCCGCCACCGGCCCGGTCGTCACCAGCCGCACCTACACCACCGTCACCACCGGCGGCACCTACGGCCAATCGATCGACCCGATCGCCGAGCTCGCGCGCCGCGTCTTCGTCCCCGGCCTCCGCAACGACGGCAGCTACCGCTCCAACATCGGCTTCGTCAACGGCGGCAACGAAACCGAGGTCTTCGCCGTCATCCTCCTCTCTCCGTTTGGAAACGAGCTCGCCCGCACCAACGTCACCCTCGCCGCAGGCCAGCAGATGCAAACCTCCGTCACCGCCCTCTTCCCCAACGCCTCCCTCGGCGCCGGGTTCACGCTGCAAGCCGAAGGCGACAGCAACGCCAGGTTGTTTGCGTATGGATCGATGGTCGATAACGAATCGGGGGATCCGGTGTTTTTTGCGGGAAGGTGATTCAACTTTATCCCGAGCGCAGCGAGGGATCTCTGGTGGCACCGGCAGGCACGCTCCAACAGGCGTTCGTCGCGGCGCCACCGGAGATCCCTCGCTATCGCTCGGGATAAACTGAAAGAAAAACGACCGGGCGTGCAAAAGCACGCCCGGTCGATCACTTCTTACTGCTCCGACTTCGGGGTCACGACCTCAGGCTTCCGCGCCACTTCCGTCACTGCCTTCACGCGGCGCCGGGACTTCTTCAGCCGGCGCATCGCTTCGACGTGAGGCAAGAGGTGGGAGTGCTCCTTCTGCTTCACCAGCTCGCGGCTGACGTTGTACGCCTGCACCGCATCCTTGCAGAGGCCCTGACGCAGGACGAGGTTCGTGGACGACAGGCCGCGCACCAGTGAGCGGGCCTCGTTCTCCACGGCCGCCCAGCGTCCGGCCAGGTCTTCGGCCTGATGCATCCCTTCCGGTGTATTGCCGACGGCGGCCTCCACGACGCTGGAGACGCCCACCGCGTTCGTCGCCTCGTGGGCGAATTCGAGCGTGATGGTGCGCGCCAGCCGGCGGAAACCGTCCGTCTCACGGTTTTTCGGCAACTGCACGAAATTCGGGATCTGTTGCTGCAGCATCCGCAACTGCTCGATGAACTGCTCGGGGGAGAGCAGCGGCGGCGGATCGAGGGCGACCGCCGACGCGGCCTGATTCGGGGAAACTACGTTGGTCTTGGTGGTCATGGTGATTCTCTCTCTGTCCCCCTTCAGGGACGGGTTGTGAATCGACGCTCGCCAGGCCCACGCGAATGCCGATTCGGCCGATAAACCCCGAGGTTCCCGGAAAAATCTCGGGTGCCAAGGCCGGCAACGCAGGCAGCACGCTGCCGGTCAAACTCAGGCAAGCGCTGGAGGAGCGTTCGCTCAAACTCCACGTGGATCGCGACGGGCTTCGTACACCGCCTTGTGTCGCGTCACGCCTACCTCGGGCAGTACTAAGCCGTCGAACGTCTTCGACGTGGGTTCCACATCCCTGCGCTCGAGCTTCCCAGCACTACACAACCAGGCTCTGGCGGCTAGGATAAATAGTAGCCGTGTGTATAGTTTTTGTCAAGAGCCCGCTGACACGTCCGAGCCCAACGATTCAAACCACCAAATGTGTCGCGCAAAAACCGCCTTGCGTCACGCGCAAACGCAGGTGTGTCACGCCCGCGACACACCTGCGCGCCGGACGCGCCGTCGTGCTGTCGCGCACGAAACACACCTGCGTCACGCCGCGACACACCTGTGTCACGGCAAAACACCGGTGTGTCACGCCCGGAACGCAGGTGTGTCATGCGATGAACACATGCGCGTCACGCCCGCGACAGCAGTGTGTCGCGGCGAAACCGCACGCTGTCAGCGCCGGACGCAGGTGTGTCGCGCCATGAGCACATACGCGTCATGGCCGGCGCACAACCGTGTCGCGGGCAGCGCACATGCGCGTCAGGCCGGGAACGAGGTGTGTCGGCGAGGGACATCGGTACCGCGAGCCCACGGGGACACTGCGAACGCGCAAAGCGTGGGGCACGCGGCTCCTCGGCGGCTGTGCGCGGCCGGTACGCGACGCCGCGCGTCGCGACGACGTCATGGCGCGTCACGGGGAAGGGCGGTGGCGTTGGAGCGTGGGCGGGGGAACGCACGTGTTCCATGGCAGTGCTCCTGCGAGGACTGCCGCGTTTCTTGCGCGCCCGTGTCACCGTCTAGCCGTGACCGGCTCCGGCCCTGCTCGTATGAGCGTCAACCGGCCTTGTTCGACCCTCACCTCGACCCCGGCGATCGCGAATCTGTGGCTCTTTACGAACCGCGACCGGGCGGTTGCTCGCTGTCGTGATGCGGCGACGGCGCGGATGCCCGAGTACAGTTGCTGCGATCTGGAAAAGCATTTCGCAGCAAGATGCCGCAGCTAAAGGGGGGGTACGGTGCGCGCCCGGCGAATGGATGCTTTACCCGGCAGGACGCGTGTGCTCCCAGGTGGTCATGACCTATTACCGGCCAGCTGCTTGCGTGGCAAATGGCTGCCAAGTAAGATACGGGTTGATACGTATCGATACGGGTCAGCAATGACGAAGAGCGATCGGCTGTACCGGCTTAACGACGCAGCAAGGCTCGTCGGCGTCGCCCCGATCACATTGAAGCGATGGCTGCTTCAGCAGAAGGTCGTGGAGGTTCGTCGCGACCGCAATGGTTGGAGAGTCTTTGACGACGCGGACATCGATCGGATTCGTATTTACGCCACATCGCTCCATAAACCGAGTCGCCGATGATTTCTGACGATAGACTACCCGAACTGGTGGACTTCCGGCGCGCCGAACGTTCGGCCGAGCTACGTCCGGCGGAAGAATTCTCCCGGCTGGTCGTGGCTGGCGATAACGAAACAAGCCCCGTTCATCGATGGTACAAGTTTAAGGAGAGCTTTTCGAAAGATTTGCTCGCCAGGGTCTTGTCCGAGATTGGCTTTCGACCGGGAAAGCCGATCACTATTGTCGACCCGTTCTGCGGAGTCGGCACCACTCTGGTGGCTGCGCAAGAACTCGCTGCCTCACGTCTGACGATCAACGCGATTGGGGTCGAGTACAACCCGTTCATCGCCTTCGTTGCGCGTTCCAAGGTGCAGTGGCCAACCCTAAATGTCGAAACCTTCCGCTCGGCGATTGATCGGCTGCTCTCCGGTAGCCGGACTCACAAGGGACCGTTGCCTGAACTGAGCAGCGTCACATCGGGACGGTGTATTTCGAAGCAGACGTCTCATCGCCTTCTCGGCATCGTAGATGATATTCGCCGCACACAGACGGATGCTGGCGTCGCTGACGCGTTACTGCTCGGTGTGGCGGCCGCCATCGAGCCACTCAGTCTCGTGCGAAAAGACGGGCGCGCACTCAGAATTGTGAACAGGACGCCGAAGCCCTTTCAGCAGACATTGCGATCGAAATTCACGGTCATTGCTGAAGATGCGGAGTTGTATCAGCAGCTGATCGGACCTACACCCACGCCGCGAGTGATCCATGGTGATGGCCGAGATCTTCAGGCGGCTGGTATTGAATCTGAGTCGGTTGATCTGATCATGACGTCGCCCCCTTATCCAAACAACATCGACTACACGGAGGTATACAAGCTTGAGCTGTTCCTCCTAGGATTCTTGAGTTCTAGAGAACAGTTCTACGCCCTTCGCCGTGACACATTCCGAAGCCATCCAACCAGCTTAGTCGGGGACATTGACCCCGAATTCCTGGCAGCCGCCAGGCGCGGAACGCTTCGGACTGTCCTTAGAACACTTCTGGAACGAACTGGCTCTATGCCTGAGCGATGGCGGCAGAAGCTTGTTCTTGGCTACTGCAGCGACGTGTGGCGGACTTTACGGTCGTTTCATCGAAGTTTGCGGGCGGAAGGTTTTGCTGTAATTATCGTCGGTAACTCATTGCATGGCGGGGCCGAAAATCCTTACGTTATTCCGACCGACCTTCTCGTGGGTTCAATAGGAAGTCGCGTTGGATTCAAGGTCGAGCGCACGCTACAGGCGCGCGCTCTGAAACGGAGGCTAGCAGGTAACCACTTTCTTCGCGAATCGCTTGTTATCCTCCGGAAAACAGATGGCTAGCCATTCTGAATTGAGCTTCGAGGCGTCCGCTTACCTCCAAACTCTTATCGGACGCGAGCTGTTTCGACGCGCCGACTTTGCCATCATCGAGCTGGTCAAGAACTCTTACGACTCAGGTGCCACGTATGTCGTTGTGACGATCACGCCGCCTTCAGCGAAGGAGCCCGGTAATATCGTAGTCAGCGATGATGGGAGTGGGATGGCGCTGGAGGATTTCGAGCGTCTATTTATGGTCGCCGGTTACAGCGAACGTCCGGACCAGCTCCGGCGCACACGCGTCCCGACTGGAGAAAAGGGAGTAGGGCGATTTGCGACAGACCGCCTCGGTACCTATCTTTCGGTCACGACAAAGACTCGCAAGCAGGAGGAGGTTCTGAACGTCGATATCGACTGGCGCGATTTCGACGACCGGCGCAAAAAATTCAGCGACGTCCGGGCTCAGTATCGCTACCTGAGGCTCGTTGATTCCACTATCGGACGCCACGGCACAGTTCTCAAAATCAGTCGACTAAGATCTGCGTGGGAGCGCTCCGAACTGATTCAGCTCCGTGCTGCTCTTTCCGAGCTACTCGACCCATACAACCCGCCTGACAATTTTGTGATTGAATTCAACGTTACTGGTTCGGAGAGGCTAAGTGGTCCTATTGAACCACCGAGTCTTGAGTCGCCAGACGTCGAAATTCGATTTCGCATCGAGTCCAATGGTCAGCTAAAGCGTTGGCAGCGGACTCCGGAAGAGGGGCGATCCGACGCGCGGACGATCAATGCAACAGAGCACACCCAACGTTTAGTGGGATTGACTGGACATCTAAACTACTACGTAAAACGCCCACGAGCAAGCCAGGTGGCAGGTATTTTGCCCGCGGTCCGTGTCTACAGGGATGGATTTCGAATTCAACCGTTTGGGGACGCCAAGGCGGACTGGTTGCAGATTGGGGAGAAGAGAGCGAAGCGCGCGGGTCACGCGCACATCGTTCCTTCACGGCTGTACGGTTTCGTTGGAATTACGCGATTAAAGCATCACGACCTTAAGGACATCACAAGTCGTGAAGCGTTGCTTGATACTGATTCTGCAAAATCGCTGGTGGCCGTACTCAGTGATGAGATCGCCAACTTGGAGGACACTATTAGGACGAGGGTGTCCGAACCTCGTTGGAAGAAAAATAAAGAGCAACGTGCCATCGAATTAGAGCAGGCCCGCCTCCATGCGCTGGGAATAATGTCATTTGGCCTGGCACACGAGCTTCGCCAACCACTCCAAGTGATAAGGTCTCAGGCGGACAACATCACTAAAAAGTTGTCGATCCTCGGTATACGCGACGCTGACATTTTTGGCTCTCAGGCGAGTATCGATTCCAATATTCGCAGAATAGACAACAACATTAAGTTTATCGCTAGCCTATCGGGCGCCGACCTGGAAGAGCCGACAAACGTGGATCTGGTGGCTCTCATTAAGCGAGAGTGTGAATTCTTTGGTCACCTTGCGAACGCGGCAGGAATCTCCCTAAGGGTGAAGCTTCCCGAAACGCAAGAGGCCATTGTTAACGAAACTGGCATCACGATTGTGACGACAAATCTTCTGACAAACGCGATTCAGGCGTTTGACGCTGCAGGTGAAAGGGCTCAGCGCGTCATTACTCTCACGTTGAAGTTGAGCCCTGTGAATCATATTATTGAGATTGCTGACACGGCCGGCGGCATTTCAGAAGAAGTTCAACGAAAGATCTTCACAAAATTTGTCACCCAAAAGACGGGCGGCTGGGGTGTCGGACTGTACAACTGCAGACTAATAGTCGGTGCTCACGGCGGCGCGATAGATTTTGAGACTCGCGCCGGTGTTGGGACAAAGTTTACATTGACAATTCCGCGGAAGAGGCTGTCGCGCACATGAAGATATCGATACTGATTGTGGATGACGAGGTCGATGTCCGCGATGCGTGGGACTTAGCGCTGCGTTTGGCTGGATTCGACGTGACCACGGCCGGTTCGCCCAATGACGCTCTTGAGCTGGCGGAGCAGCAGGCATTTGACGTCGTTATTCTAGATTTTATTATCCCTGGTATGACCGGCCTTGAATTGCTTGTCCGAATCAGGGAACGGATCCCGTACATCAGATCCGTGATTGTGTCGGGCAAGCTGAACTCGAGTACCTCCGCAGCGGATATCACTTAAAATCTGAAGGCCTCGTTAGAAGCGGATGTGTTTTTGCGCAAACCTTGCACCAATGATGATCTAGTTGCCGTTGTCTCCGAGCTCATGTCTCGGCATGATGAATCGACGTGGGAGCAGATTGCACAGCACGCGATTAAGTCGGGACGACCTACGTTAAAAGATGCCAAGATGTCGGCGGCCCAGCTCAAGCGATCCGGGAAGAAATGAAAGACTACTTCTTTGACACGTGTGCTCTGCAGCATAGGTACATTGACAGTGAGTATTCGAGACGGGTTAGGTTGTTGACTAGTCGCCGTGACGTTAAATGTTATATCTCCGAATGGACAGTTGCGGAGATTGCAAGTACGTTCGCATTACATTGTCGTAAGCAGTCGTTGAGTGTTGCTAAGTTCGACGCTTTGATCAGGCGGTTTCTTGAGGACGTCGCTTCCTCCCGACTGACCGTAGTTGCCACGCCAAAGCGCGGGTTTGTACGCGCTCAACAATTGTTCCGATTTGCCGGCGTACAGAAGAGTCTCGGCCTTGGAACAGGGGACAGTCTGATAGCCATGTGCGCAATGGAAGTGGCGCGAATGGAACAGCGTCGCGTTCATTTTATGACGTCAGACTGGAAGTTATTCAATATAATCCGAAGGTTGGACGCATTCCAGTCGGTTTGTGGCTGCGAACTGTTAGGCCGGCCGAAGGATGGATCGTCCGCCGTTGCGTAGGAGTGCGCCAGTCGCCTACCCCTTGGGCGCCGCCGGTTTCACGTCCTTCGGATCTACCGTCGGCGTGGCCATGGGGGGAGCGCCGCCTTCCGGTGCGATCCAGAGCTCGACGGTCGGTTCTTCGCGGTAGCCGCCGACTCCGGAGAGGGTGCGGGCGCCGTCCATCTTGCGGGTGTTCATGGTGTAGTTGGTGGCGTTGTCCGCCGCCTTCTGGGCGTCTTCCGGACGGCTGGTGCGTCCGCCGTAGGCGATGATGTAGCCCTGCGCGGTGGGGTCGTTCATCAGCTCGATCACGAAGTTGTCGAGGATGGCTGTGTTGGCCTTGAGATCGCGCGTGATGTACTCGCCGGCCTTCTTGGCCGGGGCGCTTTTCTCGGCCACGGAGGTGGTGCACGATTGCGAGGTGCTGCACTCGGGTGAAAAACCGCCGACGTCCGCGGTGGCCGTGATGGTCTGACCGCCGGTGCCGGTGGTGTCGACGACGATGGTGGCCGTGCCCTGGCCCGAGCTGATGGTTCCGGCCGAGACGGACCAGTTGTATGTCGGCTGGACGTTCGCGTCGCCGCCGCTGACGCCGGCGGTGAAGGTGAGCTCTTCGCTAGCGCGAACGGAATCCGGACAGGAAACGGTGATGGTTGGGCAGCTTGCGGCGTCCTGAGCGGACATAGGGAATGACATCGCTGCCAGCAGCACAAGGATAGCGACGGAAGGGGTCACGACTGGACGTGGATGGGTTGTCTTCACACACTCTCTCCGGAATCTCACTTTAGCGTCGAGAGTGGTTCCGGTCAACGCGCAGCAGCGGCGCATGAGCCAGTGTCTTAGAATGGGACAACCATGCAGGTCACACTCGATTTGCCTGATGACATTTCGGCGGCACTCGAAGGCCGCTGGCCGGATCTTCCCAGGCATGCGCTCGAAGCGCTTGCGATAGAGAGCTATCGCACCGGCGCGTTGACCGAGAATCAGGTCCGGCGTCTGCTCGGACTCGAGACGCGGTTCCAGGTGCACTCCCTTCTGAAGGAGCACGGCGTGCCGCTGCGCTACACGCAAGCAGATCTCGAGGACGATCTCACCGCCCATCGCGAGCTTGGTATCCCTCGGGACTGATGATCGTTGTTGCGGACAGCAGTCCGCTGCATTACCTGATCCTGCTGGAGCAGACTGAGCTCCTTCATCGCTTGTACGAGAGGGTCCTGATTCCAGACGCCGTCGCTGCGGAACTGTGCGCGGTGGCATCGCCACGAAAGGTCAGCCAGTGGGTATCCGACCATCCTTCATGGCTGAGCGTCGTCGAAGTTCCGGCGGAGGACATCGCGTCAGTCTCAGACGAGTTGGACCTCGGGGAACGAGCGGCCATTGCACTGGCTGAGTTGACCCGCGCCGAGCTCCTTCTCATCGACGAGAGCGCAGGCCGGGCCGAAGCCAGACGTCGACGCCTGCGGGTGACTGGAACACTGGGCGTTCTCCGCACCGGTGCCGAGGCGGGGTTTGTGAACGTGAAGGAGGTCGTGTCCCGGTTGGAGGCTACGAACTTCTACGTGGACCAGTCACTCCTCGAGAGCGTTTTTGCAAAGTGGCTGAAGGAATGATGCTCTCATCGACCACCGTCCACAGTTTATCCCTGGCTATTGCTCGGGAAAAATTTTAAGCAAATCCCGCCCCACCACCACCTCCCCCTTGAACGCTTTCCCAGCACGCTCGCGGAATGTCTCGTCGGCGTTGCCGGGGATGAGGTGGGTGAGGACGAGTTTCTTGACGCCCGCGCGGGCGGCGAGCTGGCCGGCTTCTTCGGCGCTGGTGTGGTAGCTCATGAGGCGGGCGGCGACTTCGGGGGTGTCGACGCGGAGGAAGTGTTCGGGGAGGTAGGCTTCGAGGACGAGGATGTCGGCGCCTTTGGCGTAGCGGACGAGGTTTTCGGTGGGGCGGGTGTCGCCGCTGATGACGACGGTTTGGCCGCCGGATTCGAAGCGGTAGCCGAAGGCGTTGACGACGGGGCGGTGGTCGACGGGGAAGGCGGTGATTTTGACTTTGCCGTCATCGTAGACGATGCCTTCGCGGATGATGTGGGTGCGGATGGTGGCGCCGGCGGCGGGGTGTTTTTCGAGGACGTCGCGGCGCCAGTGGATGTCTTCGGCGAAGAAGTCGAGCATGGCGTTGGCGAGTTTTTTCGTTCCGCGCGGGCCGTAGAGCTGGAGGGGGACGGTCTTGCGGCCGAATTGCCACGATGTGTTGAAGAGGTCGGGCAGGCCGGCGGTGTGGTCGGAGTGGAGGTGGGTGAGGAAGACGCCGCGCAGGTTGGCGTACCCGAGGTCGGTGGCCGCGATGCGCATGGTGGTGCCCCGTCCGGCATCGACGATGAACCAGGCGTCGCCGGCGATGACGACGGTGGAGGGGCCGGCGCGCTGGGGATCGGGGCGCGGGTAGCCGGTGCCGAGGAGGAGGACGACCAGTGCGGCGGCGAGGGGCATGGCTTCAGAGGACGAAGGCGTCGTAGACGATCTGCGACCAGGTTTCCATGGCCTGGCGATGTTCGGCGAGGTCGTGACGGGCCACCCAGCGGCCGCTCATTTTCTCGGTCTCGCGTATGGTGACGTTGCCGTCGTGCGCGTCGAGCACGTACACGGCGCCGAGGTGCACGCGGCCGACATCGGTGGTGTCGTCGTTGAGGATGCCGACGAAGGTGAGGTCGTAGTCGCCGGCCACGTCCACTTCTTCCTCCAGCTCCTTCTGCAGCCCGTCGAAGAGATCCGGCGTGTCGGGGTTGATATGACCGCCGATGCCGAGGGAGAGCTTGTGGTGCAGGCGCGCCTCGGTCTGCTTCGGCGTGCGCTGCAACAGAAAGTACGCCTCGCCGTGCCGGATCAGCACGTACGGAATGATCTGCTTGTACTGCGGCGAGATCTCGGCGGTGGGACGGTCGATGAAGAAGTGCCGCTCGCTGATGGCGTCGAGGATCTCGTCGCCGTGCTCCTGGACGAGACCGTAGCCGACCAGGAACCCGGCCAGCGTCTCGCGCTCCACGACCATCACCTGCTCAGGTCCTGTCATCGAACGACGTCCGGTCATCGGAAGAAATCCAGTACGGCTTCGTGCACGAGACCGTTCGTCGAGACGGCGCTGCCGCCGTCGATGCGCGGTTCGCCGCGCAGGTCGGTGAACCGGCCGCCCGCTTCCTCGACAATGAGCTGCACGGGGGCCATGTCCCAGATGGCCACTTTCGGCTCGATGGCGATCTCCACGGCCCCTTCGGCGACGAGCATGTGCGCCCAGAAGTCGCCGAAGCCGCGCGAGCGCGCGCAGCGGCGCGTCAGCGAGAGGAAGCGCACCGCGCCGCCGTGCTGGTCGAAGTCGCCGATGGCGTCGTAGGAGAGGTGGGAGTCTTCGATCGCGGCGATGCGCGACGCGTGCAACTGACGGGTCACGCCGAGGGCGCTGCAGAACGCGCCTTCGCCCGCGGAGGCCCACCAGCGCCGCGCCATCGCCGGCGCGGAAACGACACCGGCCACCACGCGGCCGTTCTCCTCGAGTCCGATGAGCGTGCCGAAGACGGGGATGCCGCGGACGTAGTTCTTGGTGCCGTCGATGGGATCGATGATCCAGCGCCGGGTCGTCGATCCCGACGTGCCGAATTCCTCGCCGACGATGCCGTCCTCGGGGCGCTCCGCGCCGAGGCGCTCGCGGATCATCTTCTCCACCGCTTCGTCGGCTTCGGAGACCGGCGTCATGTCGATTTTCGTGCGCACGGCGAGCGTCGTCGATTGATAGTGGCGCATCGAGATGACGTCGGCCGCATCGGCCATCGACAGCGCGAGTTGGAGGTCGGAATTCATGCGGGGGGAGACTACTACAGCTATACAGCTACACGGCTGCACAGCTACACAGCCGTTGTGCAGCCGTACAGCTGTGCTGCTGTGTTGCTGTGCTGCTGTAGACAGGCGTGACTTTGGCGGCGGAAGAGGCGTCCAATTGGACATGCACGTATTGCTGGCCTGGTCTCTCCTCGCTTCGATCGATCTCGGCGCGGCGCGATATGCACAGGCGGAGCTGCAGGCGATGTGCGACCGTGACGGCGGGCGCCTGTGGGGACGTCCGGTCTGCGGTCCGATCGTCTTCGCCGAGCACGGCACGCGCGAGGCTGTGCAGATCGCGGACGGCATCGCCACACCGACGCGCGTGCCGGACTCGATCGGCATCGCCAACACGGCCGTCGAGTGGGACGGCAAGCGCTGGACGATGGTGGTCTGGCCGCTGCCTCGGGGAACCGTGGCCCGGCGTGCGCTGCTCGGCCACGAGTCGTTCCACGGCCTGCAGAAAGACCTCGGCCTGCCGATGGCCAGTCCGGCGAACGCGCACCTCGACACCGCCGAGGGGCGCTATTGGATGCGCATGGAGTGGCGCGCGCTGGCGCGTGCGCTGGCCACCGGACGTGGCGATGCCGTGGCGGATGCGCTGACCTTCCGCGCGAAACGACGCGCGCTCACGGCCGGTGCCGCCGCGGAAGAGCGCGCGCTGGAGATGAACGAAGGACTGGCCGAGCACACCGGCTACGCGCTGGCCGTTCCCTACGTGCGCGAACGCATTCCGGCGCTGGTGAAGAAGCTCGCCGAGGCGGAGAAGAGCGAGACGTATGCGCGATCGTTTGCCTACACGAGCGGACCGGCCTGGGGCGCGCTGCTGGAGATGCGCGACCCGCGCTGGACGCGACGCGTGAAGGCGACGGACGACTTCGGCAAACTCATTCGCGTACGGCCGCACGCAGAGGCCCGCACGTCCGAGTACGGCGGCGAAGCCGTCCTTGCCGAAGAACAGGCGCGTGCGACGCGCAAACGCGAGTTGATGGCGCGCATGCAGGCCACCTTCATCGACGGACCCGTACTGACGATTCCGCTCGTGAATATGCAATTCACCTTCGATCCCAACAACGTCCAACCGTTCGGCGAGCACGGCTCGGTCTACGAAACGCTGGAAGTGCGCGACGCCTGGGGAAAGATCGTCGTGACCAAAGGCGGCGCACTGATCACGTCCGACTTCCAGAAGCTGATCGTCCCGGCGGGTGGGGATGGATATGAGCTGACGTTGAATGAGGGATGGAAGGTGGTTGCGGGCACTCGGGAAGGCGATCATAACGTGAGTCGGTGAAGCGTTCTCCCCGTCATCCTGAGCGCAGGGCGGGTGGGTGTGAGGGAGCGAAAGGATCTCTAAATACGCAAACGGTGGCACAGGCCATGTTTTTCGTAGTTTGAGATCCTTTCGCTCACACCCGCCCATCCACCTTCGCTCAGGATGACGGGGGTTGTATCAGACGATCGAGCAACTATCCTATTTCCAGCATGCTGACCGCCGCCCTGCTCCTCGCTGCCACGCTTTCCGTCGAAGATTACGCGGTGATGCCGCAGGTGGCGGCGCCGCATTGGTCGCCGGATGGGACGCGGATCGCGTATGTGGTCACGAAGGCGGATCTTGCGCGGAGCGTGTATGACTCGGATCTGTGGATCATCGACGCGGATGGGAAGAACGATCGCCGGCTGACGTTCGCGAACGGCGCGGATTTCCGGCCGCGCTGGTCGCCGGACGGGTCGCGCATCGCGTTTCTCTCCGACCGCGGCGGGCGCAATGCGATCTACGTCCTCGACGTGGGCGGCGGGGAGGCGCGGGCGCTGACGAGCGAGCCGACGCCGGTTCGTGAGTTCGAGTGGTCGCCGGACGGGAAGCAGATCGCGTTTACGCGCATCGATGAGCCGACAGCGGAAGAGGAGAAGCGCATCGCGGCGAAGGACGATGCGCGCGTGGTGGACGAGGGCACGCGGCAGGTGCAGCTGTATCTCGCCGATGCCGAAACGGGGAAATCGAAAAAACTGACGGACGGCCCGCTCTCGGTGTTCGATCTGGACTGGTCGCCGGACGGATCGCAGATCGTCGTGTCGCGAGCGAACGGCACGGGCCTCGACGGGTTGCATTCGACCGATCTGTACCTGGTATCGGTGGGCGACGGCTCTGTTCGCAACGGGACGACGCGCCCCTTGGTGGTGCGGCCGGGCCACGATCGCAATCCGCGCTTCTCGCCGGATGGGAAGTGGATCGCGTTCACGAGCGCTGGCGGCGCCGGCCACTGGCTCGTGGAGTTCGACATTCACGTGGTCGCCACTGCAGGCGGCGAGCCGCGGAAGATCTCTGCGGCCTACGACCGCACGCCAGATGGACACGAGTGGACCGAGGACGGCCGCGGAATCTGGATTGAAGGGCCGTGGAACTCGACCTCGCGCCTGTTTCGGATCAACGCGGACGGCAGCGGGTTCACGGACGCGTTGCCAGGCCGAGGAGAAGTCAGCGACGCGGATGTGCATCAGCAGCGCATCGCGTACATCCGCCAGTCGCTGACGTCGCCGCCGGAGCTGTGGGTGGCCTCCCCGGAGGGGAGAGAGGCGGCGCAGCAGCTGACGCACCACAACGACGCCTATCGCGACCGGGAGCTGGCCGGGACGCGCCTCATCCGCTGGAAGAATCCACAGGACGGTCTGGAGATCGAAGGTCTGCTGACGCTTCCTCTCGGATACAAGAGCGGACGCGTCCCGCTGCTCACGTTCGTGCACGGCGGACCGGCCTCCCGGTTCGATCAGAACTATCTCGGCTACCTCAGCCAGGTCTACGCGCCGCAGGCGATGGCCGCGAAGGGCTTCGCCGTGCTGCGGCCGAACCCGCGCGGCACGGGCGGCTATGGCCGCGCCTTCCGCGTGGCCAACCGCAACGACTGGGGCGGTCTCGACTGGGTCGATATCAACGCCGGCATCGACAAGGTCATCGCCGACGGGATCGCCGACCCGAAACGCCTCGGACTGATGGGCTGGAGTTACGGCGGGTTCATGGCCGCCTGGGCGCTCGGTCACAGCGACCGCTTCCGCGCCGTGAGCATCGGCGCGCCTGTGGTCGATCTGCTCAGCTTCCACGGCACGACCGACATCCGCGCATTTATCCCATCGTACTTTGAGGGGATGCCGCTCGAGCTGCTGCACGCGCACAGCCCGATCTGGCATCTGAAGAAGACCGGCGCGAAGGTGTTGATCCAGCACGGCGACGCCGACGATCGCGTGCCGCTCTCGCAGGGAACGATGCTCTACCGAGCGCTCGACGAGCTGGGCGCCGACGTGACGATGGTGGTCTATCCGCGCCAGCCGCACGTGCCGCGCGAGCCGAAACTGCGCATCGACGTGGCGCGCAGGAACGTGGAGTTCTTCGAGCAGGCATTGCGTGAATAACTATCTTTGGGCATGATGCCGGGCAATGTCCCGGTTCGTTCTGTCCCTTCTCTTGATCACGTCGTTTTCCCTTTCCGCGCAGACCATTCATCTGGAGACGTCCGTCAGCCCGGCGCTGGCGACAGTCGACGCCAATGCGCCGATGACGTTCCAGACTTCTCTTCGCACTTCTACGAACGTTCAGGCCACCGACGTCCGCATCGTTTATTCGATCGACGGCGACGGGACCATCGAGCTCCTCGAGGCCCATGCCGGCTGGACCTGCACCTACGCTGGCAAGACGGCGGAGTGCACGGTTCCCTACAGTGTGATCGGGGAGGACCGGTTCAAAGTTACGGTTCGCGCGGGGGGCACGAACGGCGGCGCGTCGAAGCTGACCATGACCGCGACCAGCGCGCAGCCGGTCGATGCCAGCGGCGCGAATGTGTCCCGCGCCACGCTGCAGTCGTTTGAGGTCGTGGCCGTCGAGACCACCGCCGATGCCGGTCCGGGCTCGCTCCGGGCGGCGATCGAAACCGCAAACAGCGTGACGAAACCGGTGAGGATCGAGTTCCACCTTCCCGCGCCGGTCCCGGCGGAAGGGTGGTTCACGATCATCCCCGAATCGCCGCTGCCGCCGATCCTCAACGAACGCGTATTCGTCGACGGCAAGTCGCAGACGCGGCTCACCGGCGACACGAACACGCGCGGTCCGGAGATCGCCATCGACGGCCGCCGTGCGCATCGCGGCCTGGAGATCCACTCGCCCTGCCTGGCGCACGTGGAAGGGCTGGCGCTGGGCAACTTCGACGAGAACCAGGGGCTGTGGTTCACGAAGTCGCACGTCTGCACGGCCAGCTTTACCCCGACGGACGTGCGGCTGGTCGCTGACAACTACATCGGCACCGATCCGACCGGGACGGTGGCCTGGCCGAACCTGCGCGGCCTGCGCGGGGACTTCGGCAGCGGCGCCATCCGCAACAACCTGATCAGCGGCAACACCTACAGCGGCATGTGGATCTGGATCACGGAGGGACGGTTCAACTCTTTCCTGATCGAAGAGAACAAGCTCGGTGTGGCCGCGGACGGCGTGACGCCGCTGCCGAACGGCGCGGCCGGCATCCTGTTCGGCCCGCGTGTCTCGGCGGACGTCCAACGGAACGTCATCGCCAATCATCCGGGGATGGGCATCGCCCTCGTGCCCGGCGAGACGTACGTCGGGATCCGCGAGAACTCGATGCGCGACAACGGCGGCCTGGGCATCGACTGGAGCATCGACGGCGTCTCGCCGATGCTGGAGGACGACAGCCAGGCGCCCAATGCGCCCGTGCTCCTCTCCGCCCACTACGATGCCACCACGAACCGCACCTACTTCAACGTCATCTCCAAGGCGCGCCGCCCCGGCGCGGACGGCATCGATCTGGGACTCGGCTTCTACGCCAACCGCGGCCCCGACGGCGACGGAGAACAGTGGCTCGCCGCCGCCCCCGTGAATGCCAATGACGGAAGCACCTACCAGACCTCCATCCCCGGCGATCACCGCGGAAAATGGATCAACGCCACCCTCACGCGCGTCCCCATCCTCTTGGCCCGCCCGCCGGGCGGCGTCAGCACCGAAGGCGCCACGTTCGGGGACGACAGTACGTCGGAGTTGAGTAACGCGATTCTTGTGGAGTAGCGGTTGAGCTGTTGAGCGATTGAGCTGTTGAGGGGGGCTCAGAGGCTCAGAGGCTCAGAGGCTCAAAGATAGATCGGGCGCGGTCTGTGAGCCTCTGCGCCTGTGAGCCTCTGAGCCCCTCAACAGCTTTACAGCTAACAGCCCAATAGCTGTCTCTCGTCGCTACCGGCTCTGGGAACGAAGGGGCGCCGGCGCGGACAGATAGTCGCCTGACGGGATCTCAACCAACCCTGCCGCGGGACGGTTCAATACGTACGCCCACGCATCGACGGTGCGCCCGTTCGAGAGTTCCGCCTGAACGATTTCGCGGCGATACTCGTGTGGCTCCGGGTCGCCGTCGGTGCAGCCTTCGTATTGATCGAGCTGTTGGATGACTTGATTCCAATGTTCCGGCCGCACGTCGTACAACTCGCCTTTCACATGGTTGTCGTTCGGCTGCAGAACCATCCCCGGATACTCACCCAGGTCGAACAACCTGCCCGCGACGCGCGCTTCGCCGAGGAACTTGGCGTGCCGCGCGAGGATGTGAAACATCTCGTGTGACGGATCACTGCGGAGTGTTCCGTACACGAACAATTGGGTCGGGCCGTGCGGTCTCATTGACGTTGCGCCTTTCGATCCCGCGCGAGGGCTGCAAGCAGTTCCTCGAGATTCTCAAAGCCGTTCTTTTGGATGAAGCTGGTGACGAAGGTGTGATGGCTGAGATTCTCCAGATAATACCGGAAAAGCATGGCCACTTCGTCGAGTCGCAGCTGGTCAAGCTTCCAGAGGCTTGCGATGAACTCGAAGAAGTTCAGGTAATCGACGAACGACTCTACGAGCTCATCCGAACCACCTTGCTCCACTGCATCGCGAAGAGTGGAGAGCTCCGGCGGGGCGTAATCGAGGATGAGACGGATTTTCTTGTAGTTTGCCGATTCGAAGTATTTTCCATGCAGGCTGGAGAGCCATTCGGCCCGTTTGATTCTCGCATTGCGGCGGTACGTCACGAGAGCCACGATCGGCGCAACGATGCCGACGAGTTGCAGGATGACTTTCACGAGGTCATCGAAAGCGATCAGCGTGAGTTCGAACATCGATTGAACCTGAGGGCAGTATCGCCGGACCCCTGCTGATGGGCAAGCTCCGGGAGAGTAGCTGTTGAGGGAACGGTCTCCTCAACAGCTTTACAGCTCCATAGCTCAACAGCTGTCCTCACGCCGCTTCCTCTCTCCGCGCGCTCTGTTCCCGCCACAACGCCGCATACAGCCCGTTCGCATCCAGCAGGGAGTCGTGCGTTCCGGTCTCGACGACTTTGCCTTTGGCCAGGACGTGGATGCGTTGGGCGTGGGCGATGGTGGAGAGGCGGTGGGCGACGAGGACGGTCATGCGGCGGTGGGCGCCGGTGGTGAGGGCGCGGATGGTTTCGGTGATGGAGCGTTCGGTGATGGAGTCGAGGCTGGACGTGGCTTCGTCGAAGATCATGAGCTCGGGCTGACGCAGGAGGGCGCGGGCGATGGCCAGTCGTTGGCGCTCGCCGCCGCTGATCTTGATGCCGCCTTCGCCGATCTTGGTGTCGAGGCCTTTGCCTCCGCGCTCGATGATCGGCAGCGCCGCGGCCTGGCGCAGCACTTCGATGCATTCGGCGTCGGTGGCGGTGGGGTTCACGAAGAGGAGGTTTTCGCGGATGGTGCCGGCGAAGAGCTGCGTCTCCTGGGTGACGAGGCCGATGCGGGCGCGCAGGTGTGCGGCATCGATGTCCTGGATGTCCGTGCCGTTGACGGTGAGCCGGCCGGTCGTGGGACGGTAGAGGCCGACCAGCAACTTCACGAGGGACGTCTTCCCCGAGCCCGACGGGCCGACGAAGGCCACGGTCTCGCCGGCGCGGATTTCGAGATTGACGGCTTCGAGCGCGGGCGTGGCGGCCGAGGGATAGGTGAACGCGACATCCTCGAAGGCCACGCGGCGGAGAGTGGTGATGGTCACCGGATTCTCCGGCTTCGGCTCGGGGGCGATGGCCAGCACTTCGTCGAGCTTGTCGAGGCTGGCGCGCGCTTCCTGGTACTGCGCGATGATCGCCCCGAGCTCGGCCAGCGGTCCGAAGATGGCGAATGAATAGAAGAACAGGGCGAAGAACTCGCCGAGCGTGATGGCCTTGGAGGAAACGAGCCACAGCATGAGGAACAGGAGGCCGGCGCGCGTGGAGTTGATGAGCGTGCCCTGCAGGAACGAGTAGAAGCGGAGGAAGCGCACTTTCTTCAGCTCCAGCGCCAGGATGCCGGCGTTGACGTTGTTGAGGCGCGTGATCTCCTGCCCCTCCAGGCCCAGCGACTTCACCAGCTCGACGTTGCGCAGCGTCTCAGTGGTGGAGCCCGCGAGCTCGGCGGTCTGCGTGACGATGACCCGCTGCTGCGTTTTGATGCGCCGGCTGATGAAGAACATCAGCGCTCCCAGCGCCGGCGCCAGCAGGAGGTAGGTGAGCCCGATGGACCAGTGCACGGTGAAGGCGTAGATGGTCACGAAGACCAGGCCGACCATCGACACGAACATCAGGTTGACGAAGCTGGTGATCAGCGACTGCGCATCGGCGCGGGCCTTGTGCATCTTCTGCAGGATCTCGCCGGAGCGCTGGTCCTCGAAGACCGAATACGGCAGCGAGAAGGAGTGCGACACGCTGCGCTCGTACAGCGCCGCGCCGGTGCGCTGGGCGATGACGTTGACGTAGTAGTCCTGAAAGTTCTTGGCCACGCGCGACACCAGCGCCACGCCGACATAGGCCAGGAGCAGCAGACTCACCCCGCGCAGGAACTGATCGCGCGGCATCGTCGTAGCGTGCGATCCGTAGTCGTCGACGATGCGCCGGAACACCTGCGGATCGAGCAGCGAGAAGACCTGGTTGACGGTGGCCAGGACCAGCGCCGCCAGGATCAGACGTTTGTAGCGGAGGAGGTAGGTGTAGAGGAGGTGCATAGGTGGTTTCCACTCTGAGCGAAGCGAAGAGTCAGGTTAGCACCTGCGAGAAATGCGCATGCAACGATGCGAGTGCAACCGACTGCGTCCGAGGCACAAGTTTCGTTGATGCTAACTTGACTCTTCGCTCCGCTCAGAGTTACCGGGGGCGAAGCAACAACGCCACCGTCATCACCACCCCCACCCCCACCACGAACCTGCGAACAAACTTCCGGCCGAGGCGTTGGGCGAGGCGTGCGCCGAGGAAACCGCCGGCCACGGTGCCGATGGTGAGGATGAGGGCATCGCGCCAGATCACGGCGCCGGAGAGCGCGAAATAGACGGCGGCGATACCGTTGATGCCGACGGCCAGCACGTTCTTGAGGCCGTTCATCTGATGGATGTCGGTGAGGCCGATGAGACCGAGGGCCGCCAGCATCAGGATGCCCATGCCGGCGCCGAAGTAGCCGCCGTAGAGACCGACGAGAAACTGGAAGACGAAGACGAACGTCACCCAGCCGCGTGTGGGGTTCTCATGTGCGTGGGCGAGCACGCCCAGCCGCTTGGTGATCATCTCCTGTGCGGCCAGGAGCAGCGTCGCGCCGAGGATGAGGAACGGGACGATGCGCTCGAACGTGGAGCTCGGCGTCCGCAGCAGCAGCCATGCCCCGATCCCGGCGCCCGCGAGCGACGGAATGATCAGGAGCAACAGCCAGCGCCGCGCCGTGGCCAACTCGCGACGGAAACCATAAGCCGAGGCCAGCGATCCAGGCCACATCGCCACCGCGTTGGTGGCATTCGCCAGAATCGGATCGCGCCCGAGCCAGACCAGCGCCGGAAACGAGATCAACGTGCCCCCTCCGGCGATGGAGTTGATCGCGCCCGCCAGCAACGCAGCAGTGAGGATGATGGCGGTGTCGAGCACGCGACGCGATGGTATCTCTCTCCGCGCCGCAGCGCTTTGGAGTGCGGCGGCTCGCCGCCGCTTTGGGTAACGTGCAACGGAGCTGGTTCTGCCGCGCTACCCAAAGCGGTGGCAAGCCACACGCACTCCAAAGCGCTGCGGCGCGGAGAGAGACTACTCCGTAAGCGAGCTGCCCGACCCGTACGTTGTGGCTCCCGACGATTCGTCGAGGTTCTCGAGCAGGCGGGAGGTGAGCTCGACGTTGGCGGAGATGGCGTTGGGGCGGCCGCGGAGGCTGGCTTCCTCGAGGGCGTAGTCGAGCTGGGTCTCGATGCGGGTGAGGTCGGCGTCGATCTCCGCCAGGGACGACTCGCGATGCTGGATGTTGTCCATGCGCTCGCGCAGCATGCGTATTGTGGCCTCTTGCGAGGCCCGCACGGCCGCCGTCGGCGCCGCAGCCAGCTCGCGTTCATAGGCGGCGATCTGTTTCTCCAGGTCGCGCGCGTCGGATTGGGGAGCGATGACGATGTTGCGCTGGGCCACGAGCAGGTTGAGATAGAGCCACGTCAGCCGCTCCATGGCGTCGCGGTTGTTCTCGAAGAAGAGATCGTCGCCTGCCGTCTCGCGATAGAGCGTCTCCAGGCGGCGCCGCTTCTCCTCGAGCTTCGTATAGCGTTGCCGCGCCGCACCGCCCACGCGTTTGACGAGACTTTTCCGCGCGTCCTCGGTGTCGCCGCGCAGCTCGATGGTGCGCATCTCCTCGATGTGCCGCTGAAAGCCCGGGTTCGAGGCCATGGTCAGCAGGTACACAAACTCCCCGGCTGTGGCCACGCCCCAGATGGCCGGATCCCAGAACCCCGCGATCCCGGCCGCCAGCACGCCCAGCGCATTCCACGGCAACCGCAGCAGCGGAATGTCGGGTCGGGCGAAGAACGCACGGAGGAGGTAGCGCATGACGAGTCGGCGGTCGGCAGTCGGCAGTCGGCGGTAGAACGGCACGCGACAGCCGGCGCCGGCTTTTCTACTGCCGGCCGCCGACTGCCGACCGCCGACTCACTCCGTCGTGGCCGGTCCCATCGCCTTCACCGTCTCGGTCGGCGGGGTACTGCTGCCGGCTTCGGCTTCGATGGCGATGCCTTCCTTGGCGGCGAAGTCGGCCAGGGCCTGCTCGGCCAGGGCTTTCTGTTCGTCGTCCTTGATCATGATGTCGGCGGTGTTCAGGGAGTCGCGGGCCACTCGGGCGCGGCCGGCGGCCACTTCGCGCTCTTCCTCGACCATCTTGTGCAGGCGGTCGAGCGTGTCGCCGGAGCCGCCGATCGTGGAGATCATCCCCGAGGCCATCTCGGTGAGCTCGGCGGTGGCCTTCTTGATCTTGAGATCGTTGAGCGACGTGCGCAACGCTTCGATCTTCGACTGCGCGGCGCGGATCGAGACGTCGCGGGCCTTGATGAGATCCTTGTACGTCGTCTCGGCCTGTTCGAGCTGACCGCGGTTCTCGGTGAGCTCGGTCTGCACGGTCTGCAGGTTGAGGGCGTGGTTGCCGGCGGCTTCGCGGTTGCCGGCGCGCAGATTCGCGGCGGCCTTGGCGCGCAGCTCGCGCTCCTGCCCTTCCAGTCTGCGGATCTGCGTCATGAGGCGTTCGGAGAGGCCGGCGTGCGCCGCCAGGCCCTGGTTGTAGTTCGCGATCTGCTTGCGCAGGTTTTCCTTCTCCACTTCGAGCAGCGCCTCGGGATTACGCCGCTCCGCACCGGAGACGAACAGTCCGAAAAAGCCGCGGACCAGGTTTGCCAATCGTCTGAACATGGGGACTCCTTTTGCGAGGGAGAGTGTATCTCGATGTAGAGGGCAGAGCGCAGAGCGCAGAGGGCAGAAGAAAGCGGGTTCAAGCTTCTGCCCTCTGCCCTCTGCGCTCCGCCCTCTCTCTTTACATGTTCTTCACGCCCGTTTCGTCCGCAAGGTGCAAGTATCCGCGTATGGCGAAACGCATCCGTACGCTCTACAAGTGGGACGACGGCAAGTTGCAGCGCGCCGGCTCGATCTCCGAAGCGAGACTGTGGGCGTGGGAGTACCGCGAGGCCGCGGAGGTGGGGTGGGAGTTCGAAGCGGGAGACTTTCACGACACTGTGCGCGTCTGGACCACCGCCCGGCCCGACCTCGGGCCGGAGCAGCTGTACATCGGGAGCAACCTCACGGCCGGTCCGTGAGGTGACTCCAGGACTGCTGCTTGACACGACAGGAGCGCGAGCCTAGACTCCGCGCATTCGAAAACCGACCGGACGGCCGGTAATCGTCATCAACACCTCGGTCTGGGTGTGCACAAGCAAGCAACCAATCGCACAAAGGGGCACTATGCGTAACTTCGGTAAACAACTGGATCTGAACGTCGTTCCGTTTCTCAAGCGTTCATTGTCGATTGGTCTCGTCGCTCTGTTCGGCGTCCTCGCCGTTCCGATGATCGGACAGGAGACGACTCCTCCGGCTGAGGAAAAGACCAAGGCCGAGCAGGCCGGGGAAACGCCGGTGGCGGGCGAGGAAATCGTCGTCACGGCCCGCAAGCGTGAAGAAAACGTGCAGGAGGTTCCGGTCGCGGTGACGGTCGTGACCGCCGACGAGCTCGAGGAATCGGCCGCGGCCGACATCTCCGAGCTGCAGACGCAGGTCCCGAATCTCTCCGTCTACCAGGGCCGCAATCAGTCGACCACGCTCACGGCCTTCCTGCGCGGCATCGGTCAGGCCGATCCGCTCTGGGGCGTCGATCCGGGCGTCGGTCTCTACATCGACGACGTCTACATCGCCCGTCCGCAGGGCGCGTTGCTCGACGTTTACGACGTCCAGCGCATCGAGGTCCTGCGCGGACCGCAGGGAACGCTCTACGGGAAGAACACCATCGGCGGCGCCATCAAGTACGTCAGCCGCCCGCTCGGGGACGAGCCGGCAGGATCGGTCTCGCTTTCGGCCGGTGAGTTCTCGACGCTCGACCTGCGCGCCAGCTTCGGCGGTGCGCTGATCCCCGGCAAGCTCCGCGGCAAGCTGGCCTTCGCCTCGCTCAACCGCGGCGGCTACGGAGAGAATCTCTTCACCGGCCGCGACGTGTCGGACCGCAAGACGTTCGCCGGCCGCGCCGCGCTGGAGTGGCTGGCCACGGACAAGGTCCGGGTGCAGTTCAGCGGCGACTACACGAAGGACGACGCCGAGCCGAAGGGCTACCAGCGCCTGGTGGGCAATCGCCTCTGTCCTCTCTTCGGCATCACCTGCGCGCCGAACGACAGCCGCTTCGACACGAACAGCGGACTCGCTCCGCTGAACGGCACGGACGCCAAGGGCGCCTCGGTGGTCGTCTCGGCCACCCTCAATGATGCCTGGGACTTCAAGTCGATCAGCGCCTATCGCGAGTCGGATTCCGAGAACAACATCGACTTCGACACGACCCAGGCGCGCATCGTCGACGTTTCCGCGACCTATTACGACGAGCAGCTCACGCAGGAGTTCCAGTTCGTCTACGACGGCGGCGGCAAGGTCTCGGGCGTCCTCGGCGCGTATTACTTCGACGGTGAGGCCGGCGGTCTGGTCAAGAACATCTTCGTGAACGCGCAGTTCGGCACCACGAACGGCAAGACACTCACCGACGCCATCGCCGTCTTCGGCGACGGCAGCTACGCCCTCAATGACCGCTGGACGCTCAACGGCGGCTTGCGTGCGACGCGCGAGAAGAAGAACGGCATCGCCTTCAACGCCGGCTACGCGAACGATCAGTTCAGCACGCCGGTGGTGGTCCTGGCGAACTACGACAAGGAAGCCACGTTCAACTCGGTCGCGCCGAAGATCGGAATCGACTTCAAAGTTCGTGAAGGAGTCCTGGCCTACTTCACCGCCAGCCGCGGCTTCAAGAGCGGCGGCTTCAACGTGCGCGCGCAGTCGACGGCCTTCCCGCAGTCCGCGGAACCGTTCGACGACGAGATCCTCGACGTCGGCGAGCTCGGTCTCAAGTCGGTGCTCGCGGACGGGCAGCTCGTCCTCAACTCGGCCGTGTTCCACGGCAAGTACAAAGACATCCAGGTCTCGACCTTCACCGCCTTCGACGCCAACGGCGACGGCGTGGAGGAGTCGTTCTTCGGCAACTTCCTCAACGCCGGCAACGCCACGATGAATGGTGCCGAGGTGGAGTTCGACGCCACGCCGCGCTCGGTGGATTGGTTCGCCGTCAACGGCTACCTCAGCTACCTCGACCTCGAGCCGGACGAAGTGCTCGACGCGAACCACGACGGTTTCGTCGACACGCAGGTCATCACCAATGCTCCCGACTGGACGGGCGGCCTCCGCTTCAACTTCGACTTCCCGGTCGCGCGCGGCCTGCTCACGGCCAGCATCGGCGGCGCGTACCGTTCCGAGTCGACGCTCACGAACGAGGGCGGCTCGTTCGCCGGGCAGCCCGTGCAGCCGATCCGGCAGGGCTCCTACACGCTGTATGACGCGTGGGTGAGCTGGCTCTCGCCCAACGCCAAGTGGCGCTTCGGCCTGAACGCGAAGAACCTCACCGACGAAGCGTACCTGACCAACGGATACAACATCCCCGCTCTCGGCGTCCTCACCGGCTCGTACGGCGCGCCGCGCACGGCGCTGGCTACGATCGAGTACCGCTTCTTCTGAGTGCTGGTTCCCCGGTTCCTCGGAGTTCCTCGGAGTGCTTTCCATTCCGAGGAACCCGAGGAACGCCGAGGAACTCCCGAGGAACTCACTATGTCGATGACGGACGCGGCCTCGGTCCCGGCCGAGGAACGGGTTTCCCGTTCTGCCTGGGGACTGCTGTTCTTCGTCACGGCGCTGAACATCCTGAACTTCGTCGACCGGATGATCATCGCCAGCGTGGCGCCGCTGCTCATCAAGGATCTGCACCTGAGCCGCGCGCAGATCGGGCTCCTCACCGGATTCGGGTTCGTCTTTTTCTACACGCTGGTCGGCCTTTTCCTCGGCATGGCGGCCGATCGTTACAAGCGGCTGCCACTCATCGGCGCCGGCCTGGTCCTCTGGAGCGCGATGACCGCGGTCTCCGGTTGGGCGCGTAGTTTCATCCAGCTGGCCATCCCCCGCATCTTCGTCGGGGTGGGCGAGGCCACGCTGACGCCGGCGTCGATCTCGATGCTCAGCGATGCCTTTCCGCGGCGACGTCTGGGAATGGCCATCGGCGTCTACTACGCCGGCATCCCGCTCGGGCTGGCCACGGCGCTCATCTCCTCGAGCTACATCGCGCCGCGCTTCGGCTGGCGGTTCTCGTTCTTCGCCCTCGGGGCTCTCGGCCTGATCGCCACCGTGTTCCTGGCCGTGCTGCGCGAGCCGCAGCGCCGGCGTACTGCGGCGCAGGATGGAGCTGCCGCGCCGCCAGCTCCGCGGCCATCCACGAAGGAGCTCCTGCGCCAGTTGACGGGTGCGCTCGTCGGGCGTCCCGCGCTCACGCTGGCGCTGCTCGGCGGCTCGCTGCTCTGTTACGGCTCCGGCGCGGCCCTGCTCGGCGTGACCTGGCTGGTCGAGGAGCGCGGCTTCGTTTACGCCGACGCGGCGTTCCGCGCGGGCGTCGTGGCCGTCATCGCCGGCTTTGCCGGGAACGTCGCCGGGGGCCTGTTCGCCGATGCGTGCGCGCGGCGTTTTCGCGCCGGGCGGCTCTGGAGCCTGGTCATCATGACCGCGTTCTTCAGTATCCCGGCCTGGCTGTTCTATTCGGTCACCCCCGGAACGCCGTTGTTCTATGCCTGCTGGCTGCTGACCAGCGCCGGCACGACGGCGTGGTTCGGACCACTCTTTTCCGCCTATCAGGAGCTGTCGCCGCTGCAGACGCGCTCGACGATCGTTGCCTTTGCGCTGCTCGTGTTGAATCTCCTCGGCGTCGGACCGGGTCCGCTCATCACCGGCATGATCGGTGATGCCCGCAACCTCAGCTATGGTCTCCTCATCAGTCTGATCATCACGGCCTTCGCCATCGTTCCGTTTGCGCTCGCGGCACGGAGCGAAGCGAAACGCCCCGAAAGCAAGCCCATGGAGCAACCTTCATGAATCTCGATCTCCAGGACAAAGTCGTCATCGTCACCGGTGGGGCCGCCGGAATCGGCCGCGCCACGGTCGAAGCCTTCGAAAGTGAAGGCGCGAAAGTCGTGGTCTGGGACGTCCCGGCCGTCGACGTCACCAAACCGGACGTCGTGAATGCCGCGGCCGCCGAGGTCATGGCCCAGCACGGCCGCATCGACGTGCTGGTCAACAACGCCGGCATCGTGCGCGACGCGCAGCTCATTAAGTGGAAGGATGGTCAGGTCATCTCGCAGATGGACGACGCCACGTTCGACGCCGTCATCAACGTCAATCTCAAAGGCGTCTTCGCCTGCACGCGCGCTGTCGTGCCGCACATGATCCAGTGCGGAGGAGGCGTCGTGCTGAACGCTTCGTCGATCGTCGGCCTCTACGGCAACTTCGGCCAGACCAACTACGCCGCCACGAAAGCAGGCGTCATCAGCTTCACCAAGACCTGGGCCCGCGAGCTCGGCAAATTCAACATCCGCGTCAACTGCGTGGCCCCGGGATTCATCGCCACCGAGATGGTCAAAGCCATGCCCCAGAAAGTTCTCGACGGCATGGCCGCCCACACGCCCCTCGGCACGATGGGAGAGCCGGCCGACATCGCCAACGCCTACGTCTGGCTCGCCAGCAGCGCCGCCAAGTTCGTGCACGGCGCGGTGTTGTCGGTGGATGGGGGATTGGTGATGGGGACGTAGGGAGTCTCAAAGTCGCAGAGTCTCAGAGTCTCAGAGAGGTTGCCATCGACGCCTCTGAGACTTTGCGACTCTGAGACTCTGCGACTCCCCGAATCGGGCGAGAACGAAACCAAATGACCTACGCAACCATCATCAGCACGGGCTCGTATTTGCCCGAAATCGAGATCACGAACGACTCGCTGCGCGCGAAGTTCGACGCGCAGGTGCCGGAGTTCGTGGACAAGATGGAGCTGGCCACCGGGATCCGCAGCCGGTGGTATGCACCTGCCGACTGGGCTGCCTCGGATCTGGCGTTGCGCGCGGCGCAGCAGGCGCTCGATCGCGCAGGCAAGACGGCCGAGGAGGTCGACCTGATCATCCTCGGCACCGACTCGCCGGATTACATCACGCCCGCGACCTCGGTTGTGTTGCAGGCGAAGCTCGGGGCGAAGAATGCCGGGACGTTCGACGTGGCTTGCGCCTGCGCGTCGTTTCCGACGGCGATGTCGAATGCGGCCGGCCTCATGGCTACGAATCCGGGACTCAAGACCGTGCTGGTCGTGGCCGTCTATCAGATGCACAAGCTGGCCGCCGAAACCGATCCGATGCTGTTCTTCTATGGCGACGGGGCAGGGGCGGCGGTGCTGGAGCGCAGCAAGGAGCAGGGCTTCATCTCCGCGGCGTTTCAGGCCGACGGGACGTATGCCGAGAAGTGGCTCATCCAGGCCGGCGGCACCGTGGAGCCGGCCACGGAAGCGGCCGTGCGCGAAGGACGGACGGCCGTGAGGATGATCGAGCGCTATCCGCCGGAGATCAACAACGACGGCTGGCCGCGGCTGGTCCGCAAAGTCGCGGAGAACGGCGGCTTCGCCCTCTCCGACATCGATTTCCTGATCTTCACCCAGGTGCGCAAGCCCACCATCGAGCTGGTCATGAAATCGCTCGAGCTGCCGATGGAAAAGACGCACATGATCATGGAGCAGTGGGGCTACACCGGCTCCGCCTGCATCCCCATGGCCCTCGACGACGCGCTGCAGCAGAAGAAGATCAAGCCCGGCGACCTCGTGGTGATGATCGGCTCCGGCGTCGGCTACAACCAGGCCGCCACCGCCTTCCGCATGCCGCTCCAGGAGAAACGTCTGTTTGGCGATTGAGTCCACCTCCGACTTCGTGCGCATGACGCGCGGCGCCATCGCCGCCGCCGGCTTTGCGCGCCGGGAGGTCGGGGGGACGGTGTACTGGGCGTCTGAGTCGGCGGTCGGCAGTCGGCGGTCGGCAGTAGTTTTGGTGCATGGTGCGAATGACCAGGCTGGAACGTGGTTCGCGGTTGCTCCGAGATTGGCGCAAGAGCATTACGTGATCCTGCCGGATCTCGCGGGCCATGGTGAAAGCGCACCCATGGAAGGACCGATTCCGATCTCGCTGATCGTTTCCCGGCTCGAGGCAGTGATCGACGAGGCGGCACCGGACGAGCGTGTGACGCTGGTGGGCAATTCGCTCGGCGGATGGATCTCCATGCTGTACGCGCTGAAACATCCGGAGCGCGTCGAGCGGCTCGTGCTCGAGGCGTCGGGCGGGCTTTCGCGGCCGCTGGCGGTGCCGATCGTGGCGCACACACGCGAAGAGGCGATTCCCATTCTGCGTGCGGTGCACGGTCCGAATTACGAGCCGCAGGAGTGGGTGATCGAGGCGTTGCTGCAGCGCGCGCACGGCTCGCCGATGCTGCGCCTCACCGAGCTGGTCGAGCACGACATCGAGCCGCGCCTCGGCGAGCTCACCCCGCCGGCCACGCTCATCTGGGGTGCCGATGACGGCGTGCTGCCGCTCTCGTACGCGGAGGCGCTTCGTGACGCCATTCCCAACGCCGCTCTGCACGTCATCGAAGGCGCGGCGCACATCCCGCACATGCAGCAGCCGGAGCGATTCCTCCAATGTTTGACGGCGATCTCCTGAGAGAACGCGCACGCGTCACGCCGGACAAGCTGGCGGTCGTGTGCGTCGAGACCAGCCAGCGGCTGACCTATGCGCAACTCGACGCCCGTGCGGAGCGCGCCGCGGCCACGCTGCGCACTCTGCTCGAGCCCGGAGACCGCTTCGGCCTGCTCGCGCACAACTCGCTCGAGTTTCTCGACCTCTTCTTCGCCGCCGGCAGAGCCGGAGTGATCGTCGTGCCTTTGTCGACGCGCGCCACCGAGCATGAGCTGCGGGTGATCGCCGCGGACTGCGGGATGAAGACGCTGTTTTACGGCGAGGAGTTCGCGCAGTTCTCAGTGGTCGATTCGCAATTTCCTGCGACGCATCGTGTCGAAGAAACATCACAGGCCGATCGCAAACAGACCGCCAGCGAAGACACGTACTGCCTGCTCTACACCTCCGGCACGACCGGCAAGCCCAAAGGCGTGATGATCCCGAAGCGCCAGCTCTATTGGAACGGCTACAACACGGTCCTCAATTGGGGACTGCGCGACGATGACGTGACGCCGGTCTTCACGCCGATGTACCACGCCGGCGGACTGGCCGCGTTCCTGATCCCGGTCTTCTGCGCCGGCGGCACGGTGGTGATTCACAAATCGTTCAATACGTCCGACGTATGGAAGACGATCGAACAGGAACGCTGCACCGTCGTCCTGGGCGTGCCGACGATCTGGAAGCTATTGATGGATGCCCCTGAATTCGCGACCGCGGACCTGAGCCATGTGCGCTGGTTCATCTCCGGCGGCGCACCGTTGCCGCAGTTCGTCATCGACACGTACCAGAAGCGCGGGATCGTCTTCAAACAGGGCTACGGGATGACCGAAGTGGGCGTGAACTGCTTCACCATGACCGTCGACGACTCCTTCCGCAAACCGGGCTCCATCGGAAAGCCGATGATGTTCACCGAGGTCAGGCTCGAAAATCTCGACGGGGATATCGGCGAGATGTGGATCCGCGGCCCGCACGTCTCCAAAGGTTACTGGAACAACGAGAGCGCCACGCGCGAGGCCTACACGGACGACGGCTGGTTCCGCACCGGCGATCTGGCCCGGCGCGACGAAGACGGCTACTTCTACATCGCCGGACGGCGCAAAGAGATGTTCATCAGCGGCGGCGTGAATGTCTATCCGGCGGAGATCGAGGCCGAGCTCGTAGCCCATCCGTCCGTGTCCGACGCGGCCGTGGTCGCGGTCCCGGATGAGACATGGGGGGAAGTGGCCGTCGCCTTCATTGTGGGCACGGCATCCGAGGAGGAGCTCATTGCCTGGTTAACGTCCCGGATTGCGAAATACAAGATTCCCAGGCGTTTCGTGTTCATTGAAGCGCTTCCGCGCACGCCTTATGGGAAAGTCGTGAAAGCGGATTTGAATCGAATGCTGAGCGAAGCGAAGCATCAACTTAGTACCAACGATGAATGAGCTGGAGCCGCGACAGGTCGCTCCGAGGCACGTTTGTCGTTGCTGCTAACCGGATCCTTCGCTTCGCTCAGGATAAACTACGCACACATGACCCAGGTGGAACGCTCCGAACGGTCGAGGACCCAGATCCTCGATTCAGCCCTGAAGCTCTTTTCGCACAAAGGTTACGGCGCCACCAGCGTCCGCGACATCGCCGAAGAGGCGGGGCTCTCCAAAGGAAACGTCTACCACCACTTCCCGGACAAAGAGACCATCTTCCGCGCGCTGATCGATCGCTACTTCGAAGCGATGTCGCAGCCGGAGTTCCCGTTCAACCGCGCCCTGGCGGCCGGCTCCTTTCCGGAAAACCTCGAAGCCATCGGCCAGGCCATCCGCGAGATCGTCCGCGACTATCGCGAATACGTGGCCCTCATCTACGTCGACGTCGTCGAGTTCGACGGCACGCACGTCCGCAAGTTCTACCAGAACATGGCCGACCGCTTCGACTCCTTCATGAAAGCCACGGGCATGGAGAAGGAGCTGACCAAGAAACTCGCCGTCGGCCTCTCGCCCGTCTCCGCCGTCATGCTCAGCACGCGCATCTTCTACAACTACTTCACGGTCGAGATCCTCTTCGGCGTCAAGGACCACTTCGGCAAGGAAACCGACCAGGCCGTGGTCGAGATCTCCCGCATCCTCCGCCACGGCATGCTGCGCAACGGCGACAGCGACTAGCGCAGGTTCCAGAACTCCGTGGTGAATCCGAGCTGCGCGAAGACCGCCTCGGTTTCTTCGAGCGTCCTTCGCCGCCACGACGGCTCGCGGCGATCCTCCGTGTACCAGGCTCGCGCCAGCTCCCATCCCTGAGCCAGCGGAATCACCGCACCCTTGTCCAGCCGCCACGTCCCGCACCAGCGCTCGATGTGCTCTTCCGACCGGAAGAAGAGCATCGTCTTTCACGTGAAGACGATGTCCTGCCACCACATGCGCGGCGGCAGGGCGAAGTGCATGAACCCGTTACCCCTGTCGTCGCCAACGACTGCACCCGAATGCACGCCGATGCGCGTGGCCACGCCGCAATCCGCGCAGCTCGTGTCGATCCCGGCGTCCGCCTGTAAGGTTGCCGCGATCCCCAGCGCATCCCAGATGCAGTTCCCATAGCAGGAGAACGCCTCGAGCGTGACCCGAAACGGCGTGGGCACGGCGGAAAACGGCCCCGCCATCAGGATCTCGTCCGCGCCCGGTTGCAGCACCAGCATCCGCCCCGCCGCCAGACGCTGCAGGGACGCCACCGCGTCCGCTTCCGACACACCCAGCAGCTCCGCCAGCCGCGCCTTCAGCGGAGGCGCCCCCTCGCGCATCGTCACGTCATAGACATGCCACCGCGTCTCGTCGTCGGTCACAGGAAATTCAACTCCAACGATACTCCGGCCGGATCTTCGAGGAACAGCTGCGCTTTCTTCGAATCACGCGCGGGGTCGATCGTAAACGGGATATCGCGCTCACGCAGCAGCGCCATCATCGCGTCCAGACCTTCGCAAGTGAACGCGAAATGATCCAGCGCGGACTTGCCGATCGTGTCGCCGGCTCTCACCGTGAGATGCACGACCGGCTGATTGCCTGCGTACAACCAATACCCGCGGCTACGGAACGATGGGCGGTCGCCGTCGGTCAGTCCCAGGATGCCGACGTAGAACGCGCGGCACCGTTCGATCAACTCGTGAGAGCCCGCGATGTTGACGTGGTCGAGGCCGAGGACGGGCATGGGAGGATTGTAATTCGCGCTCTCGCGAAGGAGTTAACCCTCCGCCCGCCGCGCAATGGCCCGCAGCCACATCCTCCGGATCAACGCGCTCCCCGGATAGATCGTGCGCCAGTACGCGGCGAAGCGGCGTCGCCCGGCGTCGCTGTTGGCATAGACGCGCGTCTCCGTCGAGACGATCGAGCCCGTTCCATCCGGCCGCACGACGAAATTCATGCTCGCCAGCGTGAATCCCGGCGGCAGCGTTCTGCGAAACACATCCGGCGTCAGTTTCCCGCGCGTCCCTCGTGGCGCGGCGATGACGGTGCCGACCACGAGCTCGTGCGGCGGATCATCCGCCAGGTAGATGAAGCCGGACCGCGTGGCCACGTCGATGAGAGACGCGCGGTCGCCCGGGTTGAGGATGCCTTCCGGCAGCTCCCGCCCGCCGCGCCGGATCCAGGTCAGCGTGCGGAAGAGCGCGATCTCATCGGCACGCACTTGCCGGATCGCCTCGTACACACGCGCCGGCGGAGCCTCGACGCGCATCGTGTGCACCTCGTGGAACTGCCACACCGGCGCGAAATGATCGAGCTGCGTTTCGATGTGCCCGGCGCGCGACTCCGGCGCCGGAAGCAGGAGGCCGAGGAACGTCAGCGCCAATCCTGCCAGCAGCACAACCAGCGTGCGACGGCGCCGGACGATGCCCACGAAGCCGAGGAACGCGACGATCAGACCCGAGTAGACGATGGCTGAGCCGAGCATGGGACGACCTCGGCGTGAGGATACAACGCGAACGTCGGGATCTCGGAATGCCAAGGGTGAGAGGGATCACACAACCCACGTCATTCTGAGCGTGGCAGGGTGGGTGGGCGTGAAGCGAAAGAATCTCAAAATGCGCAAACCGTGGCACAAGCCATGTTTTTCGTAGATTGAGATCCTTTCGCTCCCTCACACCCACCCGCCCTGCGCTCAGGATGACGGGGCGGGTCCGTGCTAGCTGTCCTCGTGTTTGTCGTGCTTATCGTGCTTCTTCTTCCAGCGATCCTTCTCGTGGAGATTCAGGTCGTCGGTGAGTTTTTTCCAGCGCGGGTCGCGGTGGAGGGAGTCGAGATCGTCGTCATCGTCGACGTAGTTGTCGAGGTCGAACTTGGCCGCGCGGGCGCGCTCGAGCCAGTCGAAGGCGGCGTCTTTGTTGCCCTGCAGGGCGTAGGCGCAGGCCATGTTGTAGGACGAGGTGCCGGGGCGGTAGCCGAGGGCCAGCGTCTTCTGGTAGGCGGCGATGGCGGTCGGGAAATCGCGGTCCTGCAGCGCCGTGTATCCGAGGTTGAACCAGGCCCGGCCCGAATTCGGATACTTCTGCGTCATGCGGCGGTGATGCTCGACGGAGTCGCCCCAGTTGAAGACCGCCTTCATGACCCGGCCGAAATCGCCGTCCATGCCGCGCATCTCCAGGTCCTTCGCCTTCTGGCGCAAACCTCCGAAGCCGGACTGTTGCCGCAGGAGCGCGATGTCGGGATCGTTCTCGAACTTGTCGTCGCTCGAGAAACCGTTCTCGATCGACTTCTCCAGCCAGATCATGCCGTTGCGCACGTCGCCGCCGAGGGAGTAGGCGCAGGCGATGTTGTACGTCGCCGCGCCGGTCTTCTCGCCGTTCGCGATCGACTGCTGGAACGCATAGATCGAGTCGTTGATCTTGCGCAGGCGGAGCAGGTCGAGGCCGACTTCGTACCAGTCGTCCTCGTCGCCGCGGCCGGCGCGCAGGTCGTTGTACTTCTCCATCGTCTCGTTGAGGCGGCGGTTGACCACCTCGCCGGCCTGGTCCTTGATCGCCCGCGCGAAGCGGGGATCGGAACGGATGGGATCGAAGTCGGAGTCGTCGGCGATCTTGTCGATGTCGTCCCAGCCGGCATCGATCGCGTCGGCGAGCGTCGGAATGGCGCGGTTGGCATCGCCGAGGAGCGCGTACGAGCAGGCCGCGTTGTAGAGAGACTTGGCCGGATCGTGGCCTTCGGCGGCGGCGCGCTTGAAGGCCGCAGCAGCCTCCTCATAGCGATCGGCGCGGTAGAGATCGTAGGCACGCTCGTACCAGTCTTCGGCGTTCTTCGGCGTCCGCGTCCAGCGGTCGGCGCCCTTGCCGAGCTTGGCCAGGAAGTAGTCTTCGAGCGATTCCGCATGCTCGGTGACCGTGAGCTCTGAGCTGCTGGGCGTGGGCGACACTGCAGTCGTCGTCCCACTCGTCGTCTCACTCGCCAGGGTCTGCTTCTGCGCGTCTTTCTGTGCCTGCAGCGCCGCGTCCTGCTTGTTCGGCTCGGCGATGAGACGCAGTGCGGAGACCGGGATGATCACCGCGACTGCGAGAGCGCATGCGATGGCGACCCCGCGCCCGCTGAACACTCGTCGTGCCACGTGTGGCTGCAGGATGGAGAGCAGGCGACCCTCGAGCTGCGACTTACGTGACATGGCGAGCGTGACGGATCGGAACGGATCGAACGTCGGCATCGAACGCGCGATCGCCAGAAGGTGATCGGCGTACTCCGACGGCTTCGTTCCGCTTGCAAGGACGAGGTCGTCGCATGCGCGCTCGCACTCGCTGCGGCCGGCGCGCTCCAGGGACCAGGCCAGGGGATGGAACCAGAACAGGGACACGGCGATGCGGGTGGCGATGAGGGAGATTCCGTCGAAGCGCTTGAGGTGCGCCAGCTCGTGCATCAGCACGACGCGCAGGCGCTCCGACGGCCAGGTGACGACGTCCGGCGGCAACAGGAGGACCGGCTTGAACACGCCCCACAGCACCGGGACGCTGATGCGCGAGGAGCGCAGGAGGCGCACGTTCATCCCCAACTGCAGCTCGTCGCGCGTACGGTCGAGCTCGCGGAGGGCGTCGTCCTGCAACAGCTCCTCGGCATTCCGGGCCACGTACCAGACCCCGATCACGCCGAGGGACATATGAATGAGGAGCAGCAGCGCGGCGAAGCCGAGCGTGAGAACGATGAGGCCCTTCCAGGTGGCGCCGGCGATGGTGGTGGCGCGCTGGAGTGCAGTGAGGGGCTCCGGGGCGACGGCCTTGACGACGGCCACGGCGGTCGAGAACGACGACTCCTCGTCGTCGAGAACGCCGACCGTGCCTTTCGCAGATCCCCGTTTCGTGCTGCTCTCGAGATCCTGTGCGCTCTTATCGGCGATCGGACTGACGATCGCCGGATCCTTGGGGCCGACCGCGATCTCCCAGGCCGGGACGACGACCGAGAGGATCGGCATGAGGCCGACTGCGACGAGAGCCGCGGTGGCGATCATGTGTCTGGTGGCGGCAGCGGCCCGCGGGACGGCGGCCAGCAGCAGCCGCGCGATCAAAAGGATCAGCGTGGCCTTGGCCAGCATCAACAGCATCTCTTCCGCGGCGTTTGCGGCCTGAAGGCGGGCGGCAAGCTCGAAGATCGTGGTCATGTCAGCGTCCTTCTTTCCTCGCGTCGTCGATCAGCTCGGCGAGGCGGTCCAACTCTTCATTCGACATCGTGCCCTTCTGCCGTTCGATCAGCGTGGTCACGACGTTGGCGGCCGAACCGTCGAAAAACGTCGTCAACAACTGGTCCAGGGCCGTCAGGCGCACGCGTTCGCGGTTCACGGTAGGGATGTATACGTAGCGGGCGCCATCATGTTGATGCTTCAGATGACCTTTTTGCTCGAGGATGCGCAACGTGGCCCGGACCGCCGAATAACTGGGCGGTTCCGCCATCCCCTCCATCACCTCCGTGGCCGTGGCCCGGCCGCGGGTAAAGATGACGTTCATGATCTCGCGCTCGCGTCTGCTCAAGTGCTGGATTTTTAGCATGTGCAGGAAATCTAGCACCCGATCCGGGATTCGGCAAGAGGGACGGAGTTTTGTAACAGGAGGGCGCTGTAGCAATGCTCACAGCCCGATGCGTCGAAGCGCACGTTGCCGCTTACGGCATCGTGTAGGATTCGGGCGCGTTTGCGGAGGGCAGATGGGTCCCATCACACAATTCATCGATCACCACTACCGGCACTTCAACGCCGCCTCGCTGAAGGCGGCCGCTCAGGACTACAACCGCCACCTCGAAAAAGGCGGGAAGATGCTCCTCACGATGGCCGGCGCCATGTCGACGGCCGAGATCGGCCTGTCGCTGGCGGAGATGATCCGGCAGGACAAGGTACACGCCATCGTCTGCACGGGCGCCAATCTCGAGGAGGACATCTTCAACCTCGTCGCGCACGACCACTACGAGCGCGTGCCCAACTACCGGTACCTCACGGCGCAGGACGAGCAGAAGCTGCTCGAGCGTCACATGAACCGCGTCACCGACACCTGCATCCCCGAGGGGGAGGCCATGCGGCGGATCGAAGCGGCGGTGCTCCGGCACTGGGTGGAAAAAGACCAGCAGGGCAAGCGCCTCTTCCCGCACCAGTTCATGTTCGAGATCCTCCGCGACGGCTCGATCGCCGAGTTCTACCAGATCGACCCGAAGAACTCCTGGATGGTGGCCGCAGCGGAGAAGAACCTGCCGATGTTCGTCCCCGGCTGGGAGGACTCGACGCTCGGCAACATGTACACCGGCCACGTCATCACCGGCGACGTGAAGAACGTCCACACCGTCCGCACCGGCATCGAGTACATGATCGAGCTGGCCGACTACTACACGAAAACGACCGAAAAGAGCTCCATCGGCTTCTTCCAGATCGGCGGCGGCATCGCCGGCGACTTCCCGATCTGCGTGGTTCCGATGCTCCATCAGGACCTGCAGCGCACCAGCGTCCCGCTGTGGGGCTACTTCTGCCAGATCAGCGATTCCACCACGAGCTACGGCTCCTACTCCGGCGCCGTCCCCAACGAGAAGATCACCTGGGGCAAGCTCGGCGTCGACACTCCCTCTCACATCATCGAATCCGACGCGTCCATCGTGGCGCCTTTGGTGTTTGCCTATGTCCTTGGCTGGTAAGTCCGCTCTCGCGCTTCTGTTGTCCCTCGGCGGTGCGTTCTCTGCGTCCGCGCACCATACCGATGAACACTCCTCTCCGATCGAAAAGCACATCCGCACGCTGTCCGCGGATGACATGGAAGGCCGCGGCCTCAACACCAAAGGCCTGGCTAAAGCTGCCGATTACGTCGAGCAGCAGCTCCGCGCCGCCAAGCTGGAGCCGGCGTTCGGCAAGTCATTCCGGCAGAAGTTTCCGGTGAAGACCGGCGTCTCCCTCGGCGCGAAGAACACCATCGAGGGCTTGAGCAACGACGCCTGGACGCCGCTCGGCTTCTCCAGCGCCGGCTCGTTCGACGCGCCCATCGCGTTCGCCGGCTACGGCATCGATGCCGCGCCGCTCAATTACCGCGAGCTCGAAGGGATCGATCTCAAGGGCAAAGTCGCCCTCATGCTCCGCTACGAGCCGCAGGAGCGCGACGAGAAGTCGCCGTTCGACGGCAAGCGTCCCAGCCGCTGGTCGTCGATGCGCTACAAGGCCACGAAGGCGCGCGACCTCGGCGCGGTGGCCGTGGTGTTCGTGACCGGTCCGCTGCAGGACGAGGCCAAGGACAAGCTTCCCGCGCTGACCAACGACGGGCCGGAGAGTCCGCTGGGCATTCCGGTGATCCAGGTCAAGACGACGGCCGCGCAGAAGTGGGTCGATCTGGCGCAGTTCCAGAAGGACGTCGATGCCGATCTCAAACCGCGCTCGCGCGTCCTCGATGCGAAGCTGACCGGCAACGTCGATGTGCAGGCGTCCTACGCCGATGCGGAGAACGTAGCCGGCATCATCCGCGGCCGGGGCGCGCTGGCGAATGAAATCGTCGTGATCGGCGCGCACTACGATCACCTCGGGCACGGCGGACGCGGTTCGATGCGTCCGAACGACACCGGTATCCACAACGGTGCCGACGACAACGCCTCGGGCACGGCGGCCGTGCTCGTGGCCGCGCAACGTCTGCAGACACTGTTAAAGGACGTACAGAACCGCCGCACGATCGTGATCGCGCTCTTTGCCGCGGAAGAGGTCGGCCTCGGCGGGTCTGCGTATCTCGTCGAGCACTTCCCGCTGCCGATCGAGAAAACCGTGGCCATGGTCAATCTCGACATGGTCGGCGCGATGAAGGACGACAAGGTGGTGGCCCTCGGCAGCGAGTCCGCGCCGCAGTGGCAGCCGCTGCTCGATCGCATCGGCGGCGAGCTGAAGATTCATGTCGCGTCGGGCGGTGACGGCTACGGTCCGTCCGATCAGACCAGCTTCTATGCGAAACAGATCCCCGTGCTGCACTTCTTCACCGGTACGCACGAGCGCTACCACACACCCGACGACGACGCCGACGCGATCAATTACGCCGGCGCCGCCAAAGTGGCCGAGCTCACCGCCCGCGTCGGTGACACCCTTGCGCGCGGCGACGTTTCTCCGGCGTATGCACGCGCCACCGCCGCGCCAGCCATGGAAGGCGACAGCCGCGGCTACGGCGCCTACCTCGGCACCGTGCCCGATTTCACGGCCATGGAAGGGACCTCGGGCGGCGTCAAGCTCGCCGACGTCCGCACCGGCGGCCCTGCCGACAAGGCCGGCATCAAGGGCGGCGACGTGCTCGTGGAGATGGCCGGCACGCGCATCGAGAACCTCTACGACATGACCTACGCGCTGCAGGACCACAAGCCGGGCGAGACCATCGACGTGGTCGTGCTGCGCGGCGGACAGCGTGTCACGCTCCGGGCCACGCTCGGCTCGCGTCCCAGCGCCGGCCCTCAGGCCCCGACTCATGGTGCGGCTGCAACGATGGAGATCAAGGCCGGCAAGCCGTTCGAGAAAACGTTCGACGGCGAGCGTCATCTCAAAGACATCCGCCAGCTCACGTTCGGCGGCGAGAACGCCGAGGCCTACTGGAGCCCCGACGGGAAAAAGCTCATCTACCAATCCACCGTCGAGCGCGGCGGCTGCGACCAGCAGTACATCGTCGACCTCACCACCGGCGAGACGAAGCTCGTCTCCAGCGGCAAGGGACGGACGACCTGCGGCTACTTCTCCTATCCCACCGGCGACCGCATCATCTACGCGTCGACCGAAGCCGGCGACGCCGGCTGCCCGCCGCCGCCCGACCGGAGCCGTGGCTACATCTGGGGCGTCTACTCCAGTTTCGACCTCTACCTGGCCAACGCCGACGGGTCGAACAAGAAGCGGATCTCGTCGGTCGACGGCTACGACGCCGAGGCGACGTGGTGCCACAAAGGCGGCAAGATCATCTTCACCTCCGTCCGCGACGGCGACCTCGACCTCTACTCGATGAACGAAGACGGCACCAACATCCAGCGCCTGACCAACACACCCGGCTACGACGGCGGCGCCTTCTACAACGCCCAATGCACCGAGATCGTCTGGCGCGCCTCGCGCTTCGAAGATCCGAAAGCGCTGGCCGACTACCAGTCGCTCTTGAAGGACGGCTTCGTCCGCCCCTCCAGGATGGAGCTCTACGTCGCCAACGCCGACGGCACCAACGCCAGACAGATCACCAAGAACGGCGCCGCCAACTTCGGCCCCTACTTCACCCCCGACGGCAAACGCATCATCTACTCCTCCAACGTCCTCGACCCCAGAGGCCGCGAATTCGACATCTTCCTGCTGTCGAAAGACGGCAGCGGCGAGCCCGAGCGCATCACCACCGCCCCCGCCTTCGACGGCTTCCCCATGTTCAGCCCCGACGGCCAATGGCTCGTCTTCGCCTCCAACCGCAACAACCCCGAAGGCCACGAAACCAATCTTTACATCGCCAGGTGGGTAGATTGATCCAACCCCCCAACCCTGAGCGAAGCGAAGGGTCAAGTTAGCACCAACGGAGACCGTGCCTATCTGCGTGGTAGTCGTACATCGGGACGTCCCCCGTTGCTGCTAACTTGACCCTTCGCTTCGCTCAGGGTTGAATCCGGAACATCATGCAGAAAGCCAGGCCAGGCGACACCGTCCACGTCCACTACAAAGGCACCCTCGACGACGGCTCCGTCTTCGACTCCTCCGAGGGCAAGGACCCCATCTCCTTCACCCTCGGCAACGGGGAAGTCATCGACGGCTTCGACAACGCCGTCGAAGGCATGTCCCTCGGCGACAAGAAAACCGAACGCTTCGAGCCCGCCCAGGCCTACGGCGACCGCCACGAAAACCTCGTCTTCACCGTCCCCAAAGACCAGATGCCCGAAGGCACCGAAATCGAAATCGGCGACATGCTCCAGGTCGGCTTCCCCGACGGCGGCACCTCCGCCGTCACCGTGACCGCCGTCGACGCCGACGGCGTCAAGCTCGACGCCAACCACCCGTTAGCAGGGAAGGCGTTGACGTTCGAGCTGGAGTTGGTCGGGATCGACTAACCCCTCGCAGCGCTTTGGACTGCGGCGGCTCGCCGCCGCTTTTGGCAATGTGCAACGGAACGAACGATTTGCACCTTACGCAAAGCGTGTAGTTTTAGGCGCCCCGAGCTGACGACAATTGAGCCGAGCGACTCAGGAACAGTTGTTCCTCATGCGGCGTGAGCGTGACCAACTCCGAGAACGGTACTTCAACGCGCTCAGTACGTTGGGCTGCCGTGATGACGAAATGAACGGTCAGCGGATCTCCGACGAGTCGCTGAAACGATTCTGGAGAGATCGCATAATGTACAGTCATAACCCGCAGGTCCCTGCCGGGCAGCAATCGCTCGTTGGGGTAATTCGATTCGCGTACACGAAACACCGCAGTGGCATCACGTTTCCGCAGAAAGAACTGGCGTGATTGCGCCAAATCGACGTACTCCGCGGGAAATTCTGCTTCCAGCTGGAAGTCCTCTGCCGGCCCTGTGCCGACGTTTTTTAACGTGACGTCACAGTCAAACTCTTTTCGTAAGATGTGGGGACCCGAAACGAACGAGCCCGGACGTACTTCCAGGTTCATTGTCAGGCGCGCCTCGCCATTCGCCGGTGACGCAGGATTTCGGAAGACAGCATCGCGACCGATCCAGTTCATCCAGCCTTCGACCAGCGTTCGCAGTTCGGACACGTCCCGCTGAAGGTGGGCCAAGTCGCGCGAGACACCTTGGAAGCCGCGAGCAGCGATGTCACTTGTCTCGGCTAACTTCTTCTCCAGCGCTGCGATACGGTCGACGTCCATCACGATCCTAGGATACCCGTCCCGGTGGGCAATGCGCTATCTTACAAGCAACGATGGCTCCGAGGTACAACCCTTTCCGACCGAACAGCATCGTTCCTCCGGGCATGTTCTCAGGACGGGTGGAGGAACTCCTCTCTCTCGACAAGATCCTGTTCCAAACGAAGAACGGGAACCCTCAACATTTCGCCATCGTAGGTGATCGCGGCATCGGTAAGTCGTCTCTTTTGTTTTACTTAGACTCTGTCGCGAAGGGCTCGATAGAATCGCTTTCCGCTGGTACATTTCGTTTCCTGACCGTCAACGTGGAGTTCGAACCGGCCACCGACTATTCAGAAATCGTACGGAAAGTCGGGAAGGCCCTGCAGAGGGGCGCCGCGTCGGTCCAAACGACCAAAGCGGTGGCAACAGCGGTGTGGGACTTCTTGAAACGGTGGGAAGTGGCTGGTGTGAAGTACACCACAGCACAGGCTTCCTCCAAAAGCGAGATGCTCGAAGATCTCGCGGATGCCCTCATCCGGAGCAGTGAGGCACTCACCGGCACGTTTGACGGGATTCTGATTCTTATCGATGAGGCTGACAAGCCTGATTCGACAGCACACCTCGGTGAATTTGCCAAACTGCTCACGGAACGGCTAAGTAAAGCTGGATGCAATAACGTAGGCCTTGGCCTCGCCGGACTGCCGGCGCTGTTGCCGAAGCTGCGGAGAAGCCACGAATCTTCGCTCCGAGTATTTGAGATGCTGACGCTTGCGCCCCTTCTGCCCGACGAACGCATCGCTGTTATCAGCAAAGGCCTCGATGCTGCCGAGGAGCGAAATGGCTACCGCGTCACGATCGAACCTGCCGCGGAACAGCTAATCTCCATGCTCTCCGAAGGGTATCCTCATTTCATCCAGCAATTTGCTTATTGCTCGTTTGAAGCTGACACCGACAACACGATCGATGTCGGCGACGTTTCGCGCGGAGCTTTCGGTGAGAACGGAGCTTTCACGCAGCTCGGAGTGAAGTACTTCGAAGGACTGTACTTCGATCAGATTAGCTCGACAGAATATCGACGCGTATTGCGAGCGATGGCTCAACACGGCGATGGCTGGGTAAAGCGGAGCGCAATTCAGGAAGCAACAGGATTGAAGGCGTCGACGTTGAACAATGCACTCAACGCGTTGAAGAAGCGCGACATCATCCAGGGCAAACCTGGCCGGACAGGTGAGTATCGACTCCCGAGCAATACATTCGCGGTTTGGATACGCGGGTTCACGAGCGACGATGCGGATCAACCGCCGCTCGCAACCGACTAATTGTCGGACGCCTAGCTATTGCGGTCTTACGGGATATCTCGGTGTCGTGGTCTCAAGTTCGGCGTGTGTGCGTCTTGGTCGCGCTACCTGCCTTTCTGTCAAGAACCTCTACCAACTCCGACACGTTGCATTCGAGCGCCTTGGCAAGCCGAACGAGCGTGCCCAGCGTCGGTGAATTGTTTCCCGCTTCGAAGTTGCTGATGGCGGACACGCTCGTTCCGCAGCGCTCCGCGAGTTGTCCTTGCGTGAGACCACGCTCGGTGCGGAGTTCGCGCAGGTGCTTTCCGAAGATCTGCGCGTAGTCGCCACGTGCGGTCGTCAATTCGAGCGGTCTCCCACTTGACAAGAAACGGATAACTTACTAAAGTTAGTAAACACGGTCGGAGGCCGCAATGGACGAAACCACCCGTTCCAACATCCGTCACATCTTCCTCTCCCCCCGGCCGTCCTTCGTGCTCATGACGGCAGCGTCGCTGCTCGGCATGTCATTCAAAGAGTTGAAGCAGGAGATCGAGGATGGGGCGATTGTAGCGGTTTCGACTCGGCTCGGGCAGCGGGTGACGCGGGAGGAGTTGATCACGGCGGCGATGCGGCTGTGGGAGCAGGGCGTGATCGAGGAGGCGCTTGGCGCGGACGCGGTGGCGGTGTTGCCGGAGGCGATTCGGCTGGTCGAGTTGAGAGCGCGCGTGCCGCGGTATCAGCGGGACATGTTGCGTTTTCTGGCACGGCGGCGGGGGACGTCTGTTGACGATGTGCTGTCGCGGGAGTTGGAGGACGTGGCGTGCGTGCATTCCGAGGAGCTGACGGCGGGAGTGCCCGGGTTTGCCGCGGCCATGGCGTGGCCGTGAGTTGTCTTCGCTCCGAGGCACGTCGCCACGGTGGCGGGGTTACGCCGCAGGTTTCGGCGATTGGTACGGTAGTCGGCGACATCGCGAGGATTGCCCAGGGATAGGCGAGGCTGACTCTGAGACAGCCTGGGCTGACTCCGAGATAGGCTGGGCTGACTCCGAGATAGGCGAGGCTGACTCTGAGACAGCCTGGGCTGACTCCGAGATAGCCTGGGCTGACTCCGAGATAGCCGGGGCTGACTTCGAGATAGCCGAGGCTGACTCCGAGATAGCCTGGGCTGACTTCGAGATAGCTTGGGCTGACTCGGAGATAGCCGAGGCTGACTCGGAGTTAGCCATGGCTGACTCGAAGTTAGCCATGGATGGCTTATGTCCTCGGAAGGGGACGCGGGAGGCATGCCGGAGCCTCCTTTCCCACGCATAGCGACCGGCACGCGGCGGCGGCGGGACGCCGCCGGGCCAGCCGGCGGGGACGCCGGCGTTCCGGGTTGCCAACGACGGTCGCGAAGCTGGACGCGTAGCGCGCCTTTGCCGTGCGGAACGCCGCCGTCCCGGCGGCTGGCCCGGTGGCGTCCCGCCGCCGCGCACTCGCGAAGAGTGTGCGGAAACAGCTACTCCACTCCCGAATGCATGATCGTTCGATCCGAAGCTGAGGAGCAGGTCCAGGCGACGTCGTAGCGAAAGTCTTCCGCGTACGAGCCGCGCCACAGTCCCTGATACTCGCCGACAGTATCGGCCGTGCAGGGACTTCCGAGGGCTGTGGGGTTCGTGTCAGGAAACACAGGTGTGAGCAAGGCGCCGGTCGAGGACAACTTGGCCACCCGTTCCTGGTAGCTGGAGACGCTCAGGCCGCGGCTGTCGTAGTACGCCAGCATCACGGTGCCGGTGCCGTCAGTCTCGATGACGGGGGTGAATTGATTCACTCCTGGAGAATTGATCTGGGAGCTGAGCGGAATACCCGTGACTGCCATCGCCGCGTCCGCGGTCACGCGGACCAATCGCAGATCGGCGGTGGCCGACGTGTCGGTTTCCCCTTCCGTCCAGGCCACAAGGATCTCGTTCGTGGCGGCGTTGTAGCGCGCTGCGGGCAGCGGTACGACGCGGATCGCGCCGGCGATCGTGTTTGCGCTGATCCCGCTACCGATCCGGTTGTAGGCGGCGATCGTCTGCGCGGGAAGAAAGACCGAGGAACCGTCGCTGGGAACATTGGCTCCTGGAAAGCGCGAGCGGGCGATCCGCATCTGCCGGGTCGTGGAATCCACGAAGATCACGTACACGTACCCGGCGCTGTCCGTGACGATCTGGGGACCTTGCACGCGGCCCGAGCCGGCGACGCGCACGGCGCTGTCCCACGCCGGGGGAAAGCAGCAGACCGCGTGAGACCTCGAGATCCCGTTGCGGCTGCGGCGGAACATGAGCTCGTTCTGTCCGGCGCTGGTCAGGTCGACGCGCACCCATGCCACATAGACATAGCCTGTGGTGGGGCCCGTTTCCGAGACCGCAATCCACGGTTTGTCCACCGTCCGGTCGCCGCCGGCAATGGCATCGACTTCCGCACCACTGCCCACCCAGGACCAGCCCCCGTCGACCGAGATCCAGACCCGGATCGAGGTCGGATTCACGGCTTCGAGGCCGGGAGCCGGTGCGCGGTTGAGCGCCCGCCCGGCCAGGTACGTTCTCTCCGGCGCGACGCCTCCCGTCGTGCCGTTGTGCGCCAGCACGGGATCGGAGGAATCCGTGTATCCCACCGGCAGCGGCAGCGTGCCGGCACTGGTCATGCCGCTGCTGTTGCGGTACGACCACTGATTCCGGACCGTGAAGGCGACGCCGGGCTCCTCGACGACCCGCCGGATGAACGCGGTCACCGTGTGGGTCAGACCCGACTTCACCATGTTGATGATGACCGGTTCCTCGACGCCGCGGGGGTCGGTCGCGACCACCGGTGGCGGGATTTGCTGCGCGCCGGCGCCATGCAGGAGCAACGGCGCGGAGATCACGAGAGCCACAAGCAAACGGGGCATGGTCACCTTTTCTGCACGGACAGATCGAAGGTAGCACGGTCCCCGTTCCGTGTTCCGTGTTCATCGTTCCGTGTTCGCCGTTCCACCTTCCGCCGTACAATCGCGGTTCCAGTGAGCTCGAACGTAGAACACGGAACACGGAACACGGAACGACCGGAGCATCCTTACTGAATGCGCGACTTCGTCCTCCTCCATGTCAACGGCGTCCCGCACCGCATCGGTGGGGCGCGGGCGTTTCAGACGGTGTCTCGGTTTCTGCGCGAGGATCAGCGTGCCACCGGGACGAAGATCGTCTGCGAGGAGGGGGACTGCGGGGCGTGCACGGTCCTCATCGGGCGCCGGGAGAACGGCGGGCTGCGGTACCAGGCGGTGAACTCGTGCATCCAGTTTGTGTTCCAGCTGGACTGCGCGCACATCGTCACGGTGGAGGGACTCACGCCGACCGGCGAGCTGACGCCGGTGCAGGAGGCGATGGTCCGTTGCCACGGCGCGCAGTGCGGGTACTGCACGCCCGGTTTCATCATGGCCATGGCCGGGATGTGCGAGGAGAACGCCACCGACGCGCGGCGCGCGCTCACCGGGAATCTCTGCCGCTGCACGGGATACGAGTCGATCATCAATGCGGCTCGCGAGACAGTCGATCAGCCCAAGATCGAAAGCCTCTACGCGAGTGCGCCGATTCTCGCGGCCATCGCTGAGGTCGAGCGTGAGCCAGTGGCGTTCGACAACTTCGCCAAGCCGGTCGATCTGCCTTCCGCGATCGCGTTCAAGCGCGAGCACCCCGATACCGTCATCGTGCAGGGTGCGACCGACTTCGGGGTCTGGCGCACGAAGCGCAACTTCACGCCCGCCGCGGTTCTGTCGCTGGACGGGGTCGATGGTCTGTCGGACATCAACGTCGACGGCGACACGCTCATCGCCGGAGGCCGGGTCTCGCTGGCGCGGTTCGAAGCGGCCATCCGCGAGCTGGTGCCGTCCATGGTCGAGATCATGGACCGCTTCGGCTCGCCGCAGATCAAGAACGCCGGCACGCTGGCGGGGAACATCGCCAACGCCTCGCCGATCGCCGACACGCTGCCGTTCCTCTTCGTGACGCACGCCTCGCTCGAGCTGACCGGCAGCGACGGTGCGCGCATGGTCCCAATCGCTGATTTCTATCTCGGCTACAAGAAACTCGATCTGCGTCCCGATGAGATCATCACGCGCATCCACATCCCGCTCCCGCGCGACGGCGAGACGCTGCGGCTCTACAAGATCTCGAAGCGCAGCCACCTCGACATCTCCACCTTCACCGCGGCCATGCTGATGAAACGGGTGTCAGATACGGCAGGTGGCAAGATCGACTCCATGCGCATCGCCTACGGCGGCGTCGCCCCGGTCGTGTTCCGCCTGACGAAGACCGAAGACTTCCTGGCCGGACAACCGTTCAAGCTCGACACCTTCGCCGCCGCCGGCGAGATCGCCCGCGAGGAAATCGCCCCGATCTCCGACGTCCGCGGTTCCCGTGAGTTCCGCCTGCAGCTGGCGGAGAATATTCTGAGCAGGTTCTTCTACGACTCATGTACATAGGCAAAGACGTCCCGCACGACTCCGCCCGCGGTCATGTGACCGGCGAGTCGGTGTACATCGACGACTTCCCGCCGATGCCGGGGGAGCTGATTGTCGATTTCGTCTGGAGTCCGCTGGCGCATGCGCGGATCCGGGGGATCGATTTCGCCGGCGCGGCCACGCTGCCGGGCGTGGTGGCGCTGTACACGCACGATGATCTGGTGCACAACCGGCTCGGGCCGATCGTGCATGACGAGCCTCTCCTGGCCGAGGACGTGTGCACGTTCATCGGACAACCGATCGTCGTCATCGCCGCGGAGTCGCGCGAGGCCATCCTGGCGGCGAAGCGGGCCATCAAAGTCGATCTCGAAGAGCTGACGCCGATCCTGACCATCGACGAAGCCATCGCGGCGCAGAGTTTCATCGGCGAGACGCGGTACATCCGCCGCGGCGATGCCGACGCTGCCCTGGCCGCGGCGGAGCACGTGCTGGAAGGCACGTTCCGCAACGCCGGGCAGGATCATTTCTATCTGGAGTCGCAGGCGGCCATCGTCAATCCGGGCGAGCACGGCCAGCTGACCGTCCATTCGTCGACCCAGCACCCCACCGAGGTGCAGGAAGTCATCGCTCATCTGCTGGGACTGGACATGAGCCAGGTGGTGGTGAACACCAAGCGCATGGGCGGCGCGTTCGGCGGGAAGGAAGCGCAGGCCACGCATCCCGCGGCCATGGCGGCGCTGGTGGCGCGCACGACGAAGCGGCCGGCGCGCATCGTCTACGACAAAGACAGCGACATGCACGTGACGGGGAAGCGCCACCCGTTCCAGAACAACTATCGCGCCGGCTTCACGCGCAGCGGCGAGATTACGGCCTTCAAGGTCGACTTCTACTCCGGCGGCGGCGCGTACGCCGACCTCTCGCCCGCGGTCATGGCCCGGGCCATGACGCACGCCGAGAACGCCTACTTCATCCCGAACATCGAGATCCGCGGCACCATCTGCCGCAGGAACATGCCGCCGAACACCGCCTTCCGCGGCTTCGGCGGACCGCAGGGCGTGGCCAACATCGAGAACGTGATGGAGGAGATCGCGGCCTTCCTCAAGAAGGACGCCCTCGACGTGCGCCGCGCCAACTGCTACGGCGTCGAGACCCGCAACACCACGCCCTACGAGCAGGTGGTCGAGCGCAACTCGCTGCCGCGCCTCTTCACCGAGCTCGAAGCGAACGTCGACTACCGCGCGCGCATGAGCGCCGTGCGCGCGTTCAACGAAAGCTCCCGGACGCATCTCAAGGGGCTGTCGATGACGGCCGTGAAGTTCGGGATCTCGTTCAACACCAAGCATCTCAACCAGGCCAATGCCCTGGTCAACGTCTATCTCGACGGCAGCGTGCAGGTGTCGACCGGCGCCACCGAGATGGGGCAGGGCGTGAACACGAAGATCCGCCAGCTGGCCGCCGACACGCTGGGCGTGGCGCTCGAGCGCGTGATCGTCATGCAGACGTCGACGGAGAAGAACAACAACACGTCGGCCACCGCGGCTTCGAGCGCCGCGGACCTCAACGGCGGCGCCACCGTCGATGCCTGCCGCCGTATCCGTGCCCGGCTCGACGAGGTGGCCAGGCATTACGGCGAATCGCTCAGCTGGGAAGCGCTGGTGAAGCTCGCCTACCAGGAGCGCGTGTCCCTCGGCGAGCGCGGTTTCTACGCCACGCCGCGCCTCGACTGGGAGTGGACGACCGGCCGCGGCACGCCGTTCCTCTACTTCACGATGGGAACCGCCTGCGCCGAGGTGCTGATCGACCGGTTCACGGGCGACCTCAAAGTCCTGCGCACCGACGTGCTGATGGACATCGGAACGCCGATCAATCCCGGCGTCGACCGCGGCCAGCTCGTCGGCGCGTTCATCCAGGGCCTGGGCTGGGTGACGACGGAAGACCTGCGTTATACAGACAAGGGCGTCCTGCTCTCCCACTCGCCGACGACGTACAAGATCCCGAACATCAACGACCTGCCCGAACAGTTTTCGATGAACTGGATCGAGCACGACAACCCGGTCAACGTGGCCGGCAGCAAAGCCGTCGGCGAGCCCCCGCTGCTCATGGCCATCTCGGTCTGGTGCGCCGTCAAGCACGCCCTCGGCTTCGTCTCCAACGGCGACATCGCCCAACTGCGGTTGCCGGCGACGAACGAGGAGATTCTTTCCCGGCTGACCGAGTACGCGCGGAAGACGGTGGCCACAAGATGAAGCAGTCTCAGAGTCGCACAGTCTCAGAGTCTCAGAGGCGCGACCAACCGACATCTCTGCGACTCTGCGACTCTGAGACTCTGAGACTTCGTCTTCAAAACATGAACGAGCAGAAATGAACTACACACTGCAAGAATGGCTCAACCTCGCCCTGCGCTGGGTCCACGTCTTCGCCGGGATCATGTGGGTCGGCGCGACGTATTACTTCACCTGGCTCGACCGGCGTTTCCATACGACGGATCCGGATCAGGTGTGGATGGTCCACAGCGGCGGTTTCTACGTCGTCAATAAGACCAAGAGCCCGTCGCCGTCGCACACGCTGCATTGGTTCAAGTGGGAGGCGGCGTTCACCTGGCTGAGCGGGTTCCTGCTGCTGATCCTCGTCTATTACTTCGGCGGCGCGCTCGTCGACGGGGAGCCGGGCAAGCCGTCGTTCGCAGTGGCCGCGGCCATCGGCATCGGCGTGATGTTCATCGGCTGGATCGTCTACGACATGCTCTGGCTCTCGCCCCTCGCCAAGAACGAGCCGCTTGCCATCGTGATCTCGTTCGGCCTCCTCGTGGCCGTGGCCTGGTGGCTGCCGCACGTGATGAGCAACCGCGCCGCCTACATCCACGTCGGCGCGCTCCTCGGCACGCTCATGGCCAACAACGTCTGGAACCGCATCATCCCCGCGCAAAAGAAGATGGTCGCCGCGGTCAAGGAAGGCCGCGACCCCGACCCCGTCCTGGCCGAGCGCGCCAAGTTCCGCTCCAAGCACAACACCTACCTCGTCATCCCCGTGGTCATGATGATGATCAGCAACCACTACCCCGTCGCCCTCTACGGCCGCGCCGACAACTGGATCGTCTTGTCCGTGCTCACGCTGGTGGGGTGGGGGGTGGCGCACATCGTCCGGAAGCAGTGAAACCAGTCTCAGAGTCTCAAAGTCTCAGAGTCTCAAAGGCACACCCGCCCAATGACATCCTCTGAGACTCTGAGACTCTGAGACTCTGAGACTCCATGAAAACAACGCTGAACAATCAAGAACTCGAAAACCTCTCGAAGCCCCTGAACGCGGCCCTCGCCCCCTTCATGCGCCGCTTCCCCGGCAATGCCGGTGAGCGGCAGCCGGTGCACACGGTCTATGGCGGGGCGCATCTGTTCAAGTCCGACACGGCGCGCAAGCTCGGGGAGAAGGCGCGGCAGGTGCTCGACGAGCATGGCGTCGATCCGTTCGTGTTCGGGCGGGCCATCGGGCTCGAGGACGCGCATGCCGAGACGATCTGGCAACGCGTTGTCGAGAAGCTGCAGCGCGAGCCGGTAGAGGATTTCCGCGTCGACTTCGAAGACGGCTACGGCAATCGTTCCGATGAGGAAGAGGATGGCCACGCCGCAATCGTCGCGCGCGAGCTCGCAGCCGGCATGCGCGACGGCACGCTGCCGCCCTACATCGGCATCCGCATCAAACCCTTCTCGCAGGAGCTCACGCGCCGCGGCCTGCGCACGATGGACATCGTCGTCAGCACGCTCCTCAACGAGACAGGCGGCAAGCTGCCGGACCATTTCGTCATCACCCTGCCGAAGATTCAACTGCCCGAGCAGGTCACGCTCCTCTGCGACGTCTTCGACGCCATGGAACCGCGCCTGGGGCTCGCGCCGCACACGCTGCGCCTCGAGTTCATGATCGAGACCACGCAGTCCATCCTCAGCGCCCGCGGCGAATCGAACCTGCCGCTCTTCCTCGACGCCGCGCGCGGCCGCGCCGTGGCGGCGCACTTCGGCACCTACGACTACACCGCCAGCTGCAACATCACCGCCGCCGAGCAGCGCATGGACCACCCCTCCTGCGACTTCGCCCGGCACATGATGCAGGTCGCCTACGCCGGCACCGGCCTCTGGCTCTCCGACGGCGCCACCAACGTCCTCCCCATCGGCGACCGCGACACCATCCACCGCGCCTGGAAGCTCCACGTCGACCACATCCGCCACTCCCTCGTCCACGCCTACTACCAGGGCTGGGACCTCCACCCCGCCCAACTCCCCACGCGTTACGCAGCTGTTTACGACTTCTTCCTCAGCGGCCTCAAACCCGCCACCGAACGCCTCCGCAACTTCATGGAAAAAGCCGGCCAGGCCACCCTCGTCGGCGACGTCTTCGACGACGCCGCCACCGGCCAAGGCCTCCTCAACTACTTCATCCGCGGCATCAACAGCGGCGCATTGACGGAGGAGGAGGCACTCGCGACGGGGCTCACGCTGGATGAATTGCGGTCGCGGAGTTTCGTGAAGATTCTGGCGGGGAGGCGGGCCAAGTAACCGCACATCTCTAGGTACAGCGTCCCGCAAGTTCGTGCTCCCCCGTCATCCTGAGCGCAGGGTGGGTGGGTGTGAGGGAGCGAAAGGATCTCAAGCTACGAAAAACACGGCCTGTGCCACGGTTTACGCATTTTGAGATTCTTTCGCTCACTCACACCCACCCGCCCTGCGCTCAGAATGACGGGGGGGGGGGCGCTTTCGCGGAGAGATCTTCAACTCCCCCGATACGTCGAATACCCGAAGGGGCTGAGCAACAGCGGCACGTGGTAGTGCTGGGCGGGGTCGTCGATGCGGAAGACGATGGTGGCTTCGGGGAAGAAGCCTGCCGGGTTGTAGGCGCCGGTGTCGAAGACGAGGCGGTAGGTGCCGGGCTTGACGCGGTCGGGCTCGAGGATGCGGGCGCGGCCGTCGTCGTCGGTGACGCCGTCGAAGAGGACGTCGCGGCCCTGGAAGAGGGTGATGGGCACGCCCGCGGCGGGGCGGCCTTTGGCGGTGTCGAGGATGTGGGTCGTGATTCCTGCCATCAAAGCACCAGTTTTTCCAGTCGCAACGCCGTGATCTTCGCATGCTCCGCGGCGGCGGTGCGCAGTTCCGTTTCGCGATCGTTCTTCAAGCGCTGTTCGAGGTTCTCGCGCATCTCGCCGGCGCTCTTGCCGGTGGCGCAGATGAGATAGACGAAGCCGAACTTTTCCTCGTAGGCGCGGTTGCCTTCGGCGATGGCATTCATCGTTTCTTCGGACGCCGTGCGCGTGCCGGCCTGTTCCTGCGAGGACCACCCGGCCTTGCGCTCCCCGATGCGCGGATGCGCGGCAAAGGCCTCCAGCCAGTCCTTGTCCTCGAGCGCAAGCCAAACTCGCTCGGCGACCTGGAGCAGGCTTTCCCACGAATCGAACGGCCGGGCCGCGTATATCCGCTGTGCCCACTCCCTGGACGCGCAGACCTTGAGCAGCTCGCGCGGATGGAAGAGCGTGTTGATGCGCCGCAGGATGGCAACGCGCCGTCCTTCAACGGTGGCCTTTCCCCAGACGCGCAGCCGGCTCACGCCGCCGTCGGGGTAGACGTTCATGCGCAGGTGCGTGAAGGGGCCGTCGCTCACGAGCTCGTCGATGAAGAAGTGACGGGTGTGTGCCTGCAGCTTCGTGCGCGGCAGGACGTCGGTCCACGTTTCAGCGTTGTTTACGGCATGCCGCGATCCTTCGATGGACGCTGTGTCGGGATAGTTGCCCTTGAAGTGATTCGTGTCGAGCTCGATGCGGCGGACGTGGCCTTCGGTGGCCAGCTTCACGATCACCCAGTCGTGGCCGGGGCCGCGGCGGCGGCGCGTTTCCCAGCCGTCGCTCATGTTGTGGGCGCGGCCGGGCATGATCAGGTTGTGCTTCGGCCCGAAGAACATGTCGCTGCAGGTGAGGACGTCGCCCCCGTTTTCCGCCGCGGCGAGATCGACTTCGTTACCGAGACCACCGGCGAGCCGCCACTCCGGCACGACCTCACCGTGGACGCGCAACCGTGCCACGCCGCCGTCGGGAAAGATGTTGAAGCGGAGGTGCGTGACCGCGTCACTCTTTTCGATGTTGAATTCGTTCTCGCTGTCGCCCTGCAACGGAGATTGCGGGAGGAGCTCCCGCCATTCCGCGGCCAGCAGGTCGTCGACCGAGGCATCGACGCGCATCGACGTGCCTTCGATCGAGCACGAGGCCGGATAGTTTCCGCGGAAGAAGGCCGTGTCGACGACGACACCGCGCACGACGCCGGGCAATCCCAACCGGATGATCGTGAAATCATGGCCCGGCACGCGCTTGCGCCGGCTCTCCCAGCCGTCCATCCACTTCCCGCGGTCGGTGTACTCGTGCTCTTTCCAGACCGCCTTGGACGGTTTGAGAAGATTTTCTTTCTCGGCGAAGAAATCGTCGTTTGCGTAAAGAACGCTGCCGCCGAGGCGCTCGGAGGCGAGGTCGAGAAGGTCTCTCACGGCGCGGAGTTTAGGCGGAAACGGGGGGAGGCTCAAAGGCTCAGAGGCTCAAAGGCTCAGAGGGGAGGGCCTGTGGGTCACCTTTGAGCCTCTGCGCCTATGAGCCTGTGAGCCTTCCTCCCACCCACGTCTCCTTCACGACACCGCGCAACTTCGCGCCGAGGTACGGCGTCACCTTGTGACGATGCCGGATGATCTCGGGGGTGACGGTGAAGGTTTCCTCAGTATCCCAGACCACGAGGTCTGCGTCGTTGCCGACAGCGATCGCGCCCTTCCCGGTGAGCCCTGCCATCCGCGCAGGCCCGGAACTGCACCAGCGGACGAGATCGTCGAGGCCGAAGCCGCGTCGATGGGCGTTGGTCCAGACGATGGGCAGCAGGAACTGCAGCGAGGCGATGCCTCCCCAGCAATCCATGAAGTTGCCGCGCTTGAGCTCCGGCGTGCAGGGGGAGTGGTCGCTGACGACGATGTCGATGAGGCCTTGGGCGAGGCCGCGCCAGAGTTGCTCGCGGTTTGCGTGCTCGCGGATCGGCGGCGCGCATTTGTATTCGGTGTGGCCGCGCGGGACCGATTCGGCGTCGAAGTGGAGGTAGTGCGGCGTGGTCTCGGCGCGCAGCGGCAGGTTCTCCGCGTGTGCGCGGCGGAGGATCTCCAGCGCGCTGGCCGAGGAGAGATGAACCACGTGCATGCGCGCGCCGGTATCGCGGCAGACGCGGAGCAGCAGCTCGATGGCCGCATCCTCGGCGGCGTTGGGGCGGGAGTGGAGATACGTCGCATAGTCGCTGGCATCGCCGGCCGGCTCGTGCAGATGCTCCGGCAGTTCCGCGTGCACGAGCAGCGGCGCGCCGGTGGGTGCGAGCTCCTTTGCGGCCTCGCGGAGCTCGCGCTCGTCGACGTTCGGAAAGTCGTCGACGCCGGAGTGGACGAGGAAACACTTGAAGCCGCGCGCACCGGCCTCGAGCATCGGCCGCAGCTCGTCCGTGTTGCCGGGAACGACGCCGCCCCACAGCTCGACGTTCACGTCGCCGTGCGCGACGCGCTGCTTCGTCTCCAGCGCGGATAAAGAGGTCGTGGCCGGAATCGAGTTCAGCGGCATGTCGATGATGGTGGTGATCCCGCCCGCCGCGGCAGCCGCGGTCGCGGTGGCGAACCCCTCCCACTCCGTCCGGCCGGGCTCGTTGACGTGCACGTGCGAGTCGACGAGCCCCGGCATGATCACGTGATCGCCGTAGTCGACGTCGGCGAGACCGTTAGATTCGATAGCCGCGATCCGAGAGCCGTCGAGATGGATCGTCGCTGGGACGAGGCCGGCGGGAGTGACGACGCGAGTCGAACGGATTCGCATGAGACGAGTAGCATACTGAAGACGATGACCACCTTCTTCGAAGCGCAGAACGAGCTGGCCGAATCCGGCGCGCCTTTCGTGGCCGTGACGGTAGTCGACACGATGGGGTCGACGCCGCAGGACCGCGGGGCGAAGATGCTGGTGACCGCCGAGGGGCGGGTGTTCGGGACGGTGGGCGGGGGCAAGATCGAGGCGCGGTCGATCGAGCAGGCGCTGAAGATGCTCGCCGACGAGACGGAGCCGAAGACGCGCTTTTTCCAGTGGTCGCTGGAAAAGGACATCGGCATGACGTGCGGCGGGATCGTGCGCGTCTACTTCGAGGTGTTCAACGTCACACGCTGGAACATCGTCGTGTTCGGGGCGGGGCACGTGGCGCACGCGGTCATCGACTTGCTCTCGAAGCTCGACTGCCGGATCACCTGCATCGACCCGCGCGAGGAGTGGCTGGCCCGCGTCCCTTCCTCACCGAAGGTGACCAAGGTGCTCGCGACCGACATGCCGTCGCAAGTGGCCTCGATCCCCGAGGGGGCGTTCGTGCTGCTCATGACCATGGGCCACACGACCGATAAGCCGATCCTGCTGGAGATTCTCCGCACACGGGTGTTTCCCTATCTGGGTGTCATCGGCAGTCACGCCAAGGCCAAGCGGTTGCGCCAGGATGTGCTCGACGCCGGCCTGCCGCAGGAAAGCACGAAAGCGTTCCTCTGCCCGGTGGGGCTGGAGATCGGCTCGAACCATCCGCATGAGATCGCTGTGAGCGTGGCCGCGCAGATGTTGCAGACACGCGGGTGACGGCCTCGATTCTGCAACGCGGTATCGTGCGAACAGACTCGACTGTTTCGAAGGAAGTGTGATGGCTGTACGTAAAAAGAACGATCCCGAAACCGGGCAAGCTGTAGAGGAACCGAAGAAGAAGAAAACCCCCGCGAAGAAGAAGGCTCCGGCCAAGGCGCCAGCAAAGAAGGCCACGACCAAGAAAGGCCGCGCCAAGGCGGCGTTGGAAGAGCTACAGGCGGTCGGCGCCGACATCATCCCCAGCGTGACGATCGAGGCCGACGCCGGTGCGCTCGAGCCTCCGGCTGTGCATGAGCACACGATCGATCAGATCGAGCCTGTCGCCGACAGCCGTCCGGAGTCGCTGCTGACCGACTGGGACATTCATCTCTTCAACGAAGGGACGCATCACAAGCTGTGGGAGAAGCTCGGGAGCCACATCGTGCCGGGCGGCGTGATCTTCGGGGTGTGGGCGCCGAACGCCGCCAGCGTGAGCGTCGTCGGCGACTTCAACGACTGGAACAAGGAGTCGCATCCGTTGCGCGCTCGCGAGGGCTCCGGGATCTGGGAGGGGTTCATCCCGGACCTGGGGCGCGGCGCGACGTACAAGTACCACATCGTTTCGCGCGACCAGCGCTACCGCGTCGACAAGGCCGATCCGATGGCGGTGCGTCACGAGATGCCGCCTGCCACGGCGTCGAAGGTGTGGGACCTCGACTACGCCTGGAGCGACGACGAGTGGATGCGCACGCGGAAAGAGCGCAATGCCTACGGCGCGCCGATGTCGATCTACGAAGTGCACCTCGGCTCGTGGCGGCGCGTCCCGGCGGACGACGGCGAAGCGTATCGCTCGATGACCTATCGCGAGATCGCCCAACCGCTGGCCGACTACGTGAAGGAAATGAACTTCACGCACATCGAGCTGATGCCGGTCATGGAGCATCCGTTCTATGGCTCGTGGGGCTATCAGGGCACCGGCTACTTCGCGCCGACGAGCCGCTACGGCACGCCGCAGGATTTCAAGTACCTCGTCGACGTGCTGCACCAGAACGGGATCGGCGTGATCATCGACTGGGTGCCGTCCCACTTTCCGAGCGACGAGCATGGCCTGGGATATTTCGACGGCACGCATCTCTACGAGCATGCCGACCCGCGCAAGGGGTTCCAGCCGGACTGGCAGTCGCTGGTCTTCAACTACGGACGCAACGAAGTGCGGGCGTTCCTGCTCTCGAGCGCGCTGTACTGGCTCGACGAGTACCACGCCGACGGACTGCGCGTCGACGCCGTGGCCTCGATGCTTTATCTCGACTACTCGCGCAAGGCCGGCGAGTGGATCCCGAATGAATTCGGCGGCCGCGAGAACATCGAAACGATCACGCTCCTGCGGCGGCTGAACGAGGACGTCTACAAGGTCCATCCCGACGTGCAGGTCATCGCCGAGGAGTCGACGGCGTGGCCGATGGTCTCGCGCCCGACGTATGTGGGTGGACTGGGATTCGGGATGAAGTGGGACATGGGCTGGATGCACGACACCCTGCGCTACTTCGCCAGGGAGCCGATCTATCGCCGGTTCCACCAGAACGACGTCACGTTCCGGATGATGTACGCGTTCACGGAGAACTTCGTGCTGCCGCTGTCGCACGACGAGGTCGTGCACGGCAAGGGCTCGCTGTACGGAAAGATGCCCGGCGACGACTGGCGGAAGGCGGCGAACCTCCGCCTGCTCTTTGCGCACATGTATGCGAACCCGGGCAAGAAACTGCTGTTCATGGGCGGCGAGCTGGGGCAGATCCGCGAGTGGAATCACGACGCCAGCCTCGACTGGGAGCTGCTCGAGAATCCGCGCCACGCCGGCATCAACCGCTGGATGCAGGACCTCAACAAGGCGTACCGCGACGTCCCGGCCATGCATGAGCTGGACATGTCGCCGGACGGCTTCGAGTGGATCGACTGCTGCGACACGGAGAACAGCGTGGCCAGCTTGTTGCGGCGCTCGAAAACGCGCCCGGACGAGATCGTGGTCGTGGTGATGAACTTCACGCCCACCCCGCTCCACAACTACCAGATCGGCGTACCGCGCGGCGGTCACTGGACAGAAATGCTCAACAGCGATGCCGACGTCTACGGCGGCAGCGGCCAGGGAAACATGGGCGGCCTCGACGCCACGCCCATTCCGTTGCACGGCCGGAAGTGGTCGGTGACGATCACCCTTCCTCCGCTCGGCGCGGTGTTCCTGATCTCGGACGGAGCGGGGGAGGTGGTGGAGGTGGTGGTGGAAACGGAAGAGGTTGAAGAGGACTCCCTTGTGGACGAGCTGGACGAGGTGGACGCAGTGGACTCTGTGGACGTCCACTGAAGTCCACCAAGTCCACCAAGTCCACGACGTCCACAAGAGGGTGCCGTTAGCCCCAAACGGAGATTTTCGATTTTGCCTGATCACGCAAACCTCGACGCCGCTGCCCTTCCCGGCAGGGAGACGTTTCCGCCGGCGGGGCAGCAGGGGCATCCGCCGACGCCGGTCGGGATCGCGCTCGGCGCTCGCGTGCTCGACGGCAATCGTTGCGAGTTTCGCGTGTGGGCGCCTCAACACGCGCAGGTCGAACTGCACATCGTCGCTCCGCGGGAGCGCCGGTTGTCGATGACCAAGGACGTCAGCGGCTATCACGCGGCGGTCGTCGACGGTTGCGGCGAAGGGACGCGTTACCTGTATGTCGTCGACGGCGATGACCGTCCCGATCCTGCCTCGCGCTTCCAGCCCGAGGGCGTGCACGGTCCGTCGGAAGTCGTCGGAAGCGATTTCGAATGGCACGATGCAGGGTGGACCGGGATCGCGCTGGAAGACCTTGTCGTGTACGAGCTGCACGTTGGCACGTTCACGGACGAAGGAACGTTCGACGCCGCCATCGGGAAGCTCGACGACCTGAAGGTGCTGGGCATCACGGCCGTGGAGCTGTTGCCGGTGGCGCAGTTTCCGGGCGCGCGCAACTGGGGCTATGACGGGACCTACCCGAGCGCGGCGCAGGCGTCGTACGGAGGCCCGCGTGCGCTCAAGCGTCTCGTCGATGCCTGTCATCAGCGCGGTCTGGCCCTGCTCCTGGACGTGGTCTACAACCACCTCGGGCCGGAGGGGAACTATCTGGCGCGGTTCGCGCCGTACTTCACCGACCGCTACAAGACGCCGTGGGGCCTGGCCCTCAATTTCGACGGCCCGCGCAGCGATGACGTGCGCTGGTACTTCATCCACAACGCGCTGCAGTGGGTCGACGAGTTTCATATCGACGGACTGCGCGTCGACGCCGTGCACGCCATCGTCGATCACTCCGCCGAACCGTTCCTGCAGGACCTCTGCGCGGCGGTTCAGGAGCGTGCGGCGGAGCTCGGACGAACGATCCACATGATCGCCGAGAGCGATCTGAACGATCCACGGGTCATTACTCCCAAGGAAGCGCTGGGCTTCGGCTTCGATGCGCAGTGGGCCGACGACTACCACCACTCGCTGCACACGCTGCTCACCGGCGAGCAGGACGGCTATTACGAGGGCTTTCCGCCGAAGGTCAGCAATCTCGCGCGCGTGATGGCCACCGGCTATCTCTACACCGGCCAGCACTCGACCTACCGCGGACGCAAGTACGGGCTGGAGCCGAAGACGAGGGACGGCGCGAAGTTCGTGATCTCGATGCAGAACCACGATCAGATCGGCAACCGCCTGATGGGGGAGCGCATCGCCTCTCTCTTGCCGCCGGAGAAGGTGCGCCTGGCCGCGGCGGCCACGATCCTCGCGCCGTTCGTGCCGATGCTGTTCATGGGGGAGGAGTACGGCGAGACCGCGCCGTTCCAGTACTTCACCTCGCACTCCGATCCCGATCTCATCGAAGCCGTGCGCAAGGGACGCCGCGAAGAGTTCGACGATTTCATCTGGGAAGGTGAGCCGCCGGATCCACACGACGAAGATACGTTCCGTCACTCGAAGCTCAATTCCTCCCTGCGCGACCGCGACGAGCACGCGGCCATGTGGGAGCTCTACCGCACGCTGCTCACGCTGCGCCGCGAGACTCCGGCGTTGCGGAATCTCGATCTCGGCGCGGTGGAGACTCATGCGGACGATGAACGGCGCGTCCTGCTCGTGCGGCGCGGCGACATCCTCACCGCCTTCAACTTCGCCGAGGAGCCGCGGACGGTGACGCTGCCGTTCCGCGGTACGTGGCGTCCCCTTCTGGCAAGCGGGACGTCGATCACGGACGAAGCGCTCGCCATGCCGCCATTCTCCTTCGCCGTCTTCGCCGGAGCGGTCTGATGTACCGCGCTCCCGTCGCCACCTACCGCCTGCAGTTCAACGCCCAGTTCACGCTCCAGGATGCGCGGAAGATCGTCCCCTACCTCCGCGAGCTCGGCATCAGCGACCTCTACGCCTCGCCGCTCCTGCGCGCGCGCAAGGGAAGCACGCACGGATACGACGTCGTCGACACCGGGATGATCAATCCGGAGCTGGGTTCGCTCGACGACCTCACGGAGCTACGCGCCGAGCTCGATCGCCACGACATGGGCCTCGTGCTCGACATCGTCCCCAATCACATGGCCATCGGCCATGAGAACGCCTGGTGGATGAGTCTTCTCGAGAACGGCCAGAGCTCGCGCTACCGGCACTACGTCGACATCGACTGGCGGGAGGGGAAGCTGCTGCTGCCGATCCTCGGCCGTCCCTACGGCGCGGCGCTCGAATCGGGCGAGATCCGCCTCGGCTTCGACGCCGATGGTTTCTTCTTCACCTATTACGACAACCGGCTGCCGCTCGCGCCGCAGTCGTACCACATCGTGTTGCGCGAGTGCCTGGCCGCGCTGCCGGACGAAGGTCCCGCAATCGAGATCCGCGAGCTCGTGCAGAACGACAGCGTGATCGCCAACAGCCGTTTCCTCAAGGACACGCTCAGCCGCGTGCGCGACCAGTGGCCCGAGTTCCGGGACGCCCTGGACGAGGTCATCGTGCGGTTCAACGCCGACGCCGACGCCCTCGACGGCTTGCTCGAAGCGCAGGTGTACCGGCTCGCGTACTGGCGCATCGCCAGCGAGACCATCAACTACCGGCGGTTCTTCGACGTCACCGATCTCATCGGCGTGCACGTCGACAACCCCGAGGTCTTCGAGCTGCACAACCGGCTCCTCTTCGAGCTCATCGCCGAGGGAGTCGTGACCGGCTTGCGCATCGACCACATCGACGGCCTGCGCGATCCCGTGAAGTACCTGGCCATGCTGCAGATGAGACTCGGCGATCCGACATACGCAGTCGTGGAGAAGATCCTCGAGACCGGAGAAGCGCTGCCGGCCTCGTTCCGCTGCGCCGGGACCACCGGCTACGACTTCATCGATACCGCAAACGCCGTCTTCATCGATCCGGCCGGACTGGAGCAGCTGACGGACGCCTATCACACCTACACCGGCCTGACCGCGTCGTACGACGACATCGTGTACGAGCGCAAGAAGCAGGTCATCGAGCAGCTCTTCTCCGGCGAGATGCGTTCCCTCGGCGCGTCGCTCGGCCGGCTGGCGGACACCGACCGCAACGCCCGCGACTTCGCGCCCACGGAGCTGCTCGCCGCGCTCACGGAAGTCACGGCCTGCATGCCCGTCTACCGGACCTATATCCGCGAGTCAGGCGTCAGTGAAGAGGACCGCGCCGTCATCACACGCGCCGTCGCCGAGGCCCGCCGCCGCGCGCCAGGCGTCGACGGGCGCCTCTTCGACTTCATCGCCCGCGTGCTGCTGCTCGAGCCGCCGGCGTACATCACTGTCGAACGCGAGCAGTGGCTGGCCCTGGTGATGCGCTGGCAACAGTTCACCGGCCCCATCATGGCCAAGGGCGTCGAAGACACCGCCTTCTACAACGCCAACCGGTTGATCTCGCTCAACGAAGTGGGCGGCGATCCTGGCCGGAGCGGCCCCTTCGATCCGATCGCCGGGCTCCACGACCGCAACGAGCGCATCGCCCGCGACTGGCCGGACACGATGAACACCACGTCGACGCACGACACCAAGCGCGCCGAAGACGTCCGGGCGCGCATCCATGTGCTGTCCGAGATCCCGGACATCTGGCAGCGCGAGGTGCGTCGCTGGACGCGCGTCAATGCGCCCCTCAAGCGCGGCGGCGTTCCATGCGCGAACGACGAGTGGCTGCTCTATCAGACGCTCCTCGGCATGTGGCCCATCGACGAGACCGAGTTGCCGGCAGTGCCCGAGCGCCTGCACGCCTATCTGCTCAAGGCCGCGCGCGAAGCGAAGACGCACACGAACTGGCTGGAGCCCAACACCGACTACGAGCAGGCCCTGCAGGACTTTGCCTCGGCCCTTCTCCAACACGAGCCGTTCCTCACGCCCTTCCGCCGTTTCCAGCGCCGCATCGCCTTTCACGGATTCCTCAACTCGCTCGCGCAGATCGTGCTGAAAACGTGCAGCTCCGGCGCGCCCGATTTCTATCAGGGAACCGAGCTCTGGGACTTCAGCCTCGTCGACCCCGACAACCGCCGCCCCGTCGACTACGAAAAACGCGCCGCGCTCCTCCGTCAACTGCCTGCGCCTTCGACATTGCTCAAGCAATGGCCCGACGGCCGCATCAAACTCTTCGTCACCGCCCGCAGCCTCGACGCCCGAGCCCGGAACCTCGACGCCTTCCGCGGCACCTACCGCCCCGTCGATACCACCACCCCCAACGCCCTCGCCTTTACCCGCGGCGAAAACATCCTCGCCGTCGTCCCCCGCCTCACCACCCAGCTCGTGAAACCGCCCCGCTTGCCGCTAGGCGACGTGTGGAGCGACCACTCGCTGAACATCGGCGGCAAATGGCGCAACGTGTTTACGGATGAGATGATCGAAGGGAAGAGGCTGACGCTGAAAGAGGTCTTTGCCACGTTCCCGGTGGCGGTTCTGGAGCGGGCGTAGGTCTACGCCTACCGCACGCCGAACCAACTCGCCAGCGCCACGAGCGCGAAGAATGGCCAGGCCACGTGCCGGCCACGCGTCGTGACGAACGCGACGAGACCGGTCAGGCCGAAGATCACGGCGATGATGCGCGACAGTTCCACGGCTGTCGGCATCTTGTTCGCGGCAATCAAAAACAGCAGGTACGCGAATCCCACCCACGCCAGGGACGTCAGGTGCCACGCCCAGCGCAGGATCGAGCGCGTGAAATCGACACTCCCGCGGAGCCTCGGCAGGTTCTCGGCGCGCAGGAGTTTCGGAAACACGAGCCGCTCGCCGAGCGTGGAGTGAGTGGCCCCGATGAAGACTGCTCCGATCGCGGCGATGTAGATGAGGATCATGCGGGGGATCTTACAGCCCCGTCATCCTGAGCCGCGTAGACGGCGAAAGGATCTCAGAATACGCAACATGTGGCACGGGCCAGGCTTTTCGTAATTTGAGATCCTTTCGCTCACACCCTCCCCAACCGCCTGCGCTCAGGATGACGAGGGGGGTGTGCCGTTGGACGTAAACGCGTGCGCCGGAGGCGCGGTAGAGGGTAGCCGGTGGCAAGCCGCGAAGCGGCGCGGCCACCGGATCCAGAGGTCGGAGATTCCGCACCCCGGCAGGGGTGCCAGAGCTCTTGCGCCCCTGCCGGGGCGCGTTCAATGACGCAACCCCTTTTCCGGTGGCCGCGCCGCTTCGCGGCTTGCCACCGGCTACCTTCTTTTGTCCCTCCGGGACAAATACGCGAGCCCCCCTGCGATCGCCGCGACGACGCACGGCACCCATACGTACATCAACTCACTTCGCAGCGTCTCCAACCCGCGTGCGCTGAAGAATCCAGCGCCGATGGGGGAGACGCGGATTGGTGTCCAGGGCAGGAAGTAGCGTGCGTTATTAAGCGGCGCGAAGAAGGCGATGCCGAGGCCGCCGTCGGTCATGGCGTCGAGGATGGGGTGCGAGATCGCGCAGAGGAAGAGGAAGACGAACGTGGCGCGTCGATGGTCGCTGACGCGCAGCATCCACGTGAAGAGGGCTGTGACGATGAGCGCGAATGCGATCGAGTGGGTGAAGCCGCGGTGGCCGAAGGGGTGTGCGTAAGGGATGCCGAGCGCGAAGGCGGCGACGTCGAGATCGGGGAGGATCGTCGCAATCGCGCCGGCAAACGCGACACGGCGCGGCAAACGTGGCGCCCATGTCCTGAGCAAGGCCACGGCTGGATGCGTGAAGATCGTGGGCATCAGAGGCGCCCGGTGATGGTGGCCAGTTTTCGCAGGCGGGCGGCATCTTCGCGAGTCAGGGCGCCGGCGGGGAGGCGCCAGAGCCAGTTGCCGGTTTCGGCGCCGGGGGTGTTCATGCGCGCCTCGCTGCCGAGTCCGAGGATGTCCTGCATCGGGACGATGGCCATCTCGGCGACGGAGGTGTAGGCGGCGCGGATGAGGCCCGCGGGTACTTCGTCCGCGCTCGTGCAGCCGAGGTAGGCCAGGACCGTCTCGCGCTCTTCCTCGGGGGCTTGATCGAACCAGCCGCGGGCGGTGTCGTTGTCGTGCGTGCCGGTATAAACGACGGTATGGGGATCGAAGCGGTGCGGGAGATGCGCGTCGCCGTCGCCGAATCCGAACTGCAGGATCTTCATGCCCGGCAGGCCGGTGGCACGCCGCAGGTCGTGCACGTCCTGCGTGATGAAGCCGAGGTCCTCGGCGATGAGCGGCAGATCGCCGAGAGCGGCGCGCAAGGCGTCGAAGAGGGCGATCCCGGGGCCGGGCATCCAGCGTCCGCGTACCGCGGTGGGCTCGGCTGCGGGGACTTCCCAGTAGGCCACGAAGCCGCGGAAATGATCGAGCCGGACGACGTCGGTGAGGCGGAGGTTCGCCCGCACGCGCGCCACCCACCACCGGTACTGCTGCTCGCGCATCACGTCCCATCGATAGAGCGGGTTGCCCCAGCGCTGGCCGGTGGCGCTGAAGTAATCGGGCGGCACGCCGGCCACCACGCTCGGCCGCCCGTCGGCGGCGAGCTGAAACAGTTCCTGGTTGGCCCACACGTCGACGCTGTCATCGGCCACGTAGATCGGAACGTCGCCCATGATGCGGATGCCGCGCGCATGCGCCGCCTCGCGGATCAGCGTCCACTGCATGAAGAAGAGGAACTGCACGTACTGCCAGAAGCGGATCGCGGCGGCATGCTCGCGCCGCGCCTTTGCCAGTGCCTCTTTCTCACGCGCTACGAGCGACGGTTCCCACAGCCACCACGGCGCGCCGCCGGAACGCGTCTTGAGCGTCATGTAGAGCGCGTAGTCGTCGAGCCATTCCTGCTGCTCGGGCGCGGCCACGAACGTAGCGAATGCCGCGCGCAACTCGTCGCCGGCGCTGTCGTTGAAGCGCCGCCACGAGGTGCGCAACAGCGCGAATTTGTATTCGGTGACGCGCTCCACATCGACATGGTCCTCGGCGAAGCGCGGTACATCGGCCACATCGCCCGAGTCGAGCAGACCGGCCTGCAGCAGACGCTGCGGCGAGATCAGGAGCGGATTGCCGGCGAACGACGAGACACATCCATACGGCGAGGCGCCATACCCGGGAGGATTGAGCGGCAACACCTGCCAGATCCGCATTCCCGCGCTCTGCGCCCAATCGAGAAAGGCGAGCACCTCATCGCCCAACTCCCCCACGCCGTAACTGCCCGGCAACGACGTCGGATGGAGCAACACCCCGGCGGCGCGTCTGGTGTCGGCGGCCGGTTTGACGGAGGTATGCATCGAGGGCGCATGGTACACGGGGACAGTTGCACAGCAGTACAGCTTCACAGCAGTACAGCTTCACAGCTTCACAGCTCCACAGCAGTACAGCTCCACAGCACGTCGTGAAGCTGTATAGCTGTATAGCTGTATAGCTGTATAGCTGTGTAGCTGTGTAGCTGTGTAGCTGTGTAGCTGTGTAGCCGTGAAGCCGTCACACCGAAGCGATGCTCAGTTTCTCCCCCAGCTTGTCAAACAGCTCCAGCCACTCTCTCGATGCCGGGCTGATCGTGGCGGAGGCTTCGATGGCGGGGCGGACGGTGGCGCGGAGGCGGTAGTAGCGGTTCTGGGCGCGGCGGAGGTCGATGTTCAGGCGGGCGTCGCGGACGAGGGAGACGATGGCGTCGAAGTCTTCCAGGCGGTCAGGGTCCTCGGGGCGTTCCCGGAAGCGTTCCGAGGCGCGCTCGATGGCGCTGGTGAAGGCCACGAGCGTGGTCTCGTCGAGGCTCACACCCTGGTCGCGCGATTCGCGGAGCAGGGCTTCGATCTCGGCGGGGGCCAGCTCCTTTTCGAGCAGGCGGCGGATCTGCTGGTTGAGATCGAACTCGGCGGCGGTGCGCAGGACTTGCGGCACCGGGATGCCGAGGCTGTGGTGGAAGCGCATGAGCGGATCGTAGCGCTCGTGCAGCTGGCGGAACGTCGACTCGGCCTCGTCCAGCGTGGCCGTGATGAGCTCGTGCATGACGCGCCGCTGTTCATCGCGGAAGAGCGAGCGAATGGAGATCGGCGTTTCCCCGAAATGCGTATCGAGGAGGCGGATCACGGTGGAAATGCCGCCCGGCTCCATGGCCTGGGCGAGAGCGCGGCGGACGTCGTCGTAGTCGTCGCGCGTGCCGCGGACGCCGCCGGTCAGCTCTGTCTCGCCGAGGTGCAGGGCGGCCAGCTCGAACGACGCGGACTCGCGCGTGATGACCGAGCGCACCTCGATCGAGCCAATCGCCAAACGCCCGCGGCCGGCCTTGTGGATCTCCAGGTCGCGGCGCACCACCTCGTAGCAGTAAATCCGCGCGTCGACGTCGAACGTGTCGAAGAGCGAGAGCACGGCGTAGTGCGCGGCCACGCGCGAGAGATCGAGCGTGGCCGGGATGACCTCGCGCTCGTAGATCTGGCGTCCGTTGCCGCGTCCGGGAACGTTGCTGTTGGCGCGTTCCAGACGGCTGAGCAAGCCCGCCTCGAGCGACTGCCCGGCGATGCGTTGAGCCAGCTGAACGACACGGCCCGCGTAGTGAAGCACCTGCACGGTCTCGATGCCGGAGACGTCGCTGAAGAACCAGCCGCAGCTGGTGAACATCAGCATCGAGTTGCGCTGCATCTCCATCAGCTCGAGGACGGAGACGACGTTGGCGTCCTCGTCCGCGTGACGAGCCAGGAAACGCTCCACCGATTCATCGGAGCGGTCGAGGATCACCTCGATGTAGTCCTCGCGCGCCAGCCACGGGTCGTGCAGCAGCTGCGAGCCGTAGCGGGCGAAGATGGTGTCGGCCTCGTCGCGCAGCCAGTCGAGCGCTTCACGCAACGGCGCGCGCCACTGCTGATTCCACCCCGGACTCGCGCCGGTGTTGCAGCCGCAGTCGCTGCGCCAGCGCTCCACGCCGTGCGAGCAGCTCCACGACGTGCGCTCCGCGATCTGGACTTCGTGCGTGGGCGGATGGAGGTGCAGGTGCTCGGCGTAGTTCGTCAGCTTGGCCGCCTTCAGCTCACTCCCGGCGATGAGCTGCAGCGCGTACGTGAGCGCCATCTCGCCGTAACGGTGGTGGTGTCCGTACGTCTCGCCGTCGGTGGCGATGTTGACGAGCTGCGGAGCCTCACGCGTGTCGCTGAACGCCCCCAGCAGCCGATGGGCGAGGTTCTCGCCGCGCGCCAGCAGTTGTTCGAAGGCCACCGCGCGCGAGATCGGCCCGTCGTAGAAGAAGATCGCGATGCTGCGGCCGGAGGGGAGACGGCAGCGGTACGGCATCGTCGGATCGATCGGGCCGAGGCGCCACTCGGTGTCGGCGATCGCTTTCCAGCGCGCCGCCTGATGCGGTTCGAGGATCGTAAAGGCGATCCCGGCCGCGGCCAGCGCCTCCAGCGACGGCAGGTCGGCGGCCGTTTCGGGCAGCCACATCCCCTCCGGCTTGCGGCCGAAGCGAAGCTCGAAGTCGCGGATGCCCCAATGGATCTGCGTTCGCTTGTCGCGATCATTCGCCAGCGGCAGGATGACGTGGTTGTACCCCTGAGCGATGGCGCAGCCGTGCCCGGAGTAGCGGTCGCGCGAGATCCGGTCCGCCTCGAGAATCGCCGCGTACGTTTCCGGCGCCGACGTTTCCAGCCAGCTCAGCAGCGTCGGGCCGAAGTTGAAGCTGATCGACGCGTAGTTGTTGACGATGCGCAGAATGCGCTCCCGCGCATCGAGCATGCGCGCGGTGGCGTTCGGCTCATAGCACTCGGCGGTGATGCGCGCGTTCCAGTCGTGCCACGGAAACGCCGAGTCCTGCGTCTCCACCGCCTCGAGCCACGGATTCTCGCGCGGCGGCTGATAGAAATGTCCATGAATGGTGAGGAAGCGGGGGCCGGTCATTGCGGCGGCCATGATACTCACGGGGGGAGCTGTTGAGCTGGTGGGCTGTTGAGCTGTTGAGGGGAAGGCTCAGAGGCTCAGAGGCTCAGAGGCTCAGAGGCTCAAAGTGGTCTTGACGCGGCCTCTGAGCCTTTGAGCCTCTGAGCCCCTGAGCCTCGTTCCCCTCAACAGCTCAACGGCTCAACAGCTCAATCGCTCTCTCTAACTGACTCATCTCCAGCGGCTTGCGCAGGACGGCGCGGATCATGCCGGGCGAGCGCTCCTCGATCTGGCCATTCGGGATCTGTTCCGCCGTGGCGCTGGTGATGACGATGATGGCCGGCGGCTTGCGCAGGGTCTTGATGGTGCGGTCGGCCAGGAGAACCTGCAGCGAGTCGAGAAAATCGACGCCGGTCATGTGCGGCATCATCACGTCGAGCAGGATCACGTCGTAATGGTGCAGATGGATGTAGTGAAGGGCATCGGCACCGTCGCGTGCGCCATCGACGTGCCGGGCTGTGTCCTTCAGGTACTCCATGAGAAGGTGACGGACGGAGTCGTCGTCGTCGACGACCAGGACGTTTCCCTGAACCATGTCTGGGGGAGGTCGAAGCACGAAATTGGCCAAAGGAGTCTCAGAGTTGCAGAGTCTCAGAGGAGGTGTTTGGGCGTTCTCTGCGACCCTGCGACTGTGAGACTCTGAGACTCTCTCACCGCCGCAACGAACCGATCCAGCTTCTCCCGGTCCAGCCGCCCCTCCGTCCGCACACCGCTGCAGATGTCGACTCCGCTTGCGCCGGTGTGGGCCAGCGCTTCCGCCACGTTCTCGGGCCGGAGACCGCCCGCGAGGAAGACGGGCACGCCTGCATCCGCGCAGATGCGGCGGCTGATGCTCCAGTCGTGAACGCGTCCTGTACCGCCGAGCTCCTTGACCTGCAGCGAGGGATTGCCGGAATCGAGCAGCAGCGCATCGACGTCGCGCGCCGCCGCCATCGCTTCGTCATACGACGCCTCGCCGGTGACGTGGATGACCTGGACGAGCCGGGTTCGCGGCAACGCCTCACGCAGGCGCGCATGACTCCCCGGCGGCAGGGCATCGCAAAGCTGAATCGCCGTCGTCCCGCAGCGGCCATGCTGCGCGATGATCGCCTCCGGCTCGCACAACGACGTCAGCAGAAACGTCTGCGCGCTGACCGATGAGGCGATGGACGCAATCAGGTCCTCCCCGATGACCCCCGGCCCACTCGGCATCGCCGACACCAGCCCGAGGATGTCCGCGCCAGCGTCGAGCGCCAGGCGAGCCTCGTCATGCGAGCTGATACAGCAGATCTTGATCTCCATTTTAGAGGGCAGAGCGCAGAGGGCAGAGGGCAGAAGAAAAAGCACGGGCGAGGGCGGTGGACGCTTCTGCGCTCTGCCCTCTGTGCCCTGCCCTCTGATTCACCATCCCATCCGCTCCCGCAGCGTCGTCACGTGGGCGACGTGATGGCGGCTGTGCCACTCGTACATCGACACCAGCCAGTCGAGAGTCAGAATGCCGCTGTGGTCGGGGTGACGGAGCGTGCGGCGGAAATCGTCCTCGCGCATGGAGCGGAGAAGCGTCACCCATCGCGCATGCAGCGATTCGAGCAGCGTCAGCGACACCTCCACCGGCGTCAGCTTCGAATCCTCCAGCCCGGCCCAGAGCGCTTCGTCGTACGGCCGGATCGTCGGGTCCTCCTCGGTCAGCGCCAGCTTGAGGCGCACGTACGCGTTGAGGTGACTGTCCGGCACGTGATGGACCACCTGCCGCACCGTCCAGCCGCCCTCGCGGTACGGCGTGTCCAGCTGCTCCTCGCTCAGGCCCGACACCGCCTCGCGCATCCGCGCCGGCGCCGCCGCGATCGTGTCGATCATCGCCCGCCGCTCGCCGGGAGTGAGTGTGTCGCGCCGTTCAAACTTGCCGATCGGATAACGCAGGTCAGTCATGGAGGCGTAGTCTAACGCGGGCGGCGCAGCTTGAAAGCAACACCAAGGCGGCCTAGGATGAAGGTGTGACGACGAACGCGCAGAAGTTGTTCGAACAGGCACTGACGCTTGCGGCCAAAGATCGCGCCGAGCTCGCGGCGCAGTTACTGGCCAGCCTCGATGAAGCCGAGGCGGACGTGGAGTCTGCCTGGGCCGCTGAGATCGAGCGACGCGCAGCGGATGCCCGCCAGAACCCCGGTGACGACGAGGATTGGCGGGTCGTGCTCGATGAGATTCAGCGGGAAGTTTTGTCGCGTTGAAGCCGATCCGTCTACGGGAACGCGCACGTCACGAGCTGCGCGAAGCAACTGCATGGTACCGCGAACGGAGCGGCGAGGTCGCGGACCGCTTCGCCGCAGAGGTCCGACAGACGCTTCATCACCTCGAGCAGTTTCCTGAAACGGGAGCCTTCGTTCCGGGCGTTGTGGACCGCGACGTCCGTCGTCTTCCGGTCCACAACTTCCCGTACCACATCGTGTTCATTCGACTCAAACGTCACATCTCGGTTCTGGCGATCGCTCACGACCGTCGCCGGCCGGGATATTGGAACGATTGATCGTCTGCGGTCACGCCGCTACAACTTCACAATCCCGTTGTACGTCTCCGGTCTGCGATCCCGGAAGAACTGCCACGTGTTCCGGACTTCGCGGATTTTGTCGAAGTCGAGCTCGGCGGTGACGAGGGCGTCTTTGTCGCGGTCGGCCATGGCCAGGAACTGGCCGCGGGGGTCGCAGAAGTAGCTCTGGCCGTAGAACTCGCCGATGTTCCAGGGGGCTTCGTAGCCGACGCGGTTGATGGCGCCGACGAAGTAGCCGTTGGCGACGGCGTGGGCGGGCTGTTCGAGTTTCCAGAGGTATTCGGAGAGTCCGGCCACGGTGGCCGAGGGGTTGAAGACGATCTCCGCGCCGGCCAGGCCGAGCTCGCGGGCGCCTTCGGGGAAGTGGCGGTCGTAGCAGATGTAGACGCCGACTTTGCCGTACTTGGTGTCGAAGACTGGGTAGCCCATGTTGCCGGGGCGGAAGTAGAACTTCTCCCAGAAGCCGGGGGCGACGTGGGGGATGTGGTTCTTGCGGTACTTGCCGAGGTAGGTGCCGTCGGCGTCGATCACCGCGGCGGTGTTGTAGTAGACGCCGGTCTCTTCTTCTTCATAGATCGGCACCACGATGACCATCTTGTACTTGGCGGCGTACTCCTGCATCAGCCTGGTGGTGTGGCCGTCGGGGATCTTCTCGACCGAGTCGTACCAGCGCGTGCTCTGCTCGGCGCAGAAGTAGGGACCGGTGAAGATTTCCTGCATGCAGAGCATCTGCACGCCTTCCCGGCCGGCCTGATCGATGTACTGGAGCGTCCGCTCGATCTGCGCGTCGCGGATGGTCTCCAGGGAGTCCGAGACGTCCGCGGCAAGGGCGGTTTGAATGAGGCCGGCTTTCACGATTCTCGACATGAGCTTCTCCTTAGGCGATGGATGAGTGCGCATTATCCAACTTTTTGTGCGGAGCGAGTCAGCGCTGTCCATCAGCGGGCAGTCGGCAGTCGGCGGTCGGCAGTGGACCGCCGCCCGTCCACGAGCGTGATGTTGATTTTCTCTACTGCCGACCGCCGACCGCCGACTTTCACCTGGGCGAAAACGCCAATCCCCTCTTCAGGAATGACCCGTGGCCCTTGCGCCCGACGTACCGGCCTTCCTCGATCACGACCTCGCCGCGCGAGAGCACGGTCTTGGTCACGCCGCGTACTTTCATCCCTTCGTAGCAGGAGAAGTCGACGTTCATGTGGTGCGTTTTGGCGCTGATCGTCCGCTCCTCGTCCGGGTCGAAGATGACGATATCGGCGTCGGAGCCGACGGCGATCGTCCCTTTGCGCGGGAAGAGGCCGAAGATCTTGGCCGCGGCGGTGGAGGTCAGCTCGACGAAGCGGTTCAGCGAGATCCGCCCCTGAGCTACGCCGCCGTTGAAGATGAGGCTCATGCGCTCCTCGACGCCGGGGCCGCCGTTGGGGATCTTCGAGAAGTCGTCGCGGCCGAGCTCTTTCTGCTCCTTGAAGCAGAAGGGGCAGTGGTCGGTGGAGATGACCTGCAGGTCGTTGAACTTGAGGCCGCGCCACAGCTTGTCCTGGTTCCACTTCTCGCGGATGGGCGGCGTCATGACCCACTTCGCGCCCTCGAAGCCGGGCTGCTCGTACACGCTGTAGTCGAGGAAGAGGTACTGCGGGCAGGTCTCGGCGAACACGGGGATGCCGTTGTCGCGCGCCCGCGTCACTTCATCGAGCGCATCGCTGGAGCTGAGGTGGACGATGTACACCGAGGTGTTGGCCATGTCGGCCAGGGCGATGGCGCGATGCACGCCCTCCGCCTCGGCTTTGGTCGGCCGCGTGAGCGCGTGATACTTCGGCGCGGTCTTCCCCTCGGCGAGCGCGCGCTTGACGATGGCGTCGATGACCACTCCGTTCTCCGCGTGCATGCAGATCAGACCGCCGTTCTCGCCGGCCATGCCCATGGCCTTGTAGATCGTGGCGTCGTCGACGAGGAAGACGCCGGGGTAGGCCATGAACAGCTTGAAGCTCGACACGCCCTGATCGATCATCGAGCGCATCTCCGGCAGGCGCTCGTCCGGCAGGTCGGTGCAGATGAGATGGAAGCCGTAGTCGATCGACGCCTTGCCCTGCGCCTTGGCGTGCCAGACGTCCACCGCTTCGTTCAGCGACTGCCCCTTGTACTGCACGGCGAAGTCGATGATCGTCGTCGTGCCGCCATGCGCCGCCCCGACCGTTCCCGTCTCGAAGTCATCGGACGAGGACGTGCCGCCGAACGGCAGGTCCATGTGCGTATGCGGATCGATCCCGCCGGGGATGACCAGCCGCCCCTTGGCGTCGATGACGCGGTCGGCATCGAAGTCGATGGTCTTCGCGATCATCGCGATCTTGCCGTCTTCGATCAGCAGGTCTGCGTGGTAGTCGTCGACCGCCGTCACGATGCGGCCGTTGCGGATCACTGTTTTCATGAGGACGCATTCTAATCTCACCCTCTCCGCGCCGCGCGGAGAGCGTTCCAGTTATCCTTGTCGCGTCGAATGTCCGCGGTCCGTTCCACGGAGCATCTCATCGCCTTCGGTGCCCCGGTCGCGGGAACGCTGAGCGTCCCCTTGCGCACGCTCGGGCCGGGGCCGCACGTCGAGGTGTGGGAATCGGACGACGAGCTGCGGTTCGGGTCGCTGGTCGTGGACGCGGCCGAGTCTCTCGAAGAGACCTCGCGCGATGTCTATTCGCGCCTGATCGCCGAGGCGCGCGGCGCGGGCTACCCGTATTTCGTGCGGATGTGGAACTACGTCGGCGGCATCAACGAGCACGACGAGGGAGGCGAGCGCTACCAGCTCTTCTGCGCCGGCCGGCACGACGCCTTCATCGCCGCCGGCTATGACCATGACGTCGATCTGCCGGCGGCCAGCGCATTGGGGATGGAGGGACGCGGCCTGGTGACGTATTTCCTGGCGGCGCGCGAGCCGGGCGTGCAGGTGGAGAACCCGCGGCAGGTGGCCGCCTATCGCTACCCGCCCGAGTACGGTCCCAAGAGCCCGTCGTTCTCGCGCGCCACGGTCTGGAAGGATCGCGTCTTCGTCTCCGGCACCTCCAGCGTCCTGGGCCACGCCACCGTGCATGGCGATGACGTGGCCGCGCAACTCGAGGAAACCCTGCGGAACATCCAGGCGGTGCTGGCGAAGACGGGACGGACGCTCGACAACGTGATCTCCGCGAAGACCTACATCCGCCGCGCCGAGGATTACGATCTCGTGGCCTCGCGCCTCGGCGGCAGCCTGCCGTCGAACGTCTATCTGCAGGCCGACATCTGCCGCGCGGATCTGCTGGTCGAGATCGAGTGCGTGGCGCGATGAGGGAGGAACACGCATGACCTACGAGCCCGTCTCATTCCGCGAGAAGTTCGGCAAATTCACCGAGCGCTTCCAGCCGAAGGTGATCGCCCAGATGAACGACTACCAGTTCAAGCTGGCCCGCGTGGAAGGGGAGTTCGTCTGGCACAGCCACCCTGAGACCGATGAAGCGTTCATCGTGATGGAAGGCACACTGACGATCGAGTTTCGCGACAGTGCCGTCACCCTGCAAGCGGGCGAGATGTTCGTCGTTCCGCGAGGCATCGAGCACAAACCCTCCGCCGCCACCGAGTGCAAGATCATGCTGATCGAGCCCGCCGGCACCGCCAACACCGGCGACGCAGGCGGCGACCGCACCGCGCCGAACGACGTCTGGATCTGAGCGCTCCTCCCGTCATCCTGAGCCGCGAACTGGCGCTCGCGCCACAAGTGATGTGATGACAATTTCTGAGTTCTGCCGCGAGGGCGCCCCCTCATCCGCCTGCGGCACCTTCTCCCCTCTGCGGAGGGGAGAAGGCTACTTGACACCATGCCTCTAGCGAGAATCGTCAATAGGTAGCCTTCTCCCTACCGCAGCCTCACCGCGGTGGGGAGAAGGTGCCGCAGGCGGATGAGGGGCGCTCTCGCGTTGCGTGTCATTAGAAGCGCAGGGTGGGTGGGTGGGGAGCGGCGTATACTTTTCCAAATCGATTGGAGGGATCCCCATGCTTCGCAGAATCACACTCACGTCTTTCGCTCTCCTGCTCCTGATCGGATTGCCGCTCCAGGCCGCTGACTGGACCGGTTGGATCACCGACGAACACTGCGGCGCCAAGGGAGCATCCGAGGGCCACAAAAGCTGCGCCCTGAAATGCGCCGACGGCGGAGCCGCGCTCGTCTTCTACAACCCGGCCGACGAGAAGGTCTACAAACTGAGCGACCAGGCCGCTGCCAAGGAGCACATCGGCCACAAGGTGAAGGTCGTCGGCACGGTCGAGGGTGAAACGATCACCGTCGAGTCGATCAGCGAAGTGAAGGCGGAGTAGAGCGCTACAGCTACACAGCTATACGGCTGTAGAGCTGTACGGCTCTGCAGCCGTTCTCCCGGGCGTCAGGGGATCGATTGCCGGCTCCACCACCGCTCCGACCATCCGACCGCAATCAAGGCAATCAGCAGCGCCACGCTGTACTCGGCGCCGTTCCTCCCGCCGCCCACCACGAACCAGCCTTCCCGCGCATGCACCAGAACGATCCCGGCCGCCAGTTCCAACGCGAACCAGAGGACCAGCGGCCGCGTGAACAGGCCGATGGCCAGGAGCGGCGTTCCGATGAGCTCGATCACGGTCAGGAGCCAGGCTACCGCCGGTCCGAAGGGGATGCCTTTCGTGCCGAGAAACCCACCGAACGGAGTGACGCCGCCGTCGACGACGCGAAAGACGCCGTGGATGAACAGCAGGACCGCCACTCCCACTCGCAGGAGCACGATTCCCGGATCACGGGAGAGTGACTTGATGCGCATGCGGGAATCCTAGTGGCTCCGGGAGCCGGGCTCGGTGAACTTTCTATTCCGATGAGTCGACATGCAGCGTGTGCATCAGCCGGTGCGCGAACGGCGCGAGCACGACTCCGAGAATGCCGATGAAGAGCAGGCCGGAGAACAGCGCATAGGCCGCCGCGAACAACTTGGCCGGAGTGTTGGTGAGATCGTCGACCGGGCCCATGCCGCCGAGGATCATGGAGGCGTTGAGGAGGGCATCGACCCATCCGAGCTTGCCGAGGAAGTGATAGCCGATCGACCCGATCGCCAGTGCGATGACCACCGTGAGCAGAGCCATCGACACGTGCAACACGACACGCTTCAAGAACCTCGGACGCGGCAGGAGCGGTTGTTGATGATGTTCGTACATGCTTGCTCGGTCGAGGATCAATCCTGCCCGGTCGCACCAACCGGCAGCACCGTTCAGGCAACGCCTTGCCGCAAAAAGCTCGAGTTAGCCCCGTTTCATCAATTTTTAGCACGGCGGGAGCAAAGTTCAGAACGGAACGAGCAAGAAAACAGCGCGACCGTCCTGGCACCAGCCCCGTTCCGCTGAGATTTTGCTCTCCAGCACCTGATCCCAGCTCGTTTGAGGCAAGAATTCGCCTGTTTCAGGCAAGGAGCCGCTTGTTGGGGCAAGGAGCCGCTTGTTTGAGGCAAGGATTCGCCCGTTTCAGGCAAGGAGCCGCTTGCCTGAGGCAGGGATTCGCTCGTCCGAAGCAGGGGTTCACGCTCCGAAGCAAAGACTCGCTGGAACGAAGCAAGGACTTGCTCGATCGAACCCGATCGCCGCCCCGCCGGACTCCGGCGGGACGACGAAAACCACCGCACTACGTACAGTGGCAGTTGGCCGGGAGCGGCCACTCGTTCACATCGAAGACGGTGTAGCGGTAGACCCACACGCCGTTACACTTCTCGTACCACATGAATAGCTCGCCGCCCTCGGTGCACCCGACCTGGCTGTCGCATTTCCACGTGCCGTCGAGGGTGCCGTCCTCCGTTACTGTGTTGTCGCACTCGCGGAATTTGAAGCCGTTGTAGTAGAGACCATACGGACAACTTCCGGTGTAGTAGGTCACGAGCGAGTCATGACCTGTCGCCTGTGCGCGCTCCGGTGCGATGAATGCGATCGTGACCGTGAGAACAACAAGGGTGATGAACGTCCTCTTTGCCATCTAGCGGTTTGTCCTTTCCTACTTCCAGATGGAAGGAGTCTACTGGAACCCGCTCCAGATAGCGAAAGGCGTCAACCCCCGGCGGCCACCTACACCTCGATCGGCTTTGCGTATCCCTCATGCAGCTCGTCCGCATATCCGCCGTGGTAGTCCGCAGTGTCGGGACGTTTGATCTGTGAGTGCGGAACGACGTTGGCGCGGCGGAGTCCGCGGAAGTCGGAGAGGTTCTTCCATCCGCGCTCGGCGTTGCGGTCGAGGAAATCGGTCATGCCGGCCAGGAGCTCTTTGATCACTTTCGGGCCGACGGCGGAGTCGAGCATGGCCGCGGTGCAGACCTGCACGGTGCCACATCCGAGGAGGAAGTAGTTGAGGGCGTGGTCGAACGTGGAGACGCCGCCGATGCCGGAGAACTGGGCGTCGGGGAAGGCTTTGGTGAGCTGCGACATCTTGGCCAGCGAGATGGGGAGGATGGCCGGGCCGCCGAGGCCGCCGGAGGAGACCAGTCCTTCGACATTCATCTCGAAGTCGAGCGTGGTGGGATCGATGAGAGGAATCGACGGGAAGGTGTTCGAGGAGGAGACGGCGTCGGCGCCGCCGAGGAACGTGGCGCCCGCTTCTTCGACGATGTTGGCGGTGGCGGGGGTGAGTTTCACCCAGACCGGGATCTTCGCGACTTCCTTGACGGCCTGCGTGACGACGGAGCAGAGGACCTTGTCCTTGCCGACGTTGGAGCCCATGTCGATGCGGTCCATGTGCGGGCAGGAGAAGTTGAGCTCGAGGCCGTCGCACCCTTCGTCCTGCATGGCCTTGGCCAGCGTCTGCCAGTTGTGCAGCTCCTTGTCGTTGCCGGAGCCGGCCATGATCGAGCCGATGAGCATCTTCGTGGGATGCGCTTTCTTGATGCGCGAGAGCTTGCCGATCCACCAGTCGAGCGGCTTGTCGGAGATCAGCTCCCAGTTCCACGACGCCAGGAGAGTGCTGTCGGGCCTCGGTTTCATCGAGAGGCGCGTGGCGCTGTTGTCCGCGCGCAGGAACTTCGTCTTCGGGCCCTTGACGTTCGTGACCGGGTGCAGGCCGACGGTCTTGATGACCACGCCGCCCCAGCCCGCGTCGAAGGCCCGCATGATGTTGGCGTCGGACTCGGTCGGCGGCGCCGAGGCGAGCAGGAATGGGTTTTCGAACTTCAGTCCGGTGAAGACGGTCGACAAATCGGCCATGAGAAGCTCCTTCCGTGAGAGGTGGAAGTGTACGACCGAAAAGAGCGCCGTACAATGAAGGGACTTCGAGGGAGTGAGGTGAGTGCATGCCCCAGAACGGTGAGGTGATCCGGCACGCGGACGGCCGCGTGGAACTGGCCGATCGGACGTCGATCGAGTCGAGTCCGCTGTACAGCCACGATCTGGCGCCCATCGCGGTCAAGGACCGCAACTGGACGACGTACAACTACGCCGCCCTCTGGATCTCGATGGCGCACTGCATCCCCACCTACATGCTCTCCTCGGGACTCATCAGCGCGGGCATGAACTGGTGGCAGGCGCTGATCACGATCCTCCTCGGCAACACCATCGTCCTCATCCCCATCCTGCTCAACTCCCACCCCGGCACGAAGTACGGCATCCCGTTCCCGGTCTTTGCGCGCGCCAGCTACGGTACGTATGGATCGAATCTTCCGGCGTTGATGCGGGCCATCGTCGCCTGCGGCTGGTTCGGCATCCAGGCCTGGATCGGCGGGCAGGCGCTGCACACGTTCTTCACCTCGGTGATCCCGAACTGGCCCACGCTCCTCGGCGGCCCGGTCGGCGGGCACGCGCCGACCGAATGGCTCTCGTTCCTGCTGTTCTGGGGCCTCAATATCTTCATCATCTATCGCGGAATGGATCTGCTGCGGCACGTGGAGAACTGGGCCGCGCCGTACGTGCTGGTGATGACGGCCGTTCTCCTCGGCTGGATCGTCTGGAAGGCGGGCGGCTTCGGACACCTCTTCGACGCTCCGGGCAAGTTCAACTCGTGGGCCGAGTTCCGTCCGATCTTCATTCCGTCGCTGACGGCGATGATCGGCTTCTGGGCCACGCTCTCGCTCAATATGCCGGACTTCACGCGCTTCGGCCGCAGCCAGCGCGAGCAGGCCGTGGGGCAGATCGTGGCGCTGCCGACGACGATGACGCTCTTCGCCGCGATGGGCGTGATCATCACCTCGGCCGCGGTGCTGGTCTATCCGACCACGCCGATGAGCGAGCTGTGGGACCCGGTCCGCCTGGTCGGCCATTTCGACAAGGCCTGGGTGATCGCCATCTCCATGTTCACGGTGGTCGTGGCCACGCTGGCCGTGAACATCGCCGCGAATGTGGTCTCGCCGGCGAATGACTTCGCCAACGCGTTCCCCAAGTGGATCTCCTTCCGCACCGGCGGACTCATCACCGGCATCGCCGGCATCCTGATGATGCCGTGGCGTCTCCTGGCGGACCCGTCCGGCTACATCTTTTCGTGGCTCCTCGGCTACTCCGGCGGTCTCGGCTCCATCGCCGGCGTCCTGATCGCCGACTACTGGCTCATCCGCAGGAAGGAGCTCGCGCTTCCCGATCTCTACACCGAGCAAGGGGAGTATCGCTACCAGGGCGGCTGGAACTGGCGCGCCGTCGTGGCCACGCTGGTCGGTTGCGCGGTGGCCTGGATCGGCCTCGTCGTGCCGTCGCTCAAACCGATGTACGACTACGCCTGGTTCGTCGGCTTCCTCGCCGCGTTCATCCTGTACTACCTGCTGATGAAGATGACGGCCCCGAAACCGGCGATGGCGGCGCCCGAGGCAGCGTAACGATTCAGCAACTGGCGCGTCTCAATCCAGGCAGGAGGCGAATAACACTTGCGCCTCCTCACGTTTAGCGAATCCGCATGCGCCTACTGACATCCCTCTTTGCCCTGGCTCTCGCTCTGCCGTCACTGGCCCAGACGGTCGTTTTCCGCAACGTGAACGTCATCTCCATGACTTCGCCGAAGGTGGAAAAGAAGACGGTCGTCGTCAGCGACGGAAAGATCGGCTCGATCCTCAACGCTGGCGCGATGGTCAAGTTGCCCGAGGGGACCACGATCGTCGACGGCTCCGGCAAGTACCTCATTCCCGGGCTGGCCGAGATGCACGGCCACATCCCGCCGTCGGGTGGGCCTCCCGGCCTGGTGTCGGACGTGCTGGCGATGTATCTCGCCAACGGCATCACCACGGTGCGCGGCATGCTCGGCCATCCGCAGCAGCTGACCCTGCGCGAGAACGCCAGCAAGAGTCTCGTCGTTTCGCCGAATCTCTACCTGGCCGGGCCGGCCTTCAACGATCAGAACATCGGCTCCCCGCAGCACGCCATGGACAAGGTCCGCGAGCAGAAGGAAGAGGGCTGGGACCTCATCAAGGTGCATGAGGGTCTGACCATGGAGGAGTACGACGCCATGGCCAGGACCGCCAAGGAAGTGGGGATGCGCTTCGGCGGCCACGTCCCGGACGCCGTGGGCCTCGTGCACGCGATCGACATGGGCCAGGAGACGTTCGAGCACATGGACGGCTACCTCGAATACCTCGGCGGCGACAAGGGGCCGATCGACGAGAAGAAGCTGGCCGCGATCGTCAAGAAGTCAAAGGCGGCCGGCGTCTGGATCGTCCCGACCTCGGCGCTCTGGGGCGTGGTCTACAACGGCATTCCGCTGGAGACGCTCAAGGCCTATCCGGAGCTGAAATACGTCCCCGAGGGCGCCGTCAACACGTGGGTGAAGCTGTACGAAGGCCGCGCCAAGGAGACGGCGGCCGTGTCGAAGAACGTCCTCGCCAATCGCCAGCGCATCCTCAGCGCTCTCTTCAAGGGCGGCGTGAAGATCCTCATGGGCACCGACGCCCCGCAGCAGTTCAGCCTCCCCGGCTTCTCCCTGCAGCACGAGCTGCTCTACATGCGCGACGCCGGCATGTCGCCCTACGAGATCCTCAAGAGCGGCACCGTCAACCCCGGCCAGTACTTCGCCAAGCAGGACTCCTTCGGCACGATCGAGACCGGCAAACGCGCCGACCTCGTCCTCCTCAACGCCAACCCCCTCACCGACATCCGCAACGTGTCGAAGATCGAAGGCGTGATGGTGCGCGGGAAGTGGTTCTCCCGCGCCGACCTCGACGAGCGGCTGGCCAAGATCGAGGAAAAGTACGCGCGGAAGTAGGGCTCTCGCGAGATCACGACATCCAGTTCACGCCCGCTTCCTTGTTCCACTTGGTGGTCATCTTCTTGGCTTTGGTCCAGAACTCGATCGAGCCGCGGCCGGTGATGTCGCCGGTGCCGAATTTTGATTCGTTCCAGCCGCCGAAGCCGAAGGGCTCGCGCGGTACCGGGACGCCGACGTTGACGCCGACCATGCCGGCGCTCGCTTTCTCCATCACGTAACGCGCCACGCCGCCGCTCTCGGTGAAGACCGACGCGGCGTTGCCGTAGGGGGAGCGTTTCTGCACGTCGAGCGCTTCGTCGACGTTGTTGGCGCGCACGATGACCATGACCGGCCCGAACACTTCTTCCTGGGCGATGCGCATGTCCGGCGTGACGTAGTCGATGAGCGTGGGGCCGACGTAGTAACCGCCCTCTTTCCCCGGCACCGTGTAGCCGCGTCCATCCACGAGCACTTTCGCTCCGCCCTGCTCGGCCTCGGAGATGTAGCGCTCGATGCGCTCCTTGGCGGCGCGCGAGATCACCGGCCCGAGGTGCACGCCCGGCACCATCGCCGCGACGATCGCCTTCATGCGATCGACGATGTGATCGGTGGCGCCCACGGCCATCATCACCGAGGCGGCCATGCAGCGCTGTCCGGCACAGCCGGCCATCGAGGCCACGACGTTCGAGGCGGTCATCTCCAGCGAGGCGTCGGGCATGACGATGAGATGGTTCTTCGCGCCGCCGAGGGCCAGCACGCGCTTGAGGTTCATCGAGCCGCGCCGGTAGACGATCTTGGCCACGTGCGTCGAGCCGACGAAGCTGATGGCCTCGATGCCGGGTGCGTCGCAGATCGCCTCCACCGTGGCCTGCCCGCCGTGCACGATGTTCAGCACTCCGTCCGGCAGACCGGCTTCGCGCAACAGCTCCGCGATCCGGCCCGCGCTCAGCGGCACCTGCTCCGAGGGCTTGAGGATCATGCAATTGCCCAGGGCGATGGCGTTCGGGATCGTCCAGTTCGGAACCATGTTCGGGAAGTTGAACGGCGTGATCGAAGCCACGATCCCCACCGGATAACGCTCCACGCGGCACTCGACGCCGCGTGAGACCTCCAGCACTTCGCCGGGGATGATCTGCGGCAGCGAGCAGGCGAACTCGCACAGCTCGGCGGACTTCAGCACTTCCGCCTCGGCTTCGCCGCGCACCTTGCCGTTCTCCGCCGTCACCAGCGCCGCCAGCTCGTCGATGTTTTTCTCGAGCAGCGCCTTGTAGCGATAGAAGACCTGCGCGCGCTCCTTGATCGGCGTGCCGGCCCAACCCGGCTGCGCCTTCTCGGCGGCCTCCACGGCGCGGGCCACTTCTTCCTGGCCGGAGAGCGGCACGCGCGAGAGCAGGCTCCCGTCGGACGGATCGGTGACGTCGAGAAACTCGCGCTCCGGAGCATCGACAAAAGAACCGGCGATGTAGTTGCGGACGTCAGGTTGGCGGGCGGGAGTGGCTTGATCGAGGACGGACATGAGGTGCCTCCTGGTTGTGTGAACGATAATCTATCGCGTGGACCCTCACGCACGCCAGCTGATCGATACGCTCGCCCTGACGCCGCACCCCGAGGGGGGGTGGTACCGGCAGATCTTCAAATCGGATGAGCGCGTCACGCGCCTCGCCGACGGCGCGGAGCGCGCGGCGCTCTCGACCATCTACTTCCTGCTCGTGGAAGGAACCTTCAGCGCCTGGCATCGCGTGAAATCCGACGAGGCCTGGCATTTCTATGAGGGCGATCCGATCGAGGTCCTGACGCGCATGCATGAGCACGACACCCCGCAGGTGACGCGCCTCGATGCCGGCCGCCGGTCGCACGTCGTGTGCGCCGGCGAGTGGCAGGCGGCGCGGACGCTCGGCGCGTACACGCTGGTCGGCTGCACGGTCGGGCCGGGCTTCGAGTTCGACGATTTCGAATTAAGACCTGGCCCGATCTAGGTACAGCTCCCCCCCCGTCATTCTGAGCGCAGGGCGGGTGGGTGTGAGGGAGCGAAAGAATCTCTAAATGCGCAAACCGTGGCACAGGCCATGGTTTTCGTAGTTTGAGATCCTTTCACTCACACCCGCCCAGCCCCCTCGTTCAGGATGACGGGGGGCGGGGGTCGTTAAGCCGGATTGCCGGCGCCGCGTGCCTGCTCGACGTTGCGCTGTTCGTTCTTCTTCTGCAGCAGGTTCTTCACGCCGAACAGCGACTGCAACGCGTCGTGCCAGAACGGCGCGCCGAGGCTGAGGAGCATCGTCATCACCAGCCAGCCGAGGATCGTACGGAAGTCGTCGCCGCGGCGTGCCAGCCAGGAACCGTTCTCGTTGCCGTCGAAGGAGAAGAGGTCGTCCTGAACCCAGGTCAGGAACTGGTTCCAGGTGGTCGGTTTGAAGCCGAACATGGTGTAGCGGTCGACCAGGCTGTCGAGCCGCTTCTTCTTCTGGGCCAGGGTCTCGTTGGAGGCAGTCGTGACAGCCACAGAGGCAGTGGTCGTCGCCGTCACCGCATCTTTCTCTTCCAACGTGGCGATGTCTTCCTGAAGATCGGCGATCTCCTGTCCCTGATTGACGAGGTTCGAGCGCAGCGCTTCGTTGACCGAGATGCTCTTGTAGATGGCGAACACGTTCGCGTTGAGCAGCACGACGACCACCGCGCCGAGGATGATCGAGAGGCTCTTCATGCCGCGTTGATAACGCTCTTCGAAGCCTTGCATCACGGTGTCGAACCAGCTCTCGATCTCGGTGAGCTTGGACTTGAATCCGCCGAACGCGTCGTCGAGCGCCGTGCGGGTGCCGTTGATGGCCGCAGCCACCCCGGCCAGCCCCTTTTCCACCTCTTCGAGCGCCGGTTTCGCGGCGTCCGGTGCCTTGGCCTTCTCCTCCGCGACGATGCGTTGCGTTTTGCCGAGCAGCTCGAGCGTGTCGCTGAAGAGGACCTGTCTCAGGGCCAGGATGTCCGCCACGACGAGCCCGGCGCGTACGGAGATCGAGTTTGGATCGTTCGCATCAGGCGTCACCAGCGAGCGGTAGTGCTGCTGCAGGGGAGCGAGCACTTCCTGCATCCTGGCGAAGAGCGCGTTCGCTTCGCCCGGCAGGTCGGCGGCCTTGACGCGGGTGATGGCAGTCTCGATCTCCTTGATCTTCTGCATTGCCGCGGTGAGCTTGTCGTTGAAGCCGTCCACGATCGTGTTCGGCGCGACACGGGCGATGACGTTGAGCAGGTCGCCCTTGGAGAGCGAGTCGAGGGCGAAGTTGCCGCGGAAATCGACCCGGCCCAGCTCGGTCATCTCTCGTTTGACCGCATTCAGGAGCTCTTTGGCCCTCGGGCCGACCTGCTCGGTGGGGGAGCTGGGAAAGATGGTGAACATCTTCATGAAGCCGGCCTTCCTTGTGGCCAGAGACCGCGCCCGCGTCACGGTGCCGTCAGCGGCCGGCGCGGCCTGCCGCTCCCGCAGCACGGAATCAAAGAGATCGATCAGCGAGTCCTCGATCTGCTTCGACTTCATGCTCAGCAGCTTCTTGAACAGCGACTGCAGCGACTGCACGATGAGACTGAGCAGCAGGATCACGACGACGAGCGCGATGATGTTGTCGAGCAGATCGAGATTCGGCATGGTTCCTCCTCGGATGAGGAGAGATGCTAACTCCTCTCCTCGTCGCTGGCCCGATCTGACCGCTGGACGGCTGCCTCGCGCACGTCTCCGGCATTACATTGCCGGCATGGACAACAACACAGCTTTGCTCGTGATCGACATTCAGGACTCGTTCAAGATCAGTCCGGCCCGCTGGGCGTCGCGCAACAATCCGCGCTTCGAGGAGAACGTCACGGAGCTGATCCGTTCGTTCCGCGAGGCCTCGCTACCCATCATCTGGGTGCTGCACAACGACAGCGATCCCGGGTTCCGGCCGGGCGATCCGGAAGTGCGGTTGATGGATTTTCTCGACCGGCGCGAAGAGGAGCCGCTGATCACGAAAAACACGCGCAATGCCTTCACCAGCACGGATCTGCAGGCGCGGCTCGATGCGCTCGGCGTGCGCAAGGTGGTGGTGAGCGGGATCTCGACGGAGCAGTGCTGCGAGACCACCACCCGCGTGGCCGCGGACCTCGGATACGACGTCGATTTCGTCACCGAGGCGACGGCCACGTTTCCGATCGGGTCGCTGTCGGCGGAGGCCATCGTCGAGCGCACCGAGGCCGTGCTGGACAAGCGTTTTGCCCGCATCATGACGGTCGAAGGCGTGAAAGAAGGGTTGCTCGTATCCGCGAAGTGATCTTCGTCGTCGTGCCGGAAGTCGAGATCCTCGACTTCGCGGGGCCGCTGCAGGCGCTGTCGGAGGCGAACCGCACGCGCCAGCGCTATCGCATCCGCATCTGCGCCACGCGCCCGCGCATCGTCTCGCATCAGGGTGTGGTGTTGTCGGATCTGGAACCGCTGCCGGATGTCGTGGGCGAAGCGCTCGTGGTCGTGCCGGGGATGCCGTATCACGCCACGGAGAAGCTGGAGCGCAAGGTCACGCGCTGGGTGGCCAACGCGGCGCGCGCCGGCGCGCACATCGCCTCCGTCTGCACCGGCGCGTTCGTCCTCGGCGAGGCAGGCCTCCTCGACGGACGCCGCTGCACCACGCACTGGTCGCGCACCGCCGAACTGGCGCGGCGCTATCCGCGTGCGCGCGTGCTCGAAGATCGCCTCTACGTCACCGACGGCGAGATCACCACCAGCGCCGGCATCGCCTCCGGCATCGACATGGCCCTGGCGTTCATCGAACAAGCCGATGGCCCGATCGTGGCCGCGGAAGTGGCGCGGGAGATGGTCGTCTACCTCCGCCGCGACGGCGCGCAAGAGCAACGCAGCGTCTACCTCGACTACCGCACCCACCTCCACCCCGGCGTCCATCGCGTCCAGGACTGGATCGTCCAGAACCCCGCCACCCGCGCCACGCTCGACGAATTGGCCGACGTCGCAGGCATGAGCCCGAGAAGCCTCACCCGGAGCTTTCGCGGCGCGACCGGGATCTCGGTGCTGGCCTTTACGACGAGAGTGCGGCTCGAACTCGCACGGACGCTGCTGCATGACCCGGGGCTGACGATGGAGGCGGTCGCGCAGAGGTGCGGCATGAGTGCGCGGCAACTACGAAGATTGAGGTGAGTGTTTTGGAGTGCGGTGGCCGCAGCCACCGCACTCCAAACTAGACCGTCCGATTTCGAACACCCCGTTCGATCCCGCACACCCACCCGCGCGTAACTCACTGAAAACACGAAACCAAAAGCAGGCACGTCGTTCGCGATAGCGACGGCCCGTATGGATCGTGAAATCGCCCCGGAAGCCCGCCAGAAGCGCGTAGTGCAAAAGGTGGCGCTGTCCCTGATCGCCCTCGCCGCGGTGGTGTTTTTCTTTGCGGCTACGGTGCAGTGGCTGCGCCCCTCGCTCGACCGGCGGAAGATTCAGATCGCGCGGGTGGAGCGTGGCTCGATCGCGGCGACGCTGGAGGCGAATGGGACCGTGGTGCCTCTGGTGGAGCAGGTTGTTTCGAGCCCGGTCGAGGCGCGGGTGTTGCGCGTGGGACACCGCGCCGGCGATCGGGTGAAGGCGGGCGATGAGTTGTTGACGCTCGATACTTCGGAGTCGCGGCTCGAGGCGGCGCGGCTCGACGATCGCGTGGCACAGAAGCAGAGCTCCGCCGTGGAGCTGCAGCTGCGGCTCGACGAAACGATCGCCACGTTGCGCGCGCAGATCGAACAACGAAAACTCGATGCCCAGATTGTTCATTACTCGGCCGATCAGAAGGCGCGCCTGCGCGCCGAGGGACTGATCGCGGAGCAGGACGCGCTGGCGGCGAGAGCGGTGGCGAAGAAGGCGGACATCGAGCTGCGGCAGCTCGATGAGGCGCTGGCGCGTGCCATCCGTTCGCGCGATGTGCAGCTCGCCGCGTCGCGTGCAGATGTGGCCATGACCCAGCGGGAGCGCGAGGAATCGCGCCGGAAGCTGGAGCTGGCCATGCTGCGCGCCGACCGCGACGGCATCCTCACCTCGATCGTTGGTGAAGTCGGTGCCACGATCCGCCGCGGCGAGGTGCTGGCGCGGATCGCCGATCTCTCCGCCTATCGCGTGGAAGCGTCGATCTCGGACGTCCACGCGGCCAAGCTCGCCGCCGGCATGCGCGCCCGGGTGACGCTCGACGACGCCGTGCTGGACGGCACGATCGAGAGCGTCGATCCGCGCATCGTCAACGGCGTGGTGAAGTTCTTCGTCACGCTCGACCAGCCGGCCCATCCACGCCTGCGCAACAACCTGCGCGTCGATGTAGCCGTCATCACCGGAACGCGCAACGACACGCTCGTCGTCCGCCGCGGCGCATTGGCGCGAACGAACGACACCCACGCCTTCGTCATCCGCGGCGACGAAGCCGTCCGCGTCCCCGTCCGCTTCGGCCTGGCCGGCAGCGACGCGATCGAGATCCTCGAAGGCGTGAGCGAAGGCGACGAGCTGGTGATCTCCGATGTCAGCGAATACGAAGACGTGAAGAGCGTGCGATTGAGAAATTAGTTCCTCGGGTTACTCGGGCAGTTCCTCGGGTTCCTCGGAGTGACAGACACCTGAAGGCACCCGAGGAACTCAAAAGGAGAAACAATGATCAGACTGTCCAACGTCAACAAGGTCTACCGCACCGACCGGGTGGAAACGCTCGCGCTGGAGAACATCAATCTCGACGTCGCTCCCGGGGAATTCGTCTCCATCATGGGACCGTCGGGTTGCGGCAAGAGTACGCTCCTGAATTTGATCGGGCTGCTCGATACGCCGAGCAGCGGGGCGCTCGCGCTCGACGGCGACGAGGTGCGCAAGTGGGGGGACCGCCAGCTCGCGCAGTTCCGCAACGAGAAGCTCGGGTTCGTCTTCCAGAGCTTCCATCTCGTCCCCGATCTCAAGGTCATCGACAACGTCGAGATCCCGCTTCTGTACCGCCGGACCAACGGCACGCCGCGGCGCAAGGTGGCGCAGTCGGCGCTGGACCGGGTCGGTCTGAGCTCGCGCATCCATCACTTCCCGACGCAGCTCTCCGGCGGTCAGCAGCAGCGCGTGGCCATTGCCCGGGCCATCGTCGGCAAGCCGCGCATCCTTCTCGCGGACGAGCCGACCGGCAACCTCGACTCGGGGATGGGCGACGAGATCATGGACATCCTCCACGACCTCAACAAGAGCGACGGCACGACCATCATCATGGTCACGCACGATGACCGCTTCGCACGGCGCACCGACCGGATCGTGCGTTTGTTCGATGGAAGACAGGTGGCGTGATGCTCAGCAACTACATCAAGATCGCCCTCAAGGTCCTCGGCCGCAGGAAGTTCTTCACCTTCATCTCCCTCTTCGGCATCACGCTGACTCTGGTCGTGCTGATGGTGGCCGCGGCGATCCTCGACAACGCCTTCGCGCCGCAGCAGCCGGAGTCGCGTTTCGACCGCGTCATCGGCACGTACATCATCGGCATCTACGGCGAGCACGGCGGCACCACCACCTCTCCCGGCTACCGCTTCGTCGACAAGTACGTGCGCGGCCTTTCCCGCGCCGAAGCGACCTCGATCTTCACCGGCTCGTCGGCCATGGTCATGTATCACGACCGGCGCAAGCTGGAGACGCACATCCGCCGCACGGACGGCGAGTATTGGCGCATCCTCGATTTCAAGTTCCTCGAAGGAGGACCGTACACCGAGGCCGACAACCAGAATGCCAGCTTCGTTGCCGTGATCACGGACGACATGCGCGAGCGGCTGTACGGGCCGAATGCGTCCGCGCTCGGCAAGACGTTCGAGCTCGACGGGCAACGCTTCCGCGTCGTCGGCGTGGTGCCGGCCGTGCCGATCACCAGGCGCGTCGGGTTCTCCGAGATCTGGGCGCCCATCCGCACGACGAAGGGCGAATATCAGAAAGCAATGATCGGCAACTTCAACGCCATCGTGCTGGCCCGCAGCAGAAGCGACTTCGACGCGCTGCGCAACGAGTTCCAGCAGCGCCTGACGCACTTCGAGTTCGATGACCCGAAATCGCAGAACCGCGTCGTGGCCGGTCTCGACACGCTGTTCGAGGCCACGGCGCGCGGTATCGTCGGCAATCAGACCGACGTCGACCGTCCCATGATGCTGCGTCTGGTCCTCATCGCCATGGCGCTGCTGTTCGTGACGTTGCCGACCGTGAATCTGGTGAGCATCAATCTCAGCCGCATCCTGGAGCGGGCCTCGGAGATCGGCGCGCGCAAGGCCTTCGGCGCGTCGTCGCGGACCCTGGTCGGGCAGTTCGTGATGGAGAACGTCGTGCTGACTGTCATCGGCGGGACGATCGCCTTCGCCTTGGCCACCTGGATCCTGGCCGCGATCTCGAGCGCGCAGTTCATCCCCTATGCGATCTTCACCGTGAACCTGCGCATCTTCGGCTACGGGATGTTGCTGGCCGCGTTCTTCGGCATCGTCTCCGGCGTCTATCCGGCCTGGAGGATGTCGCGCATGCATCCCGTGAACGCACTGAGAGGGGGCGCACAGTGATCAAGCATCTGCTCAAACTGGTCTGGAACCGCAAGCGCGCCAATGCGCTGATCGTCACGGAGATCTTCATCTCGTTCCTGGTGCTGTTCGCCGTGCTGAGCGCGGCCATCACGTTCGGGACGCGCTGGAGCAAGCCCCTCGGGTACCAATGGCGCGATGTCTGGGACGTGAGCATGGAGTTCGACATCGATGCCGGCGAGAAGGCAAATCCGGAGCTGCATGCGGCGATGCTCCGGATGCTCGACGAGGCGCGTACGTTTCCGGAAGTGGCGGCCGTGGGGATCTCCAACACGCCGGCCTATTCGTTCTCCACCTCCGAGGGAACGCGGAAGATCAACAATCGCCTGGTGACGTTGAAGTACGACGACGTCACGGACGGATTCGCCGACGTGATGCAGATGAAAGTCGTCCGCGGACGCTGGTTCAACGCGGAAGACGACGCCGCGCAGAACTGGCCGGTGGTCCTCGGCGCGGATGCCGCGGAGGCCATTTACGGCGATGCCGATCCGATCGGTCAGAAGATCGAAGAAGACGAGAACACGTTGCTGCAGGTCGTGGGAGTGGTCGAGACGTATCGCAAGGACGGCGAGGTGGCCGGTCCCGATCAGCTCATGTTCCGCCGCATCGCACCGAACGGGCGCTACGGCCGCCTCGGCAGTCACCTCCTGGTGCGCGTGAAACCGGGCACGCCCGCTGACTTCGAACAGAGGCTGGCCACGCGGCTCCAGCAGGTCCTGCCGGACGTTTCGTTCCGCGTGCGGTACGTCGAACGGATGCGCCTGAATATGCTGCGCATGAAGCTCGCGCCCGTCGCAGTCGGGGGGATCATCGGCGTCTTCCTCATCGTCATGGTGGCCCTGGGGCTCACGGGTGTGCTTTGGCAGAGCGTCACCCGCCGCACGCGCGAGATCGGCCTGCGCCGCGCCATGGGCGCATCCGGCCCGAACGTGCACCGCCAGATCCTGGCCGAGGTGGCACTGCTCTCCACCATCGCCGTCATCGCCGGCAGCATCGTCATCCTGCAGCTCCCGATCCTCGGCGCCTTCAAGATCGTCACGCCGGCGGCCTTTACACTCGGCTTCATCTCATCGCTTGCGACGATTTACGCCCTCACGATACTTTGCGGCCTATACCCCAGCTGGCTCGCCTCGCGCCTGCAACCGGCGGACGCGCTGCGTTATGAATAGAGGGCAGAGCGCAGAGGGCAGAGGGCAGAAGATGAAGTCATGACCAACACGGATGAAAGTAGAGCCAAGACCGCAGAAGGAGCCGTCGTTTTGGCTTCTGCCCTCTGCGCTCTGCGCTCTGCCCTCTGAAATGATCCTCATCGTCGACGACGACGCCTCCATCACGGCCTCCCTGGCCCTGTTGCTCAAGCAGCACGGCTATCCGACCGTGCTGGCGCATGAGCCGATGGAGGCGTTGGCGGCGATGCGGCGGGAGAAGCCGCGGCTGGTGATTCAGGACATGAACTTCAGCCGGCAGACGACGGGGGAGGAGGGGCTGGATCTGCTGGCACGCGTGCGTGCCGAGGAGCCGTCGATGCCGGTCATCCTGATGACGGCCTGGGGCTCGATCCAGCTGGCGGTGGAGGGGATGAAGCGCGGCGCCTCGGATTTCATCACCAAGCCGTGGGCGAATGCCACGGTGCTGCAGTCGGTGGAGACGGCGCTGAAGCTGATGGAGGCGCGCGGCGCGGCGGAGACAAACGTCTCGCGGCCCGAGCTCGACGAACGCTTCGACTTCTCCAACATCATCGGCACGGACGTGAAGATGATCCGCGTGCTGGAGATGATCGGCCGCGTCGCGCCCACCGAGGCCTCCGTGCTGATCACGGGCGAAAGCGGCACCGGCAAAGAGTTCATCGCCGAGGCCGTGCATCGCAACAGCCGGCGCCGCGGCGGGCCGTTCGTCAAGGTCAATCTCGGCGGGATCTCGGCCACGCTCTTCGAGAGTGAGATGTTCGGACACGTGCGCGGCGCATTCACCGACGCGCGGCAGGACCGGCGCGGACGCTTCGACCTTGCCGACGGCGGAACGATCTTCCTCGACGAGATCGGCGAGCTCGATCCGTCGAGTCAGGTGAAACTGCTGCGCGTCCTGCAGGACCGCACGTTCGAAGTCCTCGGCTCGAGCCGTCCGCGCACTGTCGACGTGCGCGTGGTGGCGGCCACGAACCGGACGCTGCATGAAATGGTGCAGCGCGGCGAGTTCCGCGAAGACCTGCTCTATCGGCTGAACCTCATCAACATCCACCTGCCGCCGCTGCGCGACCGCCGCGGCGACATCCCGCGCCTGGCCAACCACTTCCTCCGCCTGGCCAACGAGGCCTACCGCACCGACGTCGAATCGCTCTCCACGCGCGCCGTCGAATGGCTCAAATCGCAGAACTGGCCCGGCAACATCCGCCAGCTCCGCCAGACCATCGACCGCGCCGTCCTCATCCGCGGAGGCCGCGAGCTCGACGTCGAAGACTTCTTCGCCACCCGCGACGCCGGCTCCGCCGAAGCGCGCGACGTGGCCCTCCCTGACGCCGGCACCATCACCCTCGACGAAATGGAAAAGCGCATGATCGTCAAATGCATGAAGCACTACGACGGCAACGTCACCCGCACCGCCGACGCGCTGGGAATCTCGCGCGCGGCGCTGTACCGGAGGTTGGAGAAGTATGGGATCGCGGCCGAATAGGCTCAGAGGCTCAGAGGCGCAAAGGCTCAGAGTTGCGGAGCCGTGCCCCTTTGAGCCTGTGAGCCTCTGCGCCTCTGAGCCTTTCCCATGAGGTTGCGAGCCAAAATCAACCTCTACCTCATCGCCCTGCACGCGGTGCTGGCGGGGGCGTCGACCTTCATCCTGATCGAACGGCCGATGCTGCTGTTCGCCGTGGAGGCGGTGTTCCTGCTGTCGGTGCTGGTCAGCATCCGGCTGGTGAAGGCGCTGTTCGTGCCGCTCGATCTCATTGAAACGGGCGCGGAGCTGATCGCCGAGCGCGATTTCACGTCGCGTTTCGTGCCGGTGGGCCAGCCGGAGATGGACGTGCTCATCGGCGTCTACAACCGGATGATCGACCGGTTGCGCGAAGAGCGCCTGGCGTCCGAGGAACAGGGACAACTGCTGGAGAAGATCGTCGACGCCTCGCCCGCGGCCATCGTCATCTGCGACTTCGACGGGAAAGTGGAGCGGAAGAACCCCGCCGCGGAACGCCTCCTCGGCGACGAACCGCTGCCGTCACTCGCACCCGGCGAATCGCGGCTGATCGCCTATCACGGCGCGCGGCGGCTCAAAGTCTCGCGCGCCGAGTTCCGCGACCGCGGCTTCGCCAAGAGCTTCTACGTCATCGAAGAAATGACCGAAGAGCTGCGCCTCTCCGAGAAGGCCGCCTACGAAAAGCTGATCCGCATGATGTCGCACGAGGTCAACAACTCCGTCGGCGCCGTGCGCTCGCTCCTGGAGTCCTCCCTGCGCTACGCCCCGCAGATCGGCGACGCCGACCGCGAAGACTTCACCTCCGCCCTCACCGTCGCCTCCGCGCGCATCGACGCCCTCAACCGCTTCATGTCCGCCTTCGCCGACGTCGTGCGCATCCCCCCGCCGCTTCGCCTACCCGCGCTCATCGGCGAGCTGGTGGAACGCGTGGCCGCCCTGCTGCGCCCCGAATTCGAGGAACGCGGCATACGTGTGACGCTCGCGCTGACCGACCACGAAGCCTACGACGTCGACGTCTACCAGTTCGAACAAGTCATCCTCAACATCTTCCGCAACGCCATCGAAGCCGTCGGCCGCGAAGGCACGATCCACGCGTCCTTCATCGACGGCACCCTCACCATCGCCGACAGCGGCCCCGGCATCGCCGAATCCATCCGCTCCGACCTCTTCACCCCCTTCTTCACCACCAAACGCGACGGCCGCGGCCTAGGCCTCACCATCGTCCAGGAAATCCTCGCCAACCACGGGCTGGCCTTCTCGCTCGCGAACGGGGAGGGTGGAGGGGCGGAGTTTCGGGTGGTATTCGGCTGATCTGCGCAAGGGACCGAAAAGCTTCACCACAGAGACGCAGAGGCACAGAGGGGGACGGAGAAATCAAAAACGATTGTCTTTGCCTTTGCCTTTGCCTTTCTCCGTCCCCCTCTGCGTCTCTGTGTCTCTGTGGTAAGCCCTCGTGCTTCTTTCGCTCTATGCTGTCCCGCGAACCATGACCCAACACGCCACCTCCTCCTCTGTCCCACCTCCCGGCCTCGAACCAACCCACGCCGAACGCGTTCGCACCTTGCTCGCGCGGGAGCGCATCGGCACGCTGGCCACGCAATCGGCGCGTCATCCCGGGTTTCCCTTCGCCTCGGTGATGCCGTACGCGCTCCTCGGCGACGCCTCGCCGCTGTTCCTCATCAGCGCGATGGCCATCCACACGCAGAACCTCCTCGCCGACCCGCACGCCAGCCTCCTCGTCATGCAGAGCGGCAGCGAATCCGACCCGCTCGGCTCCCCGCGCGCCACGCTCCTCGGCACCGTCGCCCGCATCGAAGCCACGGACGAGATCCGCGCCGCCTATCTCGAGCGCCATCCCTCGTCCAAGTACTGGATCGACTTCTCCGACTTCGGCTTCTTCCGCCTCGACGTCACCGACCTCTACTTCGTCGGCGGCTTCGGCGTCATGGGCTGGGTCGCCAGCACCGACTACCGCCACGCCGAGCCCGACCCCCTCGCACCCCACGCCGCCGGCATCATCGAGCACATGAACGCCGACCACGGCGAAGCCCTGCGCCAGATCACCCGCCACTTCGCCAGCCTCGACGCCGAGGAAGCCACCATGCTCTCCTGCGACCGCCTCGGCTTCGCCGTCCGCGTCCGCACCCCCGAAGGCATGAAAGGCGCCCGCATCCAATTCCCCGAGCCCGTCACCTCCCGCGACCAAGCACGCAAAGTCATGGTGGCCATGACGAAACAGGCCCGCGGCGAGGGGTGACACCCCAACCCAACGAAAATCGCGAAGACATTTTGGAGTGCGGTGGCCGCAGCCACCGCTTTGGGAGGGCGGTGGCCTCGCCGCAAGTTTTCATCGCGCGGTTCTCCATGAATCCCCGCGCCATCGACGTCCTCGCGCCGTGCCGCGGCGAGCGGATGACAAAACAGGAGAAAGAAAGTTCCGGAGAAGATCGCCGGCTTCGCTGAACGCGTGAGGCGCGTTCATGCCGCTCTTCGTGAGGAATGCGCGCCATTGAGTTTGCTTGGCCCCGTCGGCGTAGAACTCCGGCGTCAATGCGAATGGCTTTTCGGGGAGGTCCGTCTTGCGTCGTTCGAACGTTCGCGTGATCGCCTTTGCCAGCAGGCCTTCCTCGAAAGCGTGACCCCGTGCGAGAACGTAGATGTCGAAGAAATCCTTCATCCGGCTGTTTGCGATCCCGAGTTTCACCATGGTATGGAGCTTCTCGGAGACGATTGTTTCGGGAGGGTAGACCTTCACCTTTGGTCCTGTGAAATCCGGGAGAATCGAGGGAAGCGTTGCCATTCGCGCAGGTGGAGTGACGATGTCTCCGATGCCGATGTCGATTTGCAGGCGAATCCGGGCGGTGTCGAGTGTCGCTTCCAGATGAATACGGACTCCCTGATATTCGTCAGGTTCACGGATCAACGTGGCTGTCACGCTGGCAACGTTGAATTCGAGCCCGTCGTTCTTCATGGTGATCCCGACGATCTCGCGGATCATCACGGTGGCGGCTTCCGGCTCGAAATTTCCTCTGCCGAGAAAATCGAGATCGCGCGTGGGCCGGTGATCCTCGAGCCAGAGTGCGAAGACCGTCGCGCCCTTGAGGATCAGCCGATCGCGATGGGGCGAGACGGCAAGCCGAGCTAGAAATCGCTCGCGCGCGTAGAGCGATGCGACATAGTCGAACGACTCGCCGCGCCGCTTCGCTTCATTCAGGAGTCGCTGTCGCACCGAGGCCGCGATGTTCGTAACCGCGCGTTTCATCCGGTGAGCGCCTCGAGGTAAGGACGCATGACCGTACCGACGCGGCAAACCTGCGCGAAGTGCCAAAGCTCGTCGATCGTGAACCGCTTCTGTCTCCACCCGTCACGAAGCGCCGCCAGGGCCACCTCGATCCCAACCTTGCTGCGGAACTTGAAGCAGTCCGCGACCGTCTTTGCGGAGGAGAAGATGCGTAGCGGAACACCATGCTGGTGATGTGTTTCGATTCCAGCGGACATCGGAGCGTCGGAGAGCCGGACGACGCGGATCGGCGGGGTGTCGATGGCGGGCGTGCGGGCCTTGAGACCGACCGCAATCCAGACCTCGTGCGGCATTTCGGTCGTGAGCCGGTGATAGGCCAGCGCGGACAGGAGACAAACGACAGCATTGGGAGCTCGTGCGGCAACCACGAGCAGATCGCGGTGCGGCGACCGCGAAGCAGGCGGCGTGAGATAGACACCACGTCCTGCCCGTTCTACATCGCCCCTCGCCGCGAGCCGCCGGATCTCTTCACGCGAGTGGCCGCGTCGGGTCAGATCGCGTGAACGCGAGACGGCACTGCTGGTTCCGTGCTTTGGCCGTGAGCTCGCCATGTGACAAACCATCGGACATTGTTGCGCATGTCCGACGGTTTGTCACACACTGGACGCATTCACTTCAACAAAAATCCCCTCGATCAAATCAAATCCACGAAATCGCGAAGATGTTTCTGTCGCCCGCTACACGGGCTCAAAAATCCGACTACTCGCTTTCACCCGGCTGGAAGCCGGGCGCTATAGATCTCGTGCCGCCTACGGCGGCTCACCAGAAACAGATGCGCCGGACCCGAAGGCCCGGCGCGGTTTCGTTCAGCGGAAAGTAATGGTCTCGCGGGGAGCCGTCGTAATGGCCGGAGTGCATGCAGCACTTCTTGAAAACGCCTCCCGGAGCCGCAGGGGCAGGGGTCGTTCCGGCCGAGTTTCTCGAGCAGCTCCTTATCGCCGTGGACGATCCGCAGGCCGCGCATCACGCGCGTCTCGGACGGATAGCCTCTCCGGCGTTTGCTGCTCACTTCAAAAGCAGTGGTCCTCGTTCTTGTTCTTACGCATGGTGTCCTCCTTGACTTGATGGGAGCGCGGCAGGATCGCATGGGAAGGATGAGACTGCAACCTCCGCACGTACGCCTCCGCGCGGCGCGCTTTGGAGTGCGTGCGGCTTGCACGAAAATCGCGAAGACGTTTTGGAGTGCGGTGGCCGCAGCCACCGCTTTGGGAGGGTGGTGGCCTCGCTCCGTCGCATGCGACAAAGTGGCCGATGTATCGCCGCCGCCGTTAGGCGGCCCGAGATCAATAGCACCCGGCTTCCAGCCGGGTGAAAAGATTGAGTCTCCTGAATCGAGTCCGCGTAGCGGGCGACAGACCTCCATGTCAGCGAGTTTCTGTCGCCCGCTAACGCGGGCTCAAAATTGAACTACGCCGCTTTCACCCGGCTGAAGCCGGGCGCTATAGATCTTGTGCCGCCTACGGCGGCTGAAGGCACATACCTCTCCGCGCGCCGCGCGGAGAACTACGGTTTCATCAAAATCCCTTCGATCAAATCCAACGCCCTTGGATCATCCGTCTGCGCCAGCCAGAACATGGCCCGTTCCCGAACCGCCCGGTTTTTGTGCGTTTTGATCAGGTCGATGAGCAAGGGCACGGAGCGTTCGCGGGGGAGTTGGGAGATGGCGAAGACGGCGTGTTGTTTGACGTCTTCGTCGGGGTCTTCGTCGATGGCGCGGCGGAGCTCGCCGGCGACTTTGGTGCCGGCTTTCTGGCCGAGCCAGAAGATGGCGTGGCGGCGGATTTCTTTGTCGGGGTCGTGGCGGGCCAGGTCGATGAGGGCGGGGACGACGCGGGGGTGGTCGTGGAGGGAGAGGGCGGCCAGGAGCTGGCCTTCGCGGTCGGCGTTGCGGATCTGGGCCAGGAGGTAGTCGATGCTGCTCTCGGGCGTGACGTTGGTGAGGAGGTGGATGGTTTTGCCTTGTCCGTCGAGGCCGCACGAGGCGCTGAAGAGGCGGACGTTGCGCACTTTTCCATGTTCGACACGAGCCACGAGGAGCATTTCACTCTTGTCGCCGATGGCGACCGGGCCGTCGTCTTCGTCTTCATCGTTGATGGAGAAGCCGTTGCCGCCGTCGAGTTTGCAGCGGCCGCAACATCCGTTGCCTTTGCCCTTGCCTCCGCCTTCCCAGCAGCAGATGGAGTGGCCGCGGATGGGGGCGGTCCAGGCGAACCAGGTCGGCGTGGCGCTGCCGACTGAGGCGATGGCCGCACCGACGCCGCGGGTGGCGTCGGTGCGTTGGACGGTGGCGTTTTCGATGTTCTGGGCGAAGAGAGAGGCGGTGAGGAGAAGAGCGAGCAGTGTGCCGGCGGTCTTCATGGACGTTTACTCGTCGTTCAGGATCTGCAGCATGTACTGGAGTGCTTCGTCGTCGTTCATCAGCGAGAGTTTCTGCAGCGCTTCTCTCCGCAGCTGCTTGTTCGTCTCTTTCTTGGAGAGGTCGATGAGAGCGCGGGCGTTGCCCTGGAGGAAGAGCGCCTGGATGACCGCTTCCTTGAGGTCGGCGTTGCTTTCGTTGGCGTAGAGCGAGAGCAGGGTGGGGGCGGTGCCGCGTCCCATCAGGCCGAGCTTCTGGATCGCTTCCATGCGCAGGTGGAGGTCTTTCTCGCTGCGGGCGAGCTCGCCGATCTTGGCGGAGTCGCCGCTGAGGAAGAGCGCCTGGATGATGTCTTCGCGCACGTCGCGGTTGGTCTCGGTGCCGTACATGGAGGCCAGCTCCGCGCGGCCGCCCATCAGACCAAGCGTGCGGATTGCTTCGCTGCGGAGGTCAGGGTCTTTCTCGCCGCGCGCGGCGTTGATGACGTGGCTCTTGTCGCCGGAGAGCATGAAGGCGCGCAGGATCTCTTTCTTGACGCTGTTGGAGGTCGCCGAGGCGTACATCTCCGACAGCAGCTCGCGGCTCTTGGCATTGCCGGACATGCCGAGGTAACGGACGGCGTCGCGCTGCAGATCGGGATTGGCGTTGCCGCGTGCGATCTCGCCGAGGAGTGCCTGCGAACGGGGAGAGCTGGACTGGCTGAGGATGAAGAGAGCCCGCTCGCGGATCTTCTTGTCGGACTTGCCGCGCACGATCTTCTCGAGCAGCGGATACGCTTTCTCGGGATCGCTATGCATGAGCGAGTTGATGGCGATCATCTTCAGGTCTTCATCGTCGACGCGGTCGGGCGACACGCGCTCGCCGCTGGCCTGGCGCAGTTCCAACTCCAGCGCCTTGGCGTCGTCGAGCCATTTGCTCGATCCGTACGCTTTCTTGAACGCGTCCAGCGTCTTCAGCGCCTCGGCGCGCCGGCCGAGCTTCTTGAGCGCATAGGCGTTCCAGTAGACGGCGCCGTCGGCGCGGCTGCCTTTGAGCTCTGCCACTTTGGAGAAGGCGCGGATCGCTTCTTCCCACTGCTCGTCGTCGATGGCGTCTTCGCCCTGTTCGTAGAGGTCGGCTTCGCGCTCGCCGCGCTCGTCATCGGCCTCGGCGCCGGCGTACGCTTCCGCGCTGGCGTAGGAAGCGGCATCGGCATCGGGACCGGCGTAGGCGAGCGCGCTCTTGGGCACGCTGCCGCTGATGATGGCCGCGGCCGCGAAGGCCGCCAGGATTTTCTTGAGATTCATGGTCTTCCTCATTAGATGTTCGACTGCGGTAGGTGAGGCGCCGCGGTGGCGCGAACGTCGGCGCGCAACACACGGAGCTTGAATACGAGGCCTTTTGCTTCGACGCGCTTCTGGACCTTGCGCAGCTCATCCGGTGTGAGCTGCGAGGGTCCGTGGGCGATCTGCATGAACAGAGGCTCGAGCTCGTCGAGGAGCGTGGCCACGCGGTCCTCTCCGCGGTCGAGCGCGGTGCTTCGGTACAGGCGGTTGCTGACCAGCAGCTCTTCGGCGCGCTGCTGTTCCGTGGATACGTCGATGTTGTCGCTGGGCGAGAGGTTGGTCAGCTCGACGAGCATCCGCTCCGAGTCGTCGAGGTGATCGCCGACCACGACCAGCAGGATGCGGTCGCGCTGCTGTTGGGTGGACGCGGCGGTCGGCTGGGTGGTTACTGACGTGGGTTGGTTCGTCGCAGTGTGGACCGGGCCGGTGTTGCTGCGGTTCCAGAGCAGGCCGCCGATGAAGGCGACTGCCAGCATGGCCGCGGCGGCCAGCCATTTCGTCCACTCCGGCTTGGTTTTCTTGCGCTCGCCGCGCAGTCGCCACGAGAGGCGATCCCACACGCGGGCTTCGTAATCGTCATCGGGCTCCACGACCTCGGCGGGCGTGACCTGATCGAGGACGCTCTTCAGGCGCGCCAGCTCGGCGCGGCATTCGCCGCAAGCGTCGAGATGCCCGCGCCGCGGGTCGATCTCCCGCTCGTCGTAGTAGGCCAGGATGAATTCGTCCTGGGTGAAGTGAGTGCTGGTGTCGTTATTACTCATGGCGTTGCTCATACAAGGGATCCCGTGAATGGCTGCAATTGCTGCCTCAGTTTCTTGACTGCGCGAAAGACCGTGTTCTTGGTGGCATTGAGCCGCGTGCCGAGGATCTGTCCGATCTCCTCGAGCGGCATGCCGTCGAAGTGCCGCAGGACGAACGCCGTCCGCTCGTTGCCGGTCAGCTCATCCATGGCCGCGGCGATGGCCCGCTGCATCTCCGTGCTGAGGGCGATGCGGTCGGGGGAAGCGTCCCGGGAGGCGAGGAGGGAGAGATCCTCCCCGTCGTTGATCCGGTGATCGCGCCGCTTGCGCGAGTCGATCAGATCGAGGGCACAGTTGATGGCGATGCGGTGCAGCCAGGTGGTGAAGGAGGCCCGGGCGTCGAAGCTGGCCGCCGCGCGATAGGCCCGGAGAAACGCCTCCTGCACGACGTCATCGGCATCGGCGGCGTTGCCGGTGATGCGGTAGGCCGACCGGTAAAGGGAGCGGGAGTGCCGCTCGACCAGAACGCGGAAGGCGTCGTCATCGCCGCCGCGTATCCTGTCCACCAGCTCGTTGTCGGTTGACTGCATCGGCTCGTTAGACAGGGGATCGGGGGAGAGGTTAGTGCGGAGGAGCCATTGAGCTGTTGAGCTCTTGAGCCATTGAGGGGGAAAAGCCCTCAACAGCTCAATCGCTCAACAGCTCAACAGCTTCTCCCGGGTGAGGGGGGCGAAACACTTACTTCTCGAACTGCTTGTTGTGCCTGGCCAGGTTCGCTTCGTTCTCGAAGTAGAAGACGCGGCCGTCTTCCTGCGAGGCGATGACGGCGGTGGCTTTGTCGACCTGCTTGCCGGACACCGGGTCGACGGCGACGCGCTTCGTGGCGTCGGCGGCCAGCGCTTTCTTGCACATCTCGCAGCAGCCGTAGTACGTCCGGCCGTCGATCTCGATGGGGATCTGGTCTTTGCCCATGGCGTGCTCGTTGATCATGCAGACCGTCTTGGTCTCCACGCGCGTCAGTTTGCCGGTGGGTTTGACGTCGTCAGCGAAGGCGGCGGTGGCGGTGGCGAGCAGGAGCGTGAACAGGAGAGCGGTGGCTTTGCGCATGGCTCATTTTAACCGACAGCGTCCGCGATTCGTTTCCGCATGGCCGCGTCTGGCATCGGGCCGGTGCCGGCGCGCATGTTCTGCCGCAGATGTTCCGGCTTCGACGTGGCCGGAATGGCGCACGTCACCGCCGGGTGCGAGACCACGAACTTGAGGAAGAGCTCCGCCCAGCTCTGGCAGCCGATCTCCTTCGCGAAGCCCGGCAGCGCCTTGCCGCGCGTCTCGCGGAACAGCGAGCCCGCGCCGAAGGGACGATTCACGAGCACGCCCATGTCCAGCTCCTGCGCCAGCGGCAGCAGGCTGCGCTCGGCCTCGCGTTCCGCCAGCGAGTAGTTGAGCTGCACGAAGTCGATGCCGCCGCGCCGCATCACCTTGGCCAGATCGCCGTACGCGCTCGACGTGTAGTGGGTGATGCCGATGGCGCGGATGCGCTTCTTCGCCTTCCACTCCTTCAGGGTCTGGAGGTGCGTGTCGACGTCGACGAGGTTGTGGACCTGCATCAGGGCGATGGGGCCGCGCAGTTTCTGCTCCGATTCCTCCATCTGGCGGATGCCGGCGGCGCGTCCGCTCGTCCAGACTTTCGTGGCGATGGAGAGTTTGTCGCGCACGCCCAGCTTGACGGCGATGTCGCCCAGCACTTCCTCGGAGCGGCCATACATCGGCGACGAGTCGACCAGGAATCCGCCGAGCTGCACGAAGAGCGACAGCACTTCCTCGAGCGGCTTGCGCTCGGATTCCGAGGGACCGACGTCGAACGTCTACCAGGTACCGAGGCCGATACGGGTGATATTCAACTTCGAACGGTCGAATTTCGGCACACGCGTCATCGTCGCTCCCACAGCGAGCAATGCCAATGCCTCACGCCGCGTCAGTTTCCCGATCATGTTTCCTCCCCAGAGCATAGCCGTTGGCCGCCCAGGCCGCCGTCACCGCGACGCCGAGGCCGGCGATCGTGGCGATGCCGGCCCCGGCGGCGTGCAGCGCACCGATGAGCCACGCCACGAGGGCGTCGTTGCCGCGATACACGAACGTATCGATGAAGTTCTTCGCCTTGTACCGCTCCTCGGCGCTGACGACCGTGTAGATCACTTCACGTCCCGGCCGGGTGAAGCCCTGCTCGCCGACGCGATGGATGAGCTGCAGCGCGAACACGAGCGCCAGCCGCGGGAAGAAGGCCAGCGCCACGAGGCCGGTGCCGATGAGAACAGGCGCGGTGGTGAGCGCGACGCGCACGCCGAGCCGCGTCAGCACCTGGCGCGTGATCAGGAGCTGCACGAGCACGGTGAGCGAGTTGTTCGCCAGGTCGAGCGTAGCGAAATAACGGGTGCGCTGGCCCGAATCGGCAAACGCGCTCTTCACGAGGTCGGCCTGCTCGATGTAGAGGATCGTGGAGACGGTCGTGTAGCAGATGACGATGAGGGCGATGCGCAGCAGCGTCGGCGATTGCAGCGCCAGCTTGATCCCGGCGAAGACGTTGCCGCCGATCTTCTGTTGCGGCGGCGCGTCGGGACGGCGCGGGATCAGCGTGGAGAGCACCGCCGCCAGCGCCAGGAACGCGGCCGAGATCGGCAACAGATTCAACGGCCCGATGCGCGGCGCCAGGAACGTCACCAGGAGAGGCCCCACGATCGCGCCGACAGTGCCTCCCGCGGCGATGACTCCGTACATCTTCCGCGCTTCCGCCTCGTCGTAGGAGTCGGCCATCAGGCTCCAGAACACCGAGATGATGAACAGGTTCAGCACCGAGATGCCGATGAAGAGACCGACGCCCCAGGCCACGATCCCCCCGCTCTGCAGGCCGGCGAACGTCAGGAGCAACAGCCCCGAACAGAGCGCATACGTGGCCGTGGCGATGACCCGCCGGCGCACCCGCGCCACGATCCATCCGAAGAGCGGCACCAGCAGCAGCGTCGCCGCAAACGTGCCCGTGAACAGCCACGGCAACTGCTCCACCCCGGCCCGCACCCCGATCTCATCGCGCACCGGCCGCAGGACGAAGTAACCGCAAAGAACGGAAAAGAAAGTAAGAAACGGAAGGGCAACGCGCATGCGGGGGTGACGCTAACGCGGATGGTGGAGGGCGGGGGTTACGGTTTGGGCACGAATAGCGTTTTTGTGGACAAGGTGGACGTAGTGGACATCGTGGACTCGTGTGGACGTCCACAGAAGTCCACAACGTCCACCTCGTCCACAACGTCCACAAAAAGCGAGCCGCGGAGCGCCTGTAAAAGCACGCTCCGCGGCGGGCGTTCACCACTGCGCGCTGCGATCGATCTCCACCCTCTCGGCTTCGAAGCGGCCGTTTCTCTGCCAGTCTCCGCGCACCGAGATGCGGTCGCCGCGGCGCAGGTCGTCCACATCGAAACGCCGGGAGTTGCGGTCGACGCGGCGCACGTCCACGGCCACGATGCGGCCGGTGCGCTGCATTTCGAGCCACAGCACTTCGCCGCGGCGATCGACCGACTGCACGATGCCGGTCAGGTAGCGGTCATCGGCATCGCGGCGGTTGTCCTCGTCGCGCACGAGCGTGAGGCGGTCGACGTAGACGCGGCCGCCGCGGTCGAGCGTACCGAAGGCGCGGATCACGTCGCCGCGCTCGAGCTGGCGAGCATTGGCACGGCCGCGCCGATACGACGCCGTCTCCACGCGCATCTGCGGCTGCACGACCAGCGTGTAGCCCCCGCGGTCCACGCGGATCACAATTTGGTTACGGTCGCGGTCGATGCTGCGGATGGAGCCTTCCACCGTCACCTGACGCGAGTCGTGCGAGCGTCCGCGCCAGCCATCTGTCGTCTCCGGACGACGGTTGTCCGCGAAAAGCGACGGGGCTGCCAGGGTCATTGCGATTGCTGCGATTGCTGCTAACTTCTTGGTTGCGTTCATCTTGGTCTCCTTGATTCGTCTCAGACGTGAGTGAGGAGACATAGCGCAACCGGACTGCCAAGCAGAGCGCAGAGCGCAGAGGGCAGAGGGCAGAAGAAAAGGCACCGAAACACGTTTCTTCTGCGCTCTGCTCTCTGCGCTCTGCCCTCTGAATGCCATAATTGCGCACTCGGGGTTCATGACAGAACAGGCGATGCTTGCCGGTGGCCGGTTCATGATCCAGCGGCGGATCGGTGCCGGTGGCATGGGTGTGGTCTATGAAGCGTTCGATCGCGATCGGGCGCAGGCCGTGGCTCTCAAGAAGCTCCTGGGCACGGACGCCACGGCCATCGTGCGCATCAAGAACGAGTTCCGCGCGCTGGCGGACGTCGTCCATCCGAACCTGGTCCGCCTCTACGAGCTGATCGGCGAGGGCGACGACTGGTTCTTCACCATGGAGCTGATCGACGGCGCGGATTTTCTGAACTACCTGCGCGGACACCGGTCGTCGATCCTCGAAGACGCCACCACCGAGGGCTCGAAGAGCAACACCATCACCCTCATCGCCAAGCCCGATCGTCCCTTCGAGGCGGAGCGGGTCCGTCCGGTTGCCGAGGAAGAGCCGGGCGCCGAGATCGTCGTCGACTACGACACGCTGCGCCGCACGCTGCAGCAGCTGGCCGAAGGCGTGGCCGCGCTGCACGACGCCGGCAAGCTGCATCGCGACCTCAAGCCGTCGAACGTGCTCATCACGCCGGCGGAGCGCGTGATCGTCCTCGACTTCGGCCTGGCCACCGACGTGGCCGGGTTCGACAAGAAGATGACCTTCGGCGGCACGCCCGCCTACATGGCCCCGGAACAGATCGCCGAGCTGCCGGCCACGGAATCGAGCGACTGCTACGCCATCGGCGTGATGCTCTACGAGGCGCTCACCGGCACGCTGCCGTTCAGCGGCAACTTCTACTCCATGCTGATGCAGAAACGCACCACCGAGCCGAGGCCGCCGGTGGAGCTCGTGGAAAGCATTCCGAAAGACCTCAGCAGCGCCTGCAGCGAGCTGCTGCGGCGCGATCCGGAGGCGCGCCTCTCCGCGCGGGAACTGGCGCAGCGCGTCACGGTGCGGCGGGACCGGGCCATCTCCCACGCGGTTACGCTCGTCCGTCCGCGCGGGATCCGGTTCATCGGGCGCATCGAACAGTTCGAACAGCTCGAGAGCGCCTTCGCGGCCACGGAGCGCGGCACCCCGGTGACGGTCATGCTGCGCGGCCAGTCCGGCATGGGCAAGAGCGCGCTGGTGCGCCACTTCCTCCACGAAGTGCAGCGCCGCGATCCCACCCTGGTCGTCTTCACCGGTCGCTGCTACGAGCAGGAGTCTGTCCCGTACAAGGCCGTCGACAGTCTCATCGACGATCTGGCGCGCTACCTCAAGCGCGCCTCGCCGCTCGAAGCCAAGGCGCTGATGCCCACCGACGCCGCGGCGCTGGCGCGCCTCTTTCCGGTGCTGCAGGAGATGGAGCAGCTGACGAAGGGGCGGCGCCGGCAGGTCGACATCCGCGACTCGCAGGAGCTGCGCCGCCGCGCCTTCGCCGCGCTGCGCGAGCTGCTGGCGCGCATGGCCGACGACCGGCGGGTGATCCTTTTCCTCGACGACGTGCAGTGGGGCGATCGCGACAGCGCGGCCCTGCTGGCGGAGCTGCTTCGTCCACCGGACGCGCCGCCGCTTCTGGTCATCGCGGCGCATCGCACCGAGGAGGCCGAGCTCAGTCCGCTGCTCACGGAGCTCAGGAAAATCCGCGAGGCCGAGGAATCGGCGCTCGGCGAAGTGCGGGAAATCGTACTCGACACGCTCACCGCGAACGAAGCTCATGACCTGGCGCGCACGCTGCTGCAGGATTCGCTCGCCCAGTCAGGCGACGGCAGGGAACGGATCGACGCCATCGCCCGCGAGGCCGGCGGCAGCCCGTTCTTCATCGTCGAGCTGGCCCGTTACTCCGAGTCGACCGGCCTGGCCACAGGCGAATACGGCGCCGGCGACATGGCCCTCGACAGCGTCATCCACTCGCGCATCTCTCTGTTGCCCGAAGGCGGCCGCGATCTGCTCGAGGTCGTGGCGGTCGCGGGACGGCCGATCGTGGCCACCGCGGCCAACCTGGCTGCCAGCCTTCATCGCGAGGACCAGGCCATGCTGGCCCGCCTGCGCGCCGATCATCTGCTGCGCACGCGCGTGCGCAACGGCCGCGACGAGGTCGACACGTACCACGACCGCATCCGCGAGGCCATCCTGGCCGCGCTGCCGCCCGAGCGCCGCCGCGCCCATCACCTCACCATTGCCACGACCCTGGAGAGTGAAGGCGCGCGCGATCCGGAAGTGCTGGCCGTGCACTACCGCGAGGCGGGAGACGACGCGCGCGCCGCGTCGCTGGCGCTCGAAGCCGGCGACCGCGCCGCGGCCATGCTGGCCTTCGAGAACGCGGCGCATTTCTACGAAATGGCGCTCGAGCTCAGAGGGCAGCGGGGAGACAGCGCGGCGCTCTGCGCGCTGCACATCCATCTGACGAAGCTGGGCGATGCTCTCGCCAATGCCGGACGCGGTGCCGACGCCGCGCCGCACTACCTGCGTGCGGCGGAGCTCGTGCCGGATGAAAGCGAAACGCTCGAGTTGCGGCGCCAGGCCATGGTGTGCCTGCTCCGCGCCGGCTATGTCGACGGCGGGCTACAGCTCATCCGCAGCGTCGTCAACTCCGTGGGCATCAAGCTTCCGGAAACGCCCAAGCAGGCCGTGCTGGGCATCCTCCTCGGCAAGCTGCGTCTGCTGATTCGCGGCCTCGGCGCGAAGGAACGGCCGGCCGAGCAGGTTCCGCCGCATCTGCTCAAAAGCATCGACGTCTGCTGGGGCGTCATCACCGGCCTGGCCCGCATCGACAACATCCGCTCCGCGTACTTTCAGCCGATCCACCTCCGCCTGGCGCTGCAGGCCGGCGAGCCGTACCGCCTCACGCGCGCCCTGGCCACCGAATCGTGCTTCGCGGCGACGAAAGGCGAGAAGGGAAAGCAGAAAACCGAGCGGCTCGTCTCGCGCGTCGAGCGCAGCGCGCGGGCGATCGGCCAGCCGCACGCCATCGGCATGTCCATGATGGCCCGTTCCCTGGAGAGCTATTACCTCGGCCTCTTCCGCGACAGCGTGCAGCAGGCCGACGAAGCGGAGAGCATCTTCCGCGAGCGCTGCACCGGCGTGGCCTGGGAGATCAGCACCACCTCCAACTACGCCCTCTGTTCGCTCATGTACCTCGGCGAGCTGGGCCAGCTCGCCCAACGCATCCCGCAGCGCTTACGCGAGGCCGAAGAGCACGGCGACCTCTACGCCGGCCTCGACCCCGTGTGCCGCCCCGGCATCATGTACCTCGCTGCCGACGATCCCGACGCCGCCCGCCGCGTCGTCCGCCAGGTCATGGACCGCTGGTCCCTGCAAGGCTTCTACTTCCAGCATTACCTGGAAATGTTCGCCGAGAACCAGACCGACCTCTACATGGGCAACTGGGCCTCCGCATGGCGTCGTTCCGACGAACGCTGGCCCCTCATGAAATCGTCCTTCCTCCTGCGCATCCCCTTCGTCAAGCTCGAAGCCCTCCACCTCATCGGCCGCACCGCCCTGGCCGCGGCCGCAGCCAGCGGCGACGTCACCCTCCTCGAACGCGCCGAGCGCAACGCCCGCGAGATCGAAAAAGAAAAAACCTCCGGCTGGGCCCAACCCTTCGCCCTCGCCCTCCGCGCCGGCGTCGCCTCCCTCCGCGGCGCCCACGACACCGCCGCCGACACCCTCAGCCTCGCCTCCCGAGCGTTCGAAAAGTGGGACATGCTCCTCTACGCCAAAGCCGCCGACTACCGCCGCGGCATCCTCACCGGCCGCGCCGGCGGCGCCGCCATCACCGCCAGCGCCGAGGAATGGCTGCATGGGCGGGGGGTGAAGAACGTGGCGAGGTTGATGGACGTGTTGATGCCGGGGTTTTGAGGGTTTTGCGAGAGAGCCGTCCCTCACTCTGACCCTCTCGCCGCGAGGGACGCCGCGAGGGATGGGGCTGGGTTTTTGGCGAGGGTTCAAGGTCAGGCCTTACTTTTTCGCGCGAACGAAGCTCCGACCCGGCTCTGGCCCTTCTCGGTATGGGATCGTGCCTGAGGAAATATCGTGGTATCGCGTGACGCGCGTGCGCTGGGTGCTACACAGCAAATCAAACGGTCGAGGTGCTGTCGATACACTTGTTAGGCGCACGACAGGTAGGGGTTTACCACCTGCAGACACTCCTTGATAAGAATGCGCTTCGACTTTTCGGCCCCGTTCCTGCAGATAACCCCTCCAGATACCAACTTTGGCGAAGCGTGGGAAGGATTGTGTTGCGCTTTGATCGCTGCAGAACGACCAACCCATCGCATTCGACGTGTCGCGTCTCCCGATCACGGAATCGATATCTTCGATGAAACAGCCAGCGAGGCATTCCAATGCAAGGCGTCGGAACTCGGAGCTGCTGGTACAGCGTCGACCACATCAAGCGTGGAATCGCTGAAAAGAGCCGTTGCTCACAGAGCAAAAACACACTGGCGGAAGCTTACATTTGCAACGAGCGGACGATTTACTGCGCCGGCACTAAACGAAGTCACCAAGGCAGGCGAAGAATTTGACTTATCCGTGCCAGCCAGCCTCGACTTTCTTGGACCGGAACACTGGGAACAGTGCTGCCAACGACACTACGACACCGTTAAGGACAGATTCTTCTATCGAGTGACCGTTCAAGAGTTAGAGGTAATCGACGCCTTTCGAAAAGCTCGGTACTATCCGCAGTATGTATCCGATTATGGAAACAAAATCAGCAACTCGGGCGGTTACCATGTCATCGTTACGAATAATCGTACACCGATCGAACTCGACCTGCCCTTTTCGCCGGATCTTACGATCAAGAACTGCCTAGACGCTGCCAAAGAGCTACTTAGTGTGGGGCTCGAATGGACTAGCTTCGCAGATTTAAACACATCCGCGGGTCCTTCGGTTTCGCTGACAATCGATCGCTATGCGCAGCCATTCAACAAGAAGCTCTCCGAGATAGGACTCAAATCAGGTGACAGAATTGAGCTCTGGGTCAAGATAGTCTGGCGTGAGGGTGAAGAAGACGCAACGCCCTCGACTTCTGACACCTACATGGCGCTGCGGTTAGCGTGGCCAGATTCGCTCCTACTCGAACACAGCTCAGCTAGGGATCGAGGCGGTCTCACGGTAGCGCGCAAAGAGGCGCTTATACAAGCCATGATGTGGCAAGCTACATCGAGATTGGCTTCTTTGACGACGCGAAGCGGCGCCTAACTAACCCTCAACTTTCGCTGGCTCACCCGGCTCTACCGCGTGCACCCGATCGAGCCGGCCAGGCTCGACCGCTGGTGGGGGAGGCATCACATCACAGCACGAGCGTCCTATGTCTAGCGAGTCGTCGGAGGTCATCATATGTGTAAACTCTTACACCTTCGGCCGATTTCAACGTGTCGCGCTACCGCAACGTCTTGAATTCCATGTCGCGTCCAATGATCATCATGGCGATCGGGTGCGATATCGTGATTCCATACTTTTCCCGAAGGTGTTTCCGCACGTCGTTGCGTCCAAGACGCTCGGCGTATTCACGTAGCTGGGCGGCGGCCTCGTACACGGCACTACTAAACTTCCGTCGAGTCCCAGTTCCCGTCACCAGCCGTGCATCCGCACGCTTAATGTCCAGTACATCCCAAAGCTCGAGGCCAACGCGCTTGAGTAGGAAATCGGGATAGAACCGTCCCTGGTGTAGGTCGCCGTCAACAAACCCCAGGTCCTGGAAAATCTCTAAGGGCGGGAGTTGCAACTGCGACTGAAACGTTTCGTACTGCTCACCGAGCAGACATAGCCACTTCGGGTGAGCTTCGAAAAACTCCCGGGTCAGGCCGATTGGGGTCAGGCCTCTCTTCTTCGTTTTCACGACAGAGCCCGCGCTCGACATTCGATAGGCGAAAACGATAGCCGGCTGTGATGTGGCGCAGAATCAGAAAGTTAGCACCGGCCGCCGAACAACGAAGGCCTGACCCCGGCCTGACCGGATAATGAGGTAGGCGGCTCGGCTGCTGGGCCGCATCACCTTCAGCGTCCGGACGGCGCTCACGGAGCCGGCCTCCTACGTGCGCGTAACGCCCTTCGTGTAAGCTAAACGACCGGTTCCACCTGTCGAAGCAAGAGCGGCGCGGCGGTTGCCGCCAAGGAGTTGCGAATCCACGACTGGCGAACTGCAACCGTCGTGACGCCGTCACGCTGGCTTTCATATGAGAATACGCGAGCGTGCGATCCGTATAAGCTCGTCAAACGTGACGATTTTTGTGTTTTCGTACATCGTCATTGCTGCACGGACCTGTCGGTCGTTAGCTATGCGCAGATCACGTCCTACTATACCGATTAGACTTGGCCGATAACACTTGATCCCAAGGATTTGCTCCACGCGTCGTGCGTATCTCTCGTCTTCAAAATAACGGCCATATTCGCGAAGTTGGGCGCCGAGTTGGTGGAGGCCGTGAGAAAGAGACAACCGGTCCCGCCCGCCGACAAGCGGTTGGGGCTTTGGAAGCTTTATGTCGAGTATGTCACACCAGTCGTTACCCACGGGGCGCAGCATAAAGTCGGGGCGCAGCGAAGTCCCGTCGTCTCGTTGCAAGACTACTTGGGCGAATATCTCACGATAGCCTAGCGCTCGCAAAATGTTGGGGTGTCGCTCAAGATAGCGCTGGATGTCGTCTTCACGTATCCCTTCCGTGTTGACGAGTATTTCGAGCCCACGAATTTCGTCGGTCAGAAGATTCTGTGTACGCCGTGCAAGAATTGCCGGCTGCGCCACGATTAAGGATCTCGGCGTTTCGACGGGAAACGCTGCATATGTGTGATACGGCGTGACGAGAGGATATTCTGGCGACACCTGGATCGCAAACTCAGTTAGCAGCGAGTTCCGACCTTGACCATGAATGAAGCCTTCAAGCCATCGTCTCCCGCTCAGACGCTGCTGTGTGAGCTCTGGTAACATCGGGTGGGTGCAGAATGCGCGGGTTGCCGAGAGCTCGCCTATGAAGTTTTCATACGAGGTCAATTCCTCTTCTTCAACCGCGATGCGCGCTAGATAGTCGAATTCCTCCTTTGTAGGAAGCGTATCCCATGTGAAGGCAGGATCTTCGAAGTCCATATTTTGCTGAAACAGATCCAGCCTGATGGGTGCGAAATGGAGAGGGAGTGATGCACTCTTAACCGTTAGGATTGGGGCTCGCTCACCAAACCAACGCTTTGCCACATTCTCATTTTGCCGTGTGCACAGGATGGAGGCACCGCTCTCGACCAAAATTCGTACTGCATCAGCCGCATCCGACGTAACGTTACTCTCGCCCGGCGCGTAGTCGCCGAACTTCGTAAAGTCGCACAAAAAAGTGTAGTTCTGCGTAAACGATACAAGGGTGTCTGATATGGCTTCGAAGACATCGCCGCCCGGAAGCATCGCATCGCGATCGGCCAGCTTGACGACGACGAAACGATCCTCGACGGCCAGTTCCAGTCGTTCAGCGGTGTCGGCACGATTCAGCATCACGTACTTAAGTATATCGCCGCGACAGGCCCGATTCTCGCCGATTGGCAGGCCTGGCTCCCTGACGACGACCAGGATCTGGCCACGGACGATGTGCAGGACGACCCGCGATTCCTGTATCGCGGGAAATGGCGGTCTTACGATACGGCTCAGCGGAATGCACGGAAACGTGAACATCGCGACGACGTAGAGGTGGCCTACGCCTCGCGACCCGAGCGGCATCAAACATTTCGGTCGGTCACGGCGGTATCGCAGTTCGAACTGACGCTTCTGCCGAACTATGTGGAGGTTGTTCGAGCTGTTGCGCCTGATGCCGCGGCGATTGAATGTGTGAGCCGACTATCTGCCGGCCTGCTCAAGGAGTTGAGACGCCATCCGGACACCATACATCGCTTAACACCCCGCCAGTTCGAAGAACTCGTTGCGGAGTTGCTTGCTAGCTTCGGATGGCGCGTGGAGCTAACACGTCCAACTAAAGATGGTGGCTACGACATCTTTGGTATTCATCGCGATACTTCCGGCCTCGAGTCAGCGTGGCTTGTAGAATGCAAGAAGTTTAGGCCCGACAGGCCGGTTGGCATCGAACTCGTGCGGTCTTTTTGGGCTGTCAAGGCGAACCTTAACGTCCCGAACGGACTAATCGCGACGACATCGCACTTCACAAAGGGGGCGGAGCAATTCAAGACGTCACGCTGGGACTTGAGTTTGCGCGACTTGAGTGCTGTTCTGGACTGGGTTAACGTCTATCGCCCCAATGCTGACGGGTCGCTGTATCTTCGGGACGAGCAGGTTCTAACACATCCACGTCGCTGATCCGCCCGACGGCCTTGGTGTAAGCCTGCACGGCCGGTCCCGTGTGCCGAAAGTCGCCGTCACGCTCAGGGTCAGGCCGGGTCAGGCCTTCCTTCTTCGTTTTCACGACAGAGCGCGCGCTCGACATGATCGACAGGCGAAAACGATAGCCGGCGGTGAAGTGCCAGAAATCAGCAAGTTAGCACCGACCGCCGAACAACGAAGGCCAAACCCATGGCGTGGTCCCGGTTTGAGTACACGTTACACTACGGCCACGATGTCGAAAGCTGGCCAAAGGCACGAAGTCACGTTCTTCCTCGCGCTCCTGCCGCTCGTGCTGACGTGCGGCTGTGTGACCACTCCGCCGGTACCGGCACCATCGACACAGGCGCAAGAGCAAGTGCTGGCGAATCTGACCGTCGCCGCGGACGTTCCTGTGTACGCGCAACCGTCGACTGACGCGGCGATCGTGGCATCGCTGCAATCCGGTGCACGACTCGCTCTCCTCGAAAGACTGGGCGAATGGCTGTTTGTCAAAACATCTTTTGGCATGCGCGGCTACGTGCAGTCCTCTTTGCTCGTCTCGCCGCAATGCACGGCCGACCGGATCGTACCGGTGATCGTGGAGGAGCCGATCTTCCGATTCGACGAGGGGCCGCCGCATGGAAGAATCATTCTGGAGGCCGAGTATGCGGCGGACGCGCAATTGACCGAAACGCGCGTGCTCGAGAACACGGTGGGCGATTCCTCGTACGAGCAACGAGCGCTCGATGACCTCCGCGGGATCCGTTTTCTCCCGCCTACCGAAAATTGTACGCCGCGTCCGTTCGTCTATACGTTCACGCGGCAGTTCTGATCGTGCTTAGTTTAGTTGCGGACCGTATGTCCTCGATGACGGATCCGTATGACAGGCTGATCGAGGACTCGGTTCGACTGCTCGATGAATCGACCCGACTGCTCGATAGGTCGATCCCGAGTGATGGATGAGTCGATCCGACCGGCCGATGAGTAAATCCGACTGCCCGATGAGTCGATCCGACCGCTCGATGAGTCGTTCCGACTAATCGATGAGTAAATCGGACTGATCGATGAGTCCGATCTGACTCATCGATGAGTAAATCCGACTGCTCGATGAGTCGATCCGACCGATCGATGGGTCGATCCGACTGATCGATCAGTAAAACCGACTGCTCGATGACTCGATCCGACTGATCGATCAGTAAATCGGACTAATCGATGAGTCGGCGCGACTGATGGATGAGTAAATCGGACTGATGGATGAGTAAATCCGACTGATCGATGAGTCCGCGCGACTCATCGATGACTCAGCTCAAATCCCCGTAAATTCCGGCATGGCTGACGGGTGGATTTCTCCGAAATATTGACAAGGGTGCGCGACCAGGCGCACTGTTTTTTCGATGATCAGATCGGGCTCAGTACGCGCGCCGAAAGGCGCCGCCGGCACATGCCGGCCGAGCCGCCGCGGGACGCGGGGGCCGGAGTGGGTCCGTCCGTACCGGCGCGCGCAGCGGGCGCTCGACTCGGCGGCCAGTCTGATCTTTGCCACCATTCACGTGGTCATGGACGCCGGGCGTTCCGCCAAGCGGCGTCCGGTTCGTACGTCGCGGCGGCTCACCGGCGCGGCGCGTGAGATGAAGGTGGCCTCGCTGCGGCTCCTCCACGCGCGGCGCGAGCTGGCCGCGGCGAGTGAGGCTCTGGGCCGGGTACCGGAACAACAGTGCGGCGACGTCCCGGAGCTGATGGAGCTGGCGGCCGCGCGCTGCCAGGCGGTCGCCAAATACCTTCCCATCGCCGTGCAAAGCGTCGTCATCGCACAGGTCGATGTCCTCGGCGGTCTCAGCACGGGCGAGCTCGTGGCGGAACGGCCTTCCGACGGCCGGCCGCGCATCGTCATCACTCCGCGGCCTCTATTCGTTCGCGCGTTCCTCACGATTCGGCAGCCGCGTGTTTCCGACCGCATCACCCCGGTACTTCTCAGGCGCAGGCGAACACCCCGCCCCGCCGAGGTCCGCGTTCCACGGCGCAATCTCCAGGGCCGTGCTCCTCCTCTCTCCTGACCTGCGCTCTCTGTTCACGCAGTCAATCAAAAAGGAGGGGTCTTATGACCCAAGATGCTATTGTCCCCAACGGTGTGGTTGCCCCCATCGCAGCCACGAATATCTATGCCGAGGCGGCGCAGCTGCGCCTCGAGGAGTTGCGCAAGTGGCGGGAGCAGATCCCGCGCTTCGCGATCCCCGAGACCGCCGATGCCACGCAGAAGCTGAGCCCGGCCGCTTCCGTCCCGAACGTGTTCATCGAGCTGACGAACGTCGCCGTCGCGAACCAGACCGCTCTGGTGCGCGCCGACGGCACCCCGCCGGCCGAGATCCGCGACCTCGTGGCGTATGCGGACGCGTACGCCCCGGTGGCCGACGGCCTCGAGGCGGAGGCGCATTTCCTGCGGCACAGCACCACGGCCGCGCGCAACCTGGCCGGCACGGAGGCGCTGACGACGTACTCGCTGGCGCAGCGTCTGTCGAGGCAGAAGCGGTACGCCCATCTCAAGCCGCACGTCGCGGACATGCGCCGTGCGCTGGGCAAGCAGCGCAAACCGACACCCGAGGAAGCCGCCAGGAAAGCGGCCGAACGCGCGGTGAAGGCGGCGGCGAAGGTGGCCGGTACGGCGCCGGAGCCGAAGCTGCAGTAGTACGGTAGACCCCGCGGGCGCGCCACAAGGCGCGCCCGCATTTGTGTGTGGGACTCGACGAAACCCGCTCCGGCCGTACGCAAAGGCGTGACGAGTTCATACTGCGTCATCACAGGCGTGTATTCACCACAGAGTGCACAGAGAACACAGAGGGGATGCGGAGGAAGGCAATCTTTTAAAAGGCAACCATTGGAACTGCCTTTTAAAACATTTGTTTTTCTCCGCATCCCCTCTGTGTCCTCTGTGCACTCTGTGGTGAATACACGCATGCCATGAAATGAACCTGTGCATCCTGCTCAAGCTTGGTTGCGGCGTGTCTTCCGAGGTTCGCCACATCGCGTTCGGATGTTTCAGAAACGCGAGTGGCATACAAAAGCGGCAGCTGCGGCTGCCGCACTCCAAACCGTTGCCGTGTTCGCGGAGCTAGGAAGGCGTTGCCGGTTTGACCGGGCTCGTGAAGAAGATCATTCCGAACGCGATCGCGAAGAGCGCGTAGACGGCTGCCATGGCCAGGACCGGCAGGCCCGCGGGACTGGCGAACGCGCCTTTCGCCAGCGCGAGGGCGCCGATCACGAAGTGAACGAGGTTGCCGATGGCGATGGTGCGGTTGTAGATGCCGCCGATGAGGCTGTCCCTGGCGGTCCAGTTCAGCATGGCGAAGGCGAAGTAGAGCGCGCCCAGAACCTGAATGAGAAGCGGGAGCTCGCCTGCCGTCAGTACGGCGAAATAGGCCGCAATCTCCTGCGGCAGGAACGTTGCCGCCAGGCCGAGGGCTCCCATGACGAGGGCGCTGGCGGTCATGACCAGGCGTGTTTTCATAGTTGTCGAAATCCTGTCTCCGAGACCGCGTCTTTGTTGCGGTCGAGCCGCGTCACGATCCATTGGTCGCCGCGCCGCTCGATCTCGACGATGACCGAGGCCCACATGCCGCCGTCGAGGTTTTCGGACCAGCGGAAGCGGAGGCCCGGCCATTGCGCGGCGTCGACATGGCCGGCGCGCAGGTGTGTCTCGGCCATCTCGATGAGCTCGGGCGCGCCTTTGTGATCGCAGGGCATTGAGGTCAATGCCGCGTGGCGCGCCGCCGCGGTTCGGGCGCGGTCAGGTCGAGTTTGCGGATGACGTTGCTGGCGGTGTCGGCGATGTAGAGCGAGGTCCCGAAATGACGCAGGCCGATCGGGCCGCTGAAGAGCGAGCTGTGCGCCGGTCCGTCGGCGTAGCCGCTGACTCCCGCTTGTCCGGCGATGGTGATCAGGCGCCCGTCCAGCGTCAGTTTGCGGATGACGTAGTTTCCGGTGTCGGCGATGAAGACTTCGCCGAGCTCGTTCACGTCGATGCCCGACGGATTGTGCAGCAGCGATTCGCCGGCCATACCGTCGCTGCTTCCGGGCGTGCCGGCTCTGCCGACCACGGTGATCACCTGGCCATCCGCGGTGATGCGGCGAATGGTGTGGTTGCCGGTGTCGGCGACGTAGACGCTTCCGTCGGGAGCGGTGGCCACGCCGCGCGGGTTGTTGAAACGGGCGTCGGCGCGCTCACCGTCGAGGAAGCCGCTCTGTCCCGCGGTGCCGCTGAACGTTTCCACGGTGCCCGGCGAGGAGCATTCCCAAAGTTGCTGCATCGACACGCGGCGGATGGTGTGATTGCCGGTGTCGGCGACGTAAAAATGATCCGAGCGCGTGCCGTTGTAGTTGCCGAGGTAGCCCCAGGACAAGGCGATGTCCCCGGGTCCGTTGAACTGGGCCACGCTCTGGTGGCCGTCGAGTGCGCCGGCGGTTCCCGCGCCGACGATGGCCGAGCCTTCGCGCGTGGTGAGCACGACCGCGGACGATTCTCCGTAGCCGTCCGCGACGAACACGATCTGGTGGGTGGCGCTGCTGGCGAGGAAAATCCCCTGGCCGAATTCGGCGGTTCCACAGCCCGCGGTTGCCGGCTCGATGGCTACGCCGCCGCCGTACGGACCGCCGAAATCGAGGACCGGTGCGTTGCCGGTCCAGTTGGCAAGTGGCAGTGTCGTCACGCGGCCGTGCGCGATGCGGCGCAGGGCGTGGTTTGCGCGGTCGACGATGTAGAGGTTGCCGTTGCGCGGATCGACATCGAGCCACGTCGGCCGGTTGAACGCAGCCTCGGGCGCGTTGCCGTCGCGCAAACCCGCTTCACCGGCTCTGCCCGCGACCGTCGTAACGACTCCTTGCGCGGCTAAAGGGATCTGGCCAGTGAGAAGGACGATGGCGAGCGAAACAGCGGCCTTGGACATGCCGACATGATAGCTGCACAGCTGTCATATGCTCCGCCCACCATGAGAGACATCCATTCATTCGCCCGTCCCGAGGAAGCGATCGTGCGGCACCTGGCGCTCGATCTCGAGGTGGATTTCGCGCAGCGCCGCCTGGCCGGATCCGCCACGTTAATGATCGAGACGGAGAACGGGGCGCGCGAGCTCGTTCTCGATACGCACGGGCTGACCATCGATCGCGTTGTGCTGGACGACGGTACGGAGACCACGTTTTCCCTCGGCGAGTCGCAGCCGTTTCTCGGCAGTGCGCTCACGATTGCCATCAAGCCCGGGACGAAGTCGGTGAAGATCGGCTACGCGGCCTCGCCCGATGCCGCGGCGGTGCAGTGGTTGTCGCCGGAGCAAACGGCGGGCGGAAAAGATCCGTTTCTCTTTACGCAGTCGCAGGCCATCCTGGCGCGCTCGTGGGTCCCGTGTCAGGACTCGCCCGGCGTGCGCATGACCTACGAGGCCTCGGTGCGTGTGCCGCGGGGGCTGATGGCCATCATGAGCGCGGAGAACCCGACCGGGATCAGCGCGGACGGCGTTTACCAGTTCCGCATGCCACAGGCGATTCCGTCGTATCTGCTGGCGCTGGCGGTGGGCGATCTGGAGTTCCGCGCGTTCAGCGAGAACAGCGGCGTGTGGGCGGAGAAGCCGATGATCGAGGCGTCGCACTTCGAGCTGGTCGACACGCCGAAGATGATCGCGGCGGCGGAGAAGCTGTATGGGCCGTATCGCTGGGGACAGTACGACGTGCTGGTGCTGCCGCCGAGCTTTCCGTTCGGCGGGATGGAGAATCCGCGGCTGACATTCGCCACGCCGACGATCCTGGCGGGCGACCGGTCGCTGGTGAGCCTGGTGGCGCACGAGCTGGCGCATTCATGGTCGGGCAACCTGGTCACGAACGCGACGTGGAGCGATTTCTGGCTCAATGAGGGCTTCACGGTCTACTTCGAGCGCCGCATCATGGAGGAGGTCTACGGCCGTGATTACTCGGAGATGCTGGCGCTCCTCGGCTATCAGGATCTGGAGGCCACGGTGGCCGAGCTTCCGCCGCGCGACACGCACCTCTACCTCGACCTCACCGGCCGCGATCCCGATGAAGCGGCCACGAAGCTGGCCTATGAGAAGGGCTACTTCCTGCTGCGTCTCATCGAAGAGACGGTCGGCCGCGCGGCGTGGGACGCCTTTCTGCGCGATTACTTCGACCGGCACGCGTTCCAGTCGATGACCACCGCGGCCTTCGTCGACGAGCTGCGCGAAAAACTGCTGGCCCGGCATCCCGGCGCCGAGGACCAGATCGGCGTCGAGCAATGGGTGCACACGCCCGGCATTCCGGTGAACGTGCCGCAGGTGCACTCGGACGCGTTCACCAAAGTCGAAGCCCAGGTGAAGGCGTTCGCGAGCGGCACCCAGGCCTCGCAGCTGATGACGCAGAACTGGTCGACGCACGAATGGATCCACTTCCTGCGGCACCTGCCGAAGTCGCTGAACTACGGCCAGCTGATCGATCTCGACGAAGCCTTTCACTTCACCGACAGCGGCAACTCCGAGATCCTGCACGAGTGGCTGATGAACGCCATCGAGCACAAATACGAGCCCGCCTACGACGCCCTGGAACGCTTCCTCCTCCGCCAGGGCCGCCGCAAGTTCCTCAAACCGCTCTACCAGAAACTCGCCGAAACGCCGGAAGGCCTGGAGCGGGCCCGCCGGATCTACGAGAAAGCGCGGCCGATGTACCACGCGGTGAGTTATCGGACGATCGATCAGATTCTGAAGCGCGACGCGTGAGGATGGACGACGTGGACGATGTGGACTTGGTGGACGTCCACGAAGTCCACTACGTCCACCAAGTCCACTCTGTGAGACTATTTCGCGATTCCAACAATGCCAATCGGGAGAGGTGCCATGGAGACTGTCGAAACCAAGTCCCTGCCGGAGAATGCGTACCTTCCGTTGAACGCTGGTGAGGTTTATCAGCCGATGGTTCCCGCGGCTGAGGCGCCGCCGGAGGCCACCTGGCGGGCCATCCTGTGGGGCTTTTTCCTCTGCATCATCTTCACCGTGGCCTCGGCGTATTCGGGGTTGAAGGTGGGGCAGGTGATGGAGGCGGCCATTCCGATCTCGATCCTGGCCATCGGCCTGGCGCGCGTCTACCGGCGCCGTTCGACGGTGCTGGAGAACGTCATCATCACCAGCATCGGCGGCGTCTCCGGCTCCGTCGTGGCCGGTGCGATCTTCACGCTGCCGGCGCTGTATTCGCTCAACCTCAATCCGCATCCGGTGCAGACCATCTTCATCTGCCTGGCCGGCGGCATTCTCGGCGTCCTCTTCCTGATTCCGCTGCGCCGCTACTTCGTGCGCGAAATGCACGGCAAGCTCCCGTACCCCGAGGCCACGGCCATCACCGAAGTGCTCGTCACGGGGGAGAAGGGCGGCTCGCAGGCCAAGCTGCTGCTGCAGGCCACCGCTATCTCCGCCGTCTATGACTTCTTCGTGACCACGTTCCAGGTGTGGCGCGAGTTCGTCGACCTGCAGTTCATCCCCGCGTTCCGGACGCTGGCGGAGAAGACGCGCATGGTGGTCCGCTTCGACGCCGTGGCCTTCATCCTCGGCCTCGGCTACGTGATGGGGCTGCGCTCGTCGATGATCCTCGTGGCCGGCGGCATCGTCTCGAACTTCGTCCTCGTGCCGCTCATCTTCATGATCGGCAGCCGCTTCCCCGAGGCCGTCTATCCGGCCACGATTCCGATCGGGCAGATGGATGCCTCGCAGATCTTCCGCGGCTACGTGCGGTATGTCGGCGTCGGCGCCATCGCCACGGCCGGCATCTTCGGCATCATCAAATCGCTGAAAGTCATCGCCGGATCGTTCGGCGTGGCGGCCAAGGCGTTCCGCGCGGGCGGGGACGCGCACGGCGAGCGCACCGATCGCGACATGTCCATCGTCAGCATCCTGGCCGGCGTCGTCATCGGCGCCATCGGCGTGGCCATCTTCTTCGGCACGCTGCGCCCGAGCATCGCCGTGCTGTTCGCCGGCCTCCTGCTCACGCTGCTCTTCTCGTTCTTCTTCACCTCGGTGGCCGCGAACGCCATCGCCACCACGGCGCGCAATCCGGTCTCCGGCATGACCATGCTGACGATCATCATCTCGTCGGCGGTCCTGTTGCAGTTCGGCCTGTCCGGCACGACCGGCATGTTCTTCGTCATGGCCATCGCCGGCATGGTCTGCACGGCCCTCTCGGTTTCCGGCCAGACGATCACCGACCTCAAGACCGGCTACTGGCTCGGCTCCACGCCGGCCGCGCAGGAAAAGGTCAAGTTCCTCGGCGTCATCGGCGCGGCCATCGCCGTCGGCCTGACCATCGTCATGCTGGCGCGCGTGTTCCAGTTCGGCGAAGCGGCGCCGGGCGACATCCGCCCGATCCTGGCGGCGCCGCAAGCGTCGATCATGCAGGCGCTCGTGGAAGGCTTCATGAACCGCCAGCCGATCGCCTACATCCTCTTCGCCGCCGGCGCCATGATCGCCGTGGCCATGGAGATGCTCGGCGTCCCCGCGCTGATCTTCGCCCTGGGCATGTACCTCCCGCTCGAGCTCAACACCCCCGCGCTGGTGGGCGGGTTCATCTCGCACATGATCAACAAACGCTCCGAGCGCGCCGGCGGCTCGGCCGGCCGCACCATCCGCGAGCGCGGCGTCATCATCGCCTCCGGACTCATGGCCGGAGGCGCCCTCGGCGGCGTCTTCGGCGCCGCGCTGCGCCTCCTGCCGTGGTACGCGGAGGACCGGATCAAGACACCGTTCTACGACAACGACGTATGGGCCAACTCCATCTCCCTCATCGCCTTCCTCGGCCTGTGCATCTATCTCTGGATGGACGCGACGAAGAAGAGCGCGCAGACGGAGGGATGAGCCATCCCCCCGTCATTCTGAGCGTGGCGGCTGGGTGGGTGTGAAGCGAAAGAATCTCAAGATGCGATGAACGTCGGCACATGCCACGGTTTTCGTAGTTTGAGATCCTTTCGCTCCCTCACGCCCACCCGCCCTGCGCTCAGGATGACGGGGGTGGAGCGCCCTCGCTTAGGGCAACGGAGGCAGGAGATCAGTCCATGTTGGATTCAAGCTTTTGACCAATGCGATCTTCTTCGCGCGTGACAGCGCCTTGATCGACTTTTCGCGCGCGATCGCTTCGAGGACGAGATCGTAGGTCTCGAAATACACGACGCGATCGAAGTGATAACGGCTCGTGAATCCCGATCCCGCGCCGCTCTTATGCTGATTGACGCGGCTGAGCAGATTGTTCGTGACGCCCGTGTACAAGGTCATCGAGGTGTTCGACATGATGTACACCCAGAACTGCTTCCGTGTGCCGTCGGATCGCCACAGGCTCGACTGCCGCGGATATCGCATCGATTCGATGCTACCTCGGACCTGATTCTCCACGCTCCGTAGAGCCCTCCCGTCATCCTGAGAGCCTGTGAAGAAATCGCGCGTGCTGTGGAAAAGTGAGGATGACCGTACCATCGGTTGATGAGCGAGAACCGAGAGCCGAAAGCGCGTGTGGTGGAAGTGAATCGGGCTCAGA